>QQTW01000938.1_pt1 | contig 19694 bp, 17 predicted proteins | sample 1904831 | NCBI WGS metagenome assembly QQTW01 (sample SAMN09435610, study PRJNA476489) | Subsurface metagenome, whole genome shotgun sequencing project. | reverse complement strand
AGTCGTCACCAAATAAGACCAACTCTGTTTTGCCCGAATAGTCTTCTAATGTAAAGGCGCCAAACTTGGTGCCTTTACGGGAAATGCGGTGGTTGACCCCCGATACTAAGCAAAGCAGCTTGTAGGTTTTCCCGGCCGAAGCTAGAATGATAGAATCCTTTACATCGTTGAAGTCGGCAACAGTAGTAATCCCGTAATGCCGCAACTCAAAGCGGTAATGGTCAAGCGGGTGGCCGCTGATGTATATGCCAGTAACCTCTTTTTCTTTTTCCAATTGTTCGGTTAGGGAGAATGGCGGGCAACTTGGGATGGTTGGCGGTTTAATGTCTAATACCGCCGGCAAATCGCCGAACAACGTATTGGTAGCGCTGGTGGCTTCAGCCTGCACAATGGCGCCGTACCGAATCATCCTTTCCAGTCCGCTCTGGGTTTCACCATCGGGCACGCAAACATATTGGGCCCGGTGCAGTTGGGTAAACTCATCAAACGCCCCGGCGTACACCAGGCTTTCCAGTGTTTTCTTATTTACGGTTCGGCCATTAATGCGCCGGATGAAATGGAAGGGGTCATCAAAAGCACCATTCGCGGTACGTTCGGCAATGATGCTTTCCACCGCCGCCTCGCCAACGCCTTTTAACCCACCCAAGCCAAAACGAATCTCGCCTTCGTCATTAACCGCAAACCCTTTCTGCGATTCGTTGATGTCCGGCCCGAGCACCTTCAGTCCCATGCGTTTGCACTCCTCCATAAAGAAGGTGAGCTTTTCAATTACGTTCGCATGGTTGAGCACCGCGGCCATGTATTCGGCAGGGTAGTGGGCCTTTAGGTAAGCCGTTTGGTATGCAACAAAAGCATAACAGGTAGAGTGGCTTTTATTGAAGGCGTATTGCGCAAAAGCTTCCCAATCGGTCCAGATTTTTTCGAGTGATTTCTTTCCAAAACCCTTTGCCGTGGCGCCTTCCACAAACTTACCCTTCATCTTGTCCAGGGTCTTGCGGTCCTTTTTGCCCATGGCCTTGCGCAACACGTCCGCATCGCCCTTGCTGAAGCCGGCCAGCTTTTGCGCCAGCAACATCACCTGTTCCTGGTACACAGTAATGCCATAGGTTTCGGAGAGATATTCCTCCATCTCCGCTAAATCATACGACACTTCCTCGCGACCATGCTTGCGGTCAACGTATTGAGGGATGTACGCCATTGGCCCCGGACGATAAAGGGCGTTCATGGCAATCAGGTCGGCAAATTGGTCGGGCTTCAGTTCCTTCAGGTATTTCTGCATACCCGGACTTTCAAACTGGAAGGTGGCGATGGTATCACCGCGCTGGTAGAGTTCGTACGTCTTCGCATCATCCAACGGCAGGTCGTCTATATCAATTTCAACTCCATGCTTTTGCTTGATGTTGACCAGCGCATCTTTAATAATGGACAAGGTTTTCAAACCTAGAAAGTCCATCTTAATAACGCCGCTGTCCTCAATGATGCTGCCTTCAATCTGCGTAATGCACAAGTCGGTTTCCTTAGAACCGAAAACTGGTATCAGGTCGGTTAAGTCAGTGGGAGCGATGATGATGCCTGCCGCATGGATGCCAGTGTTACGCACAGAACCTTCCAACCGTTCGGCAATGTGCAGCACATCGGCTTGTAAGCCCTTTGAATTGTAAACGTCGCGAAGCCGTTTGATGTTTTCAATGTCATCGCTGCCATATTCTTCGTCCAACGGCTTTTCGCCTTCTTTGGCGGTAATGGCTCCTTTCAAACAGCGGCCGAGTTTGGTGCCCGGCTTTTCCGGTACCAGCTTGGCCAAGGCGTTCGATTCGGCAAGTGGCAAGTCCATCACACGGGCCACATCCTTGATACTCATTTTGGCCGCCATGGTGCCATAGGTAACAATCTGCGCCACCTGGTTCTTGCCATACTTCTCCACCACGTAATCAATCACCTTCTGCCGGCCTTCATCGTCAAAGTCGGTATCAATATCCGGCATTGACTTCCGGTCAGGATTCAAAAAGCGTTCGAACAGCAGGTTGTACTTGATGGGGTCAATATTGGTGATGCCGATACAATACGCTACCGCACTGCCTGCGGCGGAGCCACGGCCTGGACCAACAAATACGCCCAAATCGCGACCGGCTTTGATGAAGTCGGAAACAATTAGAAAGTAACCCGCAAACCCCATTGTTTTAATGGTGAACAACTCGAAGTCGAGGCGCTCACGAATCTCTTCACCAACCTCTCCGTAGCGGGCCTTTGCACCTACATAAGTCAGGTGCTTCAGGTATTCCCATTGGTTAAGGTTGTTGTCTTCATGCAATTGGAACTCTTTCGGCAGCGGAAACGCGGGGAGAAGAATATCGCGTTTAAGATTGAGCAGTTCAACCTTGTCAACAATCTCGTTGGTGTTGTCAATCGCTTGCGGCAAATCGCTAAAGCGGTCGAGCATTTCCTTCGTCTTCTTAAAATAAAATTGGTCGTTGGGAAAGGCGAAGCGCTTGTCCTTCATGCTCACATCATCATCGGCAAACTCACGCAAGGCCGGCGTGGCCTGCTTCTCACCGGTGTTGATGCACAGCAAAATGTCGTGGGCATTGAAGTCCTCTACATCGGTGTAGTGCGAGTCGTTGGAGGCAATCATCTTTACGTTGTGCGCTGTTGCAAAGCGCACCAACACCTCGTTCACCTTATCCTGCTCCGCCATGCCATGCCGCTGGAACTCTACGTAGAAATCCTCCCCAAATAAATCCAGCCACCATTTGAACTCTTCTTCGGCTTCGGCCACCTTGCCAGCCAGGATTTTTTGCGGCACCATGGCGCCTAAACAACAGGTGGTTGCAATCAACCCCTGGTGGTGTTTTACAATCAGCTCTTTGTCAATGCGTGGGTACTTGCCGTACAAGCCCTCCATGTAGCCGATTGACGTAAGCTTGACCAGGTTCTTGTAACCGGTTTCATTCTTAGCCAGGAGAATCTGGTGGTAGCGTTTGTCCTTTTCCTCCTTGGTAAACTGACGGCGGTGGCGGTCGGCCACCACATAGAACTCGCAACCAACAATGGGCTTTACCTTGGGTTTGCCGGTTTCGTCAACGTTTTTGTAGGCCTGCGCCACAAAGTCAAATGCACCGAACATATTGCCATGGTCGGAGATGGCCAAAGCGGGCATTCCATCAGCGATGGCTTTCTTATATAATGAGCTAATGGAGGCGGCTCCATCTAGCAGCGAGTACTGGGTGTGAACGTGTAAATGGGAAAATTTCATCAGACTCCTCGGGTTCTTTATCGAAAAAAATGCGTGGGTAAAACGGGAAGGCTGCAAATTACACCAGTGGATAGCAATAGAACTTGTCCACGGTCGTTTAAAGTATTCCACAACATGTGAAAAAAAGTGGACGAAACCGCTACTTTCGGCGCTCGTCTACAGCTAAAACAACTTACATGCTGAAAGCCATAATCCTATCATCCTTCGTTGTCAGTTCACTTGCAGCCATTGCCCAAACCAATCCATCCAAAGCCAAACCTGACGCAACCCAAACCGCTTACAAATTTTTAGACGATATTTCTATTGAGCCTGCCGCCGAGCCCGCCGCAAAATCCATAACTGCTATTCCGGATGTAAAAAAACAGTTGTTAGCCGTTGCCCATTCCGCCGAAGGCAGTATTGAATCCGCGGAAGCACTTCACTTTAAATATTCCCTTCTGTTGGATGTGGAAGTAGAACTGGTGAAGAATACTTCCCTCTTCCGTACAATTGACCAATGGTACGGTGTGAAGTATCTTTTTGGCGGTAGCACAAAAGCGGGTATTGACTGTTCCGCCTTGATGCAGGTTTTCTTTACGTCAATGTACGGCATAGCCTTACCGCGTACCGCTAAAATGCAATATGATTTTAGCCGCAAGATTTCCCGCACCGAATTGAAAGAAGGTGATCTGTTGTTCTTTAATACCCGCGGTGGAGTTTCGCATGTAGGCATGTACCTCGCCAATAATAAATTTGTACATGCATCGGTAAAAGGCGTTACCATCTCTGATATGTTCGAGCCTTACTATGCTTCCCGCCTGATTGGCACCGGCCGCGTGTTGGAAGAAGTAAACACTACTGCTACAGCTTCTATTTCATCCAAGCTTTAATCGCTTCTTCATTGTTGCCCAAACCGGCATTACATCGGGCGATAATTTCCACCAGAACATAGCCGCTGCAAACGGAACAGTGAAAAGCAGACTGCGGATGAATATCCAATGCAAGCCCGATTGCCCGATTGTCACTGCATAGCTCAAGGCAAAACATCCACCTGTCAGCAGAAGAACCACCAGCGTTCTCCCATCAAAAGGCTGCATCTTAAGTTTCTTCAGCAAGAAGAAATACCGCACGATATTATAGACTGCAAACGATATAAGGTTGGCGATTGCCGGACCTTCCCAACCCATTTTGATAGCCAGAAAATAATTAAGTGGCAGCGTCAATCCCAGCAACAACATCCCGGTGATGAACTCAAACCGCCAGTAGATGGAGGTGCCGATGATTTGCGCATTGAGGCCAAAGCCCATATCCACAATCCGCGTCAGGCCAAGCCAAAGAAAAATCCACTTGGCGCCAACATACTCTTGCTGCAGTCGGAAGGTGGCAACGCCGTCCTCGAAGTTGAGCCACACAAGTGAAAACATGGCGCAGGAGAACAGCAATTGGTTGATGGATGACCGGTGATAGATTTTATGAAGTTTCGGTAGATCCTTATCCTTCCAGGCTTGCGAAAGCGGCCCCATGGCCGAAGACGCGATAGCTCGTTGCGGTGCTTGAATGAGGCTGGAAAGGTTTTACGCAAAGGTGAAGACTGCCACTGCCGCCACCCCGTTGGGCAGCACGGCGGCAATTACAATGGTGTCGAATACCGAAGAGAGACTGTACACCAGTCCACCCGTCCACACAAATAGCACAAAGGTTTTGATGCGCCGTTTCAGCCGCCGCGTTACATGGCTTGGTTTGAAGGTGAAGTGCAACTGCTTTTTTATTGAGAAGTGCGTCAGCAGGTAGGCCACCAAAATGAGATAGGCAAAAGCATATATCGCAATAAATACCGAAAAACTTTTGATAAGGCCGACTGTGGTTAGCGTAATCAAGACTGTGGTGATGAGGCGAAAGCCTACCTCTTTAAGCAAGTTGCTTAGTACGGACTGCCGTTGCTGCCAGGCATAGGCCTCCAGAATCATAAATAGTGTAAACCCAAAGCCAAAGGGAAAGAGCCAATAGTAATAATGTGTCAGTTCAGGCGAGTTGGTGAAGAAGCCGATAATCAGGTCCTGAAACAAAATCCCAATCAAGAGTACAAAACCAAACCCGAGGCAGGGCAATAGCAAGGCCCAGGTCAGTTGGTCGTTTTTATTCGGACGCACGTGGTCTTTGTAATACGGAAAGAACTTGCTGACATAGGCCGCCATGCCCACGTTGGATATGGAAAAGATGATTTGCGAAATGGCGATGAACACCGCTGTAAGTCCATACTGCTCTTGAGTAAAACCACCTTGACGTGTGAAGAGGTAGGTGTTGAAGAATCCCAATGCAAAGCCGAAATAAACGACAATGGAAGAGATGATGCTTTGCCGGCGGATGGTGCTCATGAGGAAAACGGGCTAAGGTGCCAATTGGATAATGGGCTAAAGTCAGCAGTTAAACGGCACATCAAATTTTCTTTGTCGTGACGTAGAAATTTTTGTCAATGGCGAAAGCTGTTCCTTCATTCAACTTGACTGTTTGCCAGTTGGTGGTTGGTCTCAATAGTTGCCCACCTTCCAGTTTAATCGGCATGTTGAAACCATTAACGGTGTTAGCCCATCGGAATTGAAAACTGGTACCGCTTTGTTTGTATTCCAGCACCGGAATTTTTGTTGTGCGCAAATATTGGTCGAACACTTTGCTGAAATCAATTCCGCTCTTCGCGTTGATATATTCTTCAACCTGCTTGCTGGTTACGGTTTGATGATAGAAGTCCTTATTTAGGCCACGAAGAATGCTCCTGAACTTTTCATCATTATTGATGATTTGCCGGATGGTGTGAACAAGGGCTGCGCCTTTGTTATACATATCGCCGCTGCCTTCATTGCCCACGCCGTATTTGCCTATCACCGGCTTGTCGTTTTGAATGTTTCGGCGCAAACCCTGCACGTAAGCGCTGCCCGCTTCTTTGCCGTAATAGTAGTCGGTGAACAGCGGCTCCGAGTAATTGGTAAACCCTTCCTGAATCCACATGTCTGCCCGGTCTTTGGCCGTGATGTTATTGCCAAACCACTCGTGGCCGGTTTCGTGTACGATGATGAAATCCCATTTCAATCCCCAACCAGAGCCGGATAGATCCCGGCCGAGATAACCGTTTTGAAATCCATTGCCGTAAGCCACGGCGCTTTGGTGCTCCATGCCTAAATGCGGTGCCTGTACCAACTGGTAGCCGTCTTCATAAAAAGGATAAGGGCCAAACCAATACTCAAAAGCACGAAGGGTTGGCTTCACTTGCTCAAATTGTTTTTTAGCTTTCTCCAACTCGTAGTCCAGCACCCAATACGTCAAATCCAATTTCCCTTTTTCGCCTTGCAGGGTATCGCTCCACGAAGTGTAGTGTCCGATGTAAGGAATGATATTGTATGCATTGATTGGGTTGACGATTTCCCACGTAAAAGCGGTGAGCGAATCCATTGCCCGCCTCGATTTCAATCGCCCATTGGCAACGGCCGTCAGCGACTGCGGCACATTTACGGTAAGTGACATTCCGTTGTCAGGCTCATCAGCCCAACTATCCTTGCAAGGGTGCCAGGTCGATGCGCCGTCACCTTCCACGGCGGCTGTCATCCAGGGGCGGCCTTGCTTGTCCTTGGCCCACACCCAGCCACCATCCCATGGGGCTCTCACAGCCTCTTTCGGCTTACCGTGATACACGATAGTTAGTGTGTTTAAACTTCCTTTCGCCGCTTTTGGTAGCGGAATAAAAAAATGATTGCCATCGCGGTACCAAGGTTTTTGGGGATAATTGATGTACACCTTCCTGTTATAGTAAATGCTATCCAACTCCATCGGTTGCTGCAAATCCAGTTGTAGGTAATCGGACGGTTTATCGGCGGTAACGGTGTAGGTGATTGTTGTTTTCCCCGTCAAGGTTTTTGTGGTGTAATCAGGCGTAACATTAATGTCGTACCGCTGCACATCCCACCAAGCCCGGTGCTCACCATTGCCACCCAGCAAACTATCGGCACGGGTAAATTTTTGAGCGAAAGAAAAGACCGGAAGAAGTAAAAGAAAGGGTAGAAATTTCATACGAGGGTGTTCACCTTCTGCGAAGGATTAGTTTGCTAATTTAGCCGGTTGCCTTTACACCCATGTACCGTTGTTCCAAATATTTAACCCTTTGCGCTATCGCCGTGGCTGCACTTGTTGGCTGTTACAGTGGCGAGAAAGAATCAGGCGCTATTTTTCATTACAACGAAACCACCGGCATTGCTTCCATTGACCCGGCTTTTGCCAAGAACCAGTCCATTATGTGGGCGGTGCACCAATTGTACAGCACCTTAGTGGAGGTTGACAGCAATCTCAACATAGTTCCGCTGTTGGCTAAGAAATGGGAGGTTTCCGATGACAAGCGGCAATATACCTTTCATCTTCGCGATGACGTGTTCTTTCACAATGATGCCTGCTTTAGAAATGGCAAAGAACGAAAGATGGTTGCCTCGGACGTGGTGTATAGTTTCAACAGAATCCTGGACGGTTCGGTGGCCAGTCCGGGCTCATGGATTTTTAATGGCAAGGTGGATAGCCTACAGCCTTTTGCGGCCCCGAATGACAGTACGTTCGTTCTACGATTGCAACGGCCCTACAACCCCATTTTAGGTATCCTCTCTATGCAATACTGCTCAATCGTTCCCAAGGAGGCAGTACAGAAATATGGGACAAACTTTCGTCGCCATGCGGTAGGCACCGGGCCCTTTCAGTTTGTGGCTTGGGAAGAAGGCCAGGCAATGGTGCTGAAAAAGAACCCGGCTTATTTCGAGCGGGATGCCACCGGTAAGCAATTGCCTTATTTGGACGGGATAAAAATCAATTTTTACGATAGCAAGGCCACGGAGTTTTTGGCGTTCCGGCAAGGCAAACTGCATTTCATGAATGATATTGATGCCTCGTTCAAGGACGAAGTATTAACGAAAAAAGGCGTTCTGCGGAAGGACTGGGAAGACAAGATTGCGCTTAATACTTCGCCTTATCTCAACATTGAGTACTTAGGCATTTTGGTGGATACCGTCACCCCGGCCTTAAAGAATAACCCGTTGCGACTGCGGAAGGTGCGGCAAGCCATCAACTACGGCTTCGACCGGCGAAAGATGGTGCTCTACCTCCGCAACTCGTTAGGCACTCCGGCCACCGCAGGTTTTGTTCCGGCCGGCTTGCCTTCGTTTGATTCAACCATTGTAAAAGGTTATGAGTACAATCCGGCAATGGCCCGTAAACTTTTGGCTGAAGCCGGTATGGTGGGTGAGAGAATTCCCATTAAGCTGCTCACCATTCCCATTTACGCTGACATCGCCAGCTACATTGCCCGGCAGTTGGAAGATGTGGGCCTGCAAGTGCAAGTGGAAGTGGTGCAAAAGGCTTTACTGCTTGAACTGACATCCAGCTCAAGGGCCGGTTTTTTTCGCGGCAGTTGGATTGCCGACTATCCTGATGCCGAAAACTATCTCTCTGTGTTTTACTCAAAAAGCCCGGCGCCACCTAATTACACTCGCTACAGCAACCCAGCCTTCGATGCCGTTTTTGAAAAGGCGATTGCGGAAACGAATGATTCTGTACGATATAAGCTTTACCAACAAGCCGATGCCATTATGATACAAGATGCGCCGGTGGTGCCGCTTTGGTACGATGTGGCCGTGCATCTTGTTCAAAAGAATGTAACGGGCTTTCGGCCAAATGCCCTCAACCTTCTTGAATTGAGGCGCACCAGGTTGAGTGGCAATGCATCGCCATGAGAAAAAAACTTGGCTTGCACCACCCAATAGGATAAGGCAAGCCAAGCGATTGATAAAGAACTTTCTAACCGGTTTTCGGCATTGGCGTTAGTTGATGAACCTACTTGCATTTCGCCATCTACAACTCATTCCTCATCTTCATAATACGACTCCTCGTTGCTGTTGTATTGCTTTTCCCAAGCCTCAACCTTGGCATCATCCAAACACTCAATAATGTCATAAATGGGCTCCGACTTCCGTCGCCATTCCGTCGTCAATTGGTCTTGGTATTTAAAAACATACATGCAGTGGTCAGTTTCAACTGTAACTTTTACCAACTCAATCACTGATTCATTTTCTTCCTGAATCAGGTAATAACAACCGGGTTCCAGCAGTGCATACGAATACATAATCATCCTCCGTTTTAGGTAGTTAGCAAACTCTTGAACACAGAACCAATGGGTAGTAAGCGGGGATGTAAGGTGGGAGACCTTCGTCGTCAAATCCTTTGCCTCACGGGCCAAAATTAGGTTTTTTGCCTCCGCGACATTGCCGCTCATCCTAAAAAATAGCCAACAACCTAAGGCGTTGATTTGCAATGAAATGAGCTTTTCTCCACACTGAAATTTTTTTGAAAAAAGCTAAGCGATTTAGTATTATAGCCGCGCTGTAGAATTATATTTGTGGGCTCTCGAAACAACAATCGCCGCATGGCTGGCTAACTGTAAGTTGCCCCGATAAGCTTTCGCTAACTGCGGCCGGAGCGCCTATTTTCGCCACCTCTTTTACATCCTATGGCAGAAACAAAAAAAGCCCTGTTCGATTACACGGAAGACAGCATCAAGAGCCTCGATTGGAAGGAACACATCCGCCTGCGGCCGGGTATGTACATCGGTAAATTGGGCGACGGCTCAAGCCCCGACGACGGCATTTATGTATTGGTGAAAGAGGTGCTCGACAATTGTATTGATGAGTATACCATGGGCCATGGCAAAACGGTAGAAATAAATATTAAGGACAAAACCGTTACAGTGCGTGACTACGGCCGCGGCATTCCGTTGGGGAAGGTGGTGGATGTGGTGAGTAAGATTAATACCGGCGCCAAGTACGACAGCAAGGTGTTCCAAAAAAGCGTAGGCTTAAACGGGGTTGGTACCAAGGCTGTAAATGCTTTGAGCCAATACTTCAAGGTGTCATCGCACCGCGACGGCCGGGTAAAAGAGGCTGAATTTTCCAAAGGCGTTTTGACTAATGACCAAAAAGAAGGTAAAACCAGTGCGGAAAATGGAACACTGGTGAGCTTCATCCCCGATGAAACCATTTTCAAGCATTTCCACTTCATGCCCGAGTACCTCGAAAAGCAAATCTGGAACTATTGCTTTTTGAACGCAGGGTTGCGCATTCTTTTCAATGGCAAATCCTACGTCAGTAAAAACGGCTTGCTGGATTTATTGACAAGAGAAACGAATGCCGACACCGCGCCGGAAGGCATCCGCTATCCAATCATTCATTTAAAGGGTGAAGACATTGAGGTAGCCATCACACACAACAATGATTATGGCGAGGACTATCACTCCTTTGTTAATGGTCAGCATACTACGCAGGGCGGTACCCATCAGGCGGCTTTCCGCGAGACTTATGTAAAAGTCATCCGTGAGTTTTTTAAGAAGGATTATGATGCTTCCGACATCCGGCAAAGCATTGTAGCCGCGGTATCGGTTAGGGTAGTGGAGCCGGTGTTTGAATCGCAAACCAAAACAAAGCTCGGCTCGTTGAACGTGGACGAAGGCGGCCCAAGCATGCGCCAGTTTGTGTATGATTTCTTGTCGAAACAGTTGGACAACTTCCTGCATAAAAATCCTTCGGTTGCCGATGCCATGAAGAAGCGCATCGAGCAAAGCGAACGGGAGCGAAAGGATATGGCCGGCGTTAAGAAGTTGGCGAATGAGCGGGCCAAGAAAGCGAATCTCCACAACAAAAAGCTCCGCGACTGCCGGGTGCATTACAACGATGAGCCGCCGGTAAAAGGCAAGCAGGAATTTTTTGCTACGCAGAAAGAAACGACCATTTTTATCACGGAAGGCGACTCCGCCAGCGGCTCCATTACCAAGGCAAGAAGTGTAGAAACGCAAGCCGTATTCAGCTTACGCGGAAAGCCCCTTAACTGTTTTGGCTTGAGCAAAAAAGTGGTGTACGAGAATGAAGAGTTGAACCTGCTGCAACATGCCTTGAACATCGAGGAAGGCATGGAAGGCCTGCGCTTCAACCGTATTGTGATTGCCACCGATGCCGATGTGGATGGAATGCACATCCGCTTGCTGATTATGACGTTCTTTCTGCAATTCTTTCCTGACTTGGTGAAGAACAATCACATCTACATTTTGGATACACCGCTGTTTAGGGTTCGTAATAAACAGGAAACAATCTATTGTTATTCGGAAAGTGAGAAGCAGGCGGCCATGAAAAAATTAGGCGCCAAACCGGAGATTACACGTTTTAAAGGTTTAGGCGAAATCTCGCCGGACGAGTTTGGGCAATTTATTGGCGATGACATTCGGCTACAGCCGATTATTATTGAGCACGGCGACCAACTGCAACTTTTATTGGAATACTACATGGGCAAGAACTCGCAGGAGCGTCAGGAGTTTATCATCAACAACCTGAAGGTGGAACTGGACGCTGCGGAAGTGATGGCGTAAATTTGAAAAAACAAGTTTTATGGAAGCATTACGATTGACCGCAAAAGCATCGGAGGGAAAGCTGACGGTGGCAGTTCCGGATTCATTTAATGAACAGGAAGTGGAAGTAATTGTGTTGATGCAGCCAAAAGATGCAGCCCAACAAAGTGCGGAATTGGATGAACTCCATCGCCGGCGCATGGAACTTTTTGGCAAGGCCAAATATCCAGACTTCCCAATCACTAAGTATGACGTCTACAATCAGTAGAATTTTTTTGGACAGTTCGGTGTTCATCGAAGGTGCCAAACAATCCGCACCGGATTTCTTTAAGGCGGTGACAAAGCCGGCAGCTTTTCAAAGCTATATCAGCGATGTTGTTTGCAGTGAGACATGGTATCACTTTCTTGGACTAATGGGTGGAGCTTCGCCATTAGCCCTGAAACAACGAACATCTGTTCATTCTGTCATAAGAGAAAATCAAGAGGCTTTTGACTTTTACCACCAGTATATCCTCTTGCCAAGTTCATTGAAGATTGTAAAGACAGCAACAGAGATGATGGGAAAATATAATCTCTTACCGAATGATGCTTTAATTATTTCAACTTGTATAGCCCATCACATCACACATTTAGCCAGTCATGATAGTGACTTCATACCGGCCTGCGCAGGCGAGGGTCTTATCCTCATTACCCCTGAAAATTACTTAGAGCACTTACCCACTTTTTAAGTCACAGTTTTTACACATGATTCACATTGTTTTCCAGGAAGCGGACATTGCCATTTTAAAAAAGGCGCAAGCATTGGATGAAAGCCTTGCCGGTGATGTACAAATTGTTCGGGATGATTATGCCGTTGGTCCTATTGCCAATATCTACGAGCCGGAAGGTTATCAAGCCAGGCGTGAATACTGGAAGGAACTGACCGACTATTCACCCTATAATTCTGAAGAATTATCTGCCTTGGTAGATGACCGGTTGATGATTCACAACCTCAAGAGAACGTTGGATGAAGCGGCCAACGAAGAAGTTTGGATTTGGATGGGGCAAAACCAGCATGACGTCTGCGGTTATTATTGGCTCATCACTCAACTAAAAGAGTGCGGTGGTCGTGTTTACGTGCTGTACTTAAACAACCTTCCCTTCATCAACGAGAAAGGCGGCATCTTCTACCCAACCGCTTTACACCAGATACAACCAAAAGAGTTTTTAAAGGCAAAGAAGCTGGCCCGAAAAGTGACGCCAAGCGAGCTTGAGGTTGACCCCGACGAATGGAAGCGGCTGATGGATGAAAACGCACCGGTCCGCATTCTCGAAGGCGGTAAAAAGATAGTGAGCAAAGGCGAAGATTTTTACGATAAGGACATCCTGGCCGGCCTTACTACCGAAGCGCAAAAAGGATCGAAGGCGATGCAAAGCATCTTTTCAAAAATGAAGCTCAAAACCGGCGACATCACCTTGCTTGGCCGGATGAAAATTTTAGCCGAACAAGAGAAAATCGAACTCACCGGCGAACCGGCTAAGGGGTGGAAAGAATTTGAGGTAAAGTTGAAAGCAACTGCCCCTGCTGAAGTGATAACCGCAAACTAATTATTCAGAAATAACAATACGTTCCGTCTGTCAACCGACTTGGGTCTATGAAAAACAAAAACTTCGAACACGTTCAAACCGACCATGGCATCAACGGCCAATACAAAACATGGTTCCTCGATTATGCCTCTTACGTTATTCTTGAGCGGGCCGTTCCCGCCGTAGAAGATGGCTTGAAGCCGGTGCAGCGCCGCATCCTTCACGCCATGAAGGAAATGGATGATGGCCGCTACAATAAAGTAGCAAACATCATTGGCCAAACCATGCAGTACCATCCGCATGGCGATGCATCTATCGGCGACGCCTTGGTGAACATAGGCCAGAAAGATTTACTGATAGATACCCAAGGTAACTGGGGAGACATCCGCACCGGCGATGATGCCGCCGCGGCCCGCTACATCGAGGGGCGTTTGAGCAAGTTTGCACTCGACGTGGTGTTCAACCCAAAAACCACCACCTGGCAAGCCAGCTACGACGGACGTAAGAACGAACCGGTAACACTGCCGGTGAAGTTTCCGCTCTTATTAGCGCAAGGCGCCGAAGGCATTGCGGTTGGCCTCGCCACCAAGATTCTGCCGCACAACTTCTGCGAACTCTGCGAAGCAAGCATCAAGTTCCTCAAAGGCCGCAAGTTTGACCTGTATCCCGACTTCCAGACCGGCGCCATGATTGACGTAACCGACTACAATGAGGGTAAACGCGGCGGGCGGGTGAAGGTGCGGGCACACATTGAGGAGGTTGACAAGAAGACATTGGCCATTCGCAGTGTGCCGTACGGCGTTAACACCCATGCATTGATGGAGAGCATCGTGAAGGCCAACGATGCCGGTAAAATCAAGGTGAAGAAGGTGACGGATAATGTGGCAGCCGAAGTAGAAATTTTGGTTGATCTGGCGCCGGGCATCTCACCCGATATCACCATTGATGCCCTGTACAAGTTCACCGACTGCGAAGTATCGGTTGCGCCGAACACTTGTGTGATTGTGGATCAAAAGCCGGTGTTCATCAGCGTGAACGAACTGCTGCGCATTTCCGCCGACAATACCCGCAACCTGTTGCAGCGGGAGTTGGAAATCAGGTTGGGCGAACTGGGCGAGAAATGGCATTACACCTCGCTGGAGAAAATTTTCTTTGAAGAAAAGATTTACAAGGAGCTGGAGAAGAAGCACGAAACCTGGGACAAGGTGATTGCGGCTATTGATAAAGCCTTTGGTCCGTTTAAGAATAGGCTGCGCCGGGAGATAAGTCGTGAGGATATTCTGAAGCTGACGGAGAAGCCGGTGCGTCGTATATACAAGTTGGATATTGACGAATTAGATGCGCAAATCCGCGACCTGGAAGCGCAAATGAAACAAGTCCGGTATGACCTGGAACATCTTACCGAATATACCATCGCGTGGTTTGAAAACCTGTTGAAGAAGTATGGCAAAGGCCGCGAACGCCGTTCGGAAATAAAGTTGTTCGAGGTGATTGAAGCCAAGCATGTAGCCATCGCCAACACCCGCTTGTATTTGAATCGGGCAGAAGGCTTCATTGGCACTTCGCTGAAGAAAGATGAGTTTTTGGCTGAATGCTCCGACCTTGACGACATCATCGCTTTCACCAAACGGGGCACCATGAAAGTGGTTAAGGTGCAGGACAAGGTGTTTATTGGTAAGGACATTTTGTACGCCGCTGTTTTCCGCAAGGGCGACGAACGCACTACTTACAATATGATTTACACCGATGGCGCAACCGGCACAACCTTCGCCAAGCGGTTTAATGTAACCGGCATTACCCGCGATAAGGAATACGACCTAACCAAAGGCCATGAAAAAAGCAAGGTGCATTACCTGACCGTGAATCCTAACGGCGAAGCCGAAGTGGTGCGCATCATTCTTAGTCCGGCCTCAACTGCACGCAACAAAGAGTTCGATTTCTTTTTCGAGGAAATGGAAATCAAAGGCCGCAGCAGCATCGGCAACCAGGTTACAAAATACCCGGTGCGAACGGTGAAATTCAAAGAAGCCGGTGCGGCTACATTGGGAAGCATCAAGCTTTGGTTTGATGATAAGTTCGGCCGGCTTAACCATGATGGCAAGGGCATTGAGTTGGGCGACTTTGAAGCCGAAGACCGGGTGATGGTGATGTACACGGATGGTACTTACGAAATCACTGACCAGGAGTTGACGCAACGTTTTAACCCGGAAGAGGTTATGCTGGTGGAAAAGTTTGACCCGGAACGGGTGATTACCGCCGTTTACCTGGATATGGACAAGCTGCAATACAACGTCAAACGCTTTCGTATTGAAACTACACGGCTGCGGGAGAAATACTTGTTCATTAAAGAAGGAAAGGGTAACCAGTTAGAGGCGGTATCTACTGAAGAAGAACCTATCCTTATTGTCAACTCCGGCAAAGGCTCGCAGGTGCGCAAAGCCAAATTCAAGATTGCCAAAATGGTGGAACCAATGGGCTGGAAAGCGGTTGGCGCCAAGTTGGTGGATTATAATAAGAGTATTACGATGGAGTGGGAGGTGAAGGAGGAAAAGGGACAAGCAGAATTGTTTGGATAGTTTATTTCGGCGATTTGTTCCTGATGCAACGGTAGTCGGTTTGTCCTTGTCAGGCCAAAAACTCTGTTATGTGGAAAGCAATATGCACAGTTGGGTTGCTGTTCTTAATTGGTTGCTCAAAGCAGCAATCCGACAAAAAAGGTCTGCACTTTAAGGCCATTGTCTTCTATCCAAGTGACATCAATTGCCAGTTACCGCTTTTGTATTTTGGTGAGGATTCTGTTGCAATCCGAAACTTCACAGGCCGACAAGATTTGTTGTATTTGGCTGTGAGCCTTCCTTCTGAATATGGAAAAAAAGACAATAGATTACTGGTGGACTTGCGACAGTTGATATCTGAAGAAGATTTCCCCTGCATCACTTTGGGCCCAAGCTTTCCAAAGCTGAAAGTTGTGTCGGTCAGCAGCCGCTAAATTCCTTTATTAAAATGGAGTTGATTCCAACTTACTGATTTGAAGCGTTTTTTTGAGATTGCTGTATTTGCTCAAGCATTTTGATGTCGGCTAAGTCTTTCTTTCGGCCTGCAAAACGTTTGGTAACAAGTAGATCGTCAAGCGATAAAACCGAAACCTGAATATCATCTACGATTGAAATTTTGCGCCGCCCGTAACAATCAAGAAATTTCAAACCATCTGCCGTCGTTGGTATGAAATCGAGGGTGAAGTTGGGGAAAGTAAATCGGAAAAAGGATTGTTTTGGTTTAGGAAATGAGTCTTCCTTTTCACGGTACATATCAAACCCCAAATCCTCTAACGTCCCAACCAGTTTCCAGTAATTATTATGGGTAGGCAAGTACCAGAAATCGAAATCGTCTTTATCTGTTGAAATTCCTTCTCGATTGGTTGTAGGACGTATGTAATCATGAAAAGCAATAGCGGTACCTCCAACAGTTAAGTACTGAACCTTACGCTTGTGTAAGGCTTTTATAATGTCAGAAATATGCTTCTTAAAGTCGGAAGAGGACAAGTTTTATGACTTCGGTTTTTTTGATTGTACCTGATTCTTGCGCAAGAGTTCAGCAAAGGCTTTAATGGTATTCTCTCCTTTAGATTTTCGCTTACCAGTATTAGTAACCAAAGCGGCCGCTTTCTCCATCTCCTCAAAACTGCTGAATCGTTCAACGGTTGCCATAACAAATGCTTTCCACTAAAGTAAACAATTGAGGCCATAGGTCAACCTAACAATCGCTTCATCTCCCGCTGGTTGTCCTTTTGTTTAATGCTGTCCCGCTTGTCGTGGAGCTTCTTACCCTTGGCCAGGCCAATCTCCACCTTCACAAAATTCTTTTCATTCATATACATGCGCAGCGGCACAATGGTGTAGCCTTTTTCTTTCAGCTTGGCATCCCATTTCTTAAGTTCCTTTTTGGTCAGCAAAAGCTTGCGGTCGCGGACCGGGTCGTGGTTGTTGGAAGTGCCGTGTACGTACTCCGCGATGTTCATCGCCCGAAGCCAGAGTTCGCCTTTATCAAACAGGCAATAGGCATCGGCAAAGGATGCTTTACCCGCCCGCAACGATTTCACTTCGGTACCCAACAAGGCAATGCCCGCCTGTAGCTTGTCGTCTATAAAATACTCGTAATAGGCTTGGCGGTTTTTAATCTCCATCACTAATTCTTGAAAAGCGTTAGCACCGTAGCAAGCTTTTGCTTCAACTCCGGCCGCGGAACAATGAAGTCCAAAAAGCCATGATCTAAAATGAACTCGCTTCGTTGAAAGCCGGGCGGCAAATCCTTCTTGATGGTTTCTTTAATCACCCTTGGTCCGGCAAATCCAATCAAGGCGCCGGGTTCGGCAATATTTAAATCACCTAACATGCCAAAGGATGCAGAAATGCCGCCAAAAGTTGGGTCGGTAAGCAATGATATATAAGGCAGCCCGGCGTCCGATAGCTGCGCCAGCTTGCCGCTTGTTTTGGCAAGCTGCATCAGCGAGAAGGCACTCTCCATCATACGGGCACCGCCGCTTTTGCAAATGATAAGGTAAGGCAGGCGATGCTGAATGCAATAGTCAACCGCCCGGCTGAATTTCTCGCCCATCACGCTACCAAGCGAGCCGCCGATGAATTCAAAATCCATTGCGGCTACTACCAAACCATGGCCATTCACTTCACCAACGGCCACCCGCATACTGTCTTTTAAATCGGTCTTCGACCAGGTTTCCTCCAGCCGTTTATGGTAGGGTTTCAAGTCGGTAAAGCCTAAAGCATCTTTAGAGCGGATATTCTCAAAAAGCTCTGCGTATTGGTTGCCGTCGAAGATGATTTCGTAATACTCATTGCTGCCAATGCGGTGGTGATAGCTACACTTGGGGCAAACGAATAACGCTTCGCGTAGGTCGGCGATGGTGCAAATGTGGTTGCACTCCGGGCACTTGCTCCAAAGTCCTTCCGGCGTTTCCTTCTTCTCCGATGATGGTGTGGTGATGCCTTTTTTCAATCGCTTAAACCAACTGCTTTTGGTTTCCGTGCTCTTACCTTCTTCACCCGCCAGGTTCGATTCAAAATCTTCGAACGGTTCTGCCATGTTTGTTCGTTGAGTGTCGGCAAATATAAGTTGCACTAAACCCCAGAGAACAAGAGACGATCGAGGCTTTCGCAGAGTTTATGAATGCTCACCATGATGAATAATGTTTCATTACTACCTAGTAAGAACTTTATTCAAACCGCAAAAAAAAGCCGCTCCAAAAAGGAGCGGCTTTTTTTTGTTAGGCGTTGAGGAACAGGATTAACCAAACAGACCGCCTTTGCGGAGGTTGCGAATGCCTTCGGCAATCTTGAACCCGTTTTGGTAAACTTCAATCTTATAATTACCAACCTCGAATTTATCCTGGCGCAACGGAACCGAAACTGTTTTCCGTGTGCCTTGCTCGTACTCAATGCTGGTTTTGTAAGTAAATGGACGGTCGCCTTCGCCGCGGGTGGTAAGCGTACCTGAACCCATCGAAGCATTGCTGATGACCTGGCCGTTGGGTGCAGAAACGATCACGTACAAATCAGTAGGACCAGATTGTGCAATGCGATTCTCCACATCAAACGATACAACCAGCTTGTTTACCTTCTTCGCCTTGTCGGTTTCTTTTTCTTTGCCATTGCCTTTTTCGTCAACGCCTTTAATGTTGATGTTGGAAGCGGAGAAGGTTGAGCCTACATCCACCTTGGCAGCTAATTCATCTTTTTGCGTAGTGGTTGATTGCAGGTCTGTTTGCAATTGTGCCTTCTCTTGTGTCAACACCGTGTTGGTGGTAGCCAATTGCTGGTTTTCGCCCATCAGGCGGGCAACTTCTGCTTCCAGATTATTGATTTTTGCAATGGCTTGTGCCTGAAGATTACGCAGGTCACGGCTTTGTGCGTCGCTGCGGTTGCGGTTTTTAGAGAGGGTGCTGATCTGTGCACGCAGTCGCGAAATTTCTTGTTGATTATCGCTCAACTTGCCGGTAAGTGTATTGTTGTAACCAACCATCGAATCAAGTCTTGTAAGTGCTTCCTCGTAGATGGTTTGTACGGAGTCTTTTGCGGTATTTGCGCTGGTAATCTCGGCTGATTTGATTTGAATTTGTTCAGTGGTTTTATTCTTATCCCACAACAAATAACCCCAAGTGCCCAAGAGTACAACTGCCAATACACCGATGGCTACATTACGGCCTGTATTATTGGTTGCCGAGCGGTTGCCGGTGGTGTATGGACGGTTCTCATTCGGATTCTCTGCCGACGGATAGTTTGTGTTTGCCATTGATGGATTTTTAGATGGTGAATGTAAGATTTAGGCGTAGAGGTGGTCTTATTTTTGGATTTTCCGCTCATTTCCGAAAACCGTGCCAGAAAAGCCGATTTGCTTGCTCAAATACCGCAAAAGACTCCGTACAAACCATCTACGAGGAAGCACTTACAAGACTTGATTCGATGG
>QQTW01000937.1_pt1 | contig 19699 bp, 19 predicted proteins | sample 1904831 | NCBI WGS metagenome assembly QQTW01 (sample SAMN09435610, study PRJNA476489) | Subsurface metagenome, whole genome shotgun sequencing project. | reverse complement strand
TAGGAGACAACATACAACCGGCGACCTTCAGTCACGTCGAATATATCACCATCCACAGCCACATATATCGGCTTCTCGGGATCCGTGCCATCATAAGCTAGGAGCTCTGCATCGGTGAGCAGCAGCGGCCCTCTCTATGAACATTGAACCACCATTATCAGCAAGTAACTCAAGACCATTCGAATCACTAATTAGGAGAGTAGTCTCTCACCCACCAAGCTTTCACCATGCCCGCCTTCGTAAACCACGGCCGGTAGCCCCACGAGACGCTCTCGCCGGTCACGAGCCAGCTGAGCGCGCAATTGAGCACAACAATGCCTCCCAAGACTCGCAGAATGTCCAGCGTGCTGATCCCGCGGAATGGGGACTTCTCGTAAGCTTTTGCAGGCCGAGGCCCCTTACCTTGCGAATCCGAGTCGGAGGAGTCGGAGGAGTCGCTGGCCCCCGGCCGTATACGCTGTCGGGCTGTCATTCTGGCGTGTCTGCACGGAAACCCTCCCGGATGCTTGAAGGCTAACTGATTTATTTGATCAGGTCGCTGCTACGATCGCAGCTTGCTTGCATTTGTGTGTGGGGTGTTGCGCCAACTTGCGGATCCGCATGGGCTGGCGTCGGCGGTAACCCTGGAATGATGATTCTTGGCATATTCGCCCTATCAGCAGGAATGAATTTTATTGCACGACCACAGTTGAATCCGATTGCATTCTCCAGTGAGGAGTACTACCGCCATTGATACAAGCCCAGCATGCAAACTTGTATTCAGAAACTTCCCCATGATAGGGTGGAGGAAGAAAGGTCGAACCGCTCCCTAGCCGTGCTATCTTATAATACACAGCGACATCTTACATAGCCCCGGAGAACAAATCATGGAGTCTGTTCACGGAATATGCCCCTCGAAATCTCAAAGACCTGCTTAACTGCGTCCTGGAACACGTTGACGTTGGAGTCGATGAGGGCTTTCTTATCCAAGCCGACGTCTTCGCGCATGATGCATATCAGGGCAAGATATCTGAGAGGTTGTTAGTTGGATGGCCGATCATTACCTAGGTATGGACAAAATTAAACTTACTTGTTGATCTCGCGCAGGTAGAGATACATGTTGTTGCCTGGCGCGGTCGTGATCACACTCTCAGCTTCATCGTTGCCACTTTCCTTTGGCCACTTGGAGACCTCGTCGGCGGGACGTTCCCACCCGTAGATCTCGCTGATATCGACCACCAGGTCAATATAGTCGGAGCACACCTCGTAACTCCTGCTGTCCGTAGGACTGGTATCGGTGGCGATGTAGATCTTGCTCAGGACGTCGAACAGATACGCTTTCTCCATGCAGCATTTGCTGCAGAGGCTGTTGAGCAGATTCTCCAGCGTGGGCAGCTGCGGAATCAGCTTCTGAATGACCTTGCTGAAGGCTTCGAAGATGGAATGGTCGTAGATGCTGGTCTGGTAGAAGCTCACGGGAGCGTTCTCGTAGCCTGCATCGGAGAGCTCATCCTGAACACGCTGCACGATGTCGCGGAAAGTGTCGCTTCTGTACTCATCGGACAGACCATCGACCTTGTGCACAAAGACTTCGACGTTGATGCTGGGATAAGTCGTCTGCAGATGCAAGATCGTGCTGTTGAGGCGGTGAATGGCGTCGAGGTATTCGTCTTGCGCATCGATAACCCAGATCAAGGCACCAATCTGGCCGAAAATATCATCGGCATCGAAAGCAGGGTCAAGGTAGTCCAAATGGCCAGGGAAGTCCCAGACTTGAAAGTCCATGAACGAACTGTGTCGAGTTAGTGACAAAGTTAGATTAAGTCATGCACGCCTTTTGTCCATGCGGCTGATTGCTCGGTGCATAAGGACAACTTACTGCATGGATTCCTTCTTGATGCGAGTGGTGGTTTCCAGGTAAAGAGTTTCGCTGGGCGGCATTTTGTGGAACACCACGCTAGAGATGGAGGACTTTCCACTCCTGAATAGCGTTATCAGTAAAGCAAGTCGTCATGGCCCATGAAAGAGGGGAGATGTTCAATCTCACCGGCGCTGGCCCATCAATAGTAGACGTGGCTTGCCATCTCCGGACTTGCTATTGGGTAGCTTTCCGGTGTGATATATCGTGGGCCCAGGTGGGCTCACAGGAGCCTCCTGCGCCTCGGGTTCTGGGAATGGCTGGAAATGAAACATTAGTAGATGCCTCTTGAATTGCTTTGGTGAGTCAAGTATGCTCCTAGGGATTGCTCAGTGCGAACGATACTAATGAGTTGGGGTGGTGAAGTAAGATCCCCCCGCCTATCATCGCCGTGACGATGCTCTAGTTCGCGATGATGTTACCCAGTTAAGGATAATGCGATGCGGCCGAGAACATAAAGTGTCTAAGCCATAACGATACATTTGGAACGAAACGGAGACTCAGAGAATCGCTAGGTGCAAGATGATACTGACACGACCGTCCATCCTGGAGCACGCGTCGTCTCAAAGAGAGACTGCCGAGAAGTAACACTTTCAAGCTTATGCAGTCAACTGACGACGAGAGCGAAGATGTAGGTCTTATCGTAGGAAATGTGAGGATTCCAAAATGCAAGGCGAATCGGTCACTTTAGCATATGAAATGCTGAGAGTTTATAACAACCCATGGGTTTATATACGAGACACAGAATAGTGGAAATTAGATTAACCGCTATAAACAGCGGAGTGACGAATCTCCGAGTATAGCAGCATCATAAGCCAAAATGGCTAACATACGACGTCGGCTGCAGTGTATCACTATCATATCTCTTCAGAAAAGCTGAAAAGAATAGCAATGGTTCGCAGATGACACGCATATAAGTCTCAATGAGCTGGCTCAGGATGAAGCATATTGCTAGCCGTTCGTCCTCTTACCGGTATCGCAGACCAGCATTTTCAACATCAGAGGGGAAGGGTCACACAAGGCATGTAAAAGACGAGCAAGAGCTCACCTCCATTGCTGACATCTCCGCCGTCACTCGCCGATGCGCTGGAAAGAATGTCGCGGAATGAACTCGACGACCTCCGCCTTAGCTCCTTAGAGCTCTCTCCCCGAGCCGGGAGCTCCCCAAAAACCCTTCAACTGCGTAACAGCCAGTGGGATGAGAAAGGATTCGCGGAGTTTTCAAGTTGCATGCCTATGTAAGCCAAGATGATGACTTTGGCCCCGTCCAAGCGGCTGGCTTGCCGACTCTGATAAGAAACTAAAGTCCAAATCGCCTTCCGTAGTGCTTACAGTACGCTTGGAATGCGCGCACATGTGGAAATATTTAGTTTCCCAATTATAGAATCCTACAGCAAATAGTATGCCAGGTGATGTTGGATGTTGCGGCGCGAATAAAGTGATTTCGAACAGCTTAACAAAACCCATGTGAGAATGTGCTCATCCTAATGCTAAGAAACTTGTCAATGCTCTTTTAGATGCAACACCATCACCTTAAATCCATCATACTCATAAAACTCCATAAGAAAGGACGTGACCAGACCACCCTAGATGGCTCTAGGAGTGCAATGCATGATCACGTAGAAATGCCGGATGATCCCGTATCCCCAGTCCTATCCGAAAACGCCTGGAGCCTTTCACTTGGAAGTGACTTCTGCGCCCAGAACCGCCGCACTAACCGCGCCAAAGCCCCCGAGAACGAACAGGCCCCAAGAGAGGGCACCGGCTTCGACATTCTCAGCCAGGCTTTCCTTCTCCGGCTCTTCCTCGTGCTCCATCCTTTCCACCTCCGCTCTCGTAGAAGGCGGAGGCACGTAGTCATCATCATCCGAGTCGTCCTCGGGCTGAGGCGTCAGCGACTTCGACACTCTCCTCCTCTGAGGCGTGCTCGGTAACGGGGTACTGTTGCTCTCCGACTTCCTCGGTCTGCCCCGCAGTCGCTTCGCAGGCGGAGAGTCGAGCACGGGCGTAATGGATTTGCTGGGCCGGCGTTCGAACGAGACACGTTTCTCGTCAGGCTTGTCTGCGTGGCGGTGCTTCCCGGTAAGCCAGCCCAGCGAGCTGCATTCAAGCATGTTCTCGACGTTAAGATCTCGGAGGATAGCCCAGACGCAAAGACTGAAGGTGGAGAGCAAGATGTCGTATCCTATTGCGCCCACGGCTGGATGTTCATTGAGTGCGTCGAGTATTTTTGCAACTGCCGTGTGCGCTTGTTTTGGTATTATTCGCATGTCATTCAGATGCATGTTCCAGACGTAGTCATATCGAAGGTAGGGGCCGCGTGGAGCATTGTCCAGTACCGCAATCAGGGTTTGCTGAGCATGTAAGATGAATGTGAAGAATGCAATTGACCGGAATAGAACAGTGTGCGATTTGTGCGCAGCATGTACTGTGCGGTGAGCCCAGAAGCAACTGCGAGGCGCCACCTGATGACAGCTGTTAGCCGATACAGAACCTTCGAGCAAGTACGGTAACCATCCATGGTCAATCATCACAGTGATCTAACTCAACAGGGCGCAGAAGAAACTTACTCTCGCAATAAGAGCCATATACATCGGCGCTATAATGTAGTTCCATGCCATGAAAAGCATATAGAACCGTTTCGCCAGAGGAAATGGAACCAGAAGGATCGAGATGATGGAAATGGCAGCGGGAGCATTATGTAATATGGGAAGCAGTGTATGATGCGGAGATACTGTCGGCGAGTCGGCGGGGATGCGTGCATCTTGCGCCAGCGGGACGGGCGTGAGTGCCACCAAGATGCTGAACAAGTTCTGCGCCGCGCTGAGGCCGACAAGCTGACTGAGCAGCACGAAAGCAATAATCGTGCGCGTCGGAATCGCACGGCGGGCACCTGAGCATGTCAGTGACCAAGACGAAAAAGGTCCGTACGTGCACCGGAGTAACTCACCCTCAATGCCCAGGAAAACAGTCCACAAAGTTAGACCTAGAAAGTATTGCTGGCTCCACCATGCTCTCCGGCTTCGCACGAATATAGCGCCGTAGTTATCTCTGAGGAGGTTGGTGTCTTTCCACCACCTGCCCAACTGCAGCGTATGAGTGCTATTCCCGCGCAGCGCGCTCCACAGGCCATCAGACACTTTCTCTCCATGCTCTTCCGCCCAGAGTCTGTAAGACAAGGCTCGCTTTTGAAGCTCAAAATAGCCCGCGATCACAAAGCCGAGAGTCGCGAGACTGGCGAAGGTTATTATCGCGCGCCGGCGCCGAGCTTGCCGCAGGCGCGTGTCCTGAGAAGGCGAAAGCTGTCGGGCCGCCTTCAGGAAGGTGTTCAATATGTCCGCGACACAGACACCTATCCCTAGGATTTGCGCCGAGAATACCGCGATGGGTATCGCGTTGAAGTTGGGCGCGTCAGTCTCGACGGGTGGCATGGTGATGGGCGATCGATGTGCGGTCGGAGAAACACCCTACGCACGTGTTTATATAAGTGAGAGGCGTGTCGTCGCATAGAGTAAAAGAAAACAAAGACCGTTGGATCGCATCCACCTTCCCATTGTGAGTTTTGAATGAAAGCGCATGGTCATATACATACAAACGACTGTTTTGCAGTGAGACACAGGACTGACATCACAGCGGGGCTAGCTCACTTCGGGCCTAGCTCAAGCAAGGGACGTCTTCTGCCCCTTCCCATACCGCCGAAGTATCCCCGATAAGGAAGCCATGAGAGCGAGTGAGTGAAGTCGCGTCGCCTCTTCCGGTGAATGATTGGCAGAATTGTGTATTCATCAAGGCCTCATGGACCTGCTGGAACTATGTACCATCTGCTGAAAGGCCTGTATCTGTACGCCACCAGTAAAGAAGGTATGCGCCCCGGTCATCACAGTTGTCTGAGCCGGCCGCATCCCATTTCTAACAATGTTTTCCTACAGAGTATTCTGGAGCAGATAAAAGCCGCACACTCGCCGTCTGGCCATCCAAACCTCAAAACAGTGCCCACCGTCGGCCAGAATGTCGCCATAATCACCCTCCCCGACCTCTACCTCAAAATATGGGATGTAGGCGGTCAGCACTCGCTACGGGGTCTGTGGCAGAGTTATTACGCCTCCTGTCACGCCATAGTCTTCGTCATAGACAGCACAGATATAGGCGATGCAGATGTCTCGCAGCTTTCGCGAGCAGACCCGGCCGGCGCTGCGGACGACGAAAGCGCGAACGAGGATTACGGGCGACTGAATGAATGCAGGCTCGTACTGGAGGACGTGCTGCAGAATGAGAACGCGGAGGGAGTGCCCCTGCTGGTGCTAGCAAACAAGCAGGACCGTGAAGACTGTGTTGAGGTGGTGAGAATCAAGGAGGGTCTGGTGAGAAAAGTATTCGAGGGCGAGAAGGGTGGTAGTGTCAGAGACAGCCGTGTGCTTCCGTGCAGCGCTCTGACGGGCACAGGGGTGCAAGAAGCGGTTGAATGGCTCTGCAGTCGGGTGAAGTGGAACAAAGAATCAAGACCTCCGGTGATGCGTTGACATCACGGCAAACAGGGATGCGAATCTTGCGTCTTGGTGTCGCAGCGTCTTGGGAGGATAGCAACATCAATCTGCAGATCATCGATATCTGAGATATGGGCCCTAGCCGAGTGGCTATGGGGATGAGGACGGTCTATCAACAAACGACTTAACGAAAAGGCAAATTCGACATGCGGGGCATTGAAGTCATAGGAAAAATGGTGATGGTCAAACTTTGATATCGGTATCAACAGAGAAGAATAAAGAGGTTGTCAACCAAGCGAAGCATGGCAGATCTGCTAGTCGAAAGCACCCATCAGATTGATCCCAAGAAAACCCATCAAACATGACCAAAAGCAGTAGAGAATTCATTAATTGGTCCGCAGAGGTTGCGCCTCATCCGACTCCAGGCCGGCTCCCTTGTGTCGTCCCTCGTGCATCGTGCAATACATCTCCCACACCGATGTTCTGTCCCCCTTGATCTCTGCCGCCAACAGTCGTGCCCGGCTCGGCCGCATTGGACTGGACGACAGTCTCGTAAGCCGGCGGAGGCGACTTGGCCTTTCTGGCGAACATGCAGGGCCCGCGATGACCGGCGGGAGCGCCGCACTTGCACGTAGTGATCGCGTTGCTGGAAATCTGTCTGACTCGCTTCTCGTTCTGCTCGCGCAGCTCGTCGAACTGGTCCGCGTATTCGCGCTGAGCGGCCTTTTTCTGTTTGCGTCGCTCGCGGATCTTGGGCAGAACGAAGCCGAGACAACCGAGGATGATTGAGGCCATGACGGCAGTGGAAGATTGCTAACAGAGGCGTCTGTCGCAGAGGCTAGAGGGTTTGAGAGGCAGATATGACGATAATGATAGCACCGCTGCTGAGGAGTTGGAGGTGCATGGAGACTTCCGACCAAGGCAGGGGAATGCTGGAATGATCTACTCCGTAGGTGGAATGATAAATACCTCCATCCTGCCAAGGAAGTGTACAGCCACAGATGGATGAGATGGTGTGATGGTGCGCTCCTCCGTGGATGGTTACGGTTGGTGGATATGGCGTACGAACAACAAGAAGTTGGCGGAGCATCCGAGAAGAATTACATCGAAGGCGGTCATCGTAGAATCATCCATTTTCTTGCGTCCTGTGACAGTACAGATCGGCTCTGCGCGTCAACGTAACTCAAATACCCCCCGCACCACCAGTGCCAAGATCCCGCTGCCGAGCCAAGACGACCAGCGGGAGCTTGGCATTAGACCGTACGGAGTACCTTGTGCTTTTCTCCGCCCAAAAAGTCTCCGCACGTCGAGCACCGCATTGCAGCATATAGATTTCCGAGTCTTTTCATTGCCTGTACGGAGTAAACGGTTGTAGATAGCGCTTTGCTATGTGCACGGCGCACACATATCTAGGCGCTTGAGGAGACTAACAGCAACCCTCTATCATGCCCCTTTCTCAACGTTTCCCCTGTCTCTTTCCGCCTTGACCCGAATTGCCTCTCGTACCCTTCCCTTTTCCCCTTGCATTGTTCATCTTTCCTCTGGCCTTGCCTAGCTTCATGAGAAAGTTCTTCTTCCGTTCTTTCTCCTTGTTCGTGCTGCTTTTACCGGCCTCCTTCTTGCGTTCATGCTTCCTCGCCTGGCGCCCAAGGTGCTTTTCTTGACGGTCTCCTTTAGCTAGTGCAATCTTCTCTTCCTTAGTCGCACGACGAGACAATGCCGAAGCAGCCTCAATGTTCGCTGCCGTGACTGCGTCTGGGTCGGCGTGATAAGCAGCTCGTTTCGTCGCGTTAAGCCGTGGAGCATTGGGTAGCATGGCAGTGACCGATGCTTGTGTCCGCAGCTCGTTCAGCTTCGCCAAATCCGCAGGCGTGAGGATCCTTGTAGTCGCTATAGATGGTTTTAGTGACATTGGCTCTGATTGTCGATTCGTCTGACTGTCCGCTGATTCGTCTGCCGGTTTGGCCGAGACTTTCGCCTTCTTCGCAGGCCTTTCTTTTTCGGATTCTGAGTCGCTGACGTCTATTGCCTCGCCGTCGCTGGACACATCGATCCATCCACCAGAACCGTCGCCGCTACTGTCCTCTTCGACTTCCCAGGCTTTCCAATCGTTCTCGCTATTGTGATCGTCGACCTCCTGCTCACTGCCATCCACAGCATCCCCGTTCGCTTCTTTTTCGTCAGCCCTTCTTTTCGCTTCCTCTTCTTTCCATTGCTCGAGCAACTCCAACCCTTCGATACCACCGGCTCCTTCTTCGCCAAATCGTTGCTCCCTTCTCTCCCCAGAACGCAACCCCAAAGCCGCCTGCCGACCTCTCTCCCTCTTTCTGAGCAAGTCCGGCCCTACCTCACGGTATAGGCCGAGCAAGCCTCTCGCAGCCATCATGACGCCCTTGTCCTTGCTCTTGCGGTAAGAGACGAGGTCTTGGAGGAGCGTTTCATTCATGCACAGAGGCTGCCGGGTACACACTTCTCGAATGGCATTCAGCCCGGCCGACGCCACCTCGGATGCCGCAGCTTCCGAGACGAACTCATTCGCAATCTTTTGCATAAGCGGTTCCAACTCGTCGGGTGGGACGAGGTTATGTGTGGCCTGTGCGAGTGAAGCCAGAAATGATGTGACAGACGTCTGCCGAGGAGTAAGGTACCTAAAAGATTGTTATAAGTTGCTTCTCTGTAAATGTGCTAGTGGAGCCTTACTTCATGATGTATGAGTATAGGCCGATAAGCGTAAGCTTGTGAAGACCGACGAGACGTGATACCAGCTGAAGAATGAGGAGCTTGTTCTCCAGTCCAAGCTTGGACTTGGAGTTCTGCAGGAACTTTGAGAACAATTTCTCAGCGAAGCCTTGGGGGTCATGAAGGAGGTGTAGAGCCGAAAAGTTCAGCGGATGGGGCTGGTGTTTTTTGCGCTCTTTCTATAGAGATTCGCTTTCGTTAGCAAAGGTACCCCTCTTGACAGTATTCCACCAACCTTCTTGACCGTTGCAGCGATCCTCTTGAGCTCTTTTTCTTTCCTCGCCGTCTTCTTGTTGACCCCCATCTGATGCCGTATCCGGTCCAAGTCAACAGCATCCTCTTCTCCGCTGCTCTCACCTAGCGTCTCTTCTCTTTCCTTGTCGCCGCCCAGAAAGAACCTGACCCCACCGATGATGACTTTCTCGCTGTCTGCCAGGGCTGCCTCCTTCATGATCTCCACAGCCTTTGAATCGGTCCATACCTGCCGCCGCCAGAGCTCCCGCGTGATTTTGACAGCCCATACCCCTTTCGGAGAAGTGGGATCCGAGCTGATGAGATTGTAAAGAACAGTCTGAATCATGCGGTTCAGCCGGTGACTGGTCGACTTTGAATTGGCAGATCGCAGGTCGGACACGATCCTCTGGTACAACACAGCCCTCAACGACTTGCTGGGCGTGTTCACCAGTATCGGAAAGAGTGTCTGCAGCAGCCTGTAGACACAAATCAGCCAGGTGCTAAGATCCAAACATTTTATCATATCATATACGTCGAGGAGTCGATGACGCCTTTCTTTCGCAGAAGATTTAGACTGCCGACAATCTTTTCGCGTAGCTCGATGTCGAGTTCCGCATGATGAAGCGTAAGGAAGTTGATTAGGTCGTTTGAGAAGTTTGTGGTGACCGTAGGGTAGCAATCCGCCACATGAGCGATGAAATCGATCAGGTCCCGGAGCGAAACGATACCACCTTCGTCAGTTGAGGTTGGTGCACGCATAAACAGCTCCCTGAACGTCTCATATTGAAAGTACTGATTCTGAAAATCTTCCTTGTACGAGCTTGTCAATCGTCAGCTGCATGACTCTGCTATGTCCAGGATGGGGTTGCGGACCTACGTTGGGTCACGGCGGATCTTATACTGCAGGCTCGCGCTGATGCAGAATTAGCAGCTATCGTGGTGAATAGCACTTTGGCGGCTTACAGATCCGCGTCCAGCTTTTCCAGGGCGCCCACTTTGCGCTTTCCCATTTTATTAGAAAACGAGGTGGAAGCACTTTTCCTTGCCTTCGAAAATTTAGTGAACTTTTAGCGTTGTAAGAATAGGTTCGCTTAAAAAATGTTCGACACGAGTGTCAGGATCCTCCCTTAGCCCGGCCTTAGTGTGGTGCTAAGCCGGCGGCGGAGCTACTATCGTCCGTGTGCGTATATCTACTAAGCGTACGGAGTACACAGGATATCGTACTTTAGCGATTAGTCTCTTAATAGGAACCACTCTATATATTACTAGCTTCGTTATATAGCATCCTAAGTTAAGATGATTATTAGCTTATTAGAAGACGCGTAATCCGTTAATACTATTATTCCGAAGAGCTTCTAGCCGCTAATTAACGATAACGGGGGGGATGATATTAAATAGTTAAGATTCAAATATCGATTAGAATATTAAGAGTCGATAGCGATATTAGAGAGATTAATCCTGGCTTATAACTATTGAATGGCTTAATCTAGGGAAAACGGCTTAATTCCCTAAATATCTAGGGAATTCGCATAACTTAAATACATTTATCCAACGATTCTAGATCACCTTACAATTTGATAGCCAAATCAGAAATTAATAATAAACAAACAAAATATTCCTGAATCACGGCTGGGAGATGAGCATTTGTGAACAAAGCGCTTGAACAAAGCTTCTAAAACAAAGCAACGGCTCGCTTATCAAACTCATGCCCGGCATGAGTTTGGGATAGGCTTAGCGCGTACTCAACAGCATCTGCATACAACTAGAAGAAATCGGGCCGAGTAGCGGAACTAGCATGGTTCACCCAACGACCTTCGACCTACGACCTACAGTACTTTATAGCGACTTATTATTCGATCAAACATCTTTATGCTGTCAAGATGGGGCTGCCTTCTTTGATTACCACCTTCTGGATAGGGCGAATCCAACACCTGCAACCTTTATATAGTCCTTGAACTCTCGATATCTCTCAAACTGGCTTCATACGTGTATCTGACGCTACTAACCAGCAACTATCCGTTATACAGGCGACCATGATCGTCCTCCAGCGTCTGCTCATCCTCTCGCTCTTCGCCATTATTTCTGCAACAAACACACCTGATGACGGTGCCAGACAGAGCGCTGAAGCATTTCGCGATATGCACATGCAAATTGAAATAGTACGCGCGGGCTTCTGCGCCATTTGCATTCCTCTTTGTCGCATGGGAGAAGCGGCCCACGCCCAGTCAATCGTCGACGAGATAGGGTGGTATATAGACGACGACCCTGTTCGGTTTGAGATCAATATTGAGGGATACAACAGAGACCAGGTTGCCCAGGAGATACTAATTGACGACCTTAAGTGGCACATCGACGCATTGGTAAGATTTGTTCCATTTTGCTGGCCCTGTTGTTACCGTGGCTCCGGGCAGAGGGTTGAATTCGTTACCTTCGTGCGCAGAACAACCATCGGAGGTTGGAGTATCCTGGGAGCAGCTATATCCCACCTGAGAATTGTATTGTAAGTGATAGGGCTAGACCCTCTCAAAGCCTGATCACTAATACCCAGATACCATTCAAAGATTAGCTGCGGCCAGTTGGCGAAGCGGGAAATGTTGGACGAAGCTAGTGATTTGGAAGATGTATGTCGGGAGGAAAAGCTCGAAAAGGACTTGGCGGCTGTGCAACTGCTCACTTACCGCATTCGATCCGAAGCCAAGATCTTCACATGCGAGGAGAATGTGGAAGGACGTCCACAGGTCGAGATGTTCAAGCATGACGAGGTGCTCGCATCATTCATTCGTCGTTGTACGTCTTGATGGTGATAGTTCGGGAGGCGACGACCCTGCGCGGGCCTGCTCACCGCCTCTAAAAAAGCAAGGCTGAAGTGGACACTTGTTGTTCGTATCTTCGAGCTCCGTGTGTTTTCCCTGACGAAAGGTCCAAACTCACAACGTCGTGGTGATGACCAGTCAGGTCGCAGCGCCCCAGACCACCGGATCATCGTCGTTCGGAAAGCATTGCAGCGCCGCAGATACCGAAGAAGTTGAAGAAGATTACTTTCTCGAATTATCTGCACCTGAGGCGGGAGTAGTCAACCTAGTAGAGACCAATGAATCAGCAGCTTTGAAGCATCTGTTTGTTGGGGAGCATTCTGGCTCGACTTAAGTGCAGTAGAGCTTTGAAAGAGGTGACATATCAGAATACTATCGCCAACTCAAGCAACCGGCGTAACCGGGGCCTTAATTCTAGCCAGCCGAAGCTCTCTCTCGAGGGCTTAAAGTTCCCTTGGTAAAAGACCAACGTCCGTTCCGAGATATAGTACGGAGTATTGAGCATGAAGTATAGCCCTTGAGCAAGGTGGAATGTAGGTATTGTCAAGGAAGTTCAGAAATAGGTACTGTAACATGTCTTTCAACAGATTCCCATCTCTTCCGCAGAGTTTCCTTCATCGTCGCAGGCACAATACTAGCCAAATCAGCTGGTGATATAGACTGAGCAACCATATATCATCACCATGACCTCCCCAGCAGAGACGCAAAGGCATTCTCGTCGTTTGTCTGGATTAGAGTTGGCGCTTGAAGGTCGTCTGGATTGGGAGAAGCAAGTATGTAACGGACTGTGATGGCGAAGCCATCTCAAGGAAAATAATACGTGTTCACATGGTTAATTCGAGAGGTCTTGTGTTCTCGAGACACGTTGGTTCATGCACAGTTTGCGCACTCATCGAGTCCAACTACCAAGGGGACGCGGAGTGACCATATCAACATGACTGCTCACCCTCTCTCCTCTTCACATCCATGACTTTCAACCTTCCTCCTGGTCCATATCATCCCGCACCTTCTTCCCAATCCCCAGACCCGGCCTTCTCCTCCCCTTCAACACCGCCCCCCTCTTTCCCCTTCCCTCATGCAACTCCTTCATCTCCTTAACCGCAACCCTCTGCGCCTCGCCCACTCGCTCCGCTAACACCATCACCTCATCCTTCACCACCCCCTCCAACTCTGGCAACTTCCTCCCCAACGCCCGCTCCGTCCTCAACCACATCTCCACATCGTACTGCGTGACGATACTCACCGCCCTCCCACTCCTCCCCGCCCTCGCCGTCCGCCCGACCCGGTGCACCTACGTCTTGCTGTCGGGCGGCAGGTCGAAGTTGACCACCGCATCCACCGCAGGGATGTCAAACCTAACCCGTAAAAAGTTTTCAGCTCCAGCTATTGCCACTTAATAGAAGTATATTAACCGGGGACCATCAGTGTCATCGTCGTCGTCGTCGTCAAGTACGACGCCAGAGCAAACATTATAGTCAATATCTTCTCCTTTACTAGCTCTCCAGACCTGCCCTAGATGGTCGTCTATCGGACATTTGGTGGGTAAAACGACTGACACTCGTGGCTTCGACAAATCAAGTTGGTACGAACGTAATACTAGCTTTTCTAAGCCCGGCCATATGAAGCCATCAAGCCGAAGGGCAGCATAATACCCCACTGTATCTTCTTTTGAGCAGTGTTCCGGGGTAGTAAATGCCATTTCGCACGGCAGGCCATACATCTCTGGGTGCATTCTCACTGTTAGACTCATCTCCAATAACTGGGCCATATATTGAGCAGCTCGAGCTGCGGAAACGAACAGCGGAGTGATCTTAGTCATGATCGGTAGGGTGCAATCGTACTGATCGATACCCTAATTGATCGTAGGTGGGGCCAAAATGGTTCCTGCCACCGTCCAACTTCTTCAAGCTGGGGCCAGAAAAGCTCGGGTGTGATGCGAATGCCATGACAGCGGTCATCAGCACTAAGCTCCACTCGATGGAGATTGGTACTTTGTAATAGCCGATAGGCGGCCGTAGAGAAATCGTCCGGACTTGGGCTTGTGTTTGACGAAATGTTGAGTTTAAGGTCCGGCTGGGCACCGAAATTAAAAACGAAGGTTGAAAGTTGCGGCAGGGATAGATGTGACATTACCCGCGCTAGATCTGAGCGAAACTGTGTTGGATATTTATAGTCGTCCTAGGGAGAAGCCTCGAAGTAGGTCAGACCGCTGAATTTGGATGCTAGCTTCATTATAGCCGGGCCGTGGATTTCAAGAGATCTCCAATCATCGCCTGAGCAAATCAGTTCATCAACCCAAGAAATCAGAGGTAGGTCTCGTGGAACCCTCATCTAATTTGAGATATCATGGAGTCCTTCGGAATTTTCGAATTCACTTGCTCGGAAATCATCAGAGTTCTTGTCATCAGCGAAGTCTAGCGGGTCCTTAAATTGATCGAGGAGCGAATGGGCTGAAAGATATAACTCCAAATTGAACGCCTGCCGGGGAGGAAAGACCTTCAATTAATTTCAGAAGGGTCCAAAGACCTTTGATACTCTTGGTGAAAGCTCTATTCCGCCGTCTTCTCTCGACCGGGTTATTGTGGAGGAGCTTTGGTATGATTATTATGAATCGCAGTACGTGCAAAAATCCCATGCGATGACCAACAACATATTTCTTTAAGCTGCTCAGCTGGTTACTTTTTACGGTAACTTTGCGAAAGGTAGCTCGTTCAAAAGCTAGCTGCCATTCAAGTGAGACACATGCATAGGGAACAAGGGAATAGCTCTTTCGTTGATCGCTAGGACATTCGTAATCGACGTACGACCACACAATTCTTTTCACCTCCAGAGGGAGTCCACTGAAGCAAGCAGGCATCGTATAAGCAATCTCGCGAGAAGTAACGAGGAAGGCGTTGATAGATAATGTGATATCGAACGTAGCGTCTTATAAGCCGAAAGTTTTTTTGACGAGCTTAGTAAGTATCACGTGTTCTAGTTAGGTAACTAGATAAATCTTACCTCAGGGGCTCAGACCACGCAGTGGGCTGGGCGCCTCCGTTAGCGAAGCTAACCACCGTAGGTGGTCTAAGAGGCTAATCCTAGAAGGGCTAGTCTACATGGGATCTTTATATAAGGTTATTACACTAACATTAATTATAGGTCGCTATAAGCCCACCCCCCCTAAATACTGCGTCCACCCCCCCTCCTCTAGCTAAGGCTTTAAGCCTAGAGTAGTAGGCACTAAGCTTCTCCTAGTAACTTACATCGTTCTAAGGTTTAACTCGACTCTATATATGACACCACGAAATCTTATAATAACACGTTAAGGCCGCCCGAGGCTTGAAGTAGAGGTAGTCTTACTTAACCTTTACCTCGAAGCCTTTAAAAGCACTACGCCAGCGAGATATAGTAAAGGTAGAGTAGAGCAATAAATCGCTTAAGAAAAGGAGCTTTCTTTAACTTGCTTATATGTGTAGCTAGAACTCCCAATTATCGTAAGGTTTATCAACGATACCATAACCTTCCCGACCTTAGACCCAACCTTAGAAAAAAAGGTCGGGTCAAACGATGTAAATTACTAGGAGAAGCTTAGTGCCTGCTAGTCCAGACTTAGCTGGAGGAGGGGGGGTGGACGCAGTATTTAGGGGGGGTGGCTGTAGTATTTAGGGGGGGTGGGCTTATAGCGACCCTTTTAATATACCACTATATCACAAGTAGCATAGTTGCTGCTTGGCTGTATTAGCGGTGCTGGCACTTTAGAAAGACCCGAGCCATGGAGCGTTGCAGCCCCAAAGATCTCCACTCCACCTCTCACACCAAGTGAATCTACGAAGTACGCTCTCAAGAGCGTAACGAATCTCCTTCGAAACAGACTATATGGTTCGAAAGATGTGGCTATAAACTGACAAAGCGGCATCACCATTCATCCTATGCTCGGACGATTAAATGCAGCACTAATCTACTTATCATATCCTTACACTATCTCATTCGTGATCTACAACTGAGCACTTATGCGGCAAGAAAGAAAGACAACATAGCCTCCGGATGAAAGTCAGGCTCGCAGAGTCGCGACTGGAGCTCGAGCAGTGCGGAGCGGCCTCATGCCTCTGCATGGTAAGGGGCGCAAATCCAGCATTCAAAGTCTTAGTTCACAAGCATGGAACACTATTGTCGGTTTGCATCAATACGATAAGTCTGGAGCTCAGAGTGCTGTGCGTCGCTTGGTGTTTCTTATTGCTTTCATCATACTGAGACATACTTTGCCCCTACTTCTTCTTCTAGAGTCTGCTCGTTCGTTCATTTCATTATCTTCAAACACGCCTTTATCTTCTGTCAATTGGCTACAGAGTACGAACGTCTTCTCTTGGAATGTGGAGTGCCCGTTTGATATCAGCAGGACCTTTCATTGGCTTGAGCAGAGTAAGAATTTTCGCATGTTCCAGTGGGCTCTTCGCGCACAAAGAGTTTAGCAAACGATGGAAGAGGACGTGTGCTCACTACGTCTCTCCCCGGAATATGTGCCAACAAAGGAAATCTGGAACAGGGGAACTTGTTACGGCTGTATAATGCCTTTATGACGAACAAAGGTCGCGACAAGAGATAGGGACAAAGACCAGCTTCATGAGAATAGTCATCCAACCATGTGTTGCATCACACATGGGAAATGCCTATATAATCCACATAAATCAGCTAAGCAAAGAAATCCCCAAGAGCATTCACTCCATCCCTTGACCTCATACTGTGCGAATCTTCTTCTCCCAACACAATTCTTGTGACACACAAGCTCCAGAGTCCCTTAAGTCCACTTGTTTTACAAATACTCAGACTGCAGGCAGTCTTTTCTCTCATCAAGCAGGAATTCAAACGCTCAATTGCAAGATGCAAGCATACAATTCTCTTCGGTCGCCCATCTCTGACCCTCGTGATAGGGTTGAGAGATACGGAAATCTGTCTAACGATGATGTCGCTCTGCTCACCAGCATCCTCTCTCACGCGCCTCCGCCAACGGTCCCAGAAAGCTCTCATCAGCGCCGCTCCTATATCAGGGTGACTCAGGCGCAAATCACTCAGCTCCCGCCGCATCTTCATGGACCCTCGTATCCAGTCCTCAGCGGTTTTCATAGAAGAAACACATTCTCTGGAACCCCAAGGCTTTGCAGATTGCACCGATCCCTGAACCTTAACCTCGTCGAGTCAATTTTCGACTTTGTCCGGAAAGATCTAGAAGACCGCATTCCCGAATTTGTGACCAGTTTTGGCGCAGGCGCCAATGTTCCTACCCTCATGGATGCGCTGTCTGATGTGCCGGCCATGTGGATGGCACCCGCCGACTACAGCGCAAAGTATTACAAACGACCATCGCCAATATGGACAAGGCAGGAAGACTGCTGCGTCGCATGTATGCTGGCCCGTATCGGCAGTAGTTCCTCGGTTCTTCTCGCGCTACGGACGGGGATGGTCGCGCGTATGAGCGCGAGAAAGTCTGGACCCGATGGCAACAGCGTGCGCTTTTTCTGGTTGAGATGTTGGATCTCTCGCTTTGGCGTTGGTCGAGCTGAAGAAGTTATGAGAACCAGTCAAGACGCTGGAATGCGTCTGAAAGAATTGAAGAAGGAAATCAGGAACGCGCGAAATCTTGCGCGAAGAGCGGACAGTCGTGTACCCGGTTCAGCGACTCGGCCAAGAGATCCTTTTGCCAGTCCCTTGCCCATTCCGCGAAACCCTTTTGCTGATCACCAGGATACTCCTGCTAGTCCGCGAGACCCTCTTGCTACTCCTGATGATTATCTCAGCAGCACAAGCAATCCACAACCCCAGGTATCTTCGTCTTCTGTGTATTCCCAGAGCACCGGTGCCGCGGAAAGCGAGATCCTCAATCTTTATCGACATTCGTATTCCCAACTGAATGACCACGGCTTGCGACCCGCCGCAGCTGAGGATTATCAAGAGCTGCTGAACGAAGGTTCCACCGAGCAAGATGACTCAGATGAAGAAGACTCGACCAGGGCTGAGGCAGGATCGGTCTATGAAAGAGAAATCATCCCTATATTTGCGCCGCGCTCCAGCTTTCACAGAGGCCAATCGGTACATGTATTCTTGAGGGCTGTTTCTGACGGTTGGGTGATAGAGAGCAGTGGCTCTGAGGATGCTAGCAACGCAACCCATTGATATGTAACTGTAGCTTGAGTAATCTCAACGTCTTGATTGAAACCAGAGCATGCCCTGTTGTATGGTAGCCGACTTATTTACAGGAATGTCGTCGCCATTGAAACTTCCCAAACGCTGATGGCAGTAATGTGAAAGTATCCTATCAGCATAATACACTTTCGAAGAGAAGCTCCTCCCATGAAGCGACAACGGCAGCCAGTGCCGAATAAACATTAATGTCCAGACCGTAGATCCTGCATGAAACTCTATGAAACGCGTGAATGATTAGCATCATTGATTGCTTTCCACACCGAGGACCCCACTGCCTCGACCGTGCAAGCTGCCGTAGACACGATCATGGAATCCTTTGAGACCTCCAGACTGGGAACCGGAGCCTAGGGGCTTCTTCCTGGAGCTCCGCCTCACACCAAGCCGCGCTTCTCTTTCTTCGCACGGCTCGCCGGACATGACTTTTCTGTTGCGCGGGCGGGGATCGTCCTTAGCCCCTTCAGAGAGGACCTTGGGCTCTTGGACAGTTTGAAGAGGTGAACTGGTAGAGCTGATATGGGTCTGCGAACGAGCGCTCGCTGCCAACCTTGCTTTTTCGTACTTTGCAGACACGTCGCCGCCGGTCCACTTTGTCCCCATGAAACTATCCCAGAAGGTGAAAAAGGGTTGCGAGAAATTCTTCTTGATGCCCCAGGTCTGATGGTGGATGTCGTGATAGCCCGCGTTGTTTGATGTGAGATGCTGCAATGGGTCCCAGGGAAGAGCGTATCCACAATGATCGTCGACAGTCTTGATCGTCGAACAAGTGAAGAACCACATCGCCTGTCGCGCGGTCATTCCCGACAAAAGATACGCGATGCCAGCTCCGAGTGTATCCAGAAGAAACCCCTCAAATGGGTGGTTATACAGCGCGCCGTACGCGTAAGGCACGTACAAACGGTGATGACGTGCATGAAATGTCACTAATCACACGCGCATCAAGGTATTAGCTTAACAACTCAGAAGATAGAAGTTGAACGCACCATAAAGCCATCGGTTCATATGCATTGCTCGGTGCCAGAAGTATTGCCATGTATCCACCACAAGGATCGCAAACCCGAATTGGAAGGTCGGAACTATGAACCAGTAAAATGCTCTGGCCACCAAAAGCTCCCACGGCGCAAATGCGGGTGCCTGACGCGATGTATCATCCATAGAGATGACTTGCATCAACCAGGGATATTCTCCACCATTCAGAGCCCCAGCGACCATGGGAGAAGATGAGCCCAGTTTCTGCGCAAGACCACGAGAATCCACACCAAGAGCATTCAGGAGTATTGGAATAAGCCTCTGAGCGACCCTCGTTCTCTGAGCCCAGATCGCAATGTCGTAGTCCTCTCGGCCGTATTCCGGGT
>QQTW01000936.1_pt1 | contig 19708 bp, 38 predicted proteins | sample 1904831 | NCBI WGS metagenome assembly QQTW01 (sample SAMN09435610, study PRJNA476489) | Subsurface metagenome, whole genome shotgun sequencing project. | reverse complement strand
GGACAGCACGGAAGTTCACGTCGACCACTGCATATCTGGGCGACAAGTATACAGAAGTGGAGGAGCCAATTGCAAGGCTGAGAAGCAAGTGGCTTGGTGAATACAACACTGAGATGACTGCTTTCCAGCAAAAGCTGACGGATATGCGCCCAGACACGGGGCCAGGTTAAGTGGAAACTTCAAATTTGAATTCATAGACCACTGCGTGTTCGTCTGTTGCATTATTGAAAAGTGTCTGATGTTCTTATCACTGCAAGGCGTCCTTTTGTTCATCTCCAATGGACATAATCATCACTTAGACATCCGGAATCATGTAGCCCATTTTCTAATCTTTGTCATGTCTCCGTGCGTTAGTATCAATCACGAGACTGGGTGACACATTTACTCTCGGTCAAGCTGTCTTTCTCTGGCGTGACCAGTCGGCGAAAGGAAGCTGGCTACCCTTCTCTGATCCTTACCTACAGTTACGCCTCGGTTCTTCACTCCGCTGCTTTGGCCTCAGCCACATCTCCGCCTTGGCAAATCTCACCGAGCCTTCAAGCTCCTAGGTGGGCCAAACACACCACCCAAACCCAATTATCGTTCGCAGAAACCGTCAAGACATAGTAAATCCCGAACTGGGCAAGATTGGGTGAGCAGCCTGCGATTGGCTGGAGAGACCGCAGTGCATACATGTTGCTTCTTTCGGTATTGGCGGCCTTGGCCAAAGACACCAATGAACTTCTGGTATTATTATCCTACGAGTCCTACACCCCTCTCCAAGCTTCTCATTCATCCGTACGTGGAGCGAGCAGAAGAACGACGTCAAAGTCACCATCTCTACTCATTGTTTTCAGTCAGAACTTTCTTAGTATTCAAAAATGACTCCCACGATGACCTCAACAATGTCAACACCCTCCACTTCTGTTTGCTTCATATCATCTCCTAGTCCTGCCGGCACTGCTTTGGAACCAAATGATGCCGTTGATTCCAGAGGTACTCTGCCACACGGCCCACCTCCGTCATTTCTGATGCCGCGCTGTCATCCGCTTGAACCACAAGTGACGGAAGAAATCAACGGATATTTCATCGAGCACTGGCCTTTTGCGAATGAGAAGGCGATTCGAAAGTTTCGAGATGCCGGGTTCAGTCGTGTCACCTGCTGTTACTACCCCGAGGCATTGGACGATAGAATTGGCTTCGCATGTCGACTCCTGACCCTCCTATTCCTGATTGACGGTTTGCAACTTCCTTCTCCCCGCTATGCGATCACTGATGATACCCCTAGATCTCCTGGAAGAAATGTCATTTGAAGATGGCGAGGCATATAACGAGAAGCTCATGCCAATCTCTCGCGGCCATATGCTTCCAGATCGTGATATTCCAGTCGAGTACATCACCTACGATTTATGGGAGAGCATGCGTGCCTGTCACCGAGAGCTTGCCGATGACATCCTCGAGCCAGTCTTCGTCTTCATGCGTGCACAGACTGATCGTCAAAGGAAGGGAATCAACCAGCTTGGTGCTTATCTTGAGTACAGAGAACGAGATGTTGGCAAAGCGTCGGTATGCCTACGATCATATGCCCGCGCTTGCTAACGGAATCGACAGGCTTCTTTCTGCCCTGATGCGCTTCGTCATGAAGCTAGAGTTGACACAAGAAGAATTGAACGCTGTTAGAGATGTTGACCTGAACTGTTCGAAGCACATCTCCGTCATCAATGACATCTACAGCTGGGAAAAGGAGCTGAAGCAGTCTCAGTCTTCCACGGAAGAAGGGTCAGTGCTTTGCTCGTCGGTACAAGTAGTGGCAAAGGAGTGCAACATCGACATTGAGGCTTCCAAGCGTGTTCTCTGGTCCATGTGCCGCGAGTGGGAGCTTGTGCATCTTGCGCTCACCGAAAAGAAGAAGAGAGATGCTAGGTTCGAGGTGTTGACTTATTGCAAAGGTTTAGAGTATCAGATGAGTGGAAACGAGATGTGGAGCCAGGGCACCAAGCGTTATGTTGGCATTGAGGTTTGAGCGCAAGGAGTCGACGTGGGAAGCATCAGCCGCTCGATGACAGCCATTAGGGTAGTTTTCTAACAATCTAATCTCCATCACAATAGACTTGAAAGAGTCCGACTTGTATGTTCTTGGATCAAGCCAGTCTTTGGCAATGGAGAGCGTGCAAACTCAAGTGACATAACTCGCTCTCTGGTACTTACCTGGCCACGTTCCGTGTGAAGGCAAGTCCGGAGTATAGAATGATGAGCGATGAGCATGTGAATTGCTTGAGCACAGCTGCGACCTATCAGACACAGGGTTTTGAATGCTTCGTCGCACACATAGAGCCCAGTGTCTCTTTCGAACCGGGGCTGTTCATGCGGGGCCTTCGGAGCGAGGTAGTCCGGGCCGCGAGATGAAGCTCAACTCGGAGTTTGCCCAAATCGGCCATGACCTCCTTTTCAGTGTATGATCAGTTCAACAATGGCCGTACCATGGGCTCTCCATGATTGGGCTGCACGATGCACACTCTGCATTTGCGTCATATGCGGATGGATTACTCGCGGCTTGAAATGGGGCCCCTCCTCAGAATTGTGCGTTGCAGTGTTGAAGTTACTGATTTCGCTTCAATAGAGTCTCAACCATGCTTGCAGAAGTTTTGGCACACGTGAGGCATTCACCAGCAGTTGCTAGCATCGCCATATTTGCTGTTCTATGTACAGCTTGTTGTCTTTTTGTGAAGAGAAAGAACAGTCGACCAAGACTACTTCCCCATGCGCCGTTTGCGGGACTCCAAGGTGGTATCGGCAGCATCGAGGAAGCACGTCTACGCTTCCTGACACATGCCGCCGAGATGCTACAGGAGGGATATCGAATGGTTAGTTAGGGCGCTGCTGTATCTGGCGAAACCAACTCAACCACCTGTCTCAGACAAACGGCGGCTTTTATTATGTTCCTAGCCCATCCTGTGACCGTTTGATGATTCCATCCAAGTTTATCGAAGAACTCAAGAATGCTTCGGATGACAAAGCAGACTTCGCTGCAAGTTTTGTGGAGGTGAGTTCTGCTGATGCTCGCTGCACGAATTCGGCTGAGTGAAGACAGATGTTTGAAGGCGACTACACTACGATAGGCAAACGATGGGACTTGCACCCGCGTATTGTGAAAGAGCAACTAAACCCACAACTAGGTTCAAGCTTCAAGAGATGCTCTGAGATGAAGATGCTAAGATGGCAACAGCGGATGTTCTTCCACCTGTGGAAGAGGAGATTGCATTAGCGTTCCAAGCTGTGCTTCCGGGCTGCGAAGACTGGACTCCGATTCCCATCACCAACGCCTTCAAACGCATAATCGCTCAAGTGTCTAGCCGCATGATCGGCGGCGTGACCCTCTCGCGCAACCACGAGTGGCTTCAAACCTCTGTCGATTTCACCACCGACTCGTTCCTCGCAGCGCAGAAGCTGAAAAGCTATCCTAAATACCTTCGCTCCATCATGTCTTATCTGATTCCTGAGATGAACGCGGTCAGACGGCACATCCGGGTAGCACAGAAGACCATCAAGCCCCTGCTGCGAGATCGTCAGCAGCAGATTGCAGAACCGGGTGGAAAAACTAAGCCCATCGATCTTCTACAGATGCTGACAGACGGTGCCCGTGGCGCAGACCGCTCTCATGATTTCCTAGCCTACACGGTGTTGGCGGTGTCCTTCGCGGCTATACACACAAGCGCCAGCGTACCGGCTCACCTAGTCCTTGACCTCTGTGCCCGGCCTGAATATATCGAACCGCTGCGCGAAGAGGTTGCGGAAATGTCTCGGGCAGAAGGCTCCTTTACCAAGGCTGGCTTAGCCAAACTTGTGAAAATGGACAGCTTCATGAAAGAGTCTCAGCGCTTCAGCCCTCTCGTCTTTGGTAAGTCCTCATGATATCCTGCTGCTGCCTCCAGCAGCACCGTCCCAATTCATCTCTCTCCCTCACTTACTCCCGAAAAGTGACCTTTGGCCGCGTCATTCACAAAGACCTCCTTCTGAGCGACGGTACTCTTATCCCCGCCCGCACCATCATTGGCGTTCCCTCCCATGCCATCACCCACAACCCAGACCTCTACCCCAACCCTGAGATCTTTGACGGATGGCGCTTTGTTTCTCCTGCCTCCCCCATTGGCCCCAATCCCTCCTCCCCTTCGCTGCCAACCCCTTCGCCTCCCACCTTTGTTACCACCAACTCAGCAAATCTCAGTTGGGGCTACGGCAAGCACGCATGTTCGGGTCGCTTTTTTGCCAGCTATGAGATCAAGATGGTGATAGCGTACTTGCTGATGAATTATGACTTCAAATTCAAAGAGAATCAGGGCGGCAGAAGGCCCAGAAATGTGTCATTTGAGTTGCAGAATGCACCGGATCCGACGATTGAGATATTGTTAAGGAGAAGAAGGTAGGGTCAGGGAACTGAAATTTGAGGGATTGAGCATCGTTCAAGAAGTGAGATTCTTGGAGAAGAGAGTTGTTTCGATGTGGTCGGAATTGCGAAGCAGATGGATTATGAACTTTCTAGATTGGTTAGATTGCTTTGATTTCCACTTCTGTAATGTTAATCATGAGTGCATTGTGTACAGTTTGGACACAGAACTTACACTATCAGGCGTATACGCAGACAGTGGCAACATGATGCAGCCATTCTTCTCTTCAAATAAAGCATTACATACATCTTAATCAATATCAATTGACTCACAAGCGGAAGGAATGTAACTCCTTTTTCTCAAACAATTCACCCTATGCGCACCCAGCATTGACCATGTCAAAGGGCAGACAGCGCTATCAACACAATTAATTCCCCTTTCCTACCTTCCTCCCCCGCCACGCTCCCAAAGAACAACAGAAGAACTCAGTTTAGAATCTTCTCTTCAAACTCAACCGAACATTGTCCAACGGACTCAACGTCACCTTCCCAGCAGACCGCAAATACAAATCCTTCTCCACCGCCCGCGCATCCATGTCGTCGCCCAGTACGACCCGATAATCCTTCAACAGCGCCGTCAAAAACGCAACGTACTCGGTCTGCGCGAATTTCCTGCCCAGACACGCCCGCGCACCGTCCGAGAAGGTCAGAAACGTGCCGCGCATTTGCCGCGTCCTGTCGGCCGCCACGACCTTCTTTCCTGGAACATCGTCGGCGTGGGGTGGATTGACCGTGCTGGGGTCGAGCCAGCGGCAGGGGTCGAGCGTGAGCGGGGACGGCCAGTAGCGGTTCGAGTAGTGGGTTGCCGGTGCGTTGAGGTAGACGCGGCAGCGGGCCGGAAGGGTGTGAGGCGTTGGGCTCGAGGAGTGGGGCGAGGAGACGAGGATTTGGGTGGTGGTGTGGACCATTTTCGTGATGAGGATGACGCCTGGGAAGAGGCGAAGGGTTTCGTACTAGGGGGAAAGCGGGAAGAGTTTTAGCGTAATTTGGGAGTGGTTGGTACCTTGAAGGGATTAAGTAGCCGGCTTACCATGAATCCATAGGTATATTGAAGTTTCTCGAAATCATCGGCGTAGGACAGATCTGCTCTGCCTTCTCTTGCGGCTGCAGCGTAAACGTGGTCTATCTCTTCGGTGACCTTGTCGTGGAGGTCTGGCCGAAGAGCCAAGACGATCAGCCCATAAAGGATGGCATTGGCTGTTGTCTCGTAACCGGCGAGCAGGTAGATGAAGAGATTGCCCATGATCTCGTCATCTGTGAACACTGTCTTCCTGCCTGTATCTCCAGCTTTGAGGGTGGCTGCAGCCTCGTGGGCCGATGCTCGCATGAGAGAAGTCAGGAGGTTTCCTCGGGCGGATTCGGACTGGTGGTCTTTGTCTCGTGCAATCTTCTCCTTTTCGAGGCCAATCATCTCCCGCATGTACTTGTCAAGTTGACGATGGGCGATCGCTGCTTTGCGGAGAGGAGTTAGGCTCAGAAGCCAGTTGGGAAGGAGGAGAATGGCTGCCATGTGGCTTGTAGTATCGTTGATCGCTTGCAGGAAACTCCGTTTGTAGCCGGGAGGGATATTCTTGGCCTGCTCTGTGGAATTGGACGTCCAGTCGAGCCGTTTCCCAAACCCAGCCTGAGATATGACAGCCAATGTGAGACCGTTCACGTCCAATTGAAGCTTGCGAGAGGCATGTTCTGACCAAGAGCGTGTCAAAAGGCTGCTTTGGTGCATAGTTTCACTCCAAACGAGATCATTCGCCCCAGACATATCACTGAATGGAGGAGCCGTGATCCGGACATGAAATCGATAGGTCGCTCCTTCGGCGGTCGCGACATTTGGACCATAGGGCTCAAGGATTTCTCAGAGTGTGATAAGTAACCAATCTGTCATGTGAGGGTAGGAGGATCCATACTATACTTATCGCGAGGCTTGGTGAACTCGTTCCTTCGATGCATCACATCATGATTCAATGTGGCATCCGCCGAATAGCAAATGATGCCTTCTGGCGACACGACGAGGAACACGTCTCCATACTGATCATGCGCACGCCGTCTATCCTCCCATGCCCAATCCTTGATCATGAATCGGCACCAAGTGGGCCATCCCTCTCCCTTCAGTAGATAATCATGATAGATAATTCGCAAGATGGGCGAGACAATGTAGCCCCAGATCTCCGTCTCCAAAGACAGAGTGACAACGTAGGGTAGACCAGTTTTCCTGGCAGACTGTATATATACATACAAACTGACCAATTTATATATAGCCAGAGCAACAAGCAGAAGCCCAAAATTAGCAGCGATGGAGAGCATTGTGGTGGACAGTTTGAGGCAAGCAATGACTCTGATGAAAGAGCTTCCAACAGCAACGCACCGATATGCGGCAAGCCGGAATACACAACAACCGCTACATGCCAAAAGGAGATAAGGGAGAGGAAACTGCTCCTGGGCTTACCAAGACCTTCGGGTATGTGCCAACTTGAATGGGAGATGACCGTGGACAATGTCCTCAGGCAGGATGCAGTAGCCGGCGTGAACCCATTTTCGCTTCTCTACAACGCCGAAAGTGGTTCAGACGCCGATACAGCATCATATCATGGGCCCACTGCTATGTTGTATTACCACTGAGAATTGCTCGCAGACCAAGCACGAATGACTGTTCCTTATTCTCTGTGCTATGCAGATGAAAATCATTCATTGACAACATTTCCAGTGGAGTGGTAAGGCGCCTCGGGCCGACGGCGTTCACGTAACCTATCTCGCCCTACCATACAAATAGGGTAAGTCCGAGACGAGTCGGATTTGTTGTTCCCACGAACCATGCATCTGGTTGGGCCTCGCCGTTTGGTCTCGGCGATCCAGGTACAGTGCTCAAGTACTGTCGCTTTAAGGGTAACTCCGAAGAAGAGAGTGGCGCCCTAAGGCTGCCGTAGTAGCTCATGTAGGATAAGGTACAGTACTACCTTAGGTTACGGCAGTCCAATTTATACGATGTCTCTATTATTGCCCCTTTCTCCTTCCGCAACGCACATAACTAGTGATAAATAACAAAACAGAAAATTGGCACCCAACCGAGTCTAAAACTACGAAATGTCCCCGATCGAACTGATATCCGTCCTCGAGCCCAAGCCCCAACATGTCGCCCGTGTGCGTGAGATCTTCTCCAACATCGCTGCCCAGGTGCGTCATCACGAGGGGGAAGGGTGTGAGATCTATACCGTGTACGTGCAAACGCATGCAAAGGAGACTCCAAAGGTGACCTTGCACGAGAAGTGAGTGACCCCATCCGCAAACCTGAGAAGGGGGTGAGGGAAGCTTGAAAAGGGAAAATTGCACTGGGAAGGGCTATTGAATCTGAACAAATCGTCGTGCAGGTATGCCAATCAAGAGGCGCTGAGCAAGCATATGAAAGCGGCCTATCTAGCCGAGGCGGCCGCTGCGATCGTGGCCGAGGACCTGTTGCAGAAGGAGGCGCGATGGGAAGATAGCTTTGTAGAAGCTGTGGCGAGGATTGCTTAGTGGAATGGTGGGGAATGGGATTGATGAGGCGCTTTGTGCGAGATACTCATAGACCGCAATAGTAGTATTGATCCTGCACGCTGTAGGATGTTTCCCGAGAGATCTTCGGTACATTTGATGCAGAAAGAACGAGTGGTGAAGATGGGGGATAGACTCAGGAGGTAACAGGGACAAGACATCCGGTCGAATTCTTATATCTAGATAGTAGCTGCAGATGCAGACACGGACCAGCCTAGACTGCTCCTTCACCACGAAAAGGATTCTCCGGTCAGCCTTTCACTAAGGTCCCAGAGCTTCTCGGCTTTGGCTGGATTTTTGGCGTATTCTGCTACATCGACCACCTGGCAGTCATCGAGATAAACCCCAGGCATATCTGAGAGTCTGTTAGAGTTTTCAGGAAAGCTTGGTGAAGGATGTTCAATTACCAGATAGCCTCGGGTCCAAAGCCCCAACAAGTGGTGTGCTTGCACCCTGGGTCTTACTTTTCATCGGGAGATTGGCAAAGATCTGTTCAACGACCTCTTTGGGCATCTGGCGCCAGAGATCTGTGGCAATGGCTAATGCAAATGTCAATTGAATTTGCCAATCCTGCTCGCTTGACTTTGCTCACCTCCAGGATTGACACATGTCACACTCACGCCCTTGGAGCCGAGTAGCTTGGCCAGCTGTTTTGAGTACAATATACCGGCAGTCTTGCTCTGGGCGTAGGCAGTGTGTGGCAAATATCCTTGTCCCCAAGGAACGGAAAATGCCTCTGCAGTGGCTTTTGAAGGCTGCTCGTCCTCGGGAAGCGTTTCTTTCTCGAAATTGTAGTCGGAAAAGCGGAAGGGCGCAAGCAGGTAGCCATTACTTACAATGTTCACGATGCGGCCTTTGCTGGCGATTAATTTGCCCATGATAAGGTTGGTGAAGAGGAAGGGTCCGAGATGATTCGTTGCCAGTTGCATCTCAAAACCGTCAACACTGAGTGTACGTTCTGGAACGTTCATCACACCGGCATTGTTGATCAGCACGTTGATGCTTTCTGTGTAATTGTTGACCTCAGCAGCAGCCTCCTTGACGGATTCAAACGAGCTGAGGTCCAACCTCAAGGTACGGGTGCACACTTCGGGATGTTTGCTGCTCAGCTCTCTTGTGACAACTTCGGTTTTTTCAATGGAGCGACCAGTCAATATGAGGAGAGCTGGGCCTTGACTAGCAAGTGATTCTGCAATAGTCGCTCCAAGTCCGTTAGGACCGACTCCAGTGATCAGGACTGCACAACACAATCAATGTTAAGACTGAATTGGTGTGTGCGGGAGTGTTAACGTCAACGTACTCGTCTTGCGTCTGATGTAATCAGCGAAAGTTGAGACCACTTCGCCGGCTTCAGTCTCCCGACCAAAGTCTGTTCTGGTTGTCATGGCCAATGTTATGGCCGTTCAAGCCTAGATTAGGGGTGAGTGTCGACGAGGAGAAAGGCAAGGTGAGTGAAGAATGGGCAGATACCGTAGAAGTGAAGTTCATGGAAGAGTTATGCTAAAGTTCCATGTACCCCTTGGTTACACATGGATAAGGATCACCTTACCATCGCTCTGTAACTTACAGAGTAATGTGATCGCCGATTGGATCAATGCCCTGCTCAGTGCAGCATGAGAACATTCGGCCATTCATCCTCCGGAAAGTTATCGAATTCTTTTCAGATCCAATGACATGTTGACTTTAGTAGTCTACAACTGCATGAACATATTCTCCAGTTCTTCGTCATATCCTTGATAATCACCAGGTTCCATTGAATGGAAAGTCACAGACTTCAGTCTCTCATACCTGTAAACATGAAAGAAGTCCTCATCGGCGAAGGTCCTTTGGTTCACCATGTCGACAGCCCCATCCCCACCCCAGCTCACGACCAAGTCCTTATTAAAGTCGAAGTCTCATCCACGAACCCCAAAGACTGGAAAACTGACTTTGTCCCCCGAAACCTTTTACCCATAAACATGGGTGATGACTTTGCCGGCACCGTCCACAGTGTCGGTCAAGGTGTCACCGGTTTCTCTGTCAGTTGGTCACAATTCGGCTTTCTTCAAGCCTATCCTGCTTCTTCCGCTGACGCTTTTTCCAGAGAGGTGACCGCGTCTTCGCCTTTCACCCCATCCAAAGCCCACACGGCTCCTATGCCGAATACGCCCTTGCTCCCGCCTACACCACCACCCACCTGCCGGTCAGAACGTCCTACGAAGAGGCATCCACCATCCCCCTTGCCGCCCTCACCGCATCATTAGCACTCTACCGGAGCCTCGCACTTCCGCCGCCTTGGTTACCCGCCGTCTCTCCATTACCCCTGCTGATATACGGCGCCTCCACTGCCGTCGGAGCCTTTGCCGTCAAGCTCGCCTCTCTCTCCCAGATCCATCCCTTAATCGTCGTAGCTGGCGCAGGTGGCCATTATGTTTCGACCCTTCTCAACACCAGTAAGGGGGATAAACTCATCGACTACCGCCCTGGCCGCCTTGCGCTGGAAATGGCTATTGCTGATGCCTTGGCCGCGGTCAATAGCACGCATTTCGCGCACGCCATCGACGCCATCTCTGAAGACGGCTCGTGGGACGTCTGTGCCCGCTTCCTCGTTCCCCTTTCGCCCACCCAGTCCAGCTCGTCCTCCCCATCGAAACTTGCACACGTCCTCCCTCTACCCACCAACGCAACCTCCTCCACTCCGATCACCACCGAATTAGTCATGTGCGGCGACGTGCATGAATCATTCGGTGCTTGTCCCGGTGGCAAGGACTTTGGGTTCGTTATGATGCGCATGTTTGGGCGGTGGTTGGAGACTGGGTCCTTGACGGGCCATCCGTTCGAGGTGAGGCCCGGAGGACTTGGGGCTGTGGAAGGAATTTTGAAGGATTTGAAGGCAAGGAAGCAGAGTGCTGTCAAGTGGGTATTCAGAGTACCCGAAACAGAGGGTTTGTGACGGTTTGCAGAGGCTTGGTATGTAGTGTGATAGTAAGAAGGATTAGTTTAGCTCAGGTCTGGAGAACTTTGATCAGATGTTCGAAGTTTAGATTTTGAAATGAAAGTCATTATCTAAACAAGCTACAATTCTTTCTGAGTTTCTCTGTCATTAGTCTTTCTAAATTTTACACGTCAGCCATGGTCAGGATCAACAAGAGAGAGTAAGAGGAAAAGTATGTGTCTGCGAAAAGTGGCGACCTCATGTTCAGTATCTCCCTGAAGGCATCTATCTACATAGAAGCTACTGATTACCTCAGCTGGTCTATCCACAAGTAAATGCCGAGAATTTTCAACATCTGTTTCGACTCTCACCATGATGCATTCTAGCAGGCGGGCAAGTTCGAGCCGAGTTTGAATCCTGGCACACGCCTCTGCCACACGCCTCTGGGATCATACCTCCTGGCCACGTCCCGCATCCTGGGCAGACTCTTCCCATAGCCATACGTGGCGATGGGATCCTGGGTCACGCCGGCGTCATTGAGAAAGAGCCAAGGGTAGTAGAGGGACTTTGCGCGAGCCTCACTCTCTATGGACGCAAGGGTACTGTCGGACCAGTCTTTGATGACGGCGTCGTCGGCGGGGGAGAACCAGTAGGCGTAGATAAGGGCGACTGTGACGGGTTAGTAAATGGGGTTGAAGGGGAATCTGGGCACGGCATAGAGCGTTTGAAGGCAACTCACTGACAAAGTTACCACGCGCGGGGTCGAGGTCTATGGCATCACCGCCAAGGTCACGTGCGGCTCGGAGGTGATTGGCAGTGACGGGTTGGACGGCAGCGCCGACGGAGCAGTTGATTCCTCCAAGGATTGAATTTGCATTTCCGACGACATTGTGGTAGATCAGATTCATCGTCTCAGGAGAGGAGTGGATGGCAATATTGTAGAAGGACCATCTGTAGGCGCGGTGGGTCAGTTTTTCTGCTTGCCAAGTGGTATTGGAATGACGTGAACAGAGGCTGGTAGCTTACCTCCGATCTCTGGGCGAGTAGCCTGCTGTGGAGTTCGTGATGGAGCTGAAATTTTGCACGGCCGTCGTGCTGAGGATCGTGGGGATGGCGGTGAAGTTTTGAAGTGCTCTTGGGTTATCAATCGGCTCATCATAGAGAAGTACAGTCCCTGAGCTATCCTGTTTGGTGATAGGGTCATAGCCAAAGTTGGGCATGATTGCAGCTTTGGGATCCTCGGAACCCCCACCGGGCAGGATAAACGCAGTCTGGGCATCCAAGTACTGCTGAGTGGAGTTGGCGGCCCAGACTAAGGTACCACCATACATCTTGTCGGTCGGGTACGTGATTAGATCATAGCGTGTAACGATACCATAGTTGTTGCTACCTCCCTTCAATGCCCAAAATAGATCTGAAGCAGTCTGTTGATTGACTTGCACAATAGAACTGTTGGCAAGCACAACCTCGAAATTGGCAATGTTATTCGCGGCCCAGCCGCGGTATCCACTGAAATAGGAGAGACCCCCTCCTAGTAGAAGAGAGCTGCCGACGCTGGAGACACGACCACCGGCGCTAATCAAACCTTTGTTGCCAAGGTACTCATAAACCTGCTGCCACCTGTTTCCGGCACCTACTCGCACGTAGCTGACTCCCAAAGGATTCGGCGTATCAACCGTTTGCAGCTCTGTAAAGTGGGTGGTGGCGATCATCACTCCGCCCCTATGGTTCGTGTTAATCCTCATCGACTGGGTGAAGATTGACAACAACGGACCTTCCAATTGATGCATGGCCGGCAACTGGCATATGCCCACCACTGCGTACCGCAAACGAGGCATCTCTCGTCACGAGAATCCTGACCCCGCCAGCCAAATTGTCGGTTGTCAATGGAGTGAACACACAGGCAGGATCCTTCCATGCCGCCTGTGACCAAAGAGCTGTATGTACCATCAGCATTGCAGCACATCCACATGCGCTGGGAAGACATTCGTACCATCAGCTTCAATGGAGTAGTTCACGTTTCCTGGAGAGTACACCTGACCAGGAAAAGCCCTATGGAGAGCACTGCATGCAGCATCTGCACGAGCTGCTTGGCCACGCAAACAGTTTTGGTGTCCTTCTGCCAAATCATTGAAAGGGAATGCATGCACAATAACAAGACCGAGCAGGGCAGAGAAAACTGAGAGACGCATCATTAGACGATCTGAAGCCAAAGAATAGCAGCAACGTCGAACACAAAAGCTTCAAGAACTGTCTCAATACAAACCAACAGTCACCGGCGGGCGCAATTTCCATATTTGTAGCCTCCTGTCCAAGGCTCACCGGGCTTTTGGCCATCTTGGTGGCATAAGCTGAAAGCCCTCGCAAAAGAAACAATGCTACTCATCTACCAGGTACGGTTTGAGGCCCAGCAAGATCATGGCTTGTTTAGGGCGCTTTGCCAATACGAAGTCATTCATGTTTTTGTATGCATGTCACTCTGTGCCTTGTTGTCAGACGAGCCCTGGCTAAAGCCGAGAGCTTATGCAGGTGAATGAATTAGAGGCAACAGTCTCCGCCAACCGTAACCGCCACCAGAGCTATCGTGGTAAAACTTATCCCGCCGTTTCACCGAGTAAGCCTCCGAGTTATGTCCGTTCAAGGATTGGGCGTGAGAACAGTCGAGACCCGAAGCAATCTGGGCGTAATAGATAGGCGAGTAGCGGTAAAAAGGACAAGCGAAAGCATCGAGGTAAGGTATCCACAGGCAATCAGTAGTGGCACAGCTGAGGAGATTGTTGACGTCAACCATCATTCCTACACAGGGAAAGGAAAAGCAAACCTTGAGCCCATTCTGATCTTCTTTTCTTTTTGGTTACCAAATAGCTATAGTCAAAGATCTGATTGTGTTGTCCCCTTCTCTTGCTTGGTGGTTATGTCCAAGCCGTCGCTCAACTCACATGTTTTCCACTGTCCTGAAAAATTTCTCGGCATGTTACCTTATGAGACAAGAAGTAGGTCTTTTGGGAGACCCATGTACTCATAAGCTCACTCAGCTGAGGTTGAGGCAGGTAGTACCAAGCCTGCACTAACAATAGCATGTGAGCAAATGACATGTAGTTCAAGCATCAATGAGTTCATTTGGGACATTTATTCACTCTAGACTGTCTATATTTCCCTTTACAATTACTTGTCAACCAAAGGCATCTCGTCAACCAGTCATGTCATCATGCCCTCATCTCAACGTTTTGGAATGTCTTCACCCAGAAGCACCGACCATTCATTAGCGCACTCATGCTTCACATAGCAATGAAAGCCATGACCGAGTCTCTGGCTGTTAGTCATTGCCTTGTGTCAATTCAAGCCAGTAATTGCACCACACAAGATCAGTCGCCACTAGGCCACTGTAGGATGATCTCTTGCAAATGATCTTCAAGCGCCACCGCTGATGCTAACTGAGTCTGCCAGCCTGCAGACGCCGCAAGAGATTTGATCCGTTCAACTAAAGCACCAAACGACTTCAACTGGGCCAAGGCCAGGATGCCCATGACGTACTGTAACTCTTGCGAAGTCTCGATTTCGTACTCCCCAATAAATATTTTGGACGTGTCAGAAGCATCCAGATCAATTGGATCGCTACCTGTAAGCTTGGGGTCCATTTGCTGGGGCCGGCGGTCAAGTCTCACATCGCCGTCTGAAATCAGCTGGAACGAAGACATGAGTCGCTCACACATCAACAAGGGAAGCATCATGTTGGATGAGAATGTCGAACAGCGCTTGCAGCCAAGGATGACATTGCATGTGCTTATTGTTTGTCGCTGGAACTTCAAGAGACTATCGATCCCATTGGCCTCAATTTCATGTCTCCGTGATTCCCACTTTTCCAGGTTCATGGTGGCATGCTCGGGACATCTGCAAGCTGCACCTGTACCGACTTTGTGGGCTGAACGCAAGTCTGGCAGTGAGTGATCGGATGGTTGCCTTTGATGGGTTGAAAGCAGGTTGATAACTTGGCTCATTGGATTGTGATTACTAGCTGAGATGAGTGAGGATGACCGGGAAGGTTGTGCTTCGAGTTGACCAAAGTTTGAGGGAGATGTCTGATATGCTGTGACCGCAGAGGATGGCGAAACGTCGTTGTCTTGATTGCCTTGGGCTGACTTTCAGAGGCGGTTCACAGTGATTTTCAGCGTTGAACGTACCTTCCACTGACGTCTGCACTCCTGTCTGTGGGCTACTCGGGAAACTGAGTCCAGCCATTGGTGTGTCCAGCCGCAAGTCATAGATGCGCGTAGTCCCAAAGGTATCATCTAATGACAATGGATCATCTACCAGGTCCGCCAAACTGTCGTTCGTGAACAGAAGAGAGTCACCGAGGTCGAGCTCGGTAGTAGCTGAAGGAACTTCTGTACTCCTACTATCGGTGTTCTTGCAGACTTCATGTGGCGCCATAGGCTCTGGATTGGAAGAATTGGAGCCTCTTGGCCGCTTGAACATCGGCTTGTCTGCTGAGAATCCATCTTGCGGTTGGGGTCTCTCAAACGTAGTACTCTCATCTGGCTCAAAGCCCTGTCCGGAGGTGGATTCAGAGCTTGTTCCTGGTATGCACTGCGGCTGTGGGACGGGTGAAAGTAGCGAGAGTGGTGTGATGGTTTGCCCCAGCGTTGCAGTGCTGTGGGTTGGACGTTGTCTTCTGCGACGGTCGGTAGATGGATATTTGCACAAGAGTTGCTTCTGTGAGCAGTGCGCACACGTAGGTTTTTGTCCGCTGCATTTGATCTGTTGGGGTGTCAGACATCGGATGAAATGTGTCTACTCAAAGCTTGAGCTTCTGACCTTCTTTGAGCGACAGCTCTCACACGCAGAATGAGATAGGATATTTCCTTGGCCATGGCGGATCTCCTTAGCCTGCTCCAGTCGCATTAGCTCCCCTTTACGAACATTCTGACTCAGCTTTAGAAGCATGGTATCAAGCAGCAGGCTCTGGGCGACTTCTTACACTCTATTCATCGATCAAAAAAGTGGTCAAGTTGATGATAAAGGCGCCAGATGCAGAAGACCGTTGGGCATCAGTCATTGGTCAATTCGGGTAAGATATTCAACCCTGTTGCATAGCAAAGGGCTGAGGTCGAGGGCGGAGTTTAAGGGACTTCAAGTCGACATTGTATTTTAGGCAATCATCATGTATGCCGTGCATTGATAGCTGATCGGGGTGCGAGGATCCTCCGATAAGGTAGAGGTTGACCTAACACCTGTCCTCCCACTCTGCCACATAGTTATGCCGCAGAGCCTCAACTGTAGTTTCCTCTACATGGTTAGTTGCATGAGCTAGGAACGGGCCGCTGGTCCCCGAACGGAGATAACGCACGGATCGGCTAAAGAGATTCCTACCTGGTAAGGTATTTACGGACGGAACGCTGTACCTACCTTAGGTAAGGTATTCTTTCAGGACTCGTGCAGGTAGGCACTACAAGACCCACAGCTGGGTAACGTATCATACTTCACATTCTTTTTTCCACAATAATAAGGAGTACTATCAGTAAGTAAATAAGGGGAAAAGATACTTTACCCAAACTGGCTTAGCGAATAGATGCCTCATGCCATCAATTCAACCAAAGCTCATATTCTATTAAAGTGTACGATCTTCGTTGTTCACTGTCTCCAGCTCGTATCTGGACGGTTACAATTTCTCGGACTATCAAGACACCTTGATTCTCCCGGCCAGGTGTGCATGCTATGACACTTTTGCGCTCAGTGATCGCCATCTCAGGGGCTGGATCGGGCATTGGTCAGGGCGTGGCCCGTCACTTGGCGTCACGCGGAGCCTACCTCTCAATAGCAGACCTCAACTATGAAGCGGTAGATGCGTTTGCGAGGGATGTTCGCGCCGCAGATGGCATGTGTCTGGCGGTTAGAGTCGACGTGAGAGACACAGATGCGGTTGACAGGTGGATTCAACAAACGGTAGACGAGTATGGTTGGCTTGATGGGGCTGTCAACTCTGCTGGAGTGAGGACTACATTTCAACTGCTTCACTCTGTCCCTCTACCCATTGTGCCTTATCACTAGGCGTCGCTGACTCCCACAGAGGTATTCCGTAAGGGCCAAGAGGGGGCTCCGGTCATGACAAGATCGGATGAAGAGTGGTCGCACGTTCTTGATGTCAACCTTACAGGAACGTTCAGGTGTCTGCGAGCTCAACTGAGAGCCATGAAGAAGGGTGGCAGCATTGTTAATGTCTCCTCTACTGTTGGAATGCTGGGCTTGCCCTTGGATGCTCCCTACTGCGTGAGTAAGCACGGGGTAAGTTGCAAACATCGAAAGCGTGACTTGACTTTCCAACATTGACTCAACCGTCCTTCAAACTGACTCACAAGCAATCAGATTGTTGGCCTGACGAGAACAGCGGCGAAGGAAATGGCACTGCATAAGATTAGAGTCAATTGCGTGGCGCCAGCTGCGATCGATACGCCGATGCTAGGACCAAAGACAGGGAGGACGAGGGCACAGCTCATGCATGAGATAGGGAGCCATACGCCGATGAACCGGTTAGGTACGGTGGAGGAGCTGTCCAATACCATTGCTTTCTTGCTTAGCTCAGAAAGCTCGTTCACCACTGGTTCCGTGTACACAGTAGATGGAGGCATGACTTGTTGAGATGTGTTGTGTTGGTAGTACCCGTTTATAGCGGTCTTCGGGAACATCGAAACGCTCGATAAGCCTTATATCTACAGCTCCATCGTTATTTCCAACGATCCAAGCACAAGCCATACTGGAAATGACACAAATTAGATTAAAGCTGCCAATTGCTCAACTAATCTGCCTCTCCTTAGCATTCTCTATTGGTACCTTAAGATATATTCCTCCGCCAACTAACGCAATGCAGGAAGACGTGCTGCAGATGCGGGACGCTCGGCCTTACAAGGATCGGGGTTCTGAAAATGGACAAGTCCGAATCTCCACCTCTGTCCGACTAGCTATGGCAAATAACCAAGGTGGAACGTCATCTACCAATCGCACTGCCGTATATCGCTTTGGCTGTCAAAATATATGACCATTTCCAAGCTCGGGAAGACATTCCATTCAAATTATTTGGCTTCTTTTGGGAGACATGCTCCACACCCGGATTTCCGTTGACTGAGGGAATGTCAAGATGGATTCTGCATCACATGATTCTGGTGATATCTCAGTGCTCGTCAATGCGTTCCATAGCCTAAAGGCTCTGTTGCATGCTTCTCCAGGCGTTGAAGTAGCTAGACAAGCTTTCCTTGGTCTTGTCCTTCTTGTATGAACCCCTTTCAGGACTGGAGAACGAGAAGCTTACGCTAACGGTGGTAGTCTATCACGTATAGTGGTAGCTATATTCTCTACAATCTTTATTTCCATCCGTTGGCTGCCTATCCAGGCCCACTGCTTGCCCGTTCAACCCTAGTACGCTTGCCCTGTCGCTTCAGTATGTGAGCAAGTGAACGGAAGGATTGAGATTGATGTGGCTAGCTCTGGCGACTCTTCCATTCGATGAGTGGGCGATTTCATCGCGCTATTGATAAGGAACATCAGCGCTATGGTCAGTGGCAAGCTTACGTCCGCCCACCTTTAAGAGGTTTCCTGAAGCTTATTCAAGGCTAGGACCTGTTTTCCGAGTCTCACCAAACGAGCTTTCGTTCGCCTCAGTTGGATCGTGGAAAGGAATATATGGGCAGCCCGCTGCAGGGAAGCCAACCCACGTCAAGGGCGCATTTTATGAGATGTATGGCTCCGGCTACGATTCGTTGTGCATTGGAAGTGAGCAGGATCCCAAGAAGCACAGCGGAATGAGAAAGAACCTTTCGGCTGCATTCTCAACCCGGGCATTGATGGAGCAAGAATACATCATTGATAGATGTGTTGATTCATTCATCAAGAAGATTGACGAGACAGACGATGCTTGTGGGAGAGGTTTGAACATGACTAAGTGGTATGAAATGATATCCTTCGACATCTTGGGAGAAATGGCCTTTGGCGAGTCATTCCACGCTGTCGAGAATGGTGAGGACCCCCTACAGTTCATTGAATTATCGTTCTAAATGTGCACTCCCAGGAAAACCTCACTTCTGGTCGGAACTCATTTTAGAGCATCTCTTCTTCATCACGGTATTGGATAATTTGCGACGGTTTCCCTTGCTTGTCTCTATCGGCAAGTTCACCCTGCCGTGGGCCATCACGGCAGTTCGTGACAAACACACAGGATACACCAGAACTCAAGTGCAAAGGTTTGATGAGTTATCTCCACGGTGATACAAAATGCTGATTTTTTTCTTGACGCTTGAAATCAGAATCCAGGCGCAAGGACTTTATGTCCAACCTGGTGGAAAAGGTCGAGAGTGGCGACGTAGAGTTGGAGGAAATGACAGCTCACGCTTCTACACTAGTGTAGAGGACTTACTCTCTTGTTTGCGCACATGATATACTTACTTTTGCCAACAGGATTGCCGGAGGCGAGACAATATCCACATTCCTAGCTGCCGTCACATACTACCTTTTGCAAACTCCTGAAGCATACCACAAGCTCCAGCACGAGATCCGGGAGGCATTCAACTCCTATGGCGATATCAATGCTTCAAAGGCGCAGCGACTTCCATATCTCCAGGCAGTCATTGCCGAAGGTCTTCGAATCTACCCTCCAGGATCACAAGGATTCCCTCGAGTCTCGCCTGGAGCATTTGTTGACGGGCACTGGGTACCCGAGGGAGTATGTGACTCTAGAACAACGAATAGACAATGATTCAGAGTTGCTCACATCCGCATTTAGGCGGAAGCTTACACCAGTGCCTGGACTGTCACGCACGACGCACAGTACTTTCATGACCCGTTTTCGTTCAAACCCG
>QQTW01000935.1_pt1 | contig 19729 bp, 15 predicted proteins | sample 1904831 | NCBI WGS metagenome assembly QQTW01 (sample SAMN09435610, study PRJNA476489) | Subsurface metagenome, whole genome shotgun sequencing project. | reverse complement strand
CGAGCAAGAAGTAAAAATTAACACTTTTAATTACCTAGTTGCTATAAGAAACTAGGTTTTTTGTTGTATTTAATCTGAAACTTTTTTAGGGCGGATAACCGAACAATACTTGTAATAGGCACGGATCTTAAAAATATATCTATAGGAAAGTAGATAATTTTAAACAACCTGCGGCTACAACACAAATTTGTCAGTCTTTTAGTAGAGACAACTAATATACCTTGTGACAGAAGGCTAAAGTTAATTTTTACTTCTTGCTCGAACGATCAAATCGCTCGAATGCGCAGGCGAGTCAATTTCAATTGCAGCAAATGAAAGCAGCTCAGACGAGAAAATGGTAAGTATAGAAACACTTAAATATGTTAAGATATATCAATAAATAGGACTGTTAATCATTAGTCATTGGTTTTGGACAAACAACCAAACAACATAGACGCTATTCGGCTGGGTGCAAACGCGCAAACAATTGACTCGACAAAAAAGCTGACAGCTCGATAAAATTTTATGTCACAATTCAGTCTTCAAGCTCCTTTTGTGCCAACGGGCGATCAACCCCAGGCGATCGCGCAACTTGTTCAAAATCTCCAAGCCGGACACCGCCACCAAACTTTACTCGGAGCCACAGGCACTGGTAAAACATTTACAGTCGCCGCCACAATAGAAAAAATCGGTAAACCGACATTGGTGTTGGCTCACAATAAAACTTTGGCGGCGCAACTGTGCAATGAGTTGCGAGAATTCTTTCCCCACAACGCGGTGGAATATTTCGTCAGTTACTACGATTACTATCAACCGGAAGCTTATATCCCAGTTAGCGATACATATATTGAGAAAACAGCCTCAATCAACGATGAGATTGATATGCTGCGCCACTCAGCCACGCGATCGCTATTTGAACGACGCGACGTAATTGTAGTTGCTTCAATCAGTTGCATTTACGGACTGGGTATGCCATCTGAATATCTCAAAGCCTCTATTCCTTTTCAAGTAGGAATGGAAGTAAATCAACGCCAGATTTTGCGAGATCTAGCAGCAGTACAGTATAGCCGTAACGATCTGGAAATTGCAAGAGGACGGTTTAGAGTGCGGGGTGACGTGCTGGAAATCGGCCCCGCCTACGAAGATAGAATTATTCGGGTGGAATTCTTCGGCGATGAAATTGACGCTATTCGTTATGTCGATCCGGTGACAGGCGAAATTATTAAGAGTGTGGAAGCGATCAATATCTACCCGGCGCGTCACTTCGTCACACCAGAAGAACAGCTAGAGGTGGCTTGCGATCAAATTGAGGCAGAATTAAAGCAGCGAAAAGTAGAGTTAGAACAAGCTGGGAAGTTATTGGAGGCGCAACGCATAGATCAGCGGACTCGCTACGATCTAGAAATGTTGCGAGAGGTGGGATACTGCAACGGCGTTGAAAACTATTCCCGTCACTTAGCTGGGCGGATAGCTGGAGAACCGCCAGAGTGTTTGATCGATTATTTCCCCAAAGATTGGTTGCTGGTGGTGGATGAATCCCACGTCAGCATACCCCAAATTCGCGCGATGTATAATGGCGATCGCGCCAGGAAAATGGTATTGATCGAGCATGGTTTTCGTCTACCCAGTGCAGCTGATAACCGTCCTTTGAAAGCAGATGAGTTTTGGGAGAAGGTAAATCAGTGCGTGTTTGTTTCTGCAACGCCTGGAGATTGGGAGTTAGAACTTTCAGAAGGGCGGGTGGTAGAACAAGTGATTCGTCCAACTGGGGTGATAGATCCAGAAATCTTTGTTCGACCGACAGATGGACAAATTGACGATCTGCTCGGAGAAATTAAAGAAAGAGTTATTCGCAAGGAACGAGTGCTAGTCACAACTTTGACTAAGCGGATGGCGGAAGATCTGACGGAGTATTTGCAAGATCGAGGGATTCGGGTGCGATATCTGCATTCGGAGATTAATTCAATTCAGCGGATCGAGATTTTGCAGGATTTGCGCGAGGGAACTTTTGATGTCTTGATTGGGGTGAACCTGCTGCGGGAAGGGTTAGATTTACCAGAAGTGTCGCTGGTGGCGATTTTGGATGCTGATAAAGAAGGGTTTTTGCGGGCGACGCGATCGCTAATTCAAACTATTGGTAGGGCGGCGCGAAATGTCCGAGGACAAGCAATTTTGTATGCTGATAATTTGACAGATAGTATGGCGAAAGCGATCGGGGAAACTGAGCGACGTAGAGCCATTCAGTTTGAATATAACGAAAAGCATGGTATAATACCACAGCCAATCGTCAAGAAATCCAGTAATGCGATTCTGTCTTTCTTAGAAGTATCGCGGCGGTTGAACGGACAGCAATTGGAAACAGCTTATCAGCAAGTCGATGAGCTATCTTTAGAGCAGATTCCAGAATTGATTTCGCAGTTGGAAGCACAGATGAAGGAAGCAGCGAAGAGTCTGGAGTTTGAGGAGGCGGCTAAGTACCGCGATCGGATTAAGCACCTGCGGGATAAATTGTTGGGACGTTAAGCTAGCTGTTGGGCATTTAGTTTACCCGTTTAAGCTGATGAGGTGATGGGGCGATGGGGAGAAATTTCTCCCACCACTGACTACTCTAAGGGCGCACCTAAGAGCGCCCCTACTGTTCTGGATCGATCCCCCTTTCTTGTAATCGCGCCAATAACTCTTGATAGCGCTGACGTTCTTGTTCTAACTGAAGCAGCGCTGCTTCCTTCTCAAGACGTTCTTGTTCGGCGCGTTGATGCTCTTGTTCGGCGCGTTGATGCTCTTGTTCGGCGCGTTGACGCTCTTGTTCTCGTAGCATATCCAACTCTACAGATGTGAGAAACCTAGCTCCATCAGGGCGATAAATTTCTAAGGTGTCTGCTGTCAGTTCAAATCTTATTCCCAAACGAGGACTAACCCAGCCATTGATTTCCTCAATCTCCTCTAACCATTCCTGGGAACGTATCATCCCAGTCAACTCAACTGCATCTGGATCGTAGATGTAATATTCTTCAACTCCATAACGTTGATAAAAAAGAAGTTTATTTGCCATATTTCCAGTTCGGTTCCCAGGAGAGAGGATTTCAAATACTACCTGTGGGGGAAGATTATTTTCTTCCCACTGCTTGTAAGAGCCTCTGTCACCTTTTGGTCTACCAAAAACAACCATTACATCAGGAGCTTGCCGAATTTTGTTATTTCCCTGAACGGGATACCATAAGAGATTACCTGCAACAAAAACATCATCTTGTGAGGCGAACAATATTTCTAAGTTTTCTTTAATATTTACAATCCAGCGAAATTGTTTGGTGTTGTCCGCCATCGGTTTTCCGTCACTATCCGGATATATGATGTCTGATGCAGTGTCTGGTGTTAGTTGTTGTACCATGCGATGCAACGCCTCCGTTTTTCAGCAAATTAACTGCTGGTAAAATAATGTTACTCATACACTAAGTTTAGAAGGTGGGTGTTTTATTCCCCCACGATGCTATTTGACTATGTAGAGACGCAATATATCGCCTTTCTACAGCAGCAATCAATTAATTATGACAAGCGATCGCCTATTTCCCTGGCAACAACAAGCAATCATTAGTCACAGTCAACGCTTACTGCACAGTTTTCAGCATTGGACTGGACGTTCTCTGCTCGATGTTAATGGTTCGTCAGTGGAAATAGCACAAGCACTATTTGAAGCACCTTTTGTCTTAGTCTCTCACGGTACTGAACCAGACCCAATTTTTAATTATGGTAATCGCAGGGCGTTGGAATTGTGGGAATTTTCCTGGGAAGATTTTACTCAGATGCCTTCGCGTAAATGTGTTGAACCCGTGACACAAGAGGAACGCGATCGCCTCTTAGCAGAAACAGCAACCAAAGGCTTTAGCTATTTTTCTGGCATTCGCATTACCAGTACTGGTCAGCGCTTCCACATCGAAGATGGTATCCTTTGGAATGTCTTAGATGAGCAAAGGCGATGCGGTCAAGCGGCTGTATTCTCTAAGTATTACAGTTGTAAATAGCCTCAACTGTAATACTTAGACTACGTTCTAAAATTTGAAGTAGGCTTGGGAAAGACTTACAGAGTCTGGTGGCACATCTTGCAAGATAGCGACTAGTTCATTTGCTTCGCTACCACCATATTGGCTACTACTATACAATGCGGTTCCTGTCGGTAGACCTGCTGGCGATGCACCCAAAGCATATTTAAACCCACCAAAAAGTTGGATAACATCTTCACTGGTGTTGAAGTCAGTAATCAAAGCATAGTCACTATTACCACCAGCCCTGTAGTACGGGCCGATTGGGGCGCGATTAGAAGAGGAATTCGCCAGGTTAAAGGTATCTATTCCATCTCCACCAGTGAGGATATCTATCTCTCCTGAGCCAGCACTTGTGGTAAAACTATCAGAGCGTCCAGCACCATCAATAAAGTCATTGCCAGATCCCCCATCTAAAGTATCATTACCGAAATCGCCAATTAAGGTATCGTTACCTTCACCGCCATACAAGCGATCGTTACCTCCATCGTTTCTAATACCGCCGCCGCCGCCGACTAGGCGATCGTTACCATTCCCACCAAATAAGTTGTCATCACCCTGTCTACCTGTTAAGGTGTCATCATCGTTCCCACCCAGAAGGCTATCGTCACCTAACCCGCCATCTAAGGTATCTTTACCATCCTCGCCTAATAAGTTGTCGTTACCAGCCCCACCAAATAAGCTGTCGTTACCATTCCCACCCAATAGGAGATCGCTCCCATCATTACCATTTAGAGTGTCATTACCATCTTCGCCAAATAAGTTGTCGTCGCCTAGAGCGCCTGATAAGTTATCATTACCAGCTTTGCCAAATAAGACATCCTTCTCATCCCCACCACTCAGGGTATCGTCTAGTTCGGTACCAAAAATTACTGCCATATTGACCTGTCCTGAGAAATAGTTGATACTTATTGCAATCTGTCATTCAAGTTCAAATGACTTAATTAGAACAATCGCTAGATAAGAGCTAGAAATTAAATCATTGTTCTTGCTTAAACTACAAAGACAAATTGCAATTTCCGCATCAGGCAGCAGAGAAAGTAATGTTCTTAAATAAAACTTCGCAAATCAGTCTCTAAGCAATATCAGGCGGTATGTAGCCAGGGTTAGCTTTCCGTGTAGATGGGTTTTGTTGCAGTTGTTGAATTAAGTTTTGCAGATCGGCAGGGCGGATTTCAATTCCTGTATTTAAATCCCCTGGTGTATCAAAGAAGATAATGCTATCAACAGTCTCCATAGCAAATAGCTGAAACAAAATCTGAATTACGGGAAGAGGTACAGCTACAACCTGGGGATTGAATTCATTCACCGAAACCGAGTCAGATGCATCTTTGAGCGTGGGAAAAGCATAAATAACATTCTGGGTTATTTTGGGATTTGCCCGATCGCTCAATGTCGTGACAACCCATTCTCGATCCATACTTTGCAAAATATAGTATTGCAAGTGGCGTAACTGGCTGGCAAGTAACTTCAGTCCTGGGGCGATCGCGCTTACCACTTGCGGTGTCACCCCATCTTGGGGTGCATCGTCTATTAAGACTTGAATCTGTCGATCTAAATCCATACTAACTGTCACACTGAGTTTAGCCGCATTGTACCAAGCTAGTGAGACGTAAAAATGCGGATGAAAGGACTTGAACCTTCACACCTTGCGGTACTAGAACCTAAATCTAGCGCGTCTACCAATTCCGCCACATCCGCTTATTTAGCTTTACTATGATAGCAAAGACAAGAGCAAAAGTGTGGCTATGTTTGAAAAAAAGCAGCTTTATTTTTCATCTAGTTGCTCCAGCACTTGCAACTACTGCGGGGATATTTCACGCTAAAAGGCTACCAAATGGTTGATGCGGCTATCCTTAAAGTTGATCGGCGCTTAGATACGTAAATGCAAGAGAACTGGTGATACTTATTACGCTTCAAGATTAGCTGACTATTTCGGAGAATATCTGACCTAATAGCCAAATATTCAACCCCGTAATCACCAGTGCCACTAACCAGGCGAGTGTCTGCAACCAACGCTGATTAGCAAAGCGCCCCATGATGTTTCGGTTCCCAGTGAATAAAATTAGGGGAATCACTGCAAAGGGAAGTTGAAGACTCAATACTACCTGACTCAGGACGAGCATCTTGCCTACACTTTGCTCTCCAAAGAGGAGAATGCCCACCAAGGCAGGAGCAATTGCTAACATCCGCGTAATCAATCGCCGCAGCCAGCACGGAATCCACCAGTCAAGAAATCCTTCCATCACAATCTGACCTGCCAACGTTCCCGTAAACGTTGAGCTTTGCCCAGATGCCAAAAGCGCAATCCCAAATAAGACACTGGCAAGCCCTGTACCTAATAATGGAGCCAGCAGACGGTACGCATTTTCAATTTCTGCAACTTGTTGGTTGCCGGAATAATGAAACGTAGCAGCCGCGACAATCAAAATTGAAGCATTAATAAAGAATGCGCCTACCAGAGCTAAGGTTGAGTCGAGTGTAGCGTAGCGAATAGCTTGTGCTGGATTTAACAATGACTGTTGCCAGGAGCGTGTTTGCACTATCGACGAATGCAAATACAAATTGTGGGGCATTACGGTTGCACCGATAATACTCACTGCCAGATACAGCATTTCTGGTTGGCGAATAATTGGCGATCGCGGCACAATCCCTTGAGCCACTGCAAACCAGTTCGGCTGAGAAAACGCAATTTCAATCACAAAACACAGCCCTATTGTCGCAATCAATCCTAGCACCATCGCTTCTAACCAGCGAAAGCCCTTGCCCTGAAGCAACAGCACCAGCATAATGTCTAGTCCTGTGATTGCCACGCCCAGAACCAAGGGCAGGTGAAATAACAACTTCAGTGCCAGCGCACTGCCTAAAAGTTCTGCTAAATCGCAAGCAATAATGGCAATTTCGGCAAATACCCATAACGCTAAATTGAGCGCGGGATGAAACTCCTGACGGCAAAGCTGCGCTAGATTCTTACCTGTGACAATGCCCAACCTGACGCAAAGACTTTGCAGCAGCATTGCCATCAAGTTAGACAGGAAAATTACACTCAGCAGTAGATAGCCGAACTTTGCGCCGCCCTCAATATCCGTTGCCCAGTTGCCAGGGTCCATATAGCCGACTGCTACCAGTAATCCCGGCCCCAAAAACGCCAGCAGTTTTCGCCATTTGTTCTGACTTGGCGGGACAGTAACTGTGCCCCCAACCTCGTGAGGACAGAAGGGAGCCGTAGCAGTTTTGGGTAAGCTCAAATTCAACATTAGGGTAATTGCTTTCTAGGCAGCTAGTTAATTAATCCGAGTGCGGGGCTGAATCTGAGCCAATCGGTCATCATTCAACCGCAATAGCTCTAGCAGCAGCACGTCGCTACTATGATCGAGTAACAAGTCCAAACTAGTTTTAATCATACTCGTTATGACTACGTACTGCCGACTTGACCTAAAGGTGCATTTTGCACTTCCCCTCTGACTGGATAAACTAGGTCGAGTACTACCAAGGTGCTAAAAGATCGGTACGATAGTTAAGGAGCAATCATAGGAGAAAGACAACGGTTTACGCACGTCCTTTAGCGCGTCTGATCGAGCAGTTACAGCGGTTGCCTGGAGTAGGGCCTAAAACTGCCCAGCGTCTAGCTTTACATATTCTCAAGCGTCCAGAGAACGAAGTACAGGCTTTGGCGCAAGCTTTGATTGAAGCAAAACAGCAAATTGGCTTGTGTTCTGTTTGTTATCATTTATCTGCTGAACCAGTATGTGAAATTTGCCGCAATTCCAACCGCGACAACAATACTATTTGCGTAGTTGCTGATTCGCGCGATGTGATTGCTTTGGAAAAGACGAGAGAATTTCACGGCAAGTATCACGTCTTAGGCGGAGTGATTTCGCCAATGGATGGAATTGGCCCCGAACAGCTGACAGTCGAAGCTTTAGTGCGGCGGGTAAGTCAGCAAAAGCCCAAAGAAATCATTCTGGCAATTAGTCCGAGTGTGGAAGGGGAGACAACAACATTGTATGTAGGCGGGTTGCTCAAATCGTTTACCAAAGTAACGCGGATTGCTTTTGGTTTACCTGTGGGTGGAGATCTAGAGTATGCCGATGAAGTGACATTAGCAAGAGCTTTGGAAGGAAGACGAGAATTGGATTAAGTTGAGAATAATGATGAATGCTCAATGTTGCAGATCAGTGGATGATTTTTGTTGAACAATATTACTCTTAAAAAGAGTTAGCACTCTAAGTGGGCATTGCTTATTGGTAAGAGCTTTACTTGCTTATGAGCAAGGGTTTCCCCTTGGAATTGCGAAGAACAAACAAAACTGACTCTGAAGCCCAAGCGATCGCCCCGCCTTGAGAAATATTTTCTTTATAGTTATTTTTTGCCGGGATAAAAATTTTGTATTGTTCGACACGACTTGCGGGAGCGGGCGATCGCATAAAATAGTAAATGCTAACTGTTAGCGCTAGAACTGAGGCAACGCCTATTCCCACCCCTATCAGTAAAATAGACTTGTTCGCTGGGTTAGAATTTGTTAGAGCGCTTGTCTTTTTGTCTAAAAGCGCTACTGGGCGATTGCCTGACACATAAGACATCGTGTCTTGCTCAGAGAGTAGAACTGACTGGTTTTGTATAGTAGTTTCTGCTATGGTTGCTTTGTTTTGAGAAAACCCTAACAGTTGTGTTGGCTGGTAGAGAATAGCTAATGTTTCTAGCGCTTTTAGCACTTCTGTTGCAGAAGAGTAGCGGTCTTTAAAGTGATAGCGCACCATTTTGTTTAGAATACAGGTGAGTTGAGGGCTAACACTAGCGTAGTTTTGCCAAATAATCTCACCTGTATCAGAGTCTTCTCGTAATTGTCTGGGATGCAATCCTGTCAGCGCTTGAATGGCGATCGTGCCAAGGGCATAAATATCGCTGTTTGGGCGGGGAAAACCTCGCATCTGCTCAGCAGGCATATAACCCGGTGTACCAACAACAGTCATGACGGGTACGCCATTAGCACGAGCCGAGTTTGTCATTTGTTGGGGTGTTACTGCTTGCGTCGGGGCTTGCTTGACCGAGCCAAAGTCAATTAATACTAGGATATCGTCTTGCCGTCTTCTGATCAAATTGCTTGGCTTGACATCGCCATGAATCAGCCCGTGAGAGTGAACAACTTCCAGAATTTCTAAGACTTCTTGCAGCAGTTGTACAATATAGCTTTCACTCCAGTGAAAACCACGTTGCAGTTCAGTACTCAGGGGTCGCCCTTCAATGAACTCTTGCACCAAGTAAAACTCATAGTTTTCTTCAAAACGATCTAATAGTTGAGGTACTCGGTCATAGCAATCGAGTTTTTTCAGGGCTTCTGCTTCTCTAATAAATAGCTGTACGAGAGTTTCCAGCGATTGGGATTCGTAGCTGACAGGCAACAGATGTTTGACAACGCAGATAGGGTGTCCGGGTTGGCACGTATCTTTGGCAAGGTAGGTTTGACAGAATCCTCCTGCACTAAGTAGCTGAATAACCTGATAACGCCCCTGTAGTGACTTGCCTAACATCCTATGACGCACCTAAGTAATAATACTTATACTTTAGCTGTGACCTAGCTAAAAGCATTTATAATTTTGACACCTAACCAAAATGATTTTAGATTTTAGATTTTGGGTTTTTGATTGGGGCTGCTCACTAAAATCCAAAATCATTCGTTACAAGCTCTTGGATGCAGGATATGGACAAGAAACAGATTTTAGTGGCGAAAAGCTCTAGCTTTTCGCCACTAAAAGGCTTATCTAGCGAGGCTCGACAAACCCAGCCTCTGCCAAAGACGATCGCCCCTGTGCAGTTTGCAAAAGGTTGGCATAAGCAACTCCTGCCCGCTGCTCCTTACCTTGGTTCTGCTTAATAATTACATACAAGTTCCGAGTAATTGGGTAGCTGCCATTCTGGAATGCTTCAGTGTTTAGCTGATTACGCCCAGCCGGACACTGTTGGGGTGTCACCAACGGTTGGCGGTAAGGAGCAACAAACCGATCGGCAGTGCGACCTATAGGTAAAGGTTTGACGCTACATTGACCCACTACGGCACGGGCAGAAGCGTAATACAAAGCTCCTGGAGTCTGGCTGACTTGGCGCAAGCCTTGGGTGGTGGTGGAGACGTACTTCACATGGGGTGCAAACGGTTGCTCCTTCTGGGGAGAGAATACTACTGTATCACCATTCTCTAGACGTTGGGACAAGGGCTTAATCGCTAGGTTGGGCCCGCCTACAGAACTCCAATTAGTGATTTTGCCCTGATAAATCTGCTGCAATTGGTTTATGGTTAAGCCTGACACCTTGAGTGATGGGTGAACTACGAGGGCGATCGCATCAACTGCAACCGGACGTTGCTCGATCGTGAAACCTCTAGAGCGAGCGAGCGCTTTTTCTGATTGTGTCAGCAAACGAGAAGACTGAGCAAAGTCCAATTGTCCGTCTAGTAACATCCGAATGCCTGAGCTTGAACCAGGGTTACTGTTAGCAGGATTTAAATAGCGCAACTGTAGTTCCGGACGAGCATTCTCAATCTGGGCATCTACCAACTGTCGGATCGGAACCCAAGCCGTGCTACCTCCATAGTTGAATGTGCCAATTGGCACATTACTAACTGTTTGAAAGTTTGACGCAGTGACAGCAGCGTTGGCTGGAGTTTGAGACGCAGTGGCAGCAGCGTTAACTGAACTTTGATTAGAAGAAGTACCGCTGTAGGTCCACAATTGCGGTCGCAGCCACCACAATACTCCACCAATCACCAAGAGTGTCAGCACTTTGCCAACAATCAGACCTTTAATCAGCAGTATGACATCATTGTTAAGTGGGACACGTTTGTTTTTGTCGATCGTCTTCATACAAACATCTGGGAGATTATTAAGCAGGTTTGTTTAAATCAAGTTCAGGTAATATATTATACTATATACTACTTAAACGATACGTAGAATACATTTTATATTTTTATATATAAAGCAGTCTGTAGCTGAATAGTTGATTTTTAATGTTAGAGCAACTTTTATTTAATTTACTTTGGATAATTACACAAAATTCTAGGCGGGCAAAGTCAGGAGAAATACAGTTACAGAACGGTTGGTAACTTTTGTCACTCTTAAGCTCTCAATCTTTTAAATTATCTAAAATTAAACGCTAGTAGGGGCGGGTTTACTAAAAATATTCATTTCTAACTAAAAATATTCGCTGAACCCGCCCCCTACTTAAATGGCTTTAAGTATTATTCTTTTATTAAAACTAACACAGTAATAAATAAAGATAACTCAATTACTTAATAACAATTTCATTTTCACTCACCTCTTTCAAGCTCAACCAGAAAATAAATAATTGCTTTATTTTGCATAATGTTAATTTATGTATTTCGCTTATTTAAAGCATACCCATTGCATTAAACCGTTAAAACATATAATGTTTAGGCAAGGCTAGATAGATTTATACTATTTATTTGCAGCAATATTGGCTTCTTCTAACTGCCAAACTTTGATAGTTTTATCCTCACCACCACTTACAAGTATTCTGCCATCATAATTAAAACTGACACAATTAACATTACCTGAATGCCCGCTAAGAGTGCCTAACAATTTTCCACTATTGAGATCCCAAAGTTTGATCGTCCAATCATCACTACCACTGGCAAGGATCTTACTGTCAGGACTGATGGCGACTGAATTAATATAACCTGAATGCCCAATCAGATTACGTAGTAGTTTCCCAGTCTGTAGATTCCAAATTTTGATTGTTTTGTCCCAACCGCTAGAGACTACGGTTTTGCCATCGGGACTAATAGCAACGGATCTAACTCGATCTGAATGTCCAGTCAAATTATGCAGTAGTTTCCCAGTCTGCAAATTCCAAATTTTGATTGTTTTATCCTTACTCCCACTTACAAGAGTCTTGCCATCAGGGCTGATGGCCACAGACCAAACTATGTCTGAATGACCAGAAAGGGTACGAAGCAATTTTCCAGTTTGCAGATGCCAAATTTTGATCCTATTGTCTCCACTGCTACTGGCTACCGTCTGTCCGTCGGGAGTTGTCGCTACAGACCAAACTTGATCGGTATCGCCAAGAATAGGGCGCGGTTTTTCAGTATTCAAATGCCAGATTTGAATTGCCTTTGCTGCTGCATAACTACCGCTGGTGAGGGTTTGACTGTCAGGACTAAGGGCGACTGATAAAACCTCGGCCGTATCTCCAGCAAATGTCCTAATTACCTGTCCGCTATCGAGATCCCAAAATTTGATTGTTTTGTCTCCACTGCCACTAACTATCGTGTGGCCATCACGGCTAATTGCCAACGTCCACACTGCATTAGTATGTCCAGTCAAAGTATGGGCAAGTTCGACATTAGCTATTTGACTTGGCGTTTCTATGACAAATTGGGGCTGAGAAACAACAGGGGAGACAAAAGCATCTCGGCGCAAGGCAGAGTAACCGCCTAAAAATAATCCTAAGACAGAGGTAAGACCGATCGCGCCTCCTAGCAACAATGCCACATTCGCACGGCTGGTTGTGTGTTTCGTTTTGGCGCTGACAGCTAGCTGTGGTGAAAGAGCTGGTGATACACTAGCAGCTGTTGCTTCTTTCAGCTTTTGGGGGCTAACTTTTGCTATCAATGGTTGCAGTGCTGCTAACACTTCTCCTACTGACTGATAGCGATCGCAAAAGTAATAGCGCACCATTCTATTTAATATCGCTGCCAATTCCGGGCTTACTATTGCCAAGTGTTGCCAAATCACTTCCCCAGTGTCTGCATCTTCTAGTAGTTCTGATGGCTGCGTTCCAGTTAATGCTTGAATTGCCACCATCCCCAAGGCATAAATATCGCTATTTGGACGGGGACGACCGCGACTCTGTTCGCTGGGCATATAGCCGTTAGTGCCTATTGCTTCGGTAGCAGGAATGCCGATCGCATAATTAGCATTAGTTTGTCCCTTAGAGGTGACTACTTGCGTCCAGACTTGTTTAACGCTGCCAAAATCTATCAGCACTATTTGCCGATCGCGATCGCGGCGAATCAAGTTACTCGGTTTGATATCTCGATGAATCAATCCATGTGCGTGGACTACTTCCAGAATGGATAATATTTCATATAATAACTCGATGACTTGATTTTCTTGCCACCGCGCTCCTGGTAACAAAATTGCACTTAACGCTTGTCCGGCAATGTATTCTTGTACTAAATAAAACTGCTGGTTTTCTTCAAAGTAGTCTAGTAGCTGTGGCACTTGCGAACAAGTGTGAAGTTTTTCTAGGGCTGTGACTTCTCTAGTAAATAAACGTCGTAGACTCGACATTGAACTAGTCTGAGTGCTGCCTGGTAATAAGTGTTTAATCACACAAGCAGTTGGCACTTTTTTGCTAATGTCTTGTGCCAAGTATGTTTGACAGTAGTTGCTACTACTGAGAACTTGCATTAATTTATATTTTTGTTTGACGATTTCACCTAACATGGTGTAATATTTATTACTAATATAGTTGTAATAATTAGAAGTTAACCACTCTCTGCACAGCACAAAGCTAAAACTTTCAGTCCTCTGCTTGACTCCTCACCCTTAAGCGTTATATATCTAATCAACACTAGACAATTTGTTCAATCAGAAATTGTTATTTTTATCGCTTTTGTTTTGCAATTATTTTGAAATTTATTACCTAGGTATAAATAACGCTCTATCATTTGTTATTGGTCATTGGTGTAGCCAATACTCTTTATCTGCCTTTTGCCTGTGCTAATCTCTGTTGGCATACTATTAATTTATGCTGTTTTCTTAATTTGCATTTTGATAAATTTTTTACCAAGTTGTTTTTCTGTTGTCAGTTGTCCTTTCTGCATCACTAATGACAAATGACAAATGACAAACAATAATTTATTCTTCTACGCGATAACCTAACTCTAATAATCGCAGGCGAGATTGTCTCCACTTGGGCTGAACCTTGACAAATAATTCCAGATAGACTTTACCTGCAATTAACTTTTGAATTTGTTCTCGCGCCGCACTACCGATCGCTTTGAGCATTGTTCCACCTTTACCGATCAAAATTCCTTTTTGGGAATCTCGCTCGATATGAATAGTGGCGAATACGCGGGTAATTGTAGGGGTTTCCTCGACTTTATCGAGTGTAATTGCTACCGAGTGAGGCACTTCCTCACGAGTTAACAATAATATTTGTTCCCGAATTAATTCCCCTATAATAAAACGTTCTGGCTGGTCTGTCACTAAGCTGGGAGGATAGTAATAGGGACCCGGTTCGAGGCGATCGATAATTACCTGCTGTAACGTTTCTAAACCCTCACCTGTGAGAGCGGAAAACTTAGCTATCTGCCAATTGTAGGGAAGGGCTAACTGGGTATATGTATTATCTATATATTGAGCATCGGCTCCCAGTTGGTCTATTTTATTCTGCCCTAAAATGACTGGTGTTTCAGTTTGACTGAGAATTTCAACAATATAGCGATCGCCACCTCCAGCCTCGACTGAACCATCTACGACAAACAGCACCACATCGACAGAATCAATCGCTATCTGAGCATTTTTTACTAGCACTTGTCCTAGTTGATGGTGCGGCTTATGAATCCCTGGTGTATCAACAAAAATTAGCTGTGCTGTTGGTGTTGTAAGGATACCCCTCAATCGATTGCGCGTCGTTTGCGCCACAGGAGAAGTAATCGCAATTTTTTGCCCTACCAGTTGGTTCATTATCGTTGATTTCCCAACGTTGGGACGACCAATAATTCCAATAAAGCCTGACTTGAATCCAAGCGGAGCCTGCGGTATGCTTATTTCGCCGTCAAAGTCGGGAATATTGCCTTCAGTTGTACTCACGAATTAAATCCACCTTCATATTTTGCACCCAATCATTTTTATTATTTCGGAAAATAACGAAAGATAAAATAAGTTTTAATTATTACAAAATATACCCGCTTCAGTTTAATCTACAGCTTGATGCCAAATTTTGGAGCCTTGAATCAGCGGATGAGTGGGCTATACAAAAGCTATGCAGGCTTCATTAGCCTCTATTTCTTGACTAGTTCCCCCCAATCCAAAATCGGCAATTCTTCAATCTAAAATCGGTAGAAGTATGGGAGAACGCAAACGGATTGGAATTCTCACCAGTGGAGGAGACTGCGCTGGGTTAAATGCTGTAATTAGGGCTGTAGTGTATCGTGCGGTTGGAACTTATGGTTGGGAAGTGCTGGGAATTCGCCAAGCCACTCATGGTTTAATGAGTAGACCGCCACAAGTCATACCTTTGGAAATTGAAAAGGTGAATGCCTTGCTCACCGCCGGGGGGACAATTTTAGGTACTACTAATAAAGGCGATCCTTTTGCTTTTCCGATGGGGGATGGAAGTGTGTGCGATCGCTCGGATGAGATAATTGCTGGATACCATCAATTAGGTCTAACAGCGATGATTGGCATTGGTGGTGATGGTAGTATGGCGATTCTCCGCCGTCTCGCCCAGCAAGGCAATCTCAACTTGGTGGCAATCCCCAAAACGATTGATAATGATGTTGGTGTCACAGAACTTTCCATCGGGTTTGATACAGCAGTTAGCATTGCTACCGAAGCACTGGATCGATTACACTTTACTGCTGCAAGTCATAGCCGAGTCATGATCCTAGAAGTGATGGGTCGTGATGCTGGTCATATTGCCATTAGTGCTGGAATTGCTGGGGGAGCAGATGTAATTCTGATTCCAGAGATTTCTTATACTATAGAGCAGGTTTGCCGCCAACTCAAAGAACGTCAGGAGCAAGGCAAGAACTACTCTTTGGTGGTAGTATCAGAGGCAGTACGAACTGAAACGGGTGAAAGTGTCATGTCCACCGATCGCTTAGGTCAATGTCGATACGGAGGAATTGGACAATACTTAGCCGATGAAATTTGTAGCCGCATTGGTGCAGAAACGCGAGTCACAGTTTTAGGTCACGTACAACGTGGGGGAGTTCCTTCACCTGTAGAGCGATTAATTGCATCTGCTTTTGGCGTGGCGGCTGTTGATTTAATTGCTGAAGGAAAGTACGATCGCATGGTAACATGGCAGAAACGCTCTGTTGTGAGCGTACCCATTGCAGAAGCGATCGATCAATATCGCGCTGTTAACCCCAGTGGAACTTTAGTGAACACTGCGCGGGGATTGGGTATTTGCTTGGGTGACTAAAACCCAAACATCTGGTGCATCTACTATATCGGGGATTGCGATCGCGCTTGAACACTTCGGTTAATTTCATACTTGTATCCGCTTGAAGACAAATATTTGCCACTTGTCTGAAGCTATTCCATTGCTCATTGCGCAAAAAAACCTGTCAACAGCAAAGGTAAGAGTATCAGGGCGGATACAATCAAAAACAGGGTTACTGGATCGATGTTAATCTCATTTTTCTTTGGATCTGGCATTCGATTGCTGCTGGGTTAAATACATTATTAACTCAGCCTAAAGGATGTCTGTTTTTTCTCCAAGCCCGAAACAGTTGAGAAATGTAAAAGCAGCTACGCCAACGCAATTAATCGAAAAACTTCTATTTCTTCCAAGGTAGCTTCGTACCCATTTCAGTCGATGCGGAGAAGATGAGATAAACGATCAGTAAACCAACACCAGCGAGAAAAGGCAGTAAATCTTTGTCCATATGTGCTGCTAGGTAACACAGTTGCTGATTATTTTCCTGCTTGTATAACAGAAGCAAAAGATATTATAGATGTTAAGAGACAGGACAAACGCATCTAAATTTTATACTTGGCACTTAGAGTAAGTCGGGATGTATTTTATGCATCTGTGGCTTGAGAGAAATTGTTTGGAAAGAAAACACTCGTGCGATCGCTTGCCAATTGGATGGCGCAACGTAGTATTCTCAAGCAAGATTTTTCTCGACAACAAACATAATATTATAGCACGTTAGCAAGCTGATTAGGCAGCGTCTAGACCGAGCAAAGACGGTGCAGGAGATTCATCAACTGCTGTGCATCTTCCGGGTAGGTCACGTACTCACTTTCGCCCACTAAAACGTCCAAGCCTTCCATATCCACCCCGAACCGCTCAGCCATAACGACAATCGGCGTGCGGCAGGGTTTCCCTGCCGCACGCCGGATGCGCCGCCCCATGTTAATGAACTCGTCAATTGACAGCTTGACTTGGTTGAGCAAAATCACATCAGGGCAAGTGTTCTTACCACTCATTCGTTCGATCGCGTCTTCTTCCTCTAGCACCACGATCGCGCGGAAGCCTTGGCTGCGAAGATTGTACATTAGCAGCGGGCGCGTCTCGTCATCATGTTCGATCAGAAGAATTGTTGGCGGCGTGTCTTTTTTCTCACTCATTTATTACCCCTTTGCTTTGCTCGGAAACTTTACTTATAGGTTGAAGCGAAGAAAAATCTTACAACCGACGAGAATTGATCTATACCCATAGATAGGTTGGCTCAGTTTGGGTTAAAGCTTTCTGCCCTAGGCAGCTATGTGAGAAAGATATCATGGTACTCTCTGCCTTACTCCGAGCAAGCGATCGTATTCGTCTCTAACGGTTTTGAAGCATTCGCATGAAGCCGCCTCCAGCCCTCTTTGGTCGAGGATATCGATGTGACCTCGGCTGTAGCGGATAATACGGCTCTCCTGAAGCTTTTGGGCAGCTTGGGTGACACCAGCACGGCGCACTCCCAGCATATCGCCAAGGAACTCCTGCGTCAGCTTCAGCTCGTCATTTTCAACGCGGTCTTGGGCTTCAAGTAGCCAGCGCGCAAAGCGCTGTTCCAGGGTATGGAGGCGATTGCAGGCGGTGGTCTGCGAGATCTGGGCGATCAGTGCTTGCGTGTAGCGTAGCAGCACTTCGCGCAACTCCTTATTGCGATCAAACTCATCCCGCAGCTTCTGCGCATCTACCTTCATCGCGCTGCCAGCGATCTGTACGATGTATTCCGTTTGCGTGGTTTCTCTTCCACCCATGAAGGCATTGACACCGAGTACTTCACGGTTGCCGATTACACCAGCCTCAGCAGTGCTACCGTCCCTCATCGTGATGGTGATCGAGAGAGCGCAATCAATCGGAAAATAGAGATCCCGAATAGCCTCGCCTGGATGGTGGAGTATCTTGCCCCGTTCCAGAGAGACGTGCTTCAAGTTGGGGGCGATCTTCTCGTATACCTCACGGGGCAAGGCGGCAAGTAGGTGATTTTTAGCGGTCATTCGAGGATATTCTATAGAGCCTTCCTTAAAGCCTACGCCAAAGGAAGTGTTAGAACCCCATACACAAGTAACAGATTGGCAGTCCAGCTTGGCGAAGAAGATGTGTATTGGCAGCCGCATTCAGATCGCAGGCATCAATTGAACTTGCCCTGTTAGGCTTGCAACTATTGAAATTAACTCGTCGATGTCGAAAGGTTTGGATAAGTACTTAGCATAGCCGACCGATAGAGCTTGAACGCAATCTTCCTTCCTGGCGTACACTGTTAGAGCGATCGCTGGAATCTGAATTTGTCGCGCCTTCTCAAGGGCTTTCACCTTGCGCATTAGCGAGTAGCCATCTTCTTTGGGCAAGCCAATTTCGCCGATCAAAAGGTCTGGTTTAACTTGAAAGAGAATTTCTAGAGCCTCAGCAGCCGTTGTTGCGGTGAGCGTCTCGATGCCATACATTTCAAACAGTGCTGTCAGCATATCTCTAGAATCAGGGTCACTATCAACAACTAGCACTTGCAGACCGTTGAGCAGCAAAGAATAATGGCACACCTGAAAATACTTCCTCCAAATACAAAGAGTGTTGCTAAAGAAAGCAGACAACATTCGCTTGCCGTTTTGCGCGCAGACAAATGCAATTCTCTTGTTCACCAGATGATTAAGCTCTTTAACCAAGAGACTGGAAAGTTTTATGATGCAGTTAGTTGAAAAACAGCAACAAGGAAAGTGCAATGTTGTCTTAGCCTAATTGCTGACCTTGATTTAAGATAACTCCAACCCGGATCGAGATTCAGCACGGTTTCGTACCGAAGAAACTCAATCAGGAGTGAGATCGTATCCTTCGGTAGGTGTATTTTGTCCGACAAGAAGACGCGAGTCGCCATCAATAGCGATTATTTAGATGCGTTTGCTCTGGCTATGTATGGGGTAGTTGGTAAGATTCGACCAAAAGAGCAAGAACAATAGAATAAAGTTGCGATCGCACAAGCCTTGCAATCAGTTGAGTGTTTGTAAATACCGAGTTTTAATCGATGATAGTTAAAAGTTAACTATCATCGATTAAATTAAGAGCTTTTTGCAAGCAAACAAGATTGTCATAGCCTTAGCAATTAGGCGATCGCATCCATTGAGTATAATGTTGGAAAACTAAACGTCTAGTTCTTCCAAGATTTCTTTCAAAGTCTTGAGCCACTGATAGCATGGCTCATCAATTGGAGCAATATCTGGGCGTATTTGCGCCAGTGACTCCGTGTATGCTGTAATCCATGCCGTTGCTAATTCTTGCTCTTCTACTACGCCCTCTGCTGTTGCTCGACTAAATTGCTTTTTAATCCAATCTCTAAACGTCAATATTTCTAGATAAATACCAAACTCATCTTCAATTTCTTGACACCGAGATATAATTTCTTCTCTTCGTTCAGGTTCTACACTTGTGACAAAGCCAGCTAAGGCAACAGTTGGGTGTGACTCAAGTTTATCTGCTAGTTCTTCAATCTCATCTCTTAAATAAGCTTTCCCATACTTAGCATCCCAAGA
>QQTW01000934.1_pt1 | contig 19745 bp, 11 predicted proteins | sample 1904831 | NCBI WGS metagenome assembly QQTW01 (sample SAMN09435610, study PRJNA476489) | Subsurface metagenome, whole genome shotgun sequencing project. | reverse complement strand
AGCGATTTTGAGATAATTGCTAAACATCGTGTTTGTTGTTTATTCGCTTCGTAATGAGTTGACCGGATTCATCAACGCGGCTTTTACACTCTGAAAACTCACTGTCAACAGGGCAATGCTCACCGCCAGCAAACCCGCCCCGGCGAACACCCACCATTCGATGTCGATCTTGTAGGCAAAGTCCTGTAGCCACTGGTTCATAGCGTACCACGCAAGGGGCGTCGCAATTACGATAGCAATCAGAACCAGTTTTAGAAAGTCTGTTGACAACAAGGCTACGATGTTGACTACGCTGGCTCAATGAGTTGGCCGATAAACAGATGACTGTCCTTTGGGGCAACCCTTTCTTCTGGTTGTTCAACCTGGGCTTCATTCTGATTACAGGTCTATTAGCTGGTAGCTATCCCGCGCTGTATCTATCGGGCTTCCAGCCCATCAAGGTCTTGAAGGGCACCTTTCGGGTTGGCCGTCTCGCGGCTGTTCCCCGCCAGGTGTTGGTGGTAGTGCAGTTTACCATATCGGTCACGCTGATCATCGGCACCCTGATTGTGTACCGCCAAATTCAGCACGCCAAAAACCGTCCGGTGGGCTACACGCGCGAGGGCTTAATCGACGTGCACATGAGCGTGGATGATTTCTATACTAAGTTCGACGTACTCCGTCAGGAGCTGAAGAACACGGGCGTAGTTTACGAAACGGCGCAGTCGGCCAGCCGGGCAACGGAGTTGTGGTCAAACAACAGCGGTTTTGACTGGAAAGGTAAAGACCCATCGCTGCAAGCTGACTTCGGTACCTTAACCGTCTCGCCTGAATACGGCAAAACGGTCGGTTGGCAGTTCGTCGCAGGCCGGGACTTCTCGCGGGACTTTGCGTCCGATTCAGCGGGTTACGTGGTCAACGAAGCTGCCGTCAAGTTCATGGGCCTAAAAAACCGAACCGGCGGACCGCCGGTCGGTGAAACCATCCGGCGTGATGGTCAGCCTTTCCGAATCATCGGTGTCATTAAGGATATGGTGATGAGTTCGCCCTTTGAGCCAATTCACCCGACCATCTTCTTTCTGCGAGGACCGCTCAACTGGATTAATATCAAGATCAAACCGAACGTAGCGGCCTCCGACGCCTTACCCAAGATTGAAGCGGTGTTTAAGAAGGTAATTCCGTCCGTTCCTTTCGATTATGATTTTATCGATCAGGAATACGCCACCAAGTTCGCGGCTGAAGAACGGATTGGCACCCTGGCAGGCGTCTTTGCTGGACTGGCCATCTTCATCAGTTGCTTAGGGTTGTTCGGACTGGCCCAATTCGTGACCGAGCAGCGCACCAAGGAAATTGGGGTGCGCAAAGTATTGGGGGCATCGGTCTTCAACCTCTGGGGGTTGCTGTCTAAAGATTTCTTACTCTTAGTCAGTATTGGGTTCGGAATTGCCGCGCCAACGGCCTGGTACATTCTCAACGACTGGTTGCAACAGTACACGTACCGCACGGAGATTACCTGGTGGATTTTTGCCGCAGCAGGCATCGGAGCATTGACCATTACGCTATTGACAGTGAGTTTTCAGAGTGTAAAAGCCGCCCTGATGAACCCGGTTAAGAGCCTACGAAGTGAATAAACCCTTACGACTATGTTCCGAAACTATCTCAAAATCGCCCTGCGCAATCTCTGGCGAAGCAAAGGCTACGCAGCTATTAACGTGGCTGGTCTGGCAACGGCCTTCTGCATCTGTGTATTCCTGTTCCTGACGGCTTATTTGCACTTAACGTACGATTCGTTTCACCAGGATGGTGACCGTATTTTCCAGACCTACCTGTTTGCCAACGATCCTGAAAAGGCAAGTAGTAACGGGTCGATGCCCCTCCCCCTGACCCCAGCCCTCAAAGCTGACTACCCCGAACTGGAAGCCGCCACTCGCGTTCTGGTCGGCCGAAGGAGTCTGGTGGAAGTCAACGGAAAATACTACGAAAAATTAATCAACTTCACCGACCCCGATTTTCTGACCGTGTTTTCGTTTCCGCTCCTCACCGGAAACCGGAACGTAGCCTTGCGCGAGCTAAGCAGCGTCGTCATCAGCGAAAACATGGCCAAAGACGTGTTCGGCACGGCGAATCCGATGGGAAAACGCCTGCGGATTGGTAACGACGGCAACAAGAAGGATTATGTCGTAACCGGCATCATCGGCGACGCGCCCGACAACTCATCAATTCGATATGATGCCCTCGTGCGGATCGAAAACGCGCCCAATTATCAAACATCTAAAGCTGAATGGAGCGACCTGTCGCACGCGGTGTTTGTGAAATTGCCGCCCCAAATTAGTCAGGCTGCGTTTGAAGACCGGTTGAAGCCATTTGCCAAAAAGTACTTTCTGAAGTCAATCGAAGAACTCAACCGGAAAAAGGCAACTCCCGATCAGCGCGGAGACCTGTTTGCGGTGCGGTTGCAGAAACTCGCGGACGTTCATTTCAACCGGGAAGTATCGGCGAACCGGGGCACCCCGATTGCGGTGGTTTACGTGCTGCTGGGTATGGGATTCTTTATCCTGCTAATTGCCTGCATCAACTTCACCAACTTGAGCATTGCGCGGTCGTTTAGGCGGGCGCGGGAAATTGGGGTTCGTAAATCGCTGGGTGCCCTCAAAAGTGGGTTGTTCACCCAAATCTGGAGCGAGTCTGTCCTGCTCTGTTTCATTGGTTTTGCGGTCGGTTCGGTACTGGCCTACCTGCTCCTGCCCGCGTTTAATGCCGAATTTGGGGCCAAACTTAGTCTGGCAGACGCACTCCAACCCGGTTTCATCGCGCTCATCGTGAGCCTGTTTCTGTTGGTTACCCTGGTGGCCGGGGGGTATCCGGCCTGGCGAATGGCCACGTTCGATACGGTAGCCGTATTGAAAGGAAAAGTTGACCTGAAGCGCCCCGGTGTTTTACGCAATTCGCTCATTGTCACTCAGTTTACGATGTCCTGTTTGTTGACCTGCTGCACCGTTATTGCCTTCCAGCAAGTCGATCATTTGCGGAATAGTCCCATCGGTTTCGACAAAGAGCAGGTAATCAGCATCCCGGTGGGCAATCATCTGAACGGTCGGCAGGTGCTGCAACGCCTGCGCAACCGATTGGCCAGCGATCCGGCGGTGCTGGCCGTAACCGGCACGAGTGTTAACTTAGGAAAGGGTAAAGATCGGGTTAGTGCGAGGAGTACATCCGGGTTTACCTACAAGGGACGGGATGTGTCGACCGATCTTCTGCTGATCGACTATGATTACCTTAAGACTCTGAATATTAAACCGATAGCCGGCCGTGACTTTGACCGGGCCTACTCAACCGATTCTGTCAATCGGGTCATTATCACGCAAAGCATGGCTAAGGTAATCGGCGAAAAAGACCCGGTTGGCAAACTGCTCGGCGACGATGCCGATACGTCCGGTACCAAGTCCCAAATCATCGGCGTCATCCCCGACTTTCAGTTGTATTCGGTCGCCGACGAGAAGAATCCAATCACCCTGCACATCTCCAACAGCGAAGCCATCAACTACATCTTCGTGCGGGTGAACCCCCAGGGTCTGACAACTTCGATGGACAAACTGGAACAAGTCTGGAAAGAGGTGGCTCCTCAGTCGGAGTTTATGGGATCGTTCCTGGATGAAAACGTCGATGCGTGGTATCAGGACGAGGCCCAGCTTTCGCAGGTTTTCAGTCTGGCTGCGGGCATTGCCGTCCTACTCTCGTGCATCGGCTTATTCGCCATTGCCCTACTGATGATTGAGCAGCGGACCAAAGAAATCGGCATTCGTAAAGTGTTGGGTGCCAGCACTCCCGGCATCGTACTGTTGCTGTCCCGCGAGTTCATCAAACTGGTTTTGATTGCCCTCGCCATTGCCGTGCCGTTAGCCTGGTTTGGGATGCAAAAATGGCTGGATAACTATTCGTACCGGATCGCCATAAGCCCGTGGGTGTTCGTGGGCGTTGGTCTGTCGGCCATCCTGATTGCGCTGGCATCGGTCAGTTTTCAGACCATCAAAGCCGCCCTGATGAACCCGGTGAAATCGTTACGAAGCGAATAAACTCTAACAACCGTGCTGAAAAGTTATTTCACAACCGCCTGGCGCAGCCTTTGGAACAGCAAAGGCTATTCAGCGCTCACTATTCTCGGTTTATCCGTATCGTTGGGCATTGGTGTTCTCCTGCTTTGGTGGGTAAAAGATGAATTTAGTTTCGACCGCTTTCACCAGAAGGGCGATCAGATTTATCAACTCAATGCGGGTCTCGGTACGGGTAGTAATGCATCGTCTACGTCCTTCAATGTCGCCCCGGTAGCGGTGTACGCCAAACGGCAGGTGCCCGGCGTCAGAGAAGCCGTGCGGGTATCCGAGGGGAATGACTTGTCACCCGTGAAGGTAACCGACAAGACGTTGATTGAGGAGCAGGCCGCCTACGTCGATCCGGCGTTTTTTACGCTCTTCGACTTCGAGTGGGTGCAGGGCAGCCGGGCGCGGCCATTCCCCAACGCTCAGTCCGTGGTGATGACCGAGTCAGCGGCTCGCCGGTATTTTGGGAATGCCAATCCAGTGGGTAAATTGGTGTACTCAGTGCCTAAAAAACGGAGCTACGTCGTTAGTGGCCTTATCCGTGACTTTCCCGACAATTCCAGCTTAAAATATAGTCTACTGTTTCCATTCGCCGATTTCGTTCGGGACTATCAGGCTAACGAGTACTGGAAATCAGTAGAAAGCGACTGGGGAAACTGGACGGTGCATACCTATCTACTGGTTGACCCGCAGGTCTCTACCACCACGATTGCCCAAACGCTGACGGCGCTGCATCATCGAAATAACAAGTACGACCAGAGCATGAACTACCGCCTTCAGTCGTTAAAAGATGTACATCTGCATGGTCCCGAAAGCGGCTCATCGGCGATGCAGCAAGTGCAAATTATGCTGGTTATTGCCTTAATGCTGCTAAGCGTGGGCTGCATCAACTACGTCAACCTGTCCACGGCCCGGGCGGCTCAGCGAGCGAAGGAAGTTAGTGTTCGTAAGTTCGTGGGGGCGAGTCGTCGGCATCTGATTGGGCAGTTTCTGGCTGAATCATTCGTAATTTTTATCATCTCCCTGGTCCTGGCTATCGCCTTGGTCAAAGCCATCGAACCGATTTATCAGCAACTATCGGGTCGGGTCCAGTCGTTTTCGCTGCTGAATCCGCAGGTGTGGCTGGTATTGATCGGTGTGCTGTTGATCACGTTGCTGCTGGCCGGTTTATATCCGGCCCTGATTCTATCCTCGTTTAATCCGCTAAAGGTGTTGCAAGGTAACGTGTCGGTGGGGGGACGAAATGGTTCGTTTCGACAAGTTTTAGTCGTTACGCAGTTCGTGCTGTCAACGGCGCTCATCATCAGTACGCTCGTCATTGGTAACCAACTTCGGTTCATTCGGGAACGTAGTCTGGGCTACGACCGGGAAAACGTGTTTGCGTTCTGGATGACCGACGAGGTAGCGAAGCACTACGAAGCCCTGAAAAATGATTTATCGGGGCAACAGGGGATCGTATCAGTTACCTCGGCCAGCAATGATCTGCTCAATAACCAGAACTCAACCGGCGACACGGATTGGGATGGCAAGCTAAAAAGTAGCACGTTCATTGTCCATCCCCTAACCGTGGAAAAAGATTTTATCCAGACGTTCCGGTTAAAGTTGGTTGCCGGAGAACCCTTCACCGGCTCAAAGGCCGACTCGACGCATTTTATTCTGAACGAAACAGCGGTCAAAAACGCGGGCATTAAAAACCCAATCGGTAAGCGGTTCAAACTCCATAACATCGAAGGAACCATTATTGGCGTGTTGAAAGACTTTCATTTTACGTCCCTGCGTCAGCGGGTCGAACCTACCATTTTCTCTTATCTGCCCAATCTCAACTTCGGGCGTACCTACGTCAGGACGACGGGCCGCGATGCTGCTCAGGCCATCGCATCCGTCGAGCGACTCTGGAAACGATATAGTCCTGACCATCCATTTGTCTACCGTTTTCTGGACGAAGACTACAACCGAATGTACCAGTCGGAACAGCAAACGGGCCAACTGTTTAGCTTTTTCGCGGGCGTGGCTATTCTGGTGTCCTGCTTAGGTCTTTTCGGCCTGGCTATGTTCACGGCTCAACAACGCACCAAAGAGATCGGCGTCCGCAAAGTGCTAGGCGCATCCATCGGCAGCATCGTCACTCTGCTCAGCAGGGACTTCCTGAAGTTAGTGCTGATCGCCATCGTTATTGCCAGCCCAATTGCGTACTACGCCATGAATCGGTGGCTACAGGACTTCGCTTACAAGATTGACATCGAGTGGTGGGTCTTTGCGCTGGCGGGTTTGCTGGCGGTGAGTATTGCGCTCTTGACGGTGAGTTTTCAGAGTATAAAAGCCGCATTGATGAATCCCGTGAAATCACTTAGAACGGAATAAATAGCCGGGGTGGCCCGGATGGCAGGGATTGTTTCACCCCCTGCCATCCGGGCTACAACCCTGCAATCCCCTGCCTTTACAACTATGCTACGAAACTACCTTAAAATCGCCCTCCGCAACCTGGCTAAAAACAAGGCTTATTCGGCTATCAACATTCTGGGTTTGGCCGTTGGTATGGCCATCGCCATGCTGATTGGCCTGTGGATTTACGACGAGCTCTCGTTCAATAAATTCCACCGTAACTACGACCGGCTGGCGAGGCTGTACGTGAATCAGACGTTCAACGGAAGTACGGGCAGTAGCCGGGCCGTTTCGATTCCATCGGCGACGGAAATAAAGACCAAATACGCGTCCGACTTCAAGTACGTGTCACTGGCTTCCTGGAATTACGCGCACCTGCTGGTAAACCGCGACAAGAAGATCAATCAGGAAGGCATGTTTGCAGAGCCTGGTATGCCGGAAATGCTGTCGCTGACCATGCTGAAGGGCACTTACGCGACGGCTCTCAAAGAGCCAGCGTCCATCCTGCTGTCGGAGTCGGTGGCTAAGGCGCTGTTCGGTAATGCCAATCCAATAAACAGGATTATCCGGATTGACACCAAACGGGATGTTAAGGTAACCGGCGTGTTTGCGGACCTGCCCTTCAACTCCGAGTTCTACGAAGTAAAGTTTTACATGCCCTGGAGCGCTTACCTGGCCGATCAACCCTGGGTTAAAGAATCGGATCAACAGTGGGGAAACCACTCGTTTCAGTGCTTCGCCCAGCTTGCCGACAAGGTTGACATCGACCGCGTTTCGGCCAAGATCAGCGCGGTAGAAAAGAAGCACAGCACCCCGCAGGAGAACCCCGAGTATTTCCTGCACCCGATGAGCAAATGGCACCTGTACTCCGACTTTAAGGAAGGCAAGAACGTCGGCGGGGGCATTCAGTTCGTGTGGCTGTTTGGCATCATCGGGGTGTTTGTGCTGCTGCTGGCCTGCATCAACTTCATGAACCTGAGCACGGCCCGCTCCGAAAAACGGGCTAAAGAGGTAGGCATCCGCAAAGCCGTTGGTTCGCTCCGGCAGCAGTTAATTGCGCAGTTTCTGAGTGAGTCGATGCTGGTCGTTAGCTTCGCTTTGGTGATTGCCTTACTATTGGTTTTGGTTTCCCTGTCCGCGTTCAACGACTTATCGGGTAAACAGGCGGCTATTCCGTACCAGTCGCCCCTATTCTGGATACTCATTCTTAGTTTCTCGCTCATAACCGGCTTGCTGGCGGGCAGCTATCCGGCCCTGTATCTGTCGTCTTTCAACCCGCTCATGGTGCTGAAAGGAACATTTCGGGTGGGTCGCTGGGCGTCCTTGCCGCGTAAAGTGCTGGTGGTGGTTCAGTTCACGGTGTCCATTACGCTCATTATCGGTACCATCATCGTCTTTCGGCAGATTCAGCACGCAAAAAACCGGCCCATTGGCTACGACCGCTCCGGCTTGTTGCAAATATCGCTCAGTACGGCCCTCACGGGGAAATACGATCCGCTGCGTGATGATTTACTGAAGTCAGGCGCCGTCTCGGAAGTCAGCGAGTCGTCCAGCCCAACAACCGGCGTTTGGTCCAACCAGATTGGCTTTGAGTGGGAAGGGAAAGACCCCAAGTCGGTACCGTTGTTTGGCACGATTGCCTGCACTCACGAGTTCGGCAAAACCGTCGGCTGGAAAATCTTGGAAGGCCGTGACTTCTCGCGCGATTACTCGACCGATACCTCAGCGTTCGTTCTCAACGAAGCCGCCGTTAAACTGACGGGTTTGAAAAACATCGTCGGCAAAACGATTCGGTACAACGAGAAGCCGATGCAGGTCGTCGGCGTCATCAAAGACATGGTGATGGAGTCGCCGTACGAACCCATCAAGCCTACCATTTTCATGGTGAACCTGGGCTGGGCCAATATCGTCAATGTCAAGCTGAAGCCCGGAGCGCCGGTGAAAGACGCCCTCAAGAAAGTAGAAGCGGTTTTCAAGAAATACGATCCGGATAGCCCTTTCGACTTCAAATTTGCCGACGAGCAGTACGATGCCAAATTCAGGGCGGAGGAGCGCGTGGGCAAGCTGGCCCGAATTTTTGCGGTGCTGGCTATTTTCATCAGTTGTCTGGGTCTGTTCGGGTTAGCTTCGTTCGTTGCCGAACAGCGTATCAAAGAGATTGGGGTACGCAAAGTTTTGGGGGCATCCGTCATGAGTTTGTGGGGGCTGCTGTCGAAAGACTTTGTGCGGTTGGTTATCCTTTCCTTCTTTATCGCGGCACCCATTGCCTGGTATTTCCTGAACGACTGGTTGCAGCAGTACGAATACCGAACCGACATTTCCTGGTGGATTTTTGTCCTTTCCGGCTTAGGCGCCACCATCATTACGCTATTGACAGTGAGTTTTCAGGCAATCCGGGCGGCTTTGATGAACCCAGTCAAATCATTACGAAGTGAATAAAACCAGTAAATCCAATCAATCATGAGACTGCTCTTACTTTTCCTGTTACTCACCATCTGTACGAGTGGGTTTGCCCAGCAATCGGCCCCTACGAATCTACGAACCCGAATTTCGGATGATGAGCAGAATCGCTCGATTCAGATCGACGGTAGGCAGAACGGTCGGAGAATCCACTTTGACCAAACGTTTGCGGTAACCGGCATGAGCAGTCTGCGCAAAGAGGTGCTTACCTACCGCGCCTTTGACTCAGTAGGCATCGCCCCACCACTCAACGAGATGCGCTGGTTGATCGTGACCGGACTGGGTTTGCTGACGATGGGTATTGCCCTCTTAATGGTGGGTTTTCATCGGGTAAAAACCGCCCAAATAAATCCAGTGAAGAGTTTGAGAAGTGAGTAAACCCTGACAATCATGCAAAACAATTTGAAACTGGCGTGGCGTGGGTACGTTCGCGACCGGGCTTTTACGGGACTGAACGGGCTAAGCCTGACCATTGGTCTGTTTGTGGCCTACACCGCCATTAGCTACATCCGCTTCGAGCTGAGCTACGATACGTTTCACCAGAATGCCGAATCGGTCTACCGGCTCATCCGCACCTACCGCTCGCAGGATTACAGCGTGATTGGCTTTGCGAAGTGGGACGCGGCCACCGCCCAGGAACAACAGCAACAACTCAACGCCCTTAAAAACACGACCGGCGTGGTCGATGTTGCTCAGTTTATCACCTCCGACGTGCCTACGTTTATAGAGGCCAACGGTCGGCGTATTCAGGCAACCAATCTGCTGACGACCAACACACCGGGGGCGTTCTGCTCGGTCTTCACCTGGACGCTCCAACAAGGTACGTTCCAGAACTTCGCCGACGGTACCAACAAGGCCATTCTGACCGCCCGTATCGCCCGAAACCTGTTTGGCGACGACGTGCAAAATGCGGTGCAGAAACGGCTGAAAATTGGCCAGGATTACTACACCATCGCGGCCATCATCGACGACGTACCGCTTAATTCGCACGTCGATTTTACGGTGGCGCTCAGCAAACCCCGCCTGCCGTATTGGGGGAGCCGGGTGTATATTCAGGCCGACGAAAACATTGACAGTAAGACGATTACTGCAAACGTAAACGCGACCATTGCCTCGTTCAACCCAGCCTTAGCCGCCGACCCGCTTTATAAGCAGCACCAGTTGCAGCCCCTCACCGGCATCCATCTAACTCCCAATACACTTTATGATCTGAAGCCGCCCGGCAACCGGCTCTACATGGTTCTGATTGGCTGCTTTGCGGTATTTATCTGCCTGATTACCCTGTTTAACTACGCCAACCTATCGCTGGCAATTAAGTCGAAACAAAGTAAGTCGATCGGGATGCGGAAGGCGTTAGGCGCGTTGACCTCGTCCATTGGGTTTCAGTTTGTGTTGGAGGGGGTTTTGCTGGCCCTGCTCACGCTGCCTGTCGTGGCCGGGCTGCTTTGGGTTGGCATCCCGTTGTTCAACGAACGGATGGGGGTTGCCATTCCGGCCAACGTCTTCGCCGATCCGCTACCGTTGCTCACGCTGGTTTTGCTGGCCGTGGGGCTGGGTACGTTGTCGAGCATGACAGCGATCAGTTTAGCCTGGAAACCGATTCTCAACCTATTTAACGATAACCTTCGCGGCCAGACACGACAAGTTTTCCCGGTGCGCAATTATTTGATTGTCAGTCAATTTGTATTGTTGATCGGCATCACGGCGGTGTCGTATTTCATCACGAAACAGATTGATTTTGTGGCCAATAAAGACCTTGGTTTTCGGCAGGAGGGTATTCTGTATGTGTATTCATCGCCCGAAAAACAGACGGTCTTTCAACAGCAACTTCGGCAAATTCCCGGCATTAAGTCGGTGGGCAACGGCTCCTCATTTGGCATTGAGCCGTTCAATCAAGTTACCTACAAACTCAAAGAATCCGACGCGGTGTTTGACGATGCCCGGCAACTTTACCTCGATCCCGCAGCCCTGGTCGCCTACGGACTCAAAACTACCCTGGGTGAGGCCAGTCCGGGCCGCACTGGGCCAAATCCTTTTACGATTATCAACCGGACGGCGGCTGAAAAGCTCGCGGCTAACCAGGGCATATCGGTCGAGTCGCTGATTGGCAAAACAATCATCACCGAACCCGAATATGTGGACGAGAACAGGCGGGCCGGGTTTCCGTTTACGGTGGCGGGTATTTTCGAGGATATCAACGTGTTTTCGCTGCACCAAAAGGTGGAACCCTATTTCATCACCGTCTCCGGCAACCTACGCATGGACGGGCGCACCATCATTCAGTACGACCCCGCTACAACCGCAAAAACGCTGGCGGGTATCCGGCAGGTCTACGCCGGGTTAAACGAGCAAAGTCCGCTGGAAATCGACTTCCTGACCCAGAAAGTAGCCAACCTCTATGCGCAGGATCGCCAGACGGCTACTCTGCTGGTATGGTTCAACCTGATTGCTATTGTGCTGGCGGCTATCGGCATCATAGGGATTACGATTTTCCTGACCATGGCCCGCACCAAAGAAATTGGCATTCGCCGGGTGTTGGGGGCCTCGTCGCTATCGATCATTCAGTCAGCCACGAAAGAATATACGTACCTGATCGGGATCGCCCTGCTGATTAGCTGGCCCATTGCCGTTTACGCAATCGACAAATGGCTAAGCAGCTTCGCATATCATATTGATATACAGCAAATTGCTTTTGCTGTTATTGGCCTGATGGCTTTCGGATTAACGGCGCTGATCGTGGCCGTAATTGCCTACCGGGCGGCTTTGGCAAATCCAGTGAAGTCATTACGCTCTGAATAAACCCTCGAAATCATGCTTCAGAACTATTTCAAAACGGCCTGGCGTACTCTGCTTCACAACCGAAGTTACGCACTTATCAACGTCACTGGCCTGATGCTGGGCCTCGGCGTAGCGATTGTTCTGTTCTGGATTGTGCGGTTTGAGTACAGTTTCGACCGATACCACAAAAATGCTGATCGGCTGTACCGGGTCATTGAAATTGATAAGTATGGGGAGAAAGGGTCACACGTTCCACAGGGCGTTATTAAGGCGATTAATGAACAAGTTCCGGGGGTCGATGAAGCCGTGAATGTGTACGGGATGGAATCGGATGGGCTGAAGGTTGGGCAAACGGTTTACAACGTGAAGCACGTTTTCTTCGCTCCACCCCCGTTCATGGAAATGATTGACGTAACGTGGGTTCAAGGCTCCGCTCAGCAATCGTTGAGTCGGCCCTACCAGGTGGTTCTGGATGAACCGACCGCCCGGCGGTTTTTCAAAGATGGTAAAGCAATGGGCAGGACAATTCGTATTCGGAACGAATTTGATCTGACTGTATCAGGCATCATCCGCAAAATGCCGATCAACTCCGAATTTCAGTTTCAGGTGCTGGCCTCCCGCGAAACGCTCAAACGGATAGATACTGAATATGCCAACGAAAACTACTGGGGGGGGGGCGATTCGATGCATCACGGGTACGTCCTGCTAAAGCCGCAGGCCTCCGTGTCGGCCATTGAAGCGTTGTTGGCCAAATTAGCCGTTCAGCACACGAACAATACAAATCGCAACGGTTATGAATTATTGCCGCTCGCGGATGTGCACCACGATACGCAAAGCGATGCTGATCCGTATAATTATATACTGCCGCAATGGACGTTGTACACACTGATTGGCATTGGTTTGTTTCTGATTCTCATTGCTGGTATCAACTTCATCAATCTGGCAACGGTGCAGGCCATGCAGCGCAGCCGCGAAATTGCGGTCCGAAAAGTGCTGGGCAGCAGTCGGTGGCAACTGATTACGCAATTCTTCGGCGAAACGGCCCTGCTGGTCTTCTGCGCGATTGGATTGGGAAGTTTATTAGCTACGGAGTTAATTCAATACGCCGATCAACTATTGAACACGCAGGTCGCTCAATCAACCGTTTGGGACGCCGATTCAATCCTGTTTCTGCTGGTGCTGGGGGCGTTGGTAACCCTGTTAGCTGGTAGCTATCCTGCCCTGGTGTTATCTAATTTTCAACCGGTACGCGTGTTGCGGGGGCGGTTGTTTGTGCCGCGCCGGGGACGCAACGCGTCGGGCGTGTCGCTCCGGCAATCCTTAGTCGTCACGCAGTTTGTCATCGCTCAGGTGCTGGTGATCTGCACCCTGATTGGTATCAAACAGATCCGCTACTTTTCTCAGAAAGAACTGGGGTTCGATAAACAGGCCGTTGTGACGGTTAAGATGCCAGATCGGGGAAACGCCGTTTTGCGGGAGCGCTTTCGGCAGCAACTGAAGCAACATCCGGAGATTAATGATGTGGCGTTTGGATTGACGACGCCGTCGAGTAGCCGAAATTGGTGGTGGGAAACGGTACGTCACCGCAATCTGCCCAACGGCGAATACACGTTCCGGTTTCAGTACGTCGACACGAACTACTTCCATTTCTATAAAATTCCGCTGGTAGCTGGCCGGTCGTGGACCCGCGCCGACACGAATACGGTGGCAATCATCAACGAAAAAGCGGCCCGCGATTTAGGCTACAAACAACCCGAACGGGCCATTGGCCAACGCGTTAACCTGTATTATGACAAGCCGTTTACGATCATGGGCGTGGTGAAAGACTACCATTCGCAAAGTTTACGGTCGTCCCTGGTTCCCCACATATTCCTGTACGCCGACTGGAATTTTCAAACCGCCAGCATCCGTATCAACCCCGAACAGGAGACGAAGGCACTGGCTTACATCGAGCAATATTGGAAAGTTCTTTTTCCTAACTACTATTTTGACCCCACCTTTCTGGATCAGGATATTCAGGCGTTCTACGACGATGAACGTAAACTGGCCAACTTCCTATCGCTTTTCGCCATCGTCGGTATTTTCATCGGCTGTCTGGGGCTGTTCGGTCTGGTTTCGTTTGTCGTCACGCAACGCACCAAGGAGATTGGCGTCCGCAAGGTACTCGGCGCGTCCGTCGCCAGTATTGTATCGCTCCTCTCCAAAGATTTTCTGAAATTGGTGTTGATCGCTTTTTTCATCGCGACACCGATTGCGTACTACGCCATGAGCCAGTTCTTGAGAGGCTACGAATACAAAATCGATATCGAGTGGTGGGTGTTCGGGCTGGCGGGTTTGCTGGCGGTGGGCATTGCGCTGCTGACGGTGAGTTTCCAGAGCGTGAAAGCCGCCCTGATGAATCCAGTAAAATCGTTGCGTTCTGAATAATTTTTAAAACTCTGTTATTATGAAAACGTCCTTGTCAGCCTTCGCTTTATTATTATCAGTCACCCTCCATGCTCAAGACAATAAGTACGATGCCTCGCAGGAACTACGCGGCAGTGGGCAGGTAATCCAGGAAATAAAACGAGTTGAGCCGTTTACCAGGATTCAAACGCGGCAGTTTCCGGCCAAAATAACTGTTGAGGTCGGTGGTAGTGAATCGGTGGTAGACATCAGCCTTGACGATAACCTACGCCCATTTTTGCGGCTCGACCAGGAGGATGGCATTCTGAAACTATCATTCGTCGATCCGCAGGGTAAAGCGTTCTGGATCAGTAAATCGACCATCAGCGTTACCATCCGAACACCCCGGCTCATCGGCTTTAGACACGGGTCCAACAGCGACTTGCTGGTGAAAGGTCTGAGCGGTGAACGGTTCGACTTAGCCAACGAAGCCAATGGTAACGTAACGCTGCGGGGCAAAGTCACGACCCTTAATGTGGCCAGTGTAGCTAACGGGGATGTCCGCGCCGACGAACTGATTACGCAAACCACCAATGTCGTCACGCAGGCCAACGCCACGCTCCGTATTAACGCGCAGGCTGTGAATGAGATTAAATCCGGCCATGCTCAGGTCATCAACGTTGCCAAATCCACGAAATAAATTGTCGTTATGCTCAGAAACTACCTCAAAATCGCTTGGCGGAACTTGGTTCGCAACCGCGTTCTCAGCCTGATTAATACCGTTGGCCTGAGCGCGGGGCTGGCAGCCGTTATGTTCATTCTGCTGTTTGTGCAGGACGAAGTATCCTACGACCGGTTTCATGCCCGTGGCGATGGGCTTTACCGGGTGGTGCTGAACACGACCGACGGTAATGGTAGCGAAGTCAAAACCGGCGCCACGGGGGTTCCGGAAGGGCCAGCCTTTGCTGCTGAATTGCCCGAAGTAGCCGACTTCTGCCGGGTACAGGGCTATGAAATGCTGTTTCGGAAAAAGGAGGAAGCCATTTACCAGCAAGTACTGTACGTGGATACGACCTTCTTTCGGCTGTTCAGCTTCGACGTACTGGCAGGAGATAGTAGAACGCTGCTGAATGATCCGGGCAGTGTGGTTGTCACGGAAGACATAGCCCGCAAGTACTTCGGCACGACCGACGTGGTAAACCGACTGCTGACCATCGACGCGGGGGGGACCTTTGAAAACTACCGCATTACGGGCGTCGTGAAAACGCCCCCGATGAATTCGAGCATTCGCTTCGACGTATTACGCCCGTTCGTGGCTTCGCTGCCCCCGGATGGCAAACACTGGAGCCAAAATGAGTGGGCAGAAGGTTTCCTGAATACATTTGTGTTGGTACACACCGACCGCAACAGCGGGGCATCTCCCGACCCCATTGCGGTTGAGCGAAAGATGGCAACGGTCGTGGCGAAGTATGCCCGCCGACAACTGGATCAGGTTCGTCGGGAATACGGGGCATTCAGTTTTGCGTATCATCTGCAACCGTTCACGGCCATGCACCTCGATGACCGTTATGACATGAATAACGGCCTGGCGCGCGGGTCGTCGTCGTTGTATTCCTACATCCTGAGTGGCATTGCCGGGCTGATTTTGCTCCTGGCCTGCATCAACTTCGTGAACCTGACGCTGGCCCGGTCCCTGCGCCGAACCAAAGAAATCGGGATTCGGAAGGCAACGGGCAGTACCCGTCGGCAGCTTATCGGGCAGTTTATGGGCGAAACATTCCTGCTGACGCTGCTGGCTTTCGTGTCGGCAATCGTACTGGTGTATGCCCTGTTGCCCCAATTCTCGGATCTCGCCAACAAAGCCCTGCAACTCCATTTTCTGTTCACCCCGCAAACGCTTGGTTTGTTTGCCGGATTGGTGATAGTAGTCACGGGACTGGCCGGATTTTACCCGGCTCTGGTGCTGTCGGGCTTCAATCCGACGCAGATTCTGTACGGTCGTCTACGGCTCAGTGGTCGGAACCAGTTCGGGAAATCACTGGTGGTTTTGCAGTTCGTCATCGCCATCGTGCTCCTAATCGGCACGGCCGTGCTGCACGGTCAGTTCAACTACATCCAGACCGCCGACGTAGGCTACGAACGAGCGAACCGGGTGCGGATATATGTTCCCTGGGGACGCGAGAAGCAGGGCGAACTGGTGAAGCAGACGTTGCGGGGACAGCCCGGTATTGAGTCCGTCGCCCGAAAGTCGGGAGGCCATCAGTCCGGCACGTACTACGTGGGCGATAAACCCGTCAAATCGGGCCGCGAGCGGATTGACGACCAGTACCTGAACTTCGTAAACGTGCCGATTGTGGCGGGCCGGGACTTAAGCAATGCCAACCCCGCCGACAGCCTGTCCAATATTTTAGTGAATGAAACCTTCGCGAAGCGATTTCTGTCGGCTAATCAACCCGCCGTCGGGCAGGTGGTTCAGCAGGAAGAGGCCCCAAACGTCCGGCGCAATCTGACAGTAGTGGGAGTGGTGCGCGATTATCAGTTCCGTTCCCTACGCGACAAACCGGAACCTGTGCTACTCCAGCTTGGCAAGCCCGAACAGATGAATCAACTCTACGTCAAACTGACGGATGGCCAGACGCAGGCCGGGCTGCAAGCGGTCGAAAGTAACTTTAGAAAGCTAATTCCCTATCAGCCGTTCTCATACCATTTCATGGAGGACGACCGCTTGGAAGACTACGCCGACGATGCCCGCTGGAAACAACTCATCACCGATGCCGCCTTGCTGGCTATCCTGATTGCCGGACTGGGTCTGTTTGGTTTGGTGTCGCTGACGATTGAGCAGCGGACCAAAGAAATTGGCATCCGAAAAGTGCTGGGAGCCAGCGTGCTGGAAGTCAGCCAATTGCTGTCCACCGACTTCCTGAAATTAGTGATGCTTGCGTTCCTGATTGCCGCGCCCATCGGCTGGTATGGGGCCCGCCACTGGCTCGATACATTCGTGTATCGAATGGACCTAACGGTTTGGCTCTTCGGTCTGGTTGGTCTGCTGACGGTGGGCATTGCCCTACTGACGGTGAGTTTTCAGAGCGTGAAAGCTGCGTTGATGAATCCGGTGAAGTCCTTACGAAGCGAATAGTTTAAGTGTTTTGCCAAACCATACATTTACTGCCCATGAAAAAGTTACTTACGATAGGAATGGCCGTTGGTTTAACGATGGCTGCTGGTTTAGCCCAGGCCCAGACGCCGGTTCAGACGCTGCCGTCTTTCGACAAAGTCATCACCAGTCCACACGTCAGCGTGGTGCTGGTGGCTGGCGAACGGGAAGGTGTTCGGCTGGAGTACCAAAACATTGAGCCAACGAAGGTGAATTGCTCCGTTCGACGCAAAACGTTGCGGATTTACCTCGACGACGCCCGCATCACGGATAAACAACGGAAATGGCGAGAAGGCGACAACGAGTACAGCCGGTCGATTTACGACAGGGACGTGAAAGTGACCGCTTATGTAACGTACCGGCAACTGAAAAACCTGCAAGTACGGGGTGAGGAGGATGTTACCTGTGAGGATGAGCTTGTCAGCGATGCGTTCCGGCTGCGGGTCTATGGTCAGGCAACGGTTAACCTGACTGCCCTAAAAACTAATGCGCTCAACGTCAAACTGTATGGGGAAAACAGGGTGACGATTCAGTCCGGGCGAGCCGACAAACAGCAATACCGGATCTACGGTGAAAACCGACTCGACACTGAGAATCTAACCGGCAAAACGGTTTCCGCTCATTCGTACGGCGATAGTCAGTTACGGGTTTACGCGTCAGACCGAATTGGCGTCATGGCACTCGGCGAATCCGACATTCGGTACGCGGGTGGCGCCAATCTGCGCAAAGGGTTGGTGATTGGCGAGGTAACGATCTACCGGACGGAGTAACCGCCCATTCAATAATTAGCTCAACATAGCAACGTACGTTATGCTCCAGAACTATCTCAAAATCGCCTGGCGGAACCTGGTCCGTAATAAGGCCTTCTCGGCCGTCAATATTGCTGGGCTGGCGCTGGGCATGGCGTCCAGCCTGTTCATTTTTCTGTGGATTCAGGACGAGTTGAGCATTGGGGCGCACTACGAAAACGGACCCAATCTGTACCGGGTCATGGAGCGTGAATTTACGGCCGGAAAGGTGGTTGCCGACGAGGATACGCCTGGAATCTTGGCCGACGAACTCAAAAAGCAATTCTCCGAAGTCGTTCACGCAGCTGGTTTTTCCTGGCCGGAGGGTCACGTATTAGCCGTAGGGAATACGATCATCAGACAATCCGGGCGCTATGCCGGAGCCGACTGGTTCAAGATGTTCAGCATTCCGCTGCTGGCCGGTACGCCCGCCACGGCCTTAAACACGCCGAGCAGCCTGGCCATCTCGCGGAAATTGGCGGAAACTTATTTCGGTACTGCGCAACGGGCGATAGGCAAATCCATTCGGTTCGACAACGTCGCGGATTACCAGGTAACGGCGGTCTTTGAAAACCTACCGGCCAATACGGATTATGAGTACGATTTTCTGCTCAACTGGTCGGACTTCCTTAAGCGCAATGAATGGCTTAAGGCTTGGACAAATGGTGGTCCGGGAACCCGCCTGCAACTCCGGCCGGATACCGATGTAGCCCAGTTTGAGGCCAAACTCAAGTGGTTCCTCAAAGGGCGCAACACTGAGTTTACCCCAACTTTTTACATCAGTTTGTTTTTGCAGGCAGAAACCGACGCCTATCTTTATTCCAACTTCAAGAACGGCTACCTCGACGGTGGGCGTATTGAACACGTCCGGCTACTGGCTATCGTGGCCGTATTTCTGCTGCTCATTGCGGGCATTAATTTCATGAACTTAGCCACGGCGCGGTCAATAAAGCGAGCGCGGGAGGTGGTTGTTCGCAAGGTTGTCGGGGCCGAACGGTCGTCGTTGTTTGGGCAGTTCATGGGCGAGGCTTTGCTGTTAACAACCCTCGCGCTGGCACTGGCAGTGGCCTTAGTCGTTTCGTTGCTGCCCCTGTTCAATGAGTTGACCGACAAACAGCTTTCGATGCCTCTAAACCAGCCCAAAGGCTGGGTGACTTTGTTGGGGCTTTTGGTCGTGACGGGCGGTTTAGCGGGTAGTTACCCGGCGCTGTTCCTGTCTTCGCTCAACCCGGTTCGGGTGCTGAAGGGAAGCCTGCGATTTGGGGCCGGAGCGCAATTGTTCCGGCGTGGATTAGTGGTCTTTCAGTTCGCAATGTCCATGCTGCTTATTGTGGGAACGATAATCGTGTACCGGCAACTCCAGTACATTCAAACCAAAAATCTGGGTTATGACCGCGAGAACTTGATCAGCATTCCCGGCGAGGGTGAGTTGGTAAAGAAATACCCAACGTTCAAGCAGGAACTGCTCCGAATGGCGGGGGTTCAGGCCGTTACGCATACGGCACTTAATCCATTAGAAAATGGTAGCACAACAGAAGGCGTAAACTGGCCAGGTAAAGACCCAAACAACACGATTTCGTTTAACCAGACTTCCATCGGGTATGATTTTGCCAACGTCTTAAAAATCAAGTTTGTACGGGGCCGTGATTTCTCACCCAGTTTCGGCACCGATTCCACCAATTATTTAGTCAATCAGACTGCGGCTAAGCGCATCGGCTATAA
>QQTW01000933.1_pt1 | contig 19747 bp, 21 predicted proteins | sample 1904831 | NCBI WGS metagenome assembly QQTW01 (sample SAMN09435610, study PRJNA476489) | Subsurface metagenome, whole genome shotgun sequencing project. | reverse complement strand
ATGCAGGACTTGTGGGCAGGAGACGGTGAACATTATGAATGCCTCAAGGACCAAATCGAGGCTCTGCCGGAATGTCGGAATGACCATGAATTCGGATTCGTGAGCGGCATGTGTGGCTATCCACGCGTCTCTCGGACGAGGTATTGAAAGTGAAGGCATACCAGCACCACCGGGTCCATGAAGAGCGGCAATTGTGCAATGAACTGTTGGCTCCTGCAATGTCTTTCATGCTTCGCTGTTCCTAGCTATCGACTGACCAAAGTGCGCAACGTGTTTGCAGATATACTCAAGGAGCTCAAGTGCTATGCTTGCCTTTCTACTTTTGCAATGTCGTAAATAATAATGAAGCTAAGCGAGATGATCAACCAATTATCTCGTATTCACCGAGAAAGTTTGCATTCATCTAAAACGTCTGCTTCGCAATATGAAAGCCCGCTTATGGCTATGTCAGTAGGATCCTACTCCTTATATAGAGTGATCTGAAAGAAACCTTTCATATACGGACTCCTATAACCTTGTCAAGGAGAAGATCTGTTGTGCATAAGATGATCGAGGCGATACACTACTAACCGAAAGTAGGTAGTACTCTTATGTTAGCGCGGATTGTTAGCTTTGGATGCCATTAACATTTCCTAGCGGAGAGCTCCACTGGCCGCGCAGGGCACGTCGCGATGCCAAACTGGACGAGACCCCGAGCACTGCAAAAGGATGGTGCCCTCCAACTGAGGTACGCGTAAGATCATGATGTGATAATTATCATCTGCTCAGAATACGGCAGTCATGACCTTCCACACCGCATTTACGACTGCCAGATATATCCCACGCGTGCGCAGAACGGCTCCACGGTCATCCTCTACGGCCATGTGAACGGCATCAGAGTCGTCTGGCGTGGCGGAAAGCGACTCAGAACAGCTCGGTCGTCGAAGAGCAAGCATGGGGTTAACGGCACGGGCTCTAATGCCAACCTGATTGACTTGGATCCTGCTCTGCAGGCTTCGGAGTATGAGTCCGAAGAGGACGATGACTACGAAGAACCTTATCCTTCGATCGTGCGGCATGTGGACTTGCACTTAGGCACCGAGGTCCTCCATCTTGCCGTACCCAATATATCTTCGGCAACGACATCGCTCTTCTCAGAGCCACTGCCGGCTTTATTCAAGGACAAGATTGTCATCACAGCTGCGTGTGCGGATTGCACCGTCCGCGTTATTACCCTCCCTATCGCGCCTCCACCTGTTGAGCACAGCATTGATTTGGGCTCCCCGGTCAAGGAATCGCAATGGGGCGAAGAGATGCTCATATTTGGTGGCGTGACTGGACATCAGGGCATCCCGCGTGGTGTTTCCGTGAGCTGGACGCCACGCATGTCGGAGAAGGCAGACGACAACGTGGAGCAGGACATGGATGAAGACGATGACGAATCAGATGATGAAGGAGAACGCTCACACACTGTTCCTGGGAGTACTACTCACACAGAGCCATCAGAATGGGATCTAGTCATTGCATCACATTCCAACGAAGTGTCCGGGTTGCTGCTGATATTTCGTCTCCCTTTGGGCTCTGATTCAAAATTGGAGTCGATTGCGGCAGAGAATTTACTGCCATATCAGACGCACTCGCTGCTGTCCGCCGCCGCAACAGTGTCTTTCAACCCAGCCATCTATCCCTCGAAACTGCATACCCAGCTGTTGATAGCTGAGTCCCAAGGAACGATACGAATCTTCGATCCCATGGTGACTCGCGAAACAGGACAAGAAGCGATGCAAGCAACAGAGCGCGGAGCATGGCTGGCGTCATTCTCCTGCGGTTTCGAATCACCCAAGGACCTTGACCTCCAATCACCGGGCATCATACGCCGGAAACGCATCCTAGATGCTCAATGGACGTCACATGGCAGATCTGTTGTGGTTCTCCTCGCAGACGGGCAATGGGGCATATGGGATGTGGCCGGTGCCGGGCCTCGTCCACAGTCCGGCGCGGGTGGCACTAGGTCTGCTCACTTTGCTCTCACCGGCTATATCAACGGGGACGTTCCCGCCAATATCGTCGAAACGACACTGAAAAAGCCCCGAGGTAGCCGATCCTCGCTGGCTCCCATGACCCCCAACACACGGCGCGTAAAGGAAGAGACTCTATTCTCCGGTCCTGGCAGCAGTGCTTCGATGCGGACTAGGGGAGGTGTGTCCGTAAGCTCGTCGCGGACAGCGAGCGGCGGGTGGACGGACGAGTCCGTGGTGCTGTGGTACGGAAACGAAGTCTACAGCATCCCTCGGTTTCAAGCTTTCTGGCAGCGCAGCGTCAACAGCAACAACGCCAACACCGGCTCGCTCTACAGTCCAGGACTGTCGAGGCTCGACGGGCTCAGTCTGTATGGCGAGGCCATCAGCTGCCTCAAACAATTTCCGAGCATTTCTCCAGAGAGTGGCGCCATAGGATCAACCCTGCAGGACCTACTTATCGCGGCGGAAAGCCGTCTGATGATCCTTTCGAGCGCTGTTCAAGCTCCCGAGGAACCGCGTCCCACACTCTCAGTGGTAAGAGATCAAAACGAAGATGTACAGTCCGATCGACACCTGCTGTCTCGAGGGGAGCTCGATCTGGGCGGGATGAACAGGCTGTTGGACAGTATGACTGCGTCCACGGCGAACGGTGCGAATCGTACTAGTATCGCCCGACGAGTAGGTTTTGCGACTTGACAGTGATATCAGACTCCCTATGAGACAAAAGCGGCCCACGCGGCTCAAGCAGTTCTCCTTCGCTCTTGCTGCTCACGTTCCCATCATCGTTCTTATACCGTTGATTGATTCTCCTTACGTTGTACAGGGTTGCAACGTGACACAACACATGTGCACACCCTTCTCTGCCCTCCTGTGTGCCGTGAGCCCCTTCTCAAAGTACTTGCGCCAACATAGCTAGGCATTCGCGGGACAAGGTGGAGCACAAGGCGAGTCTCTTCCTTGCTGCTCTGTATTCCATGCGATACATCAAGCCGCGACGCTCTGTCCGTCCGCAGATGGAGCGGGCGGCCGCCTTCACTCATCGACTCACGTCGAGAAGAGCGGAGCAGTTCCGATTTCCAGCGTGACGCCTGAGCGAACTTATCAGCTTCGATTTGATCAAGGCTGAGCAGAGCGTGATGACGGCTTGCGCGTCGCATGGAGACCTGAGCGGTGGTCTCTGTGCCTTTGGAGAACGAGCAACATCAATCGAAGACTTCACCTTGCGCTTTGTCCTCTAAGATCTGGCATACCCTGTCAGCCACGGGGGATGTGAACTTTTCGTAGTATTTTTGATGGTGCTCTTTGTGTTTAGAGCCAAGACGCTACAGTTTTCTCGGAGCTTTCTCCCTATTTGCCTCAGCTCAATCCAACCGAGCACTTTCCGGTGATGCACTCTGATTCCCGTCAGGCTGGAGAAGCGCAATCACGCTTTATGCAATCACTATGTGCTTGACATGGACCTCTTGGGTTGTGGAAGAAACCCATCCAGCCGGTCTTTGTGCCTCTCAGCGTGGAGTCATGGCCCGTAGGTGATTGCCCTGTGCAAAACGACTCTTCGCCCGACTCCCTCAACCCTGGAAGCCCAGCCCGTCAAGCTCCTTCCGAATCATATCCTCGGTCGCTATCTTCTTCACCTGTGTATCTTCCAACTTCTCGCCACCCGCTTGCCGCATCTTCAGGTCCTCGATCGCCCGAATCTTCTTGAGTAACGATCGAACCTTCTTCTCCTGCGCTGAACCACCGCCCGGAGACGTCACGGTAAGGTCCGGTGCCTCTGTAGGTCCTGTCCTCTGGTCCAATCCACTGGCTCTGGGCTCGAGAACAAGGGGTTCCGCGCCCTGGCTGGGATTGTGCCGATGGCCGCCGCGTGCTCTGCTCCCCTCGCGTCTCTGCGAGTGGTTCCTTGAGCCCAGATTGTTTCCCGACCGGCTCCGCTCGTGCCCTCGCCGATCTCTCCGCTCCGGACTGCGGTTGTCGCGATGCTTCGAGGGTTCAGCATCCAGAGCGGGCGCCGCCAGACCGGGAACCCTCTCTGCCGCATCCTTTGCCTTCTTAGCCTCTCGCTTCTTCTTGTTCTTGAGCGCAGCTTTTGACATTTGCTCCTCACCGTCGGCGGCAACGGTGAGACTGACGCCTCCGCCGGGTGCTGCTCCAGGCGGAAGCGCCTCCGCCGGGTCGGCACCAGGTACCTCACGACGCCGCGGCTTGCCGAATCCGTTGATTCCGCCACTCGTGGATGATATGCCGTTACTGACATACGCTGCACCTCCTTCGTCCTCTCGCTTAAAGTGCAGAGGCGTGACTGTTCCCCGAGCTCCAGGCGGCCGATACGCTCCGGCCGGTTTTGATGGCGTCTTCACCCTGCCTAGGTATTCGAGAGCGGACGCGTGTGGAGTCGGTAGCGGTTGCAGCGGGTTGCCGAGGGGGTGTTGATCGGGAGACTGCGGCCGCCAGTGTACATCATACAGCTCGTTCATGTCCTCGTTGTACATCAGTCCTCCGCTCACATGCCATATCCGTAGCCCGTTGTCGACACGCAAACGGGGGCTGGTGGTCGCCGTCAAAATGTGCTTGCCATCGGGACTCCATTCGCACACGCTCGCGTTACTTGCTTCGATTGTTACTAGTTTGGCGTAATCCCGGCCCAAGTCGTATATATCCATCTGCCCGGCGAGGTTACCAAACCCGGCGACGAGAACAAAGCGACCATGGGGCGAGAAGAGGACCGTATTCCGGGGAGCGAGGTTGAAGTTATGAACGGCAACAGCGCGCGCGTTGAAAATTGTGGTCTTGGCAGGCATGTAACCGTACACCACTCCAAACTCATTCGAGTTTGGCGACCACGAAACATCGTGTATGGGACCCTCCTTGTCTGGTGAAATCAGCAACGCTCAGCTTCTGTTAGATGGTGCTCTGTATCATACCTAGATGGATTCGCGAGTCGAAGCCACCGTTCGCGCTCAGAATATACATGTTTGTCTCCCCATAGTAATTTTTGTTGGTTTTATCCACTTCTGTCTGTGCCAGGATGATGACACTCGTGCCGAGATCGTTCCACTTAAACTGCACCTTATCTCCCTTGAAGAAGGTCTTTTGAGACACGGGAGCATCGAACTGTGGGACCTGGAAGACTTTGACCGCAGCCGGTTGACCCTGAAGTAAGAACATATGTTAGGGCAGGCTTGCTAGCAGGTGGAATATTCTGACCTTTCGTTCAGGAACGAAGACAACCACTGAGTGGTTCTTGCCCGGGGAGACGGCAAAATCCGTCACCCCTTCAACCCGCAGCTTGTTCCACACAACATTCAAGCTGTCGGCCTGGAAGAAATGCACCTCGTTGGAGACGGCACGAGCGCAGAACTTCTCGTCAGACGTATACTGCAGGTTCCAGCCAGTCTGCGACTTTTGCACGAACTGACCGACGACAGCTCTGTCTGCATCTGCAACGCCCTCCTCAATAGTCTTCCATACTTTGAGGTTCTTGGTTGCGTTCCCTTCTGCATCTTTACCCGACCGCTGCCAAGTAATGATATAGGTACCGAGCGGGGAGAATCCAATCTCATAGACATTCTCAGCCGGTAAACTGGTCACTAGATGTCCCACGGAGGCATCGATAACCAAGACTCTGGAAGCCATAAGCACGTTTGCAAAAGAAAGCCGGTAGGTACGCCTACCTTTCGGGTGACGCCCAAGCGAAGAACCGACCGTCCGGAGAATACGTGCTGCAGCGCAGATTACCCTCGGGACTATTCAATTCGTAAGTAATCGAGCAAAAGTGCTCTGAATGATGCCGCGGGTTTCCACAGCTCACTCGGACAGTCCGCAGACTCACCGTTCGAAGCCAGGTAGAGGTTGGTACACCGGTGCCGCATCAAGAATGCCAATGCCCTTCAATGTGCGATCTAGATTCGCCTTCGGTCAGCAAGTGTGATTAATGTGACGGATATGTAACCGACTCAGCAAGCGAACTTACAGGCCAACTGTGTCGGAGAAGCCATAACTAGTTAAAGTCACAGATGAATCGAGCACAGTATGGTGCTTGGTGGGGGGGTGACTAGGATGTAAGAGCCGGTCGGTGGAAGCCCTTGAGAAATCCGTTACCGAGTGCGTCAGCGCGCGCTGTCTTTGTGCGATGAATGACTCGGCTACACGCAGACGATCGAGGCTCTCGGACCGGCGTCGTGACGGTGTCGAGTGAGCTTGATCTTGACAGGCTCGGGGAAGCACAGGCGGCAGGCTCAATTGCAGCAATGGCACCGGGGAGAGTGAAGGACGATGCGGGAGAGAAGGAAAGGCAACATTTTATAAAGTGAAGACCTCGGAAGCGGCCCCGGGGCTGTTTGACGGAATCCGAGGCGCAGCGACCCAGCCACAGTTGCTTACCGCCTTCGGGCCGCTCTCGCGCCGGCACCAGCGTTTCCGGGACGGGATTAGCGTTCTCCAAGTCTTGGAATCCTTCAAAATTTGAGGAGATTCTTGCAACTGCGTAGTAGTATATCCTCAACACACTCTCTACATAGAGATTCCTTCGAACACCATATACCGTCAGCTGATTCTGAAGCCGGCAGACGGTTGTATGAGGCTGAAAAGGGGATCATATAACCGCATCCGTGAAGCTCAACCTTAAGGCAAGTAACAGAGGTGGAAATCCTGGAAGAGCATTCATGAATGACACAATCAGGTCTCAAGCATTTCTTCCTGTCTATCTCTTGAACTCAATGAAATTGCTCTTCTCTTGAATGTTTATGGTAATGCTGGCTCTCGTCAACATCTCAAGTGACAACTGTTACCAGCGCATCATCCTTGCCGGCTTTCCACATATCTTACGATTCCTGGTGTCAATCAACATCAACCTTAGAAGATGCCAGGAAGACTAAGAAGTGTATCATGGGAGCCTTATCAACGTTGGAACAAACGTCCGGGAATAGGCAAGCGCTGGACAGCTAGATAGCTCACTTCATCGATCTTGACAATCGGCACTTTTATGGTCACGCAGGGCTTTTACAGAGAACGCGGGTTTTCCTTGAACGGCTATTCTAGCAAACTGCTACAGTACTACGGCTTAACGAGCAGAAAAATAGCTCATTGAGCTTCGGCCTCACCCGGTCCGACGCTTTACGGCCATATTACCAACAACGCCCGGAGTTACTGTGACTGATCAACAGTCGTAATAGCGGCATGGCGCGCCGTGGCTGGCTTTTAGAGTTGAAGCTTTTGCACTGTCAACATCAGGACCCCCATACACCTTGGCGTCACCAAAATCTGCGTCTCTATTCAGATCAGCTGGCCGGCTTTCGCGAACAAGATTGATTACATCGACACGTGGAACGAAAACAGGCTGATCTGCGACCTACACCATCACTAGCATCATGTTATGCTCTTTACTCAAAAAGAGAAACAAACCAGGGACTAGAATTTCTGTACTTTCATAGTTGACGTTCGGCTTATACATATGTTGATCAGGAATAACAGCTTAAGCGGCACAGCTGATATAAAATCGTTCCAAGCTTCATCTCTGGAGCCGGAGCCTCCAGGGCTGGCCCTCAGGGCTCAGGTCCACCCCACACCAGCCAGCCTCGCCGTTCAGGAACCCGGAAAAGCTGTGGTTGACGTCCGCACTCCGCAAATCCGATCCCGAACAGGGTCTTGGAAAGATCGTCTGTTGTTGCGGGGGCCGACAAACCTTCCGCTTCGAGCAAAGCTGCCCAGTCGCAAATCCCACAAGGCGATCCCGATCCCTCCAATGAAGGGGCTCAATGCTGCCCCGTTCTCGTTCTTCTTCACAACACTCGACGACAACGACCTTTGGAGGTGATTGAGCCGTAATTGCAACTGCCGACCTGCTTCAATCAATAAATGCAGTCATGGCGTCGCATTTGGATAATATATATAAGAGCCATCTGCAGCTCGCAATCGCATCTTTCCGCCAGCAGAGTTGGTACTGCACAAAGGACCAGTAACGCGTGAAATCCGTCTATGACGCGTACCTCCACCATCATGTACGCCTCCGCCGTCCTCGTTAGCGTCCTGGCGACCCTCGCCTCAGCCGTGCCGTCCACAAAACCCAAACCCAAGAAGCACAGCATCGTGAACGAGACGACGTGCAATGGCCAGACCTACCAGTACAAGGAGCTCGCCGGCTATGGTTTCGTGGGGCCGGACGGCGTCGACAAGTTCGGCGACAACCTGGGCGGTCTGGGCAGCTCGGCCGCGCTCGAGGCCGGCTCCTGGAAGAAGCAGGGCAACCGCTACGAGGGCGTGCTCTGGACGCTGCCCGATCGCGGCTGGAACACTGAGGGCACGCTGAATTACCAGCCGCGCGTGCACAAGTTCAAGATCACCTTCTCGCCCAAGACGGCCGGCGATCCGAAGAAGGCGGCGGACCCGAACTTGGAGTTTGAGTATCTTGACACCATCCGTTTCACAGGCCCGGATGGCAAGCCTGTTACCGGCTTGGACCCCGATGCTACCGGCGCTCTTGAGTATCCGGGATTCCCCGAACTGCCCGGTGCCACCTTCATCGGTGACGGCTTTGGACGCGACGGACCCGGCGGTCAGGCGATATCGATCGACACCGAAGGCATCATACTCAACAAAGATGGATCTTTCTGGATCAGCGACGAGTATGGTCCTTACATCTACAAGTTCAATGCCGAAGGGCGCATGGTAGACGCAATCCGGCCTCCAGATGCCTTCATCCCGCAACGCAATGGCTCCACAAGGTAAGCCCGCTGTCAGGCGCATCGGTGCAAACCCCTCAATGCTTCTCCTTCAACCATACTGACCACCACCGCGCAGCTTCTCCGCCGCCTCCGAGCCACGCTACGATCCGGACCGCGAGATCACACCGGAAGACCCCGAGACCGGACGCAACAATAACCAAGGCTTCGAAGGCCTGACCATCAGCCCAGACGGCAAAGTCCTCTCCGTGCTCATCCAATCCGCGCTTACTCAAGAAGGCGGCCAAGAAGACTCCGACCGACGGCACGCGCGCCTACTCCGCTACGACGTGTCCTGCTCGCCCGCAAAGTATCTCAGCGAGTACGTCGTGCCGCTGCCGCAGTACGACGGCGGCGACGAGGTCGCGGCGCAGTCGTCCATCCTGCAGCTGTCCGACTCACAGTTCTTCGTGCTGGCGCGCGACTCCAACGCCGGCAACGGCCAGGACGAGACGCTCAGCGTGTACCGCCAGGTCGACGTTTTCGACATCGCCGACGCGACCGACGTCAAGTCCGAGGAGGTCGATGCGACAGGCGGTGCGATTGCGAGTGTGACCGGCGAATTGAATGAGGGCATCACGCCTGCGACGTACTGCAGCTTCCTGGACTTCAATGTCAACGCGGAGCTGGCGAAGTTTGGGCTGTATAACGGAGGCGAGCCTGGCCGCGGCCTGTTGAACGAGAAATGGGAGTCGCTGGTGCTGGTTCCTGTCCGCGGAGATGGCGAGGACGGCGAGTTCTATCTGATCTCGTTGAGCGACAACGATTTCATCACGCAGAACGGTATGGCTGTCTTCGCGCATTGAGATGTCTCCTTTATGCATCAGAGTGCTAACTGGCGATCAGGTTTCCTGGCCGAAGGAACGTTTGAATATGCAGACGAGTCCGGCTTCGACCTGGACAACCAGGCGCTGGTGTTCAGAGTGCAGCTGCCGCCCAACTCTTTCCGCGGAACCTCCAGTGGCTGATCGCGACGTGCCGTCCCGCGGTCATGCGCGTAAAACGCTGTATATACATAATGTAGATCTGTAGCATATCTAATAAAATGTACCTGTGGGGCAGAAGAGCATCATAGCATAGGGCTTAAGAGCCTCGTAAACTTTCCGAAGGATCGCGAAGAAGGTTCGATCCACCTCCGCAATTTCTTGGGAACCACTGGAACCTCGGAACCCGATGGTGTGGCGCAGACACCTGCCAATTTTAGCCGTCTGACAGGGCTGAGAACATCAACTGCTCACCTGCACAGATTGAGGCAGTAGTTCCAGGACAGAATGCTGGATACAGACTGCTGAAACCTTGCCATTGCTGTCGAGGTTGCTCTTGCTATTTACAGAGGAGACGCAATGTAGGTAGTAATATGTAGGTGATTGATATCATAACTGCACAATCGCTAAGAGAAAAACCTCGGCCTCGTAGTCAATTGACTGTCGTATTGGCAGAATTTCCAGAAACTGAGAATATCACGACCATGATAGGGCCCGCTTTCTCCTTGGAGATCATGCACGCCGTGCGCCTTACGATCTTAACTTACGCCTTACGACCATAAGTCGGCAGTTCTTTCTCGAAGATGAGCTGCACTTACCTTCGTGGGTCGGCAGCGGTTGGTTCTTACTGCGCTGCCATATCGCTCTTACCATATCTTCCAAAGTAAGAACCTGGCGCAAGAGCACCCAAATCATGCAGAACAAGAAAGAATCTGCCAACACTGAAACTGCCTGTCACTTGATGTGACTTGGTTTCCAACCGATTATGATGGCCGAGCATTCACGCCAGGATCTGTCACCGCAGCCAACTGAACAACCAAGTCACCGCAGCATGCATAATGACCCGTGGCTACAGATGCACCGGGGTTGAAAACCTCACCTCTACCTTACCTGAACGTCAGCCCTATATTTCGACCAAGAGATTTATAAAACAAAATCCTTTTCCGCTGCCGGGCCGCTGCCGGAGTGTTTGAGCGACCATACTAGCAACCTATCACCAGAGTCAACAGACCAGATGAGAGCCAGACCCATGGAAGTCACCCCTATCGCTTGACCGAGGGTCCATCGGAGCCCGTCGACTCAGAGATTACCAGAAGGGATATAAAGGGCTCCGCACGCTTTATACCTTTCTGACGTTACCTTTCACGGCATACGAGATCAGAGATCCATCCCGCGTCCTCTTCTCCAGAACTCTTCAACTCGACTCGATCTCTTCCACACAGTCAAAATCCTCATCATCCACCTGACAAAACTTCGGACCGGCTCCCAATGTGCTCAATCATCATCCTTACGTGGCGCTGCGGGTATTACGAGTACGTCCGGAACGAGAGATGCACGGGTGCGCCGCGACCGATGTGTTTCCTGACGGGCGAGGCGGAGGTCGTCCGTGTCGCGGCGGGAGAGACATGTGCAAGCTGCTTCCGCGAGTACATGGCCAGGCGGGAGGTGGAGCGGGCCGCCATCAGAGCCGAGAGACAGGAGGCTGAAAGCTCCGAGAGCTGAGCGCTGAGCCTGCCTACCACGAGGCCGAGAGGAGTCCTCTGAACCAAGCTGTGTCGACGATGGAAGTCCGGCGAAGAGAAGCGCTTGCGCCAAAGGCGTGTTCGAAGCCCTGCAGAGGTTTTCGGCTGGATGCTTGGAGCCGATGTGAGTCGAGACCTCTGAGCTGTGATGGCACATTGGCTAGGTACTGACTGTGATTAGAGTATGTTCCACGGTTGAATTACCTCGCAAAAGAATTTCAAGCAACAGCCCGACTTTGACAATCGGAAGTGACGGGTACCCTGTCAGATGCAGAACATGAACGCAACGCAGTGCGAAATGAGGAGGAGCACAGGAGTCCCGAGTAACAAACATGAGCAATGCCAACGCCACCGTGTGTTGCTGTCAATTGACAGTCATTGTTCACACATCATTCTGACCGATCGGAACTTTTCATAATGGAATTAAAACCTACCTAGAACAAACCTACCTACATCTGCCAGTTACCTTTGCAAGGCTCTCACCAAGTGAAGCTGTTTGGGTTGCAAAATACAAAGCAGAACTCAAGCAACATATTCTTGACGAGAGGAGCTCAACAGTAATCAGCTCTTCAAGACATAGAAATCCGAGCAACGAGCTTGAGCGTGCCAGCTGTTTGTCCTTCTAGCACCATTAATTGGGGTGGGAGAAATGTCCGAGGGTCGAGCTGAACTGCGCGTGGGCGGTTTCATTACCATATCCCGCCCCGATGAGGGTCTGCCTCAGGTCGTCTTCATCATCTTCAGCTACTGCCTCCAACAAGGCGTCTTCAGCGGTTAGGTCTATCGTAGGACGTCGGTTGGATGAAGTGCCTCGCGATAAGTTGGGCTCGAGCTGAGAGTGGGTCGGATCTGTATCTGCATCGGAGGCCCGTCGCATGACAATGTCACCGTCACTACTGGTCTTACCTGAACGTGGTTGTGGAGCAGGGCTTCCAGATGTGGTCAAGTCGATCGAGTTGGCCACGGCATGAGAAGAGCTTCCCGCCTCAGGGTGATGTGCGGATGGGTTGACAGACTGCGGAGCATTGCCTGAAGAAGCCGAGATCTGGTGCTGCATGCCGCTCATTAACAATGGATCGATGGGAAAATCACGATCATACTCCTCCACGTTATCAGAGAGCAAGGTCTGGTCAGATTGCGGATGCGGGCCAAGAGATCCAGATGCCTCCAGCGATTCTCCCGAAGACGCGGGCGGGCCCGATGCTCGAGAAGCTGCGCGTCTTTTAGATGGGCGATTGGGGGTTCCTGGCCGCTCAAAGACCACATCAAACAACTCGCCAGCATCTCTCGCTTGCTGCGCCCTTTCAGCCTCCAGGCGCGTAGCCTCCGCACGTGCAGCGTGAAGCTCGGCGATCTGCTTGCAGTGCTGGCAGTGTCGGACGGCCAGAACGACGGTGTTTTTGATCCTACTCCAGTGATATTTGTCGACAATGGCGGCAGTGAGTTTGTTGACTCCGCCATGCTGCTCCATGTGTAGATTCTTTGCGATCTCGTACTGCTTTGCCGGGTCGGTGATGACCTCTCTACCCTTGAAGAAAAGGGTCTCCTCACGGTTAGGCCCTGCCACAAGCGTGTATTGCTTCGCGGCGCTCCGGAGACGGCACTTTTCCGCACGATCCGCGTCGTTCGGGTACGTGTTGGTTCTCAGGAAGTACCGGATCTTGTCGAACCTCTCCTCTGGGACTTCGTCTTCACCTCCATACCCCAGATCTCGACCGTAGATGATCGCGTCCACTAGTTCATCGGGATGCGAGCGCAAGTTACCGCAACCTTTGACGCGACCAATGCGCTTGAACCCCAGTGCGTCCCATATGCGGCAAGACGCAACATTAGTCTCATAGACCAGGTTGAACACGGAGTACGTGTAGCCCTGGCAAGGCTGTAAGCTCAAACTTCATTCCGTGAAAGAGGCAAGGCCTACCAGTCTCGGTGCCCATTCGAGATAGCCTTCTCCCATCAATCTGCCCACGCCTCTGTTGCGCGCACCATCGGTTACCAGGAAACCGCCGTTGCACACATGACTCGATCTGCCTGGATAATTGGGCTTGATGTAGAAGCTACCGAGGCAATATCTGTCCCAATCGCAATTGTTCCTGGCCAAGCGGTGCACATCCTCCATGTCTTCCAGCTTCCCGAGTATCATGATCGCTCCGAAATTGGCGAACCAGTACGGACCAAATAAATTCAGAGACATTGGCATCGTCATTGGGTACGTGTCGCCTTTCTCAATCTCTCGGTTCAGTTGGTCGCATAGGTAAGACAGCAGAGACACCGGGACCTGATGCGGGGAGGACAACGGCACTAGCGTGGCTGTAGTGATACGATCTCGCAATATGACATGACGAATATTGATATCCGGAGGCAAACGCGAGAACGCAGTCGGATAAGGCGGATCGCCAGACGTCCTATATATGACCGGCGCGGTAGGGTCATCCAGCATTGCAGGCATTGCGGACGAGTGCCAACGGTTGGCCGGCGGAGCTGACGAGCAAGCTGTCCATGTGAGATGTTAGATGATTATGAGGGTGATCCTGTATGAAGCTGATGGAAAGAGAGCTGTATGAGATTGGAAGAAGAGAGGAAAAAGAGAATAGAGCATGGCTACCTACACCAACAAACTCTCCGAGATGTACGGAAATGATGTCAAAGTCAACTTACCAGGTGTGATTCGTGAACGCTGTGCCGTCTCGTTCTCACCGATTCCGAGAGCGTGAAATCTCTGATCCTGCATCCAAGGAGGGATGTTCAAGGATGCAAGTGCCGACTTCCGAGGTCCATAATTAAAGGGCCTCTCGCTTATCTACGGAGTACTGCAGTACGGAGCACGCAGTATGTACGTATGGAGCTCCGTAGTGTGATAGTGATGTCTTCACTTATGAAAAAACAGCATATATCATGATGTTGTTACGTTACCTACATATTCACAGTGGCTGCTGACAACGTTATTTATCGGTGATTTGATCATCTCCGGAGGTATCCAATACCGGATCAAGCTCGACAGAAACGCGTAGCTCGATCAGCAAGGCTGACTGATGATACTTCTAGTGACTCGGGAAAGATGCAGGCATTTGGCCACTTCTTGGGCCATCAGAACTCCCACCTTGCTTCGTTGATGAACCCCGAGTTCATCTCAGGCGACGATCGGCTTGATAAAACTCTCCCATGTTGCTCTCATCCACCCAGTCCCGCCAATCCCTCCACTGCCGATACGACATGGCGACCTTGCGGCCCTGATATCTGACGACGGTGAGATCGCCGACCTTGCGCCATTCATCCCTGCGGCCGTTCCAGCCTGCCTTGCGCATCAGGCTCGTGATGGTTTCCTCCTTGGTCCAGCCCTGCTCCCGCGCAACGTCCGGGAGGTAGGTGGCGCCGTAGCGGCGCGAGTGGTGCGTGAAGGATATTCGGAGGCCGTGCTTGCCGAGCTCCCAGGCCATTGGATCCGGCGCGGGCTCGAAGTCTGTGAGAAGAGTGACGCCGACCTCGAGAGATGGGAGTTCTCCGACGGCGATGGGGTGGAAGCGAGTGTCTTCGAATGCACTTGAACAAAACGCGGCAGGGTCAGTCGGGAGCTGCAGCGTCCATGTGGTCGCGTTGCATCTGGAGCAAAAGCGGTTGGGTGAGGGGCTTACGAAGTTAGGGCATAGCTTCGCAGACCCTCATCGAGCTTCTGGGCCTCAAAGGTGCCGATGCAACCGCGCAGAGACTTGTTGCCGCTTCTGCTCACCGTGTTCCATGTCACGAACAGCGGGGAATCAGAAACAGCGGGCCTGGGATATCCGCCGAGGTCTTGGGGTTTGCGGATGAAGGAGAAGAGCGAGGAGCGTGACGAAGAGACAGAAGTGGTGGAGGAGTCTTCGGTGCGGAGAGAAGTGGAGGAGCCGGAAGACGGTGTTGAGGCGGAGGACGAAGAAGACGTCGAGGAACGAGGAGCAAGCAGACGACTTATCGCCGCTGGACGATAATTCGACGCCGATGCATCTGCAATCTTCTCTCCCTCGTTTTCGTCCTCGATCTCATTGTCGATGTGGCCGTCCTCCCCTTCGTCCGCTTCGAGGGCTGTAAACTTTTGCCAGAGAAGCTCGACTTGTCGCAGACTCAGCGAGGGTCTGCGATCCAGACTGGCGGAGAGACTCTCGAAGCAGTAGGCGCAGTGAGCAAGAGTAGCCATGACGCAGACAGTCCAACAGGGTCTCCCGTGCTCCGGCTCTTCGGTCTGAAGCTGAAACAGAGGAGCCGAGAACGGGACTCGGGAGCTCAGTTTCTGTTTACGGGGGCTCTCACAGCTGGGATGCTGAACGAAGCTGCCGGACGTGTCTGGACCGTACTGCTGAGAATCACTCCAGCCTCGGCGCCATATCGATAGCTGGCTCGCGCTCTTGGAGCTATGGACACCGCTTCGAACCAGCGGCGGTACGAGGACGGATGCGAGGCCGGTGAGTTAACGAAGGAAGCGACAAAGGGACATCCCTAATCTGATCGCTGTCTTATCGCACATAAAGCTTATCAGCACGTGAGCTCGGCTATTGCAGTCTTCCTTGGCGCCCTCCCCTGCATCCCCAGACTTTGTCGCGGCAACTATTTTTACAGCTGGACGGGCGTCACGTTGGGTGCATTATTCCGACGGGATCCTCATATACCTACAAATCTTCGTACTCCGTAGGGAGGAGAAAGATACGCGCCAGCCATCGCTCTCAGTCCTGTTAGAGACTCCGATGCCAATCCCACGTCCGAGCCTTCGCCCTGAGGGAGGCGCTTACGCTTGGCTCGGGGGACTCTCGACCTCAGTCACCACGCGTGTCAACACCGTTTCACCTACCACTCCTCCCACCAACATCGTAATCTCGAGGCCATCACTTTCCCACAGGCGCCCGGCAGATCTCCCTTCCAGTGCGGAGCCGACGGCGATTTCCTTCCTTACAAATAACATGTATCCAATGTGACACCTCCGGACCTCGCCTGAGAGGATTCGGCGCAAAGTGCTTCGTAGAGCGTCGCAGGTTGCCCTTCAGCTTCACACGGCTTCTGCATCAAGCTGCCTCAGCTCCGGCCTCATTTGATGCGTTGAGCGATCTGCTCGGCCCTGGTAGGGAATGAGCCCATATAGATATCTCCCCTTGTCGCCAGACGTTCTCTCTCTTCCAAAATCATCCATCTACTCAACCAGTCTCTCTCAGTTAGTTGTCACCGCAGTTTTTTTTGTAATTACTCTTCATTCTCTCGATCGCCGGCCGACCGACCTCTTTCCACTCATTCAGCCCTTTCGAAGCCACTCAAGTCCTTCTCTTCATTCCATCCAACCACCAAGCTCACCATGAAGGTCTCCGTCTCCGTCGTTCTCTGCACGCTTCTGGCTGTCGTGTACAGCGCTCCGAGCAGTATGTCTTTGGATCCCTTGTCTTTTGCCTCGCACACCACTCCTGGGCACAGCTAACATGGCCCATCGCAGAGCTCGTTGCCCGCCAAGTTGCCGATCAGGGCCAAGCACTAGGCGGGGTTTCTGCCGACCAAGCTTCAACCGCCGGACCGGACGGTGTAGCTGTGCCTTACGACCGCAACGTTGTGGTTCTTCCGAATGTGCAAAAGCGATCGGAGGATGAGATCCAGCTGATGATGCGTCGCGGCCTCATTGCCGTCCGCGGAAGCCCGGATGGCACGATCCGACCCTTCAATGAGATTTGAGTTTTGATCGCTGGCTAGGTGGGGAGAGTCTTTGGTAGTGAGGGCTGGCAGGTCGGTTGTGCATGCGATGTGTTGGTTACTCTTGACCCGATTCTTGACCGGACGGGTTGTGACATTCTTTGTAAAGTCTTCGGGAAGAAGTTGGAGCATGTAGTTACTACACAGATCATCTGGACAGCAACTATCAAGTTGATGGTCATAATATGCATTGATTTATGCACACATTTGCATATCGCAATGATAACGCAAATGGCACACGCCTCTCGCAGAGACTACCAACCAGAGAATCATTAATCTTTAAAAGCGGAAGTGCTATCGAATCATTACAGTCATCTCAATCATCTAGAATCATATTGTACATGAGCCCGATTACCACATGATATTTGCGAATGGTATTTGCACCATTGTGGGAACCGTCACGTCCATCTGGTACTTTTTACTTTTCTAGATTCTGCGAGGCCTTTCAGCCTCTTTTACTTTGGCACCGCTATCAGGTACATGAGTCTATGTGAATGTCACATCTCATTGCATGTTAGAGCACAGTGGGTTTCAAAGACTATTTGCATTGCGTTAGCTGGGGAAGGAATGACTTACCTGGTCTATTCTCTTGTTTGTCCCAGCACCGTCCAATTCAAAGATCCTCCCATTCTTATTTGTCTAATTCGTCAAGGATTCTTACCTTCAGAACGCCGTCCAATATTCTTTATAAAATGAGATGGATGTACTTACTGCAGCAGCGCGCTCTACAAAGCAGAGCTCAAAGCCCAAAGACAAAACAAGGAGGAAAGCCACTTGCTAAAAGACAAAGGAAACCCTCAAGGAAAAACAAAAAGGAGAATACTCACTTACCTGGAAGGAGAGGGGAAAACTACCTTACCGATACCGGAATCTATCTTGAGCAAGGGTGTGGGCGATAGCGGCCGTCTTCTCAGGGGAGAAGACACCGTAATCGCCCCGGGCGAATCGTGCGGAGATCACATTCGTGACATTCACTCTGCACTTCTCAGCGCGATTCTTCTCCGTCACAAGCTGGGCACATGCCGCGAATCGACCATCGCCGACTGTCAGTTCCCGCAATATGGCGGACTTCTCTTGCTCGGCATAGCTCACATTCATGATGGCTCTGTACCTAGCCTGGACCGAGTTAGGAACACCCAGCGCGGCGAGCAGTGAGAGGGTCGAGAAATGCGGGTCTGATGCGTGAGCTGCGATCAGTGTGTCGACAGTGCTAGTGTGGCCAGAGCGAAATAGCGACGGCGGCTCGCGCTCCGCGTAGGCTACCAATGAGTGGACGACAGAGATCCAGCCTTCGATTTCCTTCGCGTTCAATGTGCCGCGATGCTGCCGGAACTCGATCGTGTAAGTTGTCGGGCCGCCGTGTATATTCAGCCAGGCCATCAGATTCTCAAAGTTGTAGGCACTGTGATGATGACTGCTTTCATACCACTCGTTGAGAGCGTCCCAGGAGCCGATGTTGTCAATGGCAGCCGCTCGGTGAAGGGGATGGCGATCTCCATTGCCGTCCCGTTCGAGGCGGCGGAAGATCGCGGACGGAGGCGCGCACCAACTGTCCTCGAATATGCTGATGCGCGAAGCAGTGTGCAGAGCGTCAATCTGCCTTTCAAAGACAGTGACCAGCTTCAGCAGGCGCTTGACTGCGGCTAAATCGAAACCAGAGCGGCGGTGTCCTATGTGTACATGTAAGCCACAAGTTTGGTTTACGAGAATCCGTGCCGTCGATCGTGGCTGGTTGAAGTGTAATTTGAGTGTCCTCAATACCCTACCAATCTCATCCGCGATATCATCTCGCCCAACATCGAACCGGCGACTTTTGAGCTCAATTCCTTCGCATGAGTAACCAGGAGGAAGAGTTTGAAATTCTTCCATAGTCAACTGTACGGTCGAGTCGCCGTCGACCGTCCAAGCACTGAAGTCCTGCCTCAGATGGGGTTTGAGTGGGCGTAGGGGGATATCAAGCGCGGAGAGAGCACGATGAACAGCTTTGCGGCCAGGGTATGTGAGATAATGATAGTAAGCTGAGTCTTCCGAAGAATACGGGTAAGCCTCGACATTAGGGGGTAATTTGTAGATGTATACAAACTCGATTTCCACACCCAGTGTGAAACGTGAAGGCATGATGCGATGAGGCGAGGGGTGCTGAGATCGATGGATGACTGTAAATACGTGTGCGATAATCGATGTTTGATGGCTCTGTAAAATGTATTAAGTGACGGACATATATACCTAGTCTGTTTGCTGATAACGTAAATATGGTCGTTTTAAAATTCCTTTGTCCGTCGATAATGAGACAAAGAGAAGATTCTGAGAGAGAAAGGACTTTAATGAGAATGTTTCAGACTTTGTTCCATCTAGCTCGTAGGTAAAGAGCAAACCTGAACAGAAAGGATGATAGACAGGATCAATGCACATTGTCATAAAACAATGCCACCATTGTGTTTCATGGACTCTAGAGAACGGTAAGCAAAGGTGGGATGGTAATGTCAGCAGCTCTCATCAGAATTGGATTTCTTGGGTCAGGGAACTGTATTTGTTGAATTGAAGCACTGTATTCGAAAAGAACAGTCTATTGTGCTGCGGGTGCTCCGACTGGCATTCCCGCTAGTCCATCTGTCTTTTGTCCCTCTGCTCGAGGACCTGTCATCCCCTCTGCACTGACGCCGCCTCCCGAGACTCCAGACTTGGCACTCAACGCTGGGGTGTCCTTGATCTCATTCGACGAGTCCGTTGTCTGAGCCCACTTAGGCGGCTTGGCCCACTGAGGATCCTGCCAAGGTCCCATATCGCTGAATGCACACCCGCCTTCGCATTCGCACTCACCG
>QQTW01000932.1_pt1 | contig 19752 bp, 26 predicted proteins | sample 1904831 | NCBI WGS metagenome assembly QQTW01 (sample SAMN09435610, study PRJNA476489) | Subsurface metagenome, whole genome shotgun sequencing project. | reverse complement strand
CGAACAGAGGCTCTAACTTTCATTGCTGTTGCTTTATTACAAACTCTAAATTATATCACGATTGACTACTTGTAGTACAGATTGTTAAACTAAAGTTTGCTCTAACTACTTTTTCCGCAAACGGTAGGTAATTCTGCCTTTAGTTAAGTCGTAGGGTGTCAATTCAACTTTGACGCGATCGCCTGGTAAAATTTTGATGTAATTACGACGAATTTTCCCAGAGATGTGAGCCAACACATCGAATCCGTTATCGAGGGCTACCCGAAACATCGCGTTCGGCAACGAGTCTGTGACTGTGCCTTCCATTTCAATTAAATCTTGTTTAGACAAGTGATATTTTCCTCAATTCTACTGGCTGTTTAACTACCCACAGCTAAGGGCGGTATAGCATAGCAATTAAAACAATTCCACTTCTTATTAATATATCTTATCTAGTATCAAGCTAAAGTTTGATTATCAAATTTATGTGGATTTGTCAACTAGGCGGCTACTACTTGGTGCAAGTCGGTGTTAACAGATTCTAGAGATTGATTGCCGTTGACGTAAACTAATTGTTGGCGATCGCGGTAAAAGCCAATTAGAGGTGCGGTGTCGGCATGGTAAACTTCCAAGCGACGGCGAATCACGTCTTCCGTATCGTCAGGACGACCGCGACCTAAAAGTCGCTCGATCAAAATATCGTCGGGTACGTCTAAATTTACGACTTGAACGTGACCTTGACCGAGTTTTTGCAGTAATCCGTCCAAAAACTCTGCTTGGCTGACGGTACGGGGAAACCCATCTAAAATCCAACCAGAATTAGTATCGCTTTGATGCAGGCGTTCCTCAACCATGTCTTGGACTAAATGGTCGGGTACGAGTTCGCCGCGATCCATGTAATCTTGGGCTTTTATCCCTAGAGGCGATCGCGCCCTTAACGCCTGACGCAAAATGTCCCCCGTAGAAACATGGGGAATTTGCAATTTTTTTGCTAATGCCTGTGCTTGAGTTCCTTTTCCAGCACCAGGGGGACCGAGGAAAATCAGTCTTGCCACTATTGTTTTACCATTCCTTCATAGCGCTGGGAAATTACATAAGTACGCACTTGTCTTGCCGTATCAATCGCCACACCAACGAGAATTAGTAAAGAAGTCGCACCCAAACCTCTAAAAGTTGGCACGCCTACCGCACTTTCTACCGCCGTCGGAATAATAGCAACGATGCCTAAAAACAAAGCGCCCAGTAAAGTCAAGCGATTGAGAACTCCCTCTACATATTCGCTAGTTGCTTTTCCCGGACGAATACCAGGGATACTAGCGCCCATTTTTTTCAAGTTTTGCGACAAATCGACTGGATTAACAATCAAAGAGGCATAAAAATAACTAAAGAAAATGATGGAAACTAGATACACAAGCGCGTAAGCCCAAGGAGCAGACCCACCAGGGCTAAGGTAGTTAGTAGCAATATTGCTTAAAGTTTGGTTTCCCGTCGCATTAGCTAAAAAAGCAGGCAAAATCAAGATACTAGAAGCAAAAATAATCGGCATTACTCCCCCCTGAATTAACTGCAAAGGCAAGTAACTGCGCCGTTCTTCTTGAACTTTTCTTCCTACTTGACGACGAGCGGAAAGGATAGGAATTTTGCGGCTGGCTTCTTGAACGAAAACAATGCCAACAATCGTAACTAGAAACACCAATAACAGAACTACAACCCGACCGACGGCGGCTCTACCGCCCGTTTGAGCAAAAGTAATCGTATCGCCTAAAGATTTGGGCAAAGCCGCTACAATGTTGACAAAAATCAGCAAAGATGCGCCATTACCAACACCGCGTTCTGTAATTAATTCCGATGCCCACATAATGAACATCGAACCAGCGACAAGAGCGATCGCCGTTTGAATTACAAAAGCAGGTCCTGGAGTTATTGCAAAAGGACGTACCCAAATAGCGGCAATAAAAATACTCTGCAAAACTGCCCATCCAAAAGACACATAACGAGTAATTTGCGATATTTTCCGCCTCCCAGCTTCTCCTTCATTTTTTTGTAAATTTTCCAATGCTGGGATTGCTGCCGTCAACAATTGAATGATGATTGAGGCATTGATGTAAGGCAAAATACCTAAAGCAAAGATCCCTAAAGTAGAAAGTCCACCACCGGAAAAGATATCTAAAAAGCCAATAATAGCGTTATTATTTTGTACGGCTTGGGCAAATTGTTCGCGATTGATTCCTGGTATAGGCAGAAACACACCAAGACGCGCCAATATTAATATTCCAATGGTGACAAACAGCCGTCCTCTCAGTCCGGCGGTTTGTGCCATCTGCATAAAAGTTTCTTGAGCAGTTGGGGCTTTATCTCGACTAATCATAAAGTACCTTTTTAATTATTTTGGCACTGGATTGTTTGCGGCTAAACGTGCTAAAAATTTAGCCTGCTTAAACTATTTGACAACTGCCCCCAGCCGCTTCAATTTTAGTTTTTGCCGAAGCTGTAAAAGCGGCGGCTTGGACTGTAAGCGGTACGCTTAGTTCGCCATCGCCCAAGATTTTTAACGAACCTTTAAAGGTTGTCAAAATCCCTGCGGCTTTTAAAGAAGCAACATTTACTTCCGTATTGGCAGCTAAAGTAGCAAGTTTGGAAACATTAACTGTAGTGTAAACTTTCCGGTTAATTAGGGGGAAGCCCTTTAACTTAGGAACGCGCCGATATAAAGGCTGCTGTCCGCCCTCAAAGCCAGGTCTAGTACTGCTACCAGAACGAGCTTTTTGTCCGCGCATCCCCTTACCCGCACTTGCTCCCTGTCCGGCAGCAATTCCTCGCCCTAAGCGGCTGGAGCGTTTCCTCGATCCTTTTTGTGGCTTGGCATCGTTTAATCGCATGGTGGTTAAGTAGTATAAAGATTTTCAATGGGTACGCCGCGCTCGGTCGCGACTTCCGACATCGTGCGCAGAGTAGAAAGGGCATTAACTGCCGCCCGTGCGTTGTTAAGTGGATTGTTTGAGCCGAGTTGCTTTGCCAAAATATTGCGAACTCCAGCTAATTCCAAAACCGTACGAACTGCACCCCCAGCAATTACACCCGTTCCTGGGGCTGCCGGACGCATCATAACTTTCGCGCCGCCGCCGATACCATTTGTCGGGTGGGGAATAGAGTTACTCTTAGTAATTGGCACGTCGATTAAGTGTTTTTTGCCATCAGCTACGCCTTTTTTGACAGCGCCGATCACATCGCCTGCTTTACCGACACCAATACCAACTTGACCGCGTTCGTTGCCGATCGCTACAATGGCTCGAAAACTAAGTTTTTTACCACCTTTAACTACTTTGCTAACGCGGCGAATTTGAATTACGCGCTCTTGAAAAGTAACTTCTTTCTCTTTCGTGCGCTTATTAGTTTTGCGCCGTTCGGTTGCCATAATTTATATTCCTCAGTAGATGTTGGCTTTAAAAATCTAACCCAGCTTCGCGCGCGGCTTCGGCAAGAGCTTTGATTCGACCGTGATAGAGGTTTCCCCCCCGGTCAAATACAACTTTAGAGATGCCTTTTTCTATAGCTCGTTCAGCGATTAACTTGCCTACTTCTGTAGAGGCGGCGCAAGTAGCACCTAATTCTAAGGACTTTACCGCCGATTCAACGGTAGAAGCTGCCACCATAGTTAGATGCTGAGTATCATCTATAACTTGAGCATAAATATGTTGATTAGAGCGAAAAACTGACAAACGGGGGCGTTCTTGGCTGCCGAAAACTTTGCCACGCACGCGGCGGTGTCGGCGGATTTTTGATTGATGGCGAGTGAGTTTCATGGTTTACTTCTTACCTGTCTTACCAGCTTTACGTCTAACCGCTTCTCCGGCGTAGCGAATACCTTTACCTTTGTAAGGTTCGGGAGGACGAACGGCGCGAATTTTGGCGGCAGTATTGCCTACTTCTTCTTTATTAAAACCGCTAACAATTACGTTAGTGTTTGTTTCTACGGCAATTGTTACGCCGTCCGGGGGGTCAATAATTACCGGGTGGCTGTAGCCTACGTTTAAAGTTAGGGTACGCCCCTGAACTTGAGCGCGGTAGCCCACCCCTTGAATTTCCAAGCGGCGCTGGAATCCTTGAGAAACTCCCTCAACCATGTTGGCAACTAAGGTACGAGATAAACCGTGCATTTGCCGAGAGGGGCGGGATTCGTCGCGCCGCTTGACAAGTAGGGTATCTCCTTCTTGTTCTACCGTCACGGCGTTAGAAAGGACGCGGGATAGTTCGCCTTTAGGACCTTTAACAGCAACGTGCGACCCATCAATTGTGACTGTAACTTTATTAGGGACAGTAATGGGTAGCTTACCAATTCGAGACATAATTCAATACTCCTATTTATTAGCTGTTAGTTAAGGAACTATTTACTGCTAATGGTTCTACCAGACGTAGCACAGAATTTCGCCCCCCAGTCCTTGACGGCGGGCTTCGCGGTCGGTCATGATGCCGCTAGAAGTGGAAATAATGGCAATGCCGATTCCACCCAATACGCGCGGTAGCTCTTTGTGGTTGGCATAAACGCGCAAACCTGGTTTGCTTACCCGTTTTAAGGCATTAATCAAAGGCTGACGATTTTTACCTTTGTATTTTAAGGCGATCGTCAAGTTGCATTTGATTCCTTCACCTTCTTCGCCGACTTCAGCAATAAAGCCTTCGCTTTGCAGCACTTTAGCGATATTGCGAGTTAGTTTTGTTGCTGGCACGCGCGTAACCTGATGCCGTGCCATATTGGCGTTGCGGATGCGCGTCAGCATATCTGCAATTGTGTCGTTAGCCGCCATCGTTTCCTCTAATTACAATTTTATTGATCTCGAAAAGGCATTCCAATTTCTTTGAGCAAAGCACGACCTTCTTCGTCAGTTTTGGCTGTGGTGATAATTGAAATATCTAAGCCGCGAATTTGATCGATGCTGTCATATTCCACTTCGGGAAATATTAGCTGTTCTCTTACACCCAAAGTATAATTACCGCGTCCGTCAAAGCTTTTAGGGCTAATGCCGCGAAAGTCGCGGATTCGGGGTAAAGACAAGCCAATTAAGCGGTCTAAAAAGTTGTACATCCGATCGCCGCGCAAAGTGACCATCAATCCGACGGGCATTCCTTGGCGAATTTTAAATCCGGCGATCGCTTTTTTAGCGCGGGTGACTACAGGTTTTTGCCCCGTAATTACTGCTATTTCGCTTAAAGAAGATTCTAAAGATTTAGCGTTTTGCGCTGCTTCTCCCAAACCCCGGTTGAGCGTGACTTTAATCACTTTGGGGACTTGTTGAATATTCTTATATTGAAATTGCTCGACTAATTTGGGAACAATTGTTTCTTGATATAAGCTTTTGAGTCGAGTTGCCATAGTTTTGGTGATAACTTTCCCTGGTCTTGGTCAGGGCTGATAATAGGGTGAAATTAAAGTAAGACAGCGATTAAAAATGCTACTTATCGAGTATTTCCCCAGTTTTTTTGAGCATTCGCAGTTTGCGTCCTTCTTCGTTAAAGGTGTAGCAAACCCGACTAGCTACGTTTTGTTTAGTCGAATACAGCATCACGTTCGAGCTATGAATAGGGAATTCGGCGGTGACAATTCTACCGGACTCTCCTTCTTGCTGGGGTTTGACGTGTTTTGTTTTAATATTCACGCCTTTAATTGTGACTTTGCTAGTTTTGGGAAAAGTCTCCACAACTTCACCAACTTTGCCACGATCTTTACCAGCAATCACTTGGACTGTATCGCCAGTTTTGACGTGCATTTTGTGCCGTTGGGGTAGCTTGTTTGCTTGCTTGGCTGCCATTACAGTACCTCTGGAGCTAGAGAAACGATTTTAGTAAAGTTTTTATCTCTTAATTCCCGCGCCACTGGCCCAAAAACGCGCGTCCCTCTAGGATTGCCATCGGCGTTGATAATTACCGCCGCATTATCGTCAAACCGGATGCACATACCGCTATCGCGATTCATGCCTTTACGAGTGCGGACTATTACCGCCCGGACAACATCGGATTTTTTGACGGCCATATTAGGACTAGCGTCTTTGACAACGGCGATAATCACATCGCCCACGTTGCCGTAACGTCGATTACCCGCGCCCATGACGCGAATACACATTAATTTTCTCGCGCCGCTATTATCGGCGACATTGAGGTAAGACTGGGGTTGAATCACGGTTGCGCCTCCTCGGTGGCTGCCGTCCGATTGAGGATATCAATCACAACCCAGCGCTTAGTTTTGCTCAAAGGTCTAGTTTCTTGAATGCGGACGCGATCGCCCACTACGCATTTATTTTCTTCATCGTGAGCTTTGTAGCGCTCGGTGCGGACTACAATTTTGCCGTACTTAGGGTGAGGAGAGCGGTTTTCGATGGCAACTACCACCGTTTTCTGCATTTTATCGCTTACCACTAAGCCAACTCTTTCTTTGACTGCCATAATTATCTACTCTGTTACTGCGGCTGCGATGGCTGCGAGTTTGCGTTCGTGTTCTACACTTAGTAACTGCGCTAACCGATGTTTGGCGTGGCGAAATTGGTGAGGTTTTTCTAGTTGTCTTGTGGCTTTTTGCAGCCGCAACTGAAACAACTGCTTTTTGACGGCAGTAATTTCCTCATTGAGTTCCTGGTCGTTTAAGCTTCTTGCTTCAGAAATTTTTGGAAGTGCCATGATTTATACTTCCTCCAATTGTTCGCGCATAATAAACTTGGTATGAATTGGCAGCTTATGAGAAGCAAGACGCATGGCTTCGCGGGCCGTAGCTTCGGGAACGCCAGTAATTTCAAATAAAATTCGTCCTGGCTTGACGACAGCTACCCAAAATTCGGGAGAACCTTTACCAGAACCCATCCGAGTTTCGGCGGGGCGCATGGTTACGGGTTTATCGGGGAAAATCCGAATCCAGATTTTGCCACCGCGACGCAGGTAGCGGTTCATTGCCCGACGACTAGCTTCAATTTGCCTTGAAGTTATCCAAGCGGGTTCTTGAGCTTGCAAACCAAAATCGCCAAAATTTAGGGTACTACCTTTAGTAGCGAGTCCTCTCATGCGTCCGCGTTGTTGTTTGCGGAATTTTGTTCTTCTTGGACTTAACATGACTTTGATTGGGGAGGGGGCAAGAGGGAAATAGTAGCAATTAAACTTACTAGCTAATTTCCTTCATTAGAGCGGTCTTCAAACTGTTGGCGGCGGCGTTGTTGAGTGCGTCGGCGCGGTTGATTATTATCGCCAGGAGCGGGTTGTTCTTGTCCGGGAATAATTTCTCCTTTAAACACCCACACTTTCACGCCTAAAATGCCGTAAATTGTTTTGGCGGTGCAGTAGGCGTAATCGATATCGGCGCGTAAAGTATGCAAAGGTACTCTGCCTTCGCGAGTCCATTCTGTCCGGGCAATCTCTGCGCCGTTTAGACGACCGCCGACTTGAATGCGGATGCCTTGAATTCCTGCTCTTTGAGCTCGTTGAATCGCTTGGCGCACGACGCGACGAAAGGAAACTCGGCGCTCTAACTGTCCGGCGATGTATTCAGCGATGAGGTAAGCATTAGCATCAACTTGCGGCACTTCTACCACGTTGATGCGAATTTGCCGATTGCCGCCTAGCAGTTCGTTAAGTCCGTTACGCAGAGCTTCAATTCCCGTACCGCCACGACCGACGACGACCCCAGGACGAGCCGTACTAACTTCTAGCTCTATTTGGTCAGCTTTGCGAGAAATTTTGACATCAGCGATCCCAGCGTTGTTAGCCGCCAGCCGACCGAGTTTTTTTTCTATATATTGCCGCAGCTTGTAGTCCTCTTGAAGCAGGCTAGGATAGCGCTGAGGGTCGGCGAACCATTGCGAACGATGCTCCTGAGTAATACCCAAGCGGAAACCGACTGGATTTATCTTTTGTCCCACAATTTAACGAGTCCTTGTGTGATGATTTACTTGGTTGGTGCGCCGGGAGCAACAGCTACCGTGATGTGGCACGTGGGCTTGCGAATTTGGTAAGCCCGACCTTGCGCTCTGGGTTGAAAGCGTTTGAGTACGGGACCTTGATCGGCAAAGGCTTGAGAGACTTTTAATTCCGCGGGATCGAGTCCGGCGTTATGCTCGGCGTTAGCAACGGCGCTCCGCAGCACCTTCAGTACGGGATCGCAGGCACGATAAGGCATAAATTCGAGAATTATTAATGCTTCCCTGTACGATCGCCCGCGAATTTGATCGAGAACTCGGCGCACCTTAAAAGGGGACATCCGAATATAACGAGCGATCGCTTTAATTTCTTTTGTATCAGCCATAATTTTCTCCTGTAGCTCTTAGGGGCTAAAAGCTTTATCTCCCGGCTTTTTTGTCACTTTTAGAGTGACCGCGAAACGTTCTTGTCGGGGCAAATTCGCCTAACTTATGTCCGACCATTTGTTCGCTTAGGAAAACTGGTACGTGCTGTCTGCCGTTGTGGACTGCGATCGTATGACCGACCATTTGCGGCAAAATTGTTGAAGCGCGAGACCAAGTTTTGATTACTTGTTTTTCGCCTTTGGCATTTAGCTTTTCTACTTTGGTAAGCAAGCTATCAGCGACAAAAGGCCCTTTTTTTAACGAGCGACCCATAATTTAATAGTTTTGAGTTGAGCAATTGGTTTTTAGGTTCGAGGCAAAAACAAAATTTAAGACTCTCTACCGCCTCTACCCCGTTTCGAGGATTTGCGCCGACGACGGATAATTAAAGCGCTGCTGGCTTTTTTCTTTTTGCGAGTCTTAGCTCCCAAGGTTGGTTTACCCCAAGGAGTAACCGGACCCGGTCTACCAATTGGCGCTCTACCTTCACCACCTCCATGCGGGTGGTCTACGGGGTTCATGACGCTACCTCTAACTTTCGGACGGCGACCTTTCCAGCGATTGCGCCCAGCTTTACCAGCGCTGAGGTTTCTTGCTTCGGAGTTACCTACTTGCCCTAAAGTGGCGTAGCATTCGCGGCGGATTAACCGAACTTCTCCTGAAGGTAACTTGAGAGTAACGTAATCGCCTTCTTTGGCTACAACTTGAGCGCTTGCACCTGCCGCCCGCACGATTTGCCCGCCTTTTCCGGCGGTAAGCTCGACGTTGTGGACGTTTGTACCCAAGGGAATATTGGATAGCGGTAAAGCGTTTCCATCTTCGTAAGGTGAATCGGGACCGGAGATAATCATCGTCCCCACCGCTAAACCTGCGGGGTGAAGAATATATCTTTTTTCGCCATCGCGGTAATATAGCAAAGCAATACGAGCGTTACGATTGGGATCGTATTCGATTGCTGCTACTTTGGCAGGAATATTGTGTTTATCGCGCTTAAAGTCAATAACGCGATAAAGTTGCTTGTGTCCGCCGCCCCGACGACGGCTAGTAATGACACCGCGATTGTTCCGCCCTTTGGGACGATGAACGGTATAAGTTAAGCTTTTTTCCGGTTCGCTTTTGGTAATTTCCGCAAAATCGGAAACTGTACATTGGCGAGTGCTGGAAGTGTATGGTTTATAAGAACGAGTACCCATAATTATTAGTTTTGAGTTTTAAGGTTTGAGTTATTAAGACACTTTGAACTGATAACTAACTACACTTCTGGGAACAGAGCTTGTCTGATTTTTTCTTCGTCGCCAGGGGCTAAAGTTACGATCGCTTTTTTGTATTGCGGTTTGTACCCAGTATGCTTACCAACTCGCTTTTGTTTGCGGGGGGGCATATAAGTATTTACTTTAGTAATCTTGACTTGAAACAAGCTTTCGATTGCGGCTTTGATTGCGGGCTTAGTAGCTTGGGGAGTTACTTCAAAAGTGTATTTGTTTTGCTCCATCAGCAGGGTAGCTTTTTCCGTTACAATCGGGCGGCGCACTAAGTCAGGTAGATTTCGCTCGTCAAACTGCGTCACTATAAACCTCCTGAATTTTTGCTAAAGCGGCGGCAGTAGTAATAATTTTGTCGGCGTTTAGCACGTCGTAAATATTTAATTGATTTGCCGGATACATTTTTAAACCAGCAACATTACGGGCTGATAAATAAATGTTTTGATTTGGCTCCGTCACAATTATTAGAACTTTGGCAGTGCTTTCAATTCCCCACCGAGCGATCGCACTTGTCAATTCTTTCGTTTTTGGTCTGGGAAACTGTTCGGCAAATTCCTCTACCACAATCATGTCGTCTGTGCGACTAAAAAATGCCGTTCTTAACGCCAAACGGCGCTCTTTGCGGTTCATTTTTGTGCCAAAGTCTCTTGGTTTGGGTCCGAAAGTTACGCCACCACCGCGCCACAAGGGAGAACGAATAGATCCGGCTCTAGCGCGACCCGTACCTTTTTGCCGCCAGGGTTTGCGTCCCCCTCCGCGCACTTCGGCGCGAGTTTTTGTACAAGCATTGCCTTGTCTGGCGTTAGCTAGTTGGCGGATTAAAGCGCGGTGGACGACATGAGCGCTTGTTTGTTCTTTAGCAACTTTTAGTTCTAAAGTTGCTTGCCCAACGTCCTCTCCTTGCCAATTTTTTACTACACAATCAACCATATTGGTTTACCTCGTAATAGCCGTTGCTTGCGCTTTGAGCTATCAATTTGACTTTTAGTTTTTAAGTGGAGCGTTTTAACCTTTTAGCTGGCGAAATACTAAGTAACGCGCCAGGTTTGCCAGGAATTGCTCCTTTGATTAATAACAAGTTGCGTTCTGGGTCTACTCTAACTATGGTGAGCTTGCCGATAGTGACTCGCTTCCCGCCCAATCTTCCCGCCATCCGCTTACCTGGATAGACGCGACCGGGTGTTGTACCCGCACCGATAGAACCCGGCGCTCGGTGGTTCTTAGAACCGTGAGACATAGGCCCTCTGCCAAAGTTATGCCGTTTTTGATAACCAGCAAAACCTCGACCGATACTCGTACCTGTAACATCAACAATTTGCCCGGCGGCAAATATTTCTGCTGTTAGTTGCTGACCTAGAGTGTATTCGCTAGAATTATCCGCGTGATACTCGCGCAAATGACGCAATGGCGGCGCTGAAGACTTGCTCAGATGCCCCAATTCTGGTTTATTTAACGATTTTGGCTTTACTTGTTTAAATCCAACTTGGATGGCGCTATAACCATCGGTTTGAGTTGTTTTAACTTGGGTAACAGTGCATGGTCCAGCTTGAACGATAGTTACAGGGATAGCTTTTCCTGTGTCGTCAAACACTTGAGTCATGCCCAGCTTGGTGCCGAGGATACCTACAGACACGGGTAACTGGTTCTCCTTTTTTCATGCGTAGAATGGAAATTGGACTGCAATGCTTGCACTTCCAATAATTTTGATTTCTAGTGCGATCGCAATAGTTATCTTAGTTGCGGCACAAGTCAATCTCAGGAAAATTTCATATTTACTGAAATTCCCCTCATAAGCGCGGACTTCTCCGCTTTTGATGATTGTTCAGCAATTGCCAACATGAGCAAGAAATCGCTTCTACAAGTTCCAGGGTTTTTGAGGACTTAAGCGCATCAATTCGCTTAGTATCCCGCACTTCAATTTGTGCTAATAACAAGATATAAGGCAAGCTTGTTATTCCTGGTTTTGGGCTGCTATTTATAATTAAACTGCTATTAATGGATGCCTAAGTCGATGTTTATCTAAACTAACTAAGGCACACTTTGCAGTGAAATTAAGCAATTTTGACCACGATCTAATAGTTTAGATGAGTATGAGCAAATTGGCAACTAAGATTTTTGGAAGTGGGCAATAAGTAGAAATAATCTTTAACAAGCGGCTTTATCGCACCACAGCTAGGGATAATAAAAACATTAAGTAAGTTGACAACAAAAGTAATGGCACTAATTACCACTGGCAAGCAACTAATTCGAGACTTAGAAAAATCGGGGGCATTGGGTTTATACGTGCCGCCAGAAGGTGGTTATGAAGGGCGCTACCAAAGAAGACTTCGAGCGGCAGGCTATACAACGCTGCAATTAACCGCGCGGAGTTTGGGAGACGTGGCGGCGTATTTAACTGGAGTACATGGAGTCCGCCCCGCACACCTAGGCAAAAAAGAGATTAGAGTATATTACCTACCACCATTAGTTGATTACCATTTAAACAATTTACCGCCAAAGTCCAAAGGCTTAGTTTTGTGGATGATGGAAGGGCATTTGCTTTCTAACCAAGAAGTAGAATATTTAGCCACTTTGCCGCAACTAGAGCCAAGAGTAAAAATAGCAATTGAAAGAGGAGGCGATCGCTTCTTTCGTTGGCTGCCGTTAAAAGATACCTTAGAAGCAACGTATAAAGCGGTATAAGCAGCTTTTATTTGGGCAATTCTCTATTCACAAGCGATCGCAAATCTGCGGGTAAAGACTGGACGAGCCGGACTTGAGAAGCGCTTTGAGAAATCGCGCTCGTGTAACTAGCACTTAAATAAGGTACGTACTGGGCATCATTAACGACGTAAGCGTTGCTAAAAGCAACGCTCAAAGCTCTCATATAGCGCCGGATCGAGTTAGGATGAGCGCCGTAGATGGGAAAGGGTAGAGCTAAAGGCGAGGTATCAGGATCGGGTTCGGAGAGGGCGGAAAAGTGAGTTCCACCTTCTAGCAAAACTAAATATTTAGGCTGAGTGGTTAGCCAACTAAAAGGAATGATTTGCTCAGATAAAGCTGGCGCAACGGTATCGTCACTGCTACTAACAATCATTAAAGGGATGGAAATTTTACTGAGACTATCTTTTCCAAAGATGCTACTACTTAAAGGATTAATTGCGATCGCCGCTTTAATGCGCCAGTCGCGTAAATTGTATTGAGTAATAGGTAATTCTAGAGCGCGACACTGGAGTAACAAAGAAATATTCCAAGCATTAATGCGATCTTCACAGTCTTTTTGCAATTGGGAAAAGTTAATCGGAGCGCCCGCTAAAGCTAAAGCTGTATAACCGCCAAAAGATTGTCCGATAACTCCTACTCGATCTAAATTAAGTTGATAAGTAGAATCGGCTGCATCGAGAACTTGGAGGCGATCTAGTAAATAACTAACATCGTAGGGACGGTTGATAAACTCGCTCGGCTCATCCGCCGTATTAGCGCGTCCTGTCAAGAGACTCCGCAACCTTTCGGTATTACTACCAGGATGTTCGGGAACGGCAACGGCAAAGCCGTAGGAAGCCAGGTGTGTAGCTAAATAAGCAAGAGTAGTGCGATCGGAAGCTAAACCGTGAGAGATAACAATTACAGGAGTAGGGCGAGTAGAAACAGGAATATACAAGTCGGCAATATAAACGCGATCGCGCCTTTTATCGTTTAGCGTTAGGGTTTGTTTATTCCACTTAAAGCGCCCGCTACTGCGAAGATCCATGCTTTGGGAAAAATCCGCTACTTCTGAGATCGCATCGGTTTCGGCTTGTTTAGCAATAGACGCGATCGCTTGATTGGTGCGATTGACAATTGTTTCTACTTCATCTGCCAGTTGCAGACTGCGCCTTAAATCTACCCGAATACTACTGCTAGGAAAATGGCGCAAGACATTTAGTAAAGTCAATCCTTCTTCATCGGCGGCGGCTAATACCAAAGCCGAACGCAAAGCATAAACCCCAGTTTGACGGGATTCTGTTTGAATAATTTGCCCGATTCTTTGCAACAAAGCTTCGCCTTGAGGCGTGTAGAAAAATTGAGAAATAGCAACCGGTTCTAAATCTACCCGCGTTACTAAAACTCGCCGCAATTGTTCCATTACCTGGGGTTCTGCATATTTGGCATAAGCGGCTAAGTCGTCGTTAATTATGCCTTTTTTGGCGTAGAGTTCTAGAGCATCAATAGAAATCGATCGCTCTAACGCCGCATAAGACGCATAGATTCGTTGGGCGGCATAAGTTGGACGGGGTAAAGTAATAGGGATAAGTAAGGATATTGCGATCGCCAGGGTTTGTAATGCTTTGAGCATAATTAACTGCTCCTTGATGGGTGGGTTGTGCCAAGAGCGATGGCAATTGAGCCAGAAACTACCATTATCCCCCCAATTATCGCTAAAAATGTCAGATTTTCGGGTTTAATTACTTGGGGAGCTATTTTTGCCCCTAAATCGACGGCAATAAAAGTCACAATGGGCGTTATAGCGCCAACGGCACTAATTTTTGAGGCTTGCCAGTGTTCTAAGGCTTCCGCAAAAGCACCGTAAGCTATCAGAGTATTTAAGCCGCAAAATACTAAGGCGGCGAAGTGGAAAGGACTTAAAGTAAAAATGAGTTGGGGCTTGGCTAAGGGCGTAAATAACAAGCTACAACCCCCATAAATAAATAGCATAATGCTAAAAGAAGGCAGGGTTTGCAGTAGTTGCTTTTGGGCTAAAGCATAAATTGCCCAAGCAAAAGCGGCGATAACTAATAAACCGCTACCAATTAAGTATTTTCTGGGTGCGGTTAAAAGATTATTTAACTGTTCGTGAAAAAAGACAGTAAAGCCAAAAGTTAAGACAGTAAAGCCTAACCATTGCTGTAAAGTATACTTTTCCTTAAAAAGAGCGATCGCACCAAGTCCAAAGGCTACCGGAGCGATTTGAATCAAAACTTCGGCGTTGTTGGCGGAAGTTTGGGCTAATCCTTGGACAAATAACAGGTAATTGATGGCAAGAAAGATGACGGCGATCGCTAATAATTTAAAAGTAGGCGATCGCAAAGAGGAAAGATTTGGTAACTTGTGACTTACTCCTAAATAAATCGCTAGTAGGACAAACGATAGTAAAAATCTAAACCAAGTCAAAGTATAGACATCTAAAGCTTGGAGGGTAATCGAAAGGGCTATAGGTAGTACGCCCCAAAGAAAAACCGCTAGTAGAGTCAAGACTAATCCTAAGCGCCAGTTACCAGAATTTTGATGAAGTTGCATAAACGGACTTGGGCGCAAATTATTGATTTAGTAGTTCTAGTAATTGATGTTCTTCTAAGCAAGTAATGCCTAATTTTTGAGCTTTGGCGAGTTTAGATCCCGCTTCAGTACCTACAACTAAGTAATCGGTTTTTTTACTCACCGAATCCGTGACTTTTGCTCCGGTTTTTTCGATTAACTCTTTGGCTTCTTCCCTTTTTAGCGTGGGCAAAGTTCCTGTAATTACAAAGGTTTTACCCGTTAATGGAGTTATAGGAGTTTCTTTAACCTCTGCTTGGAGTTGCAAGCCTAAGTTTTGCAGCCGAGATATTAAAGTTTGATTGGCACTGATGCGAAACCACTGATGTACAGATCCGGCTATTTCTGCGCCAATGCCGTAAACTGCTTCTATATCGCTAACTTCAGCTTGTGCTAGTTGTTCTACAGTAGGAAACTTTTGAGTTAAAGTTTGAGCGTTAACGCTGCCTACATGACGAATCCCTAAGCCGTATAATACCCTCGACCAAGGTTTGCTTTTAGAAAGAGCGATCGCATCTATCAATTTTTCTGCTAATTTACTTCCCATCCGCTCTAAAGTTTGTAACTTTTGGGTATTTAATTCGTAGATATCGGCAACCGAACAAACTAAACCTTTATCTACTAATTGATGCCCTAGTTTTTCTCCCATGCCGTTAATATCTAGCGCATCTCGGCTTACCCAATGTTCTATCGCCCCTTTAAGAATGGCAGGACAAGAAGCATTGACGCATCTAGTTACAGCTTCCCCCAAAGTTCGGACTACTTTTTGGTTGCAAACTGGGCAGTTTTGCGGCATTTCAAAGACTTGGGCATCCGGGGGGCGAAGTTCAATCAACACGCGCAGAACTTCGGGGATAATTTCGCCAGCTTTGCGGACAATAACAGTATCGCCGATGCGGATATCTAATTCGCGGATGCGATCGGCATTATGCAATGTAGCGCGGGAAACAGTAGTCCCGGCTAGTTGTACGGGGCGCATTTGCGCTAGGGGAGTTAATGCTCCTGTACGTCCGACATTTACAGCGATGTTTTCTACGCGGGTGGGGGCTTCTTCGGCGGCGTATTTTAAGGCTACTGCCCATCGAGGGAATTTTTGGGTAAATCCTAATTGCTCTTGCAAACTAAAAGAATTTAGCTTTACCACTACGCCATCAGTCATGTAGGGTAAGTTTAATCGTTCGGTATCCCAACGCTGGTAATAGGCGGCAACGTCTTGAATTGTAGGAGATAAAGTACGATTGGGATTGACTTTAAAGCCCATTTTTTGTAATAGTTCCAAAGCTTCCCATTGAGTGCGGGCAATACTTGTATCGTCTTGTCCGGGGATGTGTAGAGTATAAGCAAAAAAATCTAATTTGCGACGAGCGACAATTTTAGAATTTAGTTGGCGTAAAGTCCCGGCGGCGGCATTTCGCGGGTTAGCAAATAATTGTTCTCCAGCGTCGCGGCGTTCTTGGTTGATTTGTTGAAATACATCTAGGGGTAAAAATGCTTCGCCCCGGACTTCTACTAAAGGCGGACAACTTTCTATTTGTAATTTGAGGGGAATAGAGCGAATTGTCCGCACGTTTTGGGTGATATCTTCCCCAGTTACGCCATCTCCTCTAGTTGCACCTCTAACTAATATGCCATTTTCGTAGCTAAGAGCGATCGCCGAACCATCGATTTTTAGTTCGCACACATACTCGTAGGTTTTAATTGTAGAACTTTGACGCTGCCAGCGTTTTTCCCAGTTTTGCAATTCCTCAACATTAAAGGCATTTTCTAAGCTGTACAAAGGAATGCGGTGCTGTACCGTTTTAAACCCAGTGGCGGGCTTTTCTCCTACTCGCGCTGTGGGACTATCAAGGGACGCTAATTCGGGATATTGAGTTTCTAATTGTTGTAGTTCTCTGTACAAACTGTCGTATACTGCGTCCTCCATGATGGGGTTGTCGAGGACGTAGTAAGCGTAACTAGCTTTTTGCAGCAGACTTTGCAACTCATTTGCGCGCTGCTTAATTTCTAGGGTCAATTCCACAAAGCCTCTCTCAATATTGCCATTGACACCTATTTATCTTAGCTGTAGGCTTGGGATAAATTTTTTTGGGAGGAGGGCAAGAGCGATCGCATTTTCCTACCCTATCTTTAGTTCATAAACTTTAAACTACGATTAATTTACCCTTAATCCTTCCTCAGTACATTTACGGTGTACGAGCATTTTCAGCATGACTGCGACAGCAACAATATACAAACTGCCTTGGTTTTATATTCGTCATTGTTGAAAGATGAGTTTTGAGGAGTGCAATATGATTCGGTTATCCCACTTAGCAATACTAACATCAACGTTTTTGACACTTTTAGGAACAACTCAGGCGATCGCCGCTACTTTAAACGGAACAGAACCAATTGTCATTGGACACCGGGGTGCTAGTGGCTATCGTCCCGAACATACTCTAGCATCTTACGAGTTGGCAATTGACATGGGCGCAGATTACATTGAACCGGATTTAGTTTCAACTAGAGATGGCGTTTTAGTAGCGCGTCACGAAAATGAGATTTCTGGGACTACAGATGTAGCAACTAGACCTGAATTTGCCGACCGTGAAACTACTAAAACAATTGATGGAGTAGAAGTTACGGGGTGGTTTACAGAAGATTTTACCCTTGCAGAACTAAAAACATTAACCGCCAAAGAGCGCATTCCGCAACTACGTCCTGATTCAACGGCCTACGATGGATTGTATCAAGTTCCGACGTTGCAAGAAGTTATCGATTTAGCTGCACAAAAAAGCCTAGAAACTGGACGGACTATTGGTATTTATCCTGAAACCAAGCATCCTACTTACTTTGACTCCATTGGCTTGTCTTTAGAAGAACCTTTAGTAGCTACTCTCGATGCTAATGGTTTAACAGATGCGGATGATGCTGTATTTGTGCAGTCTTTTGAAGTCGGCAATTTGCAATACCTAAATACTTTGACAGATGTACCTTTGGTACAGTTGTATGACGAAGCTACCGCTCAACCTTACGATTTTGTCGCTACTGGAAGCACTCGCACCTATGGCGATTTGTTAACCGCAGAAGGGTTGACAGAAGTTGCTCAATATGCTGAAGGGATTGGGCCTTGGAAGCGGTTAATTGTTCCTAGTGAAACAGTAGATGCAAATGGAGATGGCGAAGCAGACGATCTTAACGGTGATGGGTTAATTAGCGACGCTGATAGTATATTACAAGCCCCTACCACGCTAATTGACGATGCTCATGAAGCAGGTTTGTTAGTGCATCCCTATACTTTCCGCAGTGAAGACTATTTTTTGGCGACGGATTACAAGGGCGATCCGCAATTGGAGTACGAACAGTTTTATAATTTGGGAGTTGATGGCGTATTTAGCGATAATCCCGATATTGCTGTAGCTGTACGCGATCGCACTGCTGAACCAATTCCCGAACCAAGTACGTTACTAGGCTTAAGTATTGTGCCATTTTTCCAATGGTTGCGTCGCCGTAAATCTAAGCAATAAAAACTGAAGCAGCGCCTTTTATTCGTTTTTGTTTCTCTAAAAAACCAAAGTAGCATCTCAGGGCGCTGCTACCTAAGTAAAATTTGTATGATATCTGTCACCTAATTAACAACTACAGTGATTAAAATTGCTGTAAGTAAATTGGGTAGACAGGTATGCAGGTTCCTCTTACTGATTATAATTTTGAAGAAATTATACATGATAGTAATAAAACAATTGTTTATCGCGCCACTAAAACTTCAGATAATCAATCAGTTGTTATTAAAGTTATTAAAGCGCAATTACTAGAACTCGAACAAATTGCTCGTTTCAAGCAAGAATATCAAATTCTCTGTCAGCTAAATTTTTCTGGAATTATCAAGGCTTATGCTCTTGAAAAATTTGATAAGAGATTGGCTTTAGTTTTAGAAGATTTTAGTAGTATATCTCTTAAAGAGTTTATTCAAAATAAAAAATTAGAGATAAAAGAATTTTTGCAAATCTCAATTCAACTAACAACGGCTTTAAGTTTTATTCATCAAAATCATATTATCCATAAAGATATTAAGCCTAAAAATATTTTAGTTAATTCGCAAACAAAAGAAGTAAAAGTTATTGATTTTAGTATTGCTTCGCGTTTAACTAAAGAATCTCCAGTTTTAAACATTCCTAAGCTTTTAGAAGGTACGCTTGCTTACATCTCTCCCGAACAAACAGGACGCATGAATCGTAGCGTTGATTATCGCTGCGATTTTTACTCTTTGGGAGTAACCTTTTACGAATTATTAACAAATTCTTTACCATTTCCATCTACCGATCCTTTAGAACTAATCCACTGTCATATTGCCAAACAACCAATTTCCCCTCACCAATTACAGCCAAATATTCCGGTTGTAATTTCTAATATAGTAATGAAATTATTAGCTAAAAATGCCGAAGATCGCTATCAAAGCGCTTTAGGAATTAAGGCAGATTTAGAATTATGTTGGCAAGAATTAGAAACAAAAGGAAAAATTGCCGATTTTGCGATCGCCCAAAAAGATACAACTGGATTATTTTTAATTCCCCAAAAGCTTTACGGGCGCAAAAATGAATTACAAAGCTTGATGATGGCGTTTGAACGTGTTAGTCAAGGTACAAGTGAAATAATTTTAGTAAGCGGATATTCAGGAATTGGAAAATCTGCTTTAGTCAATGAAATTTATAAAACTATCGTTCAACAGTCTGGTTATTTTATTAAAGGTAAATTCGATCAGTTCAAACGCGACATTCCTTATTCTTCTCTTATTCAAGCATTTCAAGAATTAATTCAACAATTACTAGCAGAAAGTGACGAAAAATTAACTATTTGGAAACAAAAGTTATTAGCAAAGTTAGGGGAAGATGGGCAAGTAATTATAGATGTAATTCCCGAATTAGAATTAATTATTGGTG
>QQTW01000931.1_pt1 | contig 19753 bp, 21 predicted proteins | sample 1904831 | NCBI WGS metagenome assembly QQTW01 (sample SAMN09435610, study PRJNA476489) | Subsurface metagenome, whole genome shotgun sequencing project. | reverse complement strand
TTGCCCTACCTACCTTATAGAGATTTGTCCTTCAGTTATTTATATTTATTATATTCGGAAACTGACAAAAGAGGGATCAGAGCATGGTTTAAAAACAGCCGATTTTGGAGGGTATGTTGCCGAAACTGATTGAAGACAGGAAAATTGGTCGTGTTGCAAAATTTGTTGAAGACAGAATTTTTAGTTGTGTTGCAAAAACTTTTTGAGGTCAGAAAAGCTGATTGGGAAAAAGTTTTGCTATGCAGCCACTCCAAAGATTTAGTTGAGGAATAAAACCCGCTCTTTGACGGCTCCGTTGGAACTCCCAAAACTTGCCCTTTTCTTATCATGTTTATAATTTCATACCCTCTGATGGTTCATCGTGCCGTGTTGAAAGACCCAAATCCCATCTCTGGCTTGACTAATCGTTTTATCCCTCAATGGTCTTGCTCAACAATATTACGGAGGTACTTATTCTGCCTTAATTCCCCTAGCGTAGGTAGCTTTTTGGCGGCTTTTAGTTCTCTAATAGCTTTTGGATAAGCGGGATTCTTATCCACAGGAAGGACTCGTGGGATGGCAGTATGAATAGCTTTCAATGTCTTACGGCTAGCCTCTTTGCCGCTTTCGCGTCTTGCTTAGATGTCAAAAGGAAGCAACTTCTGGGGTAATCTGCACTTTCTTTGATGTCGATATGTGTTATTCCTGCCATCACACACCTTGAATGCTATCCCTTTTTGAATTGGTATTACTTGATCTGGAACGCCGAGGATATGCATCAGGCTGCAAAGTAGCTTGGCTGCTTTTGTTAATGCTCCGCTTTCCGGGGGCGAACATCTTGCTTTAGCTAATAATACTCAACGCCGAGCGGGTTTAGAGCAACTGCAACATCTACTAACACGTTTATTACTAAGGCTTTGTATTAAAATCGCAAAATTAACGCAATGAGTCTAGAGGCGGCTACTTACACTGATAATCAGCCAAAAATAGCGCCAATCCTAGATAGGACTAAGCCTGTAATCCAACGATCGCCCCATAGGATTAAAGCCATACAAGACAAACTAAATTTTAGCGTGTTGCCAGGCGATAATGCGATCGCGCCTTTTAGAGGTCGTAAAAAACGCCCGAAAGATAAAAATGATTGAGCGTTACTCGCGCCTGGGAAGAAGCCAAAAGCAAAATTATTTTGCTGCCATCACCCGATAAAATTTAACTATCCTCCTCATCAATTGCTATGCAACTTACTCACACTCCAACTATTAATAACAGTCACAGGCGGCAACTTGCACCCTTAGAAATGCCTGTACGTTTGCTGCTGGGTCCAGGCCCCTCTAATGCTCACCCTGAAGTTCTCCAGGCGATGAATACGCCCCCGGTGGGACATTTAGATCCGGCATTTTTGACGCTTATGGATGAAATTCAATCTTTGCTGCGTTATGTGTGGCAAACTCAAAATCCTCTAACTATTGCTATTAGTGGCACGGGAAGCGCGGCGATGGAAGGGGCGATCGCAAACTCTATCTCACCGGGCGATACAATTTTAATTGGTGTAGCTGGGTACTTTGGCAATCGTTTAGTAGACATGGCGGGGCGCTATGGTGCAGAAGTACGCACTATAACTAAGCCTTGGGGGCAAGTTTTTACTCTCCCAGAACTCCGCAGCGCCCTAGAAGCCCATCGTCCAGCGATTTTGGCGCTAGTTCATGCTGAAACTTCTACCGGGGCGTGTCAGCCGCTTACGGGGGTGGGGGAATTGTGCCGAGAATTTGACTGTTTGCTATTAGTAGACTCGGTGACAAGCTTAGGTGGCGTGCCGTTATTTTTGGATGAGTGGGGAGTAGATTTAGCCTATAGCTGTAGTCAAAAAGGTTTAGGTTGTTCCCCTGGTGCTTCGCCATTAACAATGAGTCCGCGCGCCGCCAGAAAATTGCAACAGCGCCAGACAAAAGGTAGTAACTGGTACTTGGATATGGAGTTATTAAGCAAGTATTGGGGCAAAGAGCGCACCTATCACCATACTGCGCCGATTAACTTGTACTACGGCTTGCGAGAGGCTTTGCGGTTGCTATCCCAAGAAGGAATAGAAAATTCTTGGCAGCGCCATGGGCAAACGGTAGAGTATTTGTGGCAAGAGTTGGAAAATATAGGTTTGAAACTCCACGTAGAGCAAGAATTTAGATTGCCAACCCTAACTACTGTCTGCATTCCTGACGGTGTAGACGGGAAAGAAATATCTCGCCAGTTACTTAATGACTACAATATTGAAATTGGCGGCGGTTTGGGCGAATTGGCTCAAAAAGTTTGGCGAGTTGGATTGATGGGTTATAACAGTCGTAAAGAAAATGTAGATATACTCATCACCGCTTTAAAACAGGTTTTACCGTAGATACCTTTGCCAGGTAACATAAGTTAAAAACCTAATTTAGTTACCTGTTATGTCTGCCAATAATTTAACCCTCAACTTGGTTGAAGGTTCAGTATCTTTTAGCTTCTCCGCCGAATCAGCCAGAGAAATGCAAAATGCGATCGCGCAATTAATGACTAATATTAAAGCGGCGGGGGTAAAAACTCCTGGCACTAAATCTAAGCCTCAACCGCCGCTAGAGTATCGCTTTACAGGAAGTGTATTTTTAGAAGTTTTCTGCAATCCTAACATCTGGGCTACCCCTTTTGCGGCTAAAGTCTTAATTACTTTGCGAGATGATCATGTTCGCTTGACTACTGAAGCTGAACTAACTCGCGTAATTGAAGACCTTAACCAGTATTTAGAACAGGCTCATTGACTCAAGAGCGGCTGAAGACTCATTTTTTGATAAAATTTATCAGTTAGAAGCTTGGAGCGGTTCGTTTTTAAACGTCTACCAAACTCTAACTGTTATGGTTAACCGATTTTTGTATTAATCTTTGCAATGCTTAGAATCTCCTCTTTCTATCAATCTCCATTAACTGATGGTCAGTTAACAACATTACTGTCTACAACCACAAAATTAGTCAATCTTTAGTCGTTATCCCAATGTTCACGCCCGATTAAGTCACCAATGCGATCGCGCAACAAAAAGTCACATCTCGCTAACTCGCATTCTACACAAACCCATTCTCGTGGTGGAATGTACTCGCACAATGTGTAAATTGGCTGCTGCCGGCTGATTACTCCTCTCTCTACCAATTGACGCGCTTCGTCTTTAATCATGCTTAGAGAATATCTAATTGATGGCAAAGTAGTCACACTCATGATTTCATCCTAATTACTCATTTTGTTTTGTCACTCTCAATGCTCATAGGCTAACAATTATTATTAATATCAGCCTCAGTAGCCACAGTTTTGTAGTTCGTTATACTGAATTGTTTTTATTGTGGCGCTATTGCTTTAGTTATTATATTAAGATATGTTGCCAAAGTCAGCAAATGTTGACAAACCAAACTAAAAATTATTTGTGGTGCTAGCTGTAACTACATCTATTTTTGGGGTATTTTTAGAGTTTTAAAGGGGTTAAGCAGTTTTTAGCAAGTTTGCTACTTAATAATTAACGCAGCCAGTCATAAACAAAATACGTCTTTAGATAGAACAAAGTTATTTATTAAACAAGAGGTGCAGGGCAACAGTTTGTGCTTGAGGCATTTGTCCGTAGGAAAAGATGCAAGGAATCTCTAAAGGAATAGCTGCTGGCGTGAGCTTTTGGAGAATATAAGGACTACCGTAAATAATTAAAGCTTGTAAGTTGTTAGAGCTTAATAATTTCTTAAACCAATCTATACCTGTTTGTGTTAAGCCAGAACTACCACGAAAAGGATTACCACGAATAAATAGTTGCAGCAAAGTGGGTAAGTTGTCAGTTTCTGGAGTTGGGTCAAAAGGCGTATGGCGATCGCATAATACCGTAGTATAACCAAGAGATTTAGGTAAAGCGACAGATGGGCTTTGTTCGGTTAAAAACTTGCTGCTACCGAGTAAATTATCTACAACAACTAAGTTGCGTCCGTTGGGAGATAGTAATAGAGGGACTTTCCCGCTAACTATTTGGGAGCAATGCAAGATTTGACTTACAGCAAGTAAAGATTTTGGTTTGGCTAGTTTTAGAGCAATCTGACTTGGCTCTATTTTTATGCCTCCTACGTGGCGCTTGGCGTGCCAAATTCGTTCTACCGATTCTCGTATCCTTTGCGCCGAAATCTGACCGCTCGTGACTGCCTCACACACTGCATTGATAGCACCTTCGGGATCGGAGGGCATGAGTAGAATATCTGCCCCAGCTTCTACAGCTAAAACGGGAGACTCGTTAATTCCGTAACGTTTGGCGATCGCATCCATCATTAAAGCATCGGTGACAATTAAACCCGTAAACCCTAATTTTTCCCGCAGTTGTCCAGTTAAGATCGGCTTAGACAAGGTTGCTGGGTACTGTGAGTCCCAACACTCGATCAGTAAGTGGGCGCTCATAACGGCATCTACCCCCGATGCGATCGCGCTTGCAAAGGGTGCTAATTCAATTTCTGCTAGACGGCTGGGATCATGAGGGATAACAGGTAAATCGACATGAGAATCTGTTGTAGTGTCGCCATGTCCGGGAAAATGTTTGGCGGTGGTAAGTACCGGGTAAGCTTTCGCGCCTTTAATAAAAGCATTGGCTAAAGGGCTAACTTCGGCTGGAGTTTCCCCAAAAGCGCGGACATTAATTACTGGGTTATCGGGATTGTTGTTGACATCAACTACTGGCGCAAGTATCCAATTAATGCCAATTGCAATTGCTTCGGTGGCGGTAATAGCGCCCATTTGTTCGGCGTATTGCTGGGCGCTGTGGGGACTCGTACGGGCAATTTGACTAATTGCCATTGGGGGCGCAAACCAAGTAGCACCAGGGAATCTTTGCCCAACACCTTCTTCTATATCCGCCGCAATTAGTAAGGGAATTTTTGCCCAAGCTTGCATTTGCTGGCTTCTTAAAGCTAATTCCGCCGCACTCCCGCCTAAGAAAATTACCCCCCCAACTCCCAATTCAATCAAATGCTGCATAGTTGCATTGGTTGCTTCCCAGTCTGGATAAGGAATTTGATGATCGAACAAGTAGCCGCAGGTACGGACTACAACCATTTGGGCGACTTGCTGGGCTAAGGTGAGAGTGTCTATATCAGGTAGAGATGCGGACATAATCGGAACTTACCTAGATGATTAAACTTAGGTATTTTACTGCAAAACTTACTTATCCCCGTCTTCGTCCTCATCCTCATTTAAGTTTTCATCGGCGGGGCGATCGTGGTTTAGTTGGTTAAGTAGCGACAATACTTTAGTACCCCGTTCGATGGAAGAATCTTCTTGAAATATAACTTCTGGAGTTCGACGCAAGCGTACTCTTTGCCCTAATTCGGTACGTACAAAGCCTGTAGCGGATTTTAGTCCTGCCATTGTTTCGATTTTTGCTTCTTCACTCCCATAGACGCTAACAAAAATTTTGGCGTGTTGGAGATCCCCTGATACTACTACATCGGTTACGCTGACGAGTCCTGCGCCTACACGGTCATCTTTAATATCGTGGATAAGCATTTGGCTAACCTCGCGTTTAATTAATTCGGCAACGCGAGAAACGCGACGGTTTGTAGCCATAGTTATTTTAACTCTCGATTGTGGTTGTATTATTCAAATGCTAGTCTATACCGTGCCTAAACCCAGCATGGCGCGGAGGGTAAAGACAGTAAAAACAATTACGCCAAATAGTAAGCTAATCAGAGCGATCGCACTGGCGGGATTTTTGAATAAAGGCGCTAAAGGCTCAAAGGCGTTGATAGCAACTCCCAATATAATTGTCACTAAATAGCGTGGGTAACGCGATACATTGTCCCAAAATCCGTCAAACATATCTTTTCATAAAGGTTTTTCAATATTTTACTATAACAATTGCGTGTTAATAATGTTGTTTGTTTTGACAACGAACTGTACTAGATATAAAGAAAGTCAAGGTTGAGGAGTAAAAAATGTTACAAATACAATCTACGCATTATCGCCCTTTTTTAAAATGGGCGGGTGGTAAAAGTAAACTAATTGAACAATATATTCCCTACTTTCCGCAAAGTTTTACCAATTATTATGAGCCTTTTTTAGGTGGGGGTGCAGTATTCTTTTATTTTTGCGGTGTTAAACCTGATGCAAATAAATTTATTTCCGATATCAATCCTGAATTAATTAATACCTATTGTTGTATCAAAAATAATGTTGAGCCGTTGATTGAGCTATTAAAAACTCATCAATTGCAACACGACAGAGATTATTATTATAAAATGCGAAGCTCTGCGAGCGCGCTGGCGCTATCGCACTGGGAAGGTTTAGAGATAGAAAGAGCCGCACGATTTATTTATCTAAACAAAACTTGTTTTAATGGGCTATATAGGGAGAATTTGCGCGGATTATTTAATGTACCGATGGGGAAATATAAAAATCCCACAATTTGCAATGAAGATTTGCTTCGTTCGGTGTCTGTAGCTTTACAATCTGCCGCAATTTCGTTAAAACCCTATGATAAAATTAACTCTAAAAATGAGCAGGATTTTGTTTATTTCGATCCGCCTTATTATCCTCTAAGTTCTACTAGCAATTTTACAACTTACAGCCGCTATGTGTTCAAGGAAGCAGAACAAATTAAACTGAGAGACACTTTTGTTAAGTTAGCTAATTGGGGAGTAAAAGTTATGCTGTCTAACTCTGATTGTACTTTAGTTCGAGAGCTTTATGCTGATTTTAATATTTATGAGATATTAGCATCAAGAGCAATAAATTCTAAAGCTGAAAAAAGAGGTAAAATTACAGAGTTATTGATTACTTCTTACTAAAAAGCTCAGTTAAAATACCTCAATTTGTGTTTTTTAACATTAAAATTAAAAAATATTCTCAAAATGTTCAACTATTGGAAATGGCTCATAAAAATGATGTAGTAATTTTTTCCATTGTTGGTACTCTATTGAGTTTCTAAAGCCAATCGTATCAGCTTCTAAGGTTTTCCACCTAATCAGCAGTAGATACTTTCCTTGTACTTCTAAGCATCTGTGAAGTTCGTGAGACAAGTATCCGTCTATAGACGCGACAATACTTGAAGCTTGTTGAAAAGCTGATTCAAAATCATTTTCTAGATTAGGTTTGACATTAAGCATTACTGCTTCAAGAATCATTCAAGGGTTGGCTTCTAACCAAGCTACTAAGTCATTGACATTTGTAAAATTTAACAAAGCTTCCGCCAAGTTTTCTAATTGGGGGAGCGGTAAATCTTGAATTTGCGATCGCACTTGATCGGGAATCGTCCCAAGTCGGCGTGTGATTTGACGCACAACTACTGCTAATTCACCTTGCTGTAAGCCTTTTTGGAGAATATCTTGATAAATGACTGATTCTTGCATAATTTCCTCTTTGAAGAATTGACTAATCAAATTTTTCTTAAACTTTAAGCCTGCTAATAACTGAGTGCAGATAGCTACATCTTGTCGTTGCTCTAATGACTCTATGTTACTGATTTGCTGAGAAATTTGGGTTAATAATTTTTCTGGTTCTTGAGTAACTGCTAAGGTAGCTAAAGGCAGAAGTGCTGGATCTTCAAGGAAGATTGCTGGATCTTGCTCCCACATTCGTACTGGCTTGATAGCTGTGTCTAGTATTTTCTAAACTAAACTCTGTTTCGATAACTGTGGCTTTTGCAGGTTGTTTGAGCAAAATTACAACTTGCGTTACAGGTTGTCGATAACGACGGTGCAACCTTACCCAATAATCTAACATTCGCAATGGTAGCGGTGGGTTGGTATCAACTTCGACTTGAAACTCAATGTGCAAAATTCTTTCTTCGGTGCGAAGAAAAGTTACCGAGTCTGCACGGATTGGTTCGATGCTGAGTTCGCTTTTAATAACTTCTCCTACGGTAATCGGTTTACCTAATAACCAACTAACAAAACTGTTAGGGTATTTTTCTGAAAGATATTTGCAGAGATTATCAAATTGTCTAGCACTCATAATAATTGTTTAAATACTTTTCACAGGAATAATACCTTTGTCAAAAATCACAGACTTAGTATCAATACCGCTAATTTCTAGGCGATCACTATATAATTCAAAAGCTGCAAAACTAAGTTCACTCGCCGCGCGTACTGTCCACGCAGAAGTACCTACTGGGCGCGTCCCAGCCCCCGCACCACAAGTTAGATAGGTTGTACCGTTAATGCTGCGAGTGCGTTCGTAATCATGGTCGTGTCCGTTGATGTAAAGCTGTACTCCGTGCTTTTGAAAAATTGGCGATAAGGTTTTGATAAAGGGCTGGTTTAAACCGTAACTTCCCGATGAATAAATTTGGTGATGTCCAAATACTATTTTCCAAGGCGCTTTACTACGGCTGAGTTCTTTGTCTAGCCAGGTTAGTTGGGCTTTCCAATCGGCGTTATGGTTAGTGTCTAAAGCAAAAAATTGAACTAAATTTTGCCCAAAGGTGTAGTAACGCCCTTGCATATTAAAGCCGGGATAAAGTACTTGCGGTTCGCCGTTATCAGTGCGGATATCATGATTTCCTAAACACGCTTGAAACTTTACGCCTTGACTAAGTAATTCTTGATAAGGACGCTCAAATACAGCGTTGATTTTTTCAATTTCACCATTGTTGTAAATATTGTCTCCAGCTAAAACTACTAATTCGTAAGGCTTTTGTTCGTGATACCGTGTCATCGCTTGGGCTACTGCATATTGCCCTTTATCTCCCGTTCCGGTGTCGGCGACAGAAACAAAACGCAAGGGAATTTCGGAAGTGGACGTATACTTAACGGACTTTGCTTCTTCTACATTTACACTACTAGAAGCACTCTGTTTGTTTAGTTTGCTAGTCAAAAAAGCTAAACAAAGGGCGCTAAAGCTACTTAAAGCTATAAATTGACGACGTTTAAAGGGCATATATTACCTTGAATGATAAATTAGGGCTAAAAGTATCGTTTATCGTACTCGTAAAAATTTAGCCTATTTACTGTGTTTAGGAAAATTCGATGTCCCAAGATAGGTCAAATTCACCGCCGCCAAAACAACAAAGTCCGTCAGCTTTACAGACGCAAAGTGTCAAACTTTTACGGGGAATAATTCAGTTATCGGAAAATGCGATCGCGCGGATTGAGTCTTCACCACCTATAGACTCAGCAAATAATTTTGCTCAAGTTCAGCAGTTTTGGAGGGCAATACTAGCACCAATCCGCTTTTTGCTCCCAGAAAATCTATCAGCATTATCCGATCTAGGCTTAACGAGTATTATTGTGGGATTATTAGTAGCTTTAATTGGGTCAACTACTTTATTTTCTAGTCCACCGCCACAAGTTGCTACTATCTCGCCGAAACCTGTACCTGTTGTCGCTACTCCTGAACCAAAACCAACCATAACGACTCCTCCAGAATTAATCGCACCAACAGAGGAAAGTAAACCCGTAGAAGTTATTCCTACACCCGACGAAATAGAAGCTACCCCGACTCCTGAAATAGAAGCTACCCCAATACCGGAAGAAATCGCACCGACTCCCAAAGTAGAACTCACACCAGAACAAAGCTTGATTGCATCAATTCAGGCGCAAATAACCCAAGCGGGCGATAGCATTTCTGATTTAATTCAATCAATTCAAGCTAATTTCGCTGATGGTAGTCTAGTTATTCAAGTTAAAGACGATTGGTATAGTCTGGGACAATCGGAACAAGATAAATTAGCCCAAAAGCTACTAAATGAGGCACAACAACTAGATTTTACGCATCTGGAAATTACCAATTCTCAAGGAGATTTATTAGCGCGAAGTCCTGTAGTAGGTACAAATATGATTGTGTTTAAGCGGGTCGCTGGTTAATTTGCGATCGCCCTTGGCGCTACCCCCTGGGTAATCGCGTCTCTATACGCCTTAACTTGCAAATCTATTCCCGTAATCGCTGTACCTACAACTACTGCATACGCTCCTAAGTCTAAAGCTTGACGCGCCATATGTGGGGAAGAAACGCCACCTTCACAAATTGCAGGGATATTTAGCTTGACTATTTGACTCAATAATTCTAAGCCTGGAGGTGTTAAACCTTGGGTTTGGCTGGTGTAGCCGTACAAAGTAGTCCCGATGATGTCTGCACCCGCTTTTAATGCTGCGATCGCATTATCTATAGTATCAACGTCCGCCATTACAGGTTTACCTAGTTCATGAATCTGAGTAATTAAGCTCGTAATAGTTTCACCTTGGGGACGATTTCTAGATGTAGCATCAATTGCAATGATATCTGCACCCGCTTGAGAAACCGCCTCAGCATGATGAAATTGCGGCGTAATGTACACATCATACCCAGATATTATTTGCTTCCACAGCCCAATTACAGGGGCATTGCAGCGCTGTTTTACGGCTTGAACGTGGGCGGGGGTATCGATTCTAATAGCCACTGCACCTTGGTTTATGGAGGCAGTGGCGATCGCGGCAATTACACTAGGTTCATACAATGGCGAATTTGTAGGCGCTTGACAAGAGACAATTAAGCCATGACGTAAAGGCTCAATAACTTTAGTAAAATCAACGGACATAAAAATAGGTTTTTAGCAGCTTTTGGTTTACTAAATAGCATATAGGCAGTAAGTGCGATCGCGCGTTGGTAGTTTAATAGGTTTTATTAAAAATAATTTAAGTTCTCTGGGACTTTTTTTGCAGTGAACCAAAAGTTTGAGCAATATTTGTCATGGTACGGAATAGCTTATAAGGCTGATCGGGAAAAAGTTGAAACTCAAATCTTTGATAAAACCTCACTGCTTCATCGTCAATCGCTTCTACTACTACTGCATAACAACCAGTAGTTTGACTAACTCCGAAACTTCGGTATAAAGCGTCCATAATTAACAACTTTCCCCAACCAAATCCCCGGCAATCTTCAGCCACCGCTAATCTCCCAATTAAAACCGCGCCAACTATCGGATACTTGGGCAATTTTTTTACAATGCTTTGGGGTAATTGTTCAAGATTTATGCCAGTAGTAGACAAAGTATAGTAGCCAATTATTTTTTGCCGTTCTCGGTCAAAAATAACGTAAGGAATAGCAATATTTCTTTTTTGATCTTGGGTAGCTGCAAAGTGAAAATACCGATCTAGTTGTTCGTTACCGCAGCTAAAAGTTGCTCTATCGTGGTGTTTTTCGAGTGGTTCTATACAAAAATCAACGGATTTTGGGTTTAACACTAATAGGAGTGATTATTTATTCATCATTTGCTCATACCATTGAGCATCAGCATAGGCGCGATCGCTAGGTGCGGGGGGATTCAACAAAGCATCGACAAAAGCTTGGCGATCGCGATCGGTTAATTGGAGAAGTTCGCAATCTTTGATGATTTGCCTAGAAGTCTCCGTCAGAACTGCAACCATAAATTCCGTCAAATTCTGTCCGCGCAAAAAAGCCGCCCTTTCCATCAGTTGCTTTTGCTCCTCGGTTACACGAGCTTCTAACCGCGCATTTTTTCTAATTTTATTGACTTTGGTTGAATCTGTAATTAGTCCTGTACTCATGGTGTAAAAATTCCGTGCTTAGGAATATTATTGCATATAGTACGCGCTGTAGCCGTACATTTTTCCTCTCAATCAGCTAGAGAGCAAACAAAAATGAAGTGTTAAACTTGAGAACATCCTTATTGTGCTGACGTTTGAGCCAAAATATCTAAATAAGCTTTGACGGTGTTGGAAAGTCCCCTTTCTAGAGCTTCAGCTATTAGAGCATGACCGATTGAAACCTCTAGAATATTAGGAATTAAGCAGAATTTGCTGAGATTTTCTAAATTCAAGTCGTGTCCTGCATTAACGCCCAATTCTTCAGTTTGAGCCGCTTTAGCCGCTTGAACATAGTCATTAAATACGGTTTCTACCCGTCCTTCACGAAATGCCGTTGCGTAAGGCTCGGTATATAATTCAACTCTATCAGCCTCAATCTTTTTAGCTAATGCCATTTGATGAGGAACAGCATCCATAAATAAGCTGACACGAATTTGATGCGCTTTAAGTTTTTGGATAATCGGAATTAGACGTTCTCCGTCCTCCACAAGATTCCATCCACAGTCTGAAGTAAACGCATCGGGTAAATCAGGGACTAACGTACACTGTGTAGGCTCAATCCGACACACAATTTCCATAAATGGGGGATGAAACGGATTGCCCTCAATATTGTATTCAGCACCGCTAAATTCATCAGCGAGTATCTGCGCTAAATCATCTACATCATCAGGTCGGATATGGCGCAAATCAGGACGAGGATGTACGGTGATGCCATAAGCTCCTGCTAATAAGACTGTTCTCGCGCTTACGGTTACGCTTGGTATGCCTATATTGCGAGAATTTCTTAATAGAGCAATCCGATTGAGATTGACGCTTAGGTTAGTCATTTAAAAGTTGATAAAATGTTTCCTGTGTATTCTATCAATCAGAGGAAGTACCATAATTAAAAGCTGCTAAAACCCAAAAAATAGATATAGTTAGGGCGTTCAAAATAGTATTTTAACGCCCTAACTATTGCCTAGCAATTTAGGCGTTAATTGTTGCTACTTCTCTTTCGACAAGAGCCTCAACCATTGGCTTGCGTGAAGTCAAATCGAACTTATAACCATCGGGGAGAATGTGTAACTTAGCTCCACAAATTGCTAAAGCTTCATCTTTGAGAATTTCACCAATATTAGTGTGAATTATGTCCGCCACATCTACAACTGTTACTGCACCTTCGCCAACTACTTGCAGTTTATTATTCTGCACTAATACAGAAGTATTTTCATCAATCCCAATTCCTAAGACGGCAGGTTGCTGTGCTAGCGCCGAAAGTAAGCGCCCCAAACGCCCACGCTGGAGAAAATGTTGATCTACGACTATTCCAGGCAAAAAACCCATGCCAGGAGCCATTTCTACAACATTGACGCGCGGATTTGTTTCCGAATCGCCTTCAACGATCATCACATCAGGCATCATCGCTGCACCCGCACTTGTCCCCGCAACTATTATCCCTTCTTGGTAGCGTTTTTGAATCGCTGCATCAATTTCGGTGTCTTTAAGTATGCTGGTGATTCGAGATTGATCCCCGCCAGTAAAAAACACCCCGGTAGCTTTGTTGACTGCTTCTAAATAGGTAGATGAGCTTGCATCTTCTCGTTGCACAGTGTCAACTATACGAATATCCTCTGCTCCTAAGCGCTCAAATACTTTAATATAGTTTTCTCCTACTTCTCTAGGCATTTCGGTCGCTACGGTCATTACCACAATTCGCGCATTCACACCCCCAGCACGACGCACAAATTCGCGCAAGATTTTACAATCTCCCTCTTTGTCTTCCGCACCACCAATAATTAATAGCTGTCCACTGCTTTCACTCACGACAATATCCCTTCAAGCTTTTGTGACTATTTCTAATAAATCATGAAGAAATCTTCTAATGAAACTACTGTTTGGTAGATATCTATACAGAAAATTGTGACTTTGCGGTTTGAAGATTGAAGAATCACGAATAAAGTTTTTGGCGGTCAATAAAAAAGATGGGTACTATCCATCTTTGCTAGAACTAAATTTAAAAGCAGTTGTGTTAAAAACTATTCAACAAAAAGACTCCGCTCAATTAAACCGTTGAGAAACTCTTTAGCTCTTTCTAAAGGTAGATGTCTTGGTTTACCTTCATAGACGATTTGATATTCGTGGTCATCTGACCCATCTCCGTAGCCAGCAATTAACTTGAGGTGAAAAGCTTTCTCAGCTAGTTCTTTAATTTCATCTCTGAGTTCAGCTTCCTTTTGAGATATATTTGGCTGTCTCATAAATGGATTTTCTAAAGTGTTTTGTATATTGTTAACCAAAAGCGTGATGCTTTACACCTTTCAAAAGTTATATTTTCAAGAGAGCGCATTTAGCTAAAAGGAGTTTTTTATGGTTCAATCTCGTAACATGGAGATTCGCGTCAATGCGAGAAAATCTGACGCATTCGACATTTTTAATATCAAGCACTACCAGGGAGCAAACCCTTATTTGGAAACGGGAGCATTGGTATTTAACTTTACGCTAACGGGGTACCAAGAACCGTTAGAAATTGAGGAATATTTACAAATAATTGGCGAATTTTATCCGCAGATGCTCAATGTTGAAGGTGGTTACAACTCCTACGCGCAGTTATTTGCCCGGACGGTTGCAGAAGTTGGACAGCTAGACATGGGTTTGCATTTGGATAAGTGGAGTTGCAAACAAGGGGAAGAAGCAATTATTGCGGTGCAATCGCTCCACGCGCGGACAAGTAAATCGGTTGTGTACTTTGTGTGGGACTGGTTTGAGGCGATGACTCAAAAGCAGAAAATTGTCTTTGACGAGCAGATTAGAGTAATTCAAGATATGTTTAGGCGAAGTGCTTACGGTGGCCCTACAGTTTATGCTTTGTTACGTACCGCCGCCGTTAAAGGTATTCCTACTTTTTATCTGTGGGATGAAGGGTTGATGCAATACGGCTATGGCAAAAAGCAAGTTCGTGGTATAGCAACTACTTTTGACAGCGATAGTCATATAGATTCAGACTTTACTACTCGCAAAGATGATTGCAAAGCTTTTTTAAATACTTTGGGCTTTCCCATCCCGACAGGAAGTATTGTTTTAACTCGTGATGAAGCAATTTCTGTAGCTAAAAGTATCGGCTACCCTGTCGCAGTGAAGCCTGTAGTTGGTCATAAAGGTATTGGGGTGACGGCGGATGTACAAGACGCGGAAGAATTGAAGGCGGCTTTTTCACGGGCTATTAAGGCGATTCCTGACGATCAACCGACGCGGGTAATTGTCGAAAAAAGTGTTTCGGGGGCAGATTTTCGGTTGCTATGCGTCAATGGTCGGTTTGTTGCTGCTACCGAGCGCCGTCCTGCTTGGGTGGAAGGTGATGGAAGACTGAGTATTGATGAATTAATTGAGCGCGAAAATCGCACCAAAGCTCGTAGAGATACGCCAACTTCGGCTTTGAGTAAAATTCAACGCGATGAGGCGATGGAGTTGTATTTAGAAGAACAAGGTTTGAGTTTAGATAGCGTCATTGAAAAAGGACAGACTGTATATCTGCGTAAAGTTGCTAATTTGTCTGCGGGTGGCGTGAGTATGGATGCAACCCACTCTGTTCATCCTGATAATATTGTGTTGGCGCAAGATATCGCCCAGCATTTTAGGTTAACTTGTTTGGGAATAGATGCGATCGCCCAATCCTTATCGAACTCCTGGAAAGATGGCGGTTTTGGGATTTTGGAGATAAATTCAGCGCCGGGCATTTTTATGCACCTCAACCCAGCGACGGGAGAAAGTGTAGATGTTCCATCTCGGATTTTAGAAACATTTTTTGCTTCTGATAGCGATGCCAAAATTCCCTTAATTACTTTTAATAACATTGCTGTGGAGGAGTTAGAGGCAATTATTGACTATATTCTTTTACAACATCCTGATTGGACAATTGGTGCGGTTTGTAAAGAAAGAGTATTTATCAATCGTGCTGAAAAGAATCTGAATAAAGACTACAACAGCAACGTACAGAATTTGTTACGCAATCCCAAGCTTGACTTACTAATTGCTGAGTATCAAGGAAATATTCTCGAAAGAGAAGGGATGTTTTACACGGGTAGCAACATCGTAATTTTGGATAATCCCACCGAAACCGAGATGATGTTGGCGCGAAACATTGCTGAGGAGGCAATTTTGGTAACGAAAGAGAGCAATAGTATCTCTATTAAACGCCAAGGTTTGATTGAACAATACGATCTTGGGGAAAATGAGCCATTTTCTCGCGTCTATCTCAAAGAAATTGCTACGATTTTGTAGGTCTTCATTGCAAAAAACATCGTGCATCGGATTAGCGCTACACCGGGAGGATGGAACCCTCAATCTGAGGGAGTAATTTTTTTAGAACAAACTCCTGCTCCTATAATATTGCTAACGGCGGCGGATACAGATATTCAAACAATTGCCGCCGCCGTAAGTAAGTTACCTGTAGGCTTTCCAGCCTTGCGGGTTGCCAATCTCTTGCAATTGCAGCAACAGTTAACTATTGATACTTACGCGGAAGAAGTTTTAGAAAAAGCTGAAGTAATTATTTTGCGCCTCTTGGGGGGAAGGGCTTATTGGAGTTACGGTTTAGAAGTAGTACAGGAAACTGTACAAAAAACAGGTGCAGCTCTAATTGTTATTCCTGGGGACGATCGCACCGATCCAGAATTAATTAACTATTCTACCGTTGCTTTAGCTACTGTCAATCAGTTGTGGCGCTATTTTACTGAGGGTGGAGTTGAGAATATTATCCACGCTTTGCAGTTTGTTTGCGATCGTCTTTGGCGCTACCCCCTGGGTAATCGCACTCTAAATAATTCTCCCTACAATCCGCCACCGCCCCAAAATGTTCCCCGCGTAGGTTTGTATCCTTATAATGCTGTTGGTGACGCTCCGAAAGTCGGCATTTTATTCTACCGCGCTCATTATTTAGCCGGAAATACACTCCCCATTGAGGCACTTTGTCAAGCTTTGACAGCGAGGAATTTACAAGCAATCCCTATATTTGTATCTTCTTTGCGCGACTTGGAAGTACAAGGAGAGTTATTAGATTATTTACAAGACGTTGATTTACTTCTCAATACAACTAGCTTTTCTTTGGCGCGATTGGAGACAGAAACCCCACAACTAGATTTATGGGAAAAGTTAGATATCCCAGTATTACAGGCAATTTTTAGTAGCGGTACAGCAGAAAGTTGGGAATCGCAGTTGCAAGGACTTTCACCCCGCGATTTGGCAATGAATGTAGCTTTACCAGAAGTAGACGGGAGAATTATTACTAGAGCAATTTCTTTTAAAGGAGTAGAAGCGCGAAACCCAGATTTAGAAACAGATGTAGTTGTTTATCAACCAAAAGGCGATCGCATTGATTTTGTTGCAGATTTAGCGGCAAAATGGGTATGTCTGCGTAACTGTCCGCCTCAAGAGCGACGAATTGCGCTGATTTTAGCAAACTATCCTAACCGCGATGGTAGGTTAGCTAATGGTGTAGGTTTAGATACTCCCGCTAGTTGCATAGAAATCCTCAAAGCTTTACAGAATGAGGGTTACGAAGTAAAAGATTTACCCGCTAATAGCGACGAATTAATGCAACTATTGGTGTCTGGAGTAACTAACGATCCCGAAGGACGCGAGTTAAGAAAAGTTAGGCAATCTTTAGATGGCGCAGAGTATGAGGAATATTTTGCAAGTTTACCAGAAGGTGTAAAAAAAGGAATTTGCGATCGCTGGGGTGAATTTAAAGATAAGTTTGCAATTGCTGGGGTGCAGTTGGGTAATGTATTTGTAGGGATTCAGCCATCACGAGGTTACGACAAAGACCCTAGTTTGAATTATCACGCGCCAGACTTGGAACCTACCCACGATTATCTAGCTTTTTACTATTGGGTGCGAGAAGTATTTGGGGCTAATGCGCTCATTCATGTCGGTAAACATGGCAATTTGGAATGGTTGCCTGGTAAGAGTATAGCTTTATCGAACGAATGTTATCCAGAGGTGGCTTTGGGAGCAATGCCGCATTTTTACCCATTTATTGTCAACGATCCGGGGGAGGGATCGCAGGCTAAACGACGCGCCCAAGCAGTAATTTTAGACCATCTCACGCCGCCCATGACTCGCGCCGAGCTTTATGGGGGTTTGCAGCAATTGGAAGGGTTGGTTGATGAATATTATGAGGCGCAAGGTTTAGATCCGGTGCGAGTTCCCATTTTACGCGATCGCATTATGCAATTAGTTACGCAAGAAAACTTAGCTGTGGATACTTCTACAGAAATATCCTCAATTTTGAACTATCTCGATAGCTATTTGTGCGAACTCAAAGAAGCCCAAATTCGGGACGGATTGCATATATTTGGGCAATGTCCCCAAGGGAGACAGTTAATAGACTTGATAGTTGCAATTTCTCGTCAACCGAGTAATGGACGAATTGGTTTAACTTCTGCGATCGCAACAGATTGGGGTTTAGATTTTGCCCCTTTAACTACAGATTTGGGACTTCTATTATCTGCAAAGTCTCAGCAAATCCTCACTGATAAAAACTATGCTTGTCGGACAGTAGGAGATGCGGTGGAAGTTATTGAAGAATATGCAGCTTGTTTAGTTGAAAGTGCGATTACCCAAGGGGTAGCGCTAGGAGCGATCGCTAAGGTCGAAAATGTCTCATTTATGGACTGGATAAATGAATTTTTGCTTCCAGCTTTGCAACAAACCAATCGAGAAATTACCAATTTATTGCACGGACTTGATGGCGGCTACATTCCTAGCGGCGCTTCGGGTGCGCCAACGCGGGGTCGTCCTGAAGTATTACCAACGGGGCGTAATTTCTATTCGGTAGATATTCGCGGTATTCCCACAGAAACAGCCTGGATTATTGGAAAAAAGGCAGCAGAAGTATTAATTGAACGTTATACCCAAGAAAACGGCGAATATCCCCAAACTTTGGGTTTATCTGTGTGGGGAACTTCCACCATGCGGACGGGAGGCGATGATATTGCGGAAGCTTTGGCATTACTTGGGGTACAGCCTGTATGGAATGGAGTTTCGCGGCGAGTAGTAGACTTTGAAATTTTGCCATTATCAATGTTAGGTCGTCCCCGCGTAGATGTAACTCTACGGATTTCCGGCTTTTTCCGCGATGCTTTTCCCAATTTAATCGATTTATTTGATGCGGCGGTAGTTGCAGTAGCGGCGCTAGAAGAAGCGGAAGATCAAAACCCCATAGCAGCGAAAGTAAAAAGCGAAGTGCAGACATGGTTAGAATCGGGTATAAGTTTAGAACAAGCGCAAATAAACGCTCATTACCGAGTATTTGGTTCTAAACCTGGGGCTTATGGTGCTGGTTTGCAAGGCTTAATTGAGGCGCAAAACTGGAACGATGATAGCGATTTAGCCCGTGCATATATCAACTGGAGTTGTTACGCCTACTCCGGCAAAAAAGAAGGTCGCGCAGCACCAGAAGCTTTTGAACAAAGGCTTAAGAGTATGCAAATTGTGTTGCACAATCAAGATAATCGCGAACACGATTTATTAGATTCTGATGATTATTATCAGTTTCAAGGCGGCTTAACGGCGGCGGTAAGGTCACTAACGGGTAAAAATCCTCAAACTTATTTTGGCGATAATTCTATTGCAGCTAATCCGCGCGTCCGTCAACTAAAGGAAGAAATTGCTAGAGTATATCGTTCTCGCGTCGTCAATCCTAAGTGGATTAGCGGGGTAATGCGTCACGGCTACAAAGGCGCGTTTGAAATGGCGGCGACGGTAGATTATTTATTTGCTTACGATGCTACAACTCGTTGCGTTGAAGACTATATGTATCAAGGTGTAGCAGATGCTTATTTGTTCGATCCCGCAGTGCAGGATTTTGTGCAAAATAAGAACCCTTGGGCGTTGCGAGATATGGCAGAACGGTTGTTAGAAGCGCATCAAAGGGGGTTGTGGCAAGGTGTTGATGCTCAAATGGTCGATAAATTGCGAAGTCTGGTTCATCAAGCAGAAGCGATCGTTGAGGAGAACGCCAGTCCTAAATAAATAAGGATATGGGATGATATCTATTGTAAAAACCTTTATTGTTTGCACGTTTAAGAAGATATTTTCTACTGCCTCTAAGACGTTTTAGCTAATCCTTAATTCAATTTTTTCTGCTAAAATTTACTAGCTTAATACGACTAGATTAGTTAATCTTTCTATCAATACAGGTTATAAAGTCAATGAAAATAGAAGCTAACGACAAAATAAGTTT
>QQTW01000930.1_pt1 | contig 19754 bp, 19 predicted proteins | sample 1904831 | NCBI WGS metagenome assembly QQTW01 (sample SAMN09435610, study PRJNA476489) | Subsurface metagenome, whole genome shotgun sequencing project. | reverse complement strand
GAACTAGGTAGGTACTAGAGTCATGTCGAATTTCATCAATATCATAAGGTACTGTACATATTGGTATTCTATCTGATTATTACTCTACTACAATGGTATCTCTCATTCTACATGTGTCTCGTCGTAGGTCTCCAATTGCGGTTCAATTCATCAATTACCAGAGGTTACTCTACATGTTTACAGTTTTGTTCTCTAGGTCGCTGGAAGCAAGGGGATAACTATGAGATCTCCCGTCGTTTTATCATCACTTTCGCGACCCGTTCAAACCTCTTACATCGCATCGCATTCACATCGCATTGCAGCGCCTCGCAGCGCATCGCATGCGGGCCAGGGACAGGTCACAGGATACTTGTGGTAAATCATACGGAGGCTGGGCTGTACCATACGAGGCAGTACTTTACGACTAATCAACGTGGCTTGCCTTGGCTGACTCGAGCCGCCGCCGTCAGATTCGCTAGAAGCGCTTGACGTTGAGTCGTCCACGGCCCCACACTGTTCCCCCATGTCCCACATTTTCCCACACTTTACAACCCCACTGCTGACGGTACTTACGCTCGATGAGGTAACATTCTGGAAGCCGTCATCGAAGCGCGCTAGAAGGAATTGGCTGCACTAGAAGGCTTGGAAAGCCTTCCCCGCGAGTAGCGCCAGCAATTGCTTGGCCGGTGTCATGTCCGGCGCCGATCGCCTTCGACGATGCCTTCCAACGTTCCATCGTCCTTCCAGATCGACCGCTCATCACCCAATGATACAAAGTCATCTCAAGGTTGAGGGCACGGGGCACGTGGTAGCCTTAGGAAAAGTGAAAGCCATGCCGCGGGCGCAGGCAGTAGTATCTTTCTAACTTAGTTGCCGTTTATCATCCCCCATAACGGGTTCGCTCTATGTGACGGTCACAGCACAGTACAGAATCATCCAGCTGATGGGGGCCAAGAAGATGCTCGGACCAAACAGATAGTCGTATGCTGTGTTGACTACTGGTAGCTTCACGATCAAATTGCTTTAGTTGGCCAGGATACGGCAACGTTATATGAACCGTGGCGCCATACTAGTCACTGAGTTTGTTGATTGCAATGCTGCACGTGGCCTAATTCCTCCTGCGCATCACCGTTCGCTGGAATGGAGTGGTGAGGATGGAGAGGATTTGGAGAACGAAGGTTGGGGGTTGGGGATTGGGGAAAGAAATGACCTTGGCATATATTTTCGGAAGATAGCGCGATATGCTGCTATCGATCACTTTGTTGGCTCTCTACTCAGTACTCTCAGCACCATCTTCCCTGCATCGGCCCTTGGCGGGCCCCTAGAGAAGTCCACCTGCATGTCTGTCCCACATCAAACCTCGACAGCTCCCAAAGTATGTATCCGAGCGATCCATATTCGACTGGAAACAAACTTCTTCTAGAAGGGCTTGCTGACTATACCTGGCAGTTCTTGTTGCGATACAATTACTTCAATGGGGCTCGAAAATGATCTAGTATGATACAGTGTGAGGATGAGTTAGGGTACGGTAGCTCTTCGGTTGGCGGCATACAGCCTGCCGATCTTGACCCTGCTGCTCTTTCAGTCCTCGCCGCAGCCTTTTCCGCCGATCTAACTAGGATTCTGCTTCTCTAACGTTAACTAGGCCGTCCAGTCAGATGCATCTCCAAGGGTTGTGAAAACGGTGTGTGGGAAGGGCTGGAGGCGCTCGTCACGAGTGGCGCTTTTCTGCCGCGACGAAGTTGACCCGCCCGAATTGATTCTCTTAAGCTGTCCCGAACGTCTTATATCACCGTCTCATAATATCAAGTCATTCAACGTCAGCCAAACAGCTTAACGACTACGCGTCTCTAATGAAACCTTGGGACTCCTCGTCCTCTTCGGTACCTTCCGAGCTCGTATCATACCGTACGCTTCATAACCAAACCCACCAACTTCGATACCTGTATCAAATACTGATGCACATTCGGACGATGCGAACTGGACTCGGACTCGAAGCGCTTACCTTGGCAGACTCCAAGAACAACTCACCTGGCAAATATCTTCGTACCTCGAACCCGGCGCTCAAGGCGCCAGAGACTCGCATCGCTCGTCTATGAGCTGGTGACCCAAACGACGGTGAGACAGTCGCTAAGTAAATCCATAGCCCTAAAACACAGGGGTAACGGCGCTGACTGTTATCATCAATTAGTGAGGCCGGGCACTGATACTGTGGTTACTCTGGGACAGACGGGATGTCTCAATGTAGCTGTCATCCGTGCAGCATTGATACCTATATTCAGTACAGTAATCCGGTTGCCACTGTTCGTCGTGCCAAGCCTCCAAAGGTTTAATTGCGTGCTCATCTTGTTCTCGAATTCGGTTGGATTTCCGAGGGAGTTGCCTACATCGGAAAGAAAGCACCCAGTTCCGAATGCTATCTCATGCGCACTCAATGAATGGACCGTCAGGAACTGCTTGGTCGTTTGTCATTTCCGGTTGTACCAGCTGGCATCCCACCATCTTCAGGAAGCATGCGCAAGGCTCTGCATGTATCACAACCACCAGGCTTTGATACGCAGCCTCTCGTATACAATCTGATCGCTTTTGCTTGTTTGCCATCAAGGTTCACTCAAGAGTTCAGCCAAGAGGTAGAGCTAGCGTGGCGGAGAACTTGTGGGGGAGAGGTACAGTGTAAGTAAGATTACCTTCTCCGCCTACCGCAAGGCGCGATGCAGCCTCATCTACGTCCCAGGGCGGTTCCTTTCTAGGTCTGGAAATGTCATGTCTACGTCTAGGGCAGCTGCTCCCAAGAGTCTAGTGCCTCTTGGCGTGCTTATATGCACATCACTAGACATCATGCTGAACATTTCCCAGACACAAGCTGTCTTGCCGATCGCGTCAAAGGCCGTCCGGCTCCTGTGAATCGAGTTAACCGCTCAGTTTATTAGGCGGTGTGCGCCAAGCTCGAGTATATTACCGCAGCGCTGGGAACCCAGAGCTCCAGGCCTCCGATGTTTCCGAGCCCCTGCGACAGAGCAGATTCTGGGAAGCTCGCGTAGGTACCGCATCAGTGAGAAGCGTTCAACGTTGAAGCCTATGTACACATCCGGGAAAACGCCTGCAGCCAAGTTCGCCGCTGGTTTGTGATGATATACGATCCTGGTTCTTTGGGAAAAGCAAATCCCACGCTCTGGAACGCTCCTCTGCCACGTCCTTATCCTGCCCAGTGGAAGTCATGAACTCAGGTCGTCTCGGCTAGGTATCCCAGCCGACAAGCGGACTGCGCCGACTATTATTGGCCGTCTCCGTCTGACAATACATATTCTCCAATAGCCCCCTCACCAGTCACGTATCCCACACGTCCAACAAAAACCCACCATCGGCGCCCTGAAATACGATCTCTAATCATATCGTGGATACGCTTGATATCCATCCAATGGATCGTGCAAGTTATACCCGTCAGCGTTGAGTCTATTGGAAGGTTGGAGAATCCCCAATCTTCCTTATATCATGATTTGTCAATGTTTCACCTTGTTCTTGTCGTCGTCTATGACTTGATCTCTCACTTCTAAAGATTAGCACACTCCTCTGTCTTCACTCACTGGTGGGGATATCTCTTTGCCACTGGTGTAAGCTGGGCCGGCGGAACTTCATCTTGACATGCTTACACCCACCATATCTCATGCCCGGCTACTATGAGCCGGGCATCAGTACTCGAGTCGGACTTACAACATAGTCGAAGTCTTTGGCTGGAGTGAAAGCCTGAGTCCTCTACGTTCATATACGATTCGACCGGCTTGGATGGCGTTGGCAGTTTTGTAACCGCCACGGGCTACGCCGAAGCTCATTAGGGCGTGGTCTGATCTCCTCTCAGGCGCAAACCAAATGTCACTAGCAGGGTCCTCAATGGCGGGGACCATCTACGATGGCTCTCAAACCTTACAATCAATTTGAAGCTCTAGGCCGTTACGTCAGCTTACTGACGATCTTTATTACAGAGCCTCACACCGCCGATGGGTTGTGTGCTACACCGACACATCACTGAATACTTGCAGCCGTCACCCTTCTTTCTGATCATCGACGTACGCATATTGATATATTCAGCAATTACTGTTGAGGATTCACCAGATTTGTCCCAATTATCACTGCTACCTCCTCCAGTCGTTATCGCCAGCCTTCTCATCAATGGCCGAGACGCCCATCGCCCTCTTATACGAGCTATGATTTTATCAAACGCTTTGAAGCTCTCATTGCTCTTCTCAGCACGACTTGGGAGTGGACCGGTGGATTTCAATGCAACCGACAAAGCACAAAGCAATACCTTGTCCCTTTGCGAAAAGCCTGCAAATCATGCAACTTTACAGTTCTTGCGCTTTCGTTCGTCTAGGCAATGTGAATGATGTTCCTCCATTTCCGAACATGTCGTCTCAGCATTGGCATGGTTTGAGCACCTCCTACGGAACAAAGACTTATAAATCAGAACCCTTAATTCCTTGACGTGGTTGGAAAAGTGCAAAACCTCCCTATACGAGAGTGCGGTTGGTCGACAACAGCTCTGTTCCTATACAATACGAATCCATATCGTCACCACAAACTAGTCGCGCTCCAGCGTACTGTTTAATTGGGGAGGCCTGGGATGATCGCTCGGAACTTGGACTTTCTATATCCTTTCAGGCGCATACACGACATGTCTGGCTCAACGAAGCAATACCGTGCAGGACACTGTGGGCATATCCATACTCTTTGTCTCGTCAATGTTAATGCCAACACCATGATGAAGCAGGAAAGATCTTCAAAATACACACGAATAAGCCATTTGGAGCCTCTGCATTGTCGAAAAGGGCGCTGGGATACAACACGTTGTGGCATGGTATGTTCAATTAGAGTAGCTGTATCTTAGCGCACCATAACAAATATTTGACAAAAAGAAATATCTCATTCTGTGACTGTAGGCTGTAGATTACCATCGTTGATGTCAAGAGGTGGCTTTTTCCAAAGTCATAACATTCACTGCTGCTTTTGAGGTAGAGCTTAGCCCCCAGCCACCCTGAATCCTTTGCTCCACACACTGACCATTAGACAGTATACACAATTTCACCCCTCCTACATCACCAAGGCCGACCAGATCACCATCTTCGAGTCGCGCATCCGATCGCCAAGAGAGCTACGACGAAAATAGCCGCGGAGCCGTTTACTTCGCTTGAGCTTCGCGAACTTTTGACAGCCGCTCGAGCCAATCAGCGTGAGGCTTCAAAGCTTGGAGCAAACAACCAAACAAAACAACGTTCTGATACCGGAAGAGACCTGTGGCCTGGAATTCTCTCGTGATCAGAGCTGAGTGGAAATTTCAACATGAGGCGACTTCGGGTTCAGGTCCTGCCATTGCCGTCGGCGACAAGCTTCCCGATTCCACCGTTTATGGAACCATGTGCGGAAGATGATACACTTGAAGACCTCTACCATAAGATAACTGTAAGGTATAGTCGATTGTATCCTCATCGACCGTAAGTTCTCCACTTTGAGTCTGAAGATTCCTGAACAGTTGAGCATGGCTCTGAGACTAACACCCGCTTCACAGGCCCCTTAAAATCCAGCGATTGCTGGATGGCTACGATACTGTACTCGAAGTTGGAGATCCGGACTTCAAAGTCGGTGATGCCTTTATGGACAGCGAGAAAACCGAGTCCGTTGCGAAATTCACCGTCAAAGTCCGCCAGGAACCATTACAGACACCAGCACCCTTATCTTTAGAGCGTTATGAGTCTATCCCTCCAGATTCGACAGCACGTCCGAGGAAGCGACCATACGGTGGTAATGGATACAGCGGGAGAAGTGGCTTGAGTGAATTTGTACATCCGGGAGACATTGGGATTCCACAACGACGTACTGGATATATTAGCGCGAACAAGAGGCAACGAGTGGAAGGTCATGAGAGGCACCGAGGAGACGAGCGAGACAGGCCAATTTTATCAGCGGAGAGAGACACTGGAGACATTTCCAGTCGGAGACCTTGGGCTGAACGTCAAGACTCTGAAGTACGACTCGTGGAAGACTCACAGAGATCTCCTGCAAATGGTGCTCGAAATCGTATGAAGACAATTCCAAAGTCCTTGTTGTATGGGTTGCTAACCCGCTCTATTAGAATTTAATTCATATCAAACCCCCACATCGCTCTCTATTACAACTTCCTCCGCACCAAGGCAGTATGTCGAACGGGAACGTGTTGGAGTTCCAGATTCACCACCCACTGTGACCAGATCGTGCATCGTTGAAGGATCCCACCCGACCGATATCCTACAGAATACTGTGACAAAAGAGGAGTCACCTGAGCTTGGACAAACACTCCATGACGTCCCGGCTTCAGAATTTAGCAGCCCCTTTAACGAAAGAGAGCAGGGACTTATTAGCGATGCTGCGGATTTCCTCATACACCCTATACCACCATCAACAAACCTATCAGAGGAACACTCGACCCCGCAACATCTACAACTTCGTAACGGAACACAGTCCACACCTCAACCCATGACTGATCTCTTGCTTGCGAAAGATCTGCTTGCACAACATTCGACATCGAACAGTTCACTTCAAAATCCATCTGTAGATCCTTGTTTGTCAGCCGTCCCCCAGAACGGAGTTCGAGATATCTACGATGTGGCCTGTACCGATCAGGAGAATGCTAGAGAACATCCTCACACGCCAAAGCCCAAGCGACTTAAGGTCAACGGTGTCTCGCCTTCTCAGCATACCCCACGATGGCAATCGAATGTAACACCTGCCCCGCAATCTGGTGATTCGGGACGCCGAGCAAGTGGTATCCCACTCTCAGAATTGAACTGGCTGGCTACGCAAGAGAAGTCAATATGCGTACCAAGCAAGGATGATTACGGTAGCACTACCGTGAAACCCGCAACCACGGAACCTGCCCAGTCTGATGAAGAGGAAGGGGTCGATGGCCCAGCGGAGCAGATAGGTAGCGAGGACGAACCCATAGACAGCGCACAGCACGCGCTTGAACGGCGAGACGCCCAGAAGGAGTCAGAAATAATTGAGCAAAAGCGATTGGCTGACGCCGACCGCGTTAGCGAGGAAAAACGGAAGCAGTCTGAGCAGGAGCGCCAGGCTGAGATAACCCGGTTGGTTCGTGAGCAGCAGAAGCGAATCGAGCAAGAGCGCGAAGCTGAAGAGCAACTCTTGAACGAACAAAAAGCGACTGAAGCTGCCGCTGCCGCTAAGGCAAAGGAAGAGCAACTCTTGAACGAACAAAAAGCGATTGAAGCTGCTGCTGCCGCTAAGGCAAAGGAAGAGCGGATTGCCAAAGAAGCAAAGGACATGGCTGAGCAAAAGCGGTCGAAGGAGGAACGAAGGTCGGAAAAGGCTAAGAAGGTTCACGTACAAAAAGAGCAAGAAGAAGCGATCAAGTATCAAGAACACGACAAAGAGGAAAAGAAGCGCGTTGCGGCGGAGACGAAGAAGAAGCAATTTCAGACCGAGAAAGAGAAGATGCAGAAAGAGGACTCTGTTCTGGGCCAGCATGCCATAGAAGAGGTGAAGGAGGCCAGAAATGTTGCCCGATCTACGAAGAAGAAAGGCAAAGCTTCATTACAATCCCAGGTTGAGAAAACTCGGAACGCCAAGGAGGCCGAGGACAGGGCTCAAGTTGCATCGGAACCAAGATCGCGAAAGTCTTCGACTCCTCTAGTCACGCCTGATAATATGGGTAGAGGTGGCCGGAAACGCTCCTCAACTCCAATGATTCCCAGCACAACACTAGCTGAACAAGCGTCTACAGACAAAGTAAAAATGACGAAAACACCGGGCACGCCAAGCAGGGGCACTGGACTTGAGACGCAGGTGCCTTTACCTCCTAGCGCTTTAAGGCAGCGGCCGACCGCGGTGCGAAGGTCAGTATCTTTCACAAACCCGCCGGAATCTTCGACAGTCATCTTGCCGCCCGGAATGGGTCTGCAGGATCTTGACCGAATGAGAGCCAGAAGACTCAGAGAGAGAGAAGATGAAGATGAAGAAGATGATGATGATTCAGTCATCTTCATGGAGGGGAAAACCCAGGTGCCTACGGCCAAGAGTTCGCGCAATAACAAATTCCCCTGCAAGCGCAAGGTCCAGACCACGCTCAAGGTCAAGCGAGACGTCAAACTCAAGGGCAAGGTGATTGATCCACCGGTTGCTCCGGGATCAACTTTCCAGAAATCAATTGAAATAGAATCCGAAAGCGACAAGTCAGAATCTTCGTTCTACTCGGATCCCGAGGCCGACCCGCGACAGCAAAATCGAGCCAAAGCTGGGCCTTCTACAAACAAACCTTCCCGATCTGGTTCCGCTAAAGCAGGCAGAACGAAGTCAGCATCCGTCCCTCCATCTATCACCACCAAAGCACAAGCTGTCAAGCCAGACCCACCGATGGATCAGATATCGGACCATGACAGCATTCAAAGTTTCCGTTCGGAGTCTGTAGAGGAGCTCTCATCTCAATCAGTAACTCGCTTGCCTGCTCGCGACGCGTCTCAGACGGCAGTATCACGTTCACTTTCTGTTTCGGAGAATGGCTCTATGTCATCGTCACCAACCAAAACCAGGCATGCTATTACGAAAGCGGCCATCCCTCGCGTGAGTTCAGCTTCGAGCATTGAACCCTACAGTAGCGGAGGGAATACAGTGAAGCCGGCTTCGGCTTTTCAGCCATCCGTAGGCGAACAAGCTTCCACACAAGCTTCTCAGGCAACATCATCTCAGCTGTCGAATGGCAACACCGATTCGCAAGCGGCTCATCATCCCAAGTCACTCGACCGTGAACTAGAAGAATCCCTCCAACGAGCAATCTCGCGCGCATCCACACAGCCAACCTCGTCTCAAATGATGCCACTCTCATCGCCGCCGAAGCCCAAAGCCAAAGTCACTCAATCAAAGACACTACCGGCACCTAATATAACCACATCGATCACAAAAAGTAATTCGTCTTCACAATCACGATCACTTAAGCAACGTCACCCATTCCTCTCCGATTTCAAGAAGAACCCCCCCGCTTGGAGTTTTCGAGATGGGAAAGCCGCCTCGATGCCAAATCATATGAAATCCAAGCCCAACTCACGTCAGTCATCGAATCCAATGGACGGGACGAAATCGTTGTTTGTGTCCCAGGGCTCTTCCCAATCGCAAATTATTGACCTCGGTAACGACGATACCAGTGAAGAAGACAGTAACAGCTCCTCGTCCGACAACAACAACTACAACCGCTCCAAGAACCAAGCACAGAGCCATAGCACGGGGCAAGAACGGCGACCTGGCAGCGCTGGCGCCGGCGCTGGGAAAGACGCAGCGAGAGGCAGCACACCAGCGGGAAGGAGCAGCCATGGTGGTGCCCTGAACCGTATGTGGCCCTGGGGAGGTAGCAGTCAAAATAAATGAAAATTGCAAATTGATGATTGTCGCGCTATGGGCATTTAGATTTTCGCCGCCTTGGCTCCGAGCTGGCGGTTTCGAAAAGTCGTTAGGAGATGTGGAGGGTTGGCGAGGCGAGTAATGGTTACGATAGGGAAGTATCAGGGAGACAAATCTTCTGCTGCGTGTGCGGAGATTGGGGAATCATGGCGAGGTCTTTTAGATTGTTAATGGTTGTCTTCATATGGCTGGTTGGCTCCGGATATCTTCGTCGCTAGAGAGCGTTTTGCGGGGTGTGATGCACTGTTGTGCTCTGGAGGTTTGCCTTTACTTCGCTCTGACGTGGAGTGTTTCCACTTCGGAACTACGAAGGTCTGAACCTCTCTGCGACACCCGCAAATACTCTACCCTACTACTACACTTTTTCTGTCCTTGTAAGTTACTACTGTGTAAGATATCGTCCTCATAACCTTGAGCGTTCCGTGGAGGCCTTACAATCCGGGAGTAGGGGATTGGTGAAAGAGAGGAGATGTCTCTCTAATTGATCAATATCTTGAAATCCTTCTCCATCGTTCATCGTAGCAGAGTTACAGTCGGTTACAATTTCTGAAGCGTGCCTCAAGCGCAAGAGCGGTCACGGCTAACCGAATCGAGCAAGTAGCTCCAAACGAGCCGGTCACATCAAAACACTTCCGACATCACCACTTCTCTACCCTATCAACATAACCCTCCTCCTCCAACCACCACCCTCACTCTTTCTACTATCAATTATCGCAATGTCGTTCATGGTCTTCAAGCCAACCAGTCTCGTCTCAGTACCGTCGATGATAGTACAACCCCAACCTCCACAAGGGCAGATGTCACCACCTTCCGCAGCAACCATGACGCGTCCGGCACCGCAGGCCCCAATGTCCTTTCCCCAATCGCATCCTATCTTCGACCCGGACTGGCGTCCTCCAACCCCGCAAAGCCAGGCGCGTCCGCTCGAGCAGTCGCGTCACTATCCCGGCACACCACAGTTCAACAACGTCTCTCCGCGCTACGAGGCGCATCAACAGCAGGCGCGAGATATGATTCCGACTCCGGCGACGCTGACCTCGCCGGGCGTCACCATCGGGTCCATCGCTCTTACGTGCTACGACGAGCTCGCGCTCATACGGTATTGTGTCGATTTTCAAGGCTATTACCGGTCGGGCTACCGGACTAAGTTCTGGGTGTCGGCGCGGAAGGGACTCCGGACTGTGGTCGGGAAAGACGTTGAAGATGTCGAGAAACGGATGCGCGTGTTGTTGGCCAAGAGAAGAGCGGAGAAGAGGATACTGGAGGAGAAGGGGATTCTGAGAGTGGACCTCGTCAAGCCGGAGTACAGGGAATTGCTCGATATGTGGGATGACCGGGTAAGATACGTGGAGAGTGGAGAAGAGAAGGTACGCAGTCACGAAGCAGGCATGGAAGACGGCGAGAGCGAGGGCGTGCAGTCTCCCGTCAAAGTCAACACGGACGTCCCGACCCTAACGACGCCCAACTCGAGCACGGGCTGGATCATCGAGAGTCCTGCACAAGATACTAACGCCGGCGAAGAGCCTCCGCCCGTGCAACCATCGGGCGACAAGCCGCATCGCACGCGTCTCAAACCGGCCGAGGAAGTGATCCTGCTTCGGCTATGCGTGCAGCACAAAGACCTCTACAAAACCCTCTTCAAAGCCACATTTTGGAAATTCATCCAGAAGAAACTCCAGGACGAAACGAGCAAGCATTTCACCAACCCGGAAGGTCGCATACGAGTCCTGCTGAAGCGACGCGAGATTGAACGGAAGGAGCTCAAGGAGCGAGGGAGGTTGACTATCGACCTGGTCGATCGCCGATACAAGCAGTGGCTCGACAAGTGGCAAGAGTGGCTCGATGAAGTGGGCGTTCTCAAGCGCCGTCGGACGCGCGACGCAAACGAAATTCGCACGGCCGAAGAGATCTTCTCGAATACCGCCTCGTCCGACTCTCACGCCGACATCTCCGCCACTCTGGACGCCTTCATGCAAGACACCAAAGACGCATCCAACTCCACTTCCTCGAACTCCCACTCCAACGACACCACTACCGGCCAAGATCCCACCTACGCCGACCTAACCAAAGCGATCGAAGAGCTGCGCTCGCGCCCGCACAACCAGCAAGAAGCCATCAATCTGATTGTCAACCTGCAGGCGAAGCAGGTGCAAGATCTGAAGGTCAATCGGGACCGCTTGGATCAGGTTGCAGGCGTTGTGTCGGCGTTGGTGAAGGAGAGGGAGGAGATGAAGAGGCTTATTGAACGGTTGAGGGCGAGTAATGGGGGAGAAGGGGATGGGGGGAATGTTTAGGTGGGGATGGGAGAGAAGATGAAACGGTTGGTGGGATGGGGAGGAGGGGTTCCGTGACGGGAATTATGATGAGGAGGACGAGGGGGAGTCTGGATGGTATGGCGCTTGTATGGCTTCTTTCCTTCACACGATTGTTAAATCTGTTGTGTCTCGTTTCGTGGTGCGGTCGTTCAAGGGTAAGGGGACTTCTTCTATCAGGATGGATGAGCTTTGTTTCTATCCTTCGTCTTATCGCTAGGTCCAGGAGCGTTTCTCTGGCGTGCCATCAAACCGAAACCGAGTGTTCCTTATGGATCAAGAACACGAAGGTACCTCAGTCTGAGCACTTCTGTTCGCAAACGCGTCGACGTGTGGCTTTCTTCGTCTACTTTTTCTTTTACCACTTTTTTCATACCCTTCATTGCTTTGCTTGCATACAATAGCTACTTGATTCACTGTTAGGTAGCTACAGTAAGGTACTTACCACACCACGCCCTTGTGTCACTCCTCATAACTTTGAACGAAAGTACTCGTCTACATGTACAACCCAAGTCCGGTAAGTATCGAAATAGTCCAACCGGTAACAGAAGATTTGCTTGAGTACGAGTCGTTTGATGACGGACAGACACATACGGAAAACTGACTGACGCAATGGAACTCGGACTTCGAGCAACGCATCAAGCCACGACGGAGAACGTTGCAGATGATTACGGTATGGTAACCTTGACTTAAGCGTACAAGTACTCGCTAGCAAAAGCAGCCACACCAGAGAAAAGCCGGACCAGCCGCTGCGGATGGCGAAGGCAAGGGAAAAAGTGAAGTAGAGAAGACAAGGCCTCGGACAGAAGTGAATGAACGCACTCGCTCGCTAGCTCGCTGTTTTCGGGCCCCTACGGGAAGGTAGGCAGAAAGGGATCAAAGATAGGGCGAGGCTGCATGCGATTTGCGACGAGGAAAGAAACAGAAGAAGAAGATGTTTATACAAAGCCCGCCGGCCCGCCAATCGCATCCCCAGCCCCTGAGCACCCTTCCCTTCCCTCTCATTGCGATCGAAGGTACGAAGCCTCAAATCCATCCCACCCAAACCCGACGCTGAAAAAAAAACCCTAGAAAAAAACAACAATCTCCCCCCTCTCATTCCTCCGGAGTCTCAACCCCTTCCACAACTCCTTCTCCTCCTCCGCCTTCCCCGTCCCCATGCTCAAACCCAACTCCCCCCGTTCCCGATGATACCTCTTCAACGCCTTATTAACGCTACAGCCGTGTTCGCTCTCGGGACCCTTCTGCACGAAAGAGAGGAAATGTTCGGCGCGGGAGCGGTAGAGGGTGAGTTGCTGATGATGGCTTTCGTCGGTGTTGGCGTCGGGATGGTATTGGATGGCTTTGAGTTTACGTGATGTTGTTGTCGAGTGTGGTTGATCGACGTGCACGTCGTGATGGGTTCGATGTTTCCGATGATGTTTCCGCGGCCTGCTCTCATCCGACGTTCTCGTGGAGTTGGAGATTTTGCGCGTCCGGACCAGAGCCGACGACGTCCGTCCCGGGCGGACCTTGACCTTGTGGATCTCCAACCCGGTGCGGCTGCGTTTGAGCGGGCTGAGCGGGCTGGCTTCGAAGCCGTCGCCGCCGGAATAATCCGGGCTGGGCGGGAATTCCGAATTGGACAGCAGTCGCGTGAGACCGCCGGTGAGGCCGCTGTGGAGTTCGGGGGGCGCGTCTTCCATGATCTCGTCGTCGCGCGAGTCCAGCGACGAAGGCCGGGCGGCGGTGAGGTCAAGGTCTTCGACGTGGTGGCGTTTGCGCTTCTTGTCGGTCGATGGGCGGTCCCGCCCTTCGCCGTCTTTGGCTTTGCGGGTTCTGCTTTCCCGATCGCGTTTCGGCGCAGGGGTGAGATATGAGCGTCTGTCGTCGTCGTCGTCGTCGTCGTGGTTTAGAGAGACGGGCTCGGCGCCGTAGGAGTAGCCGTTTTCGACGAATTCATCGGCGTAGTTGTTCATTTCGTCGTGGTGTCCGTTGCTTATCCTCGCTAGTTGATCGCCCGCCTCAAAGACGCTGGGTGCGTGTTCTACCATCTTCATCTGCTCTTTCGACCCACCAAGCGACACTCGAGACGCGTTGGGCGTCTGCTCCGTCACCAGGAAATCAAAGACGTTGACCGCGTCCGACGACGCTTGTACGGCTGGAGGGGGACTTGGCGCGGGAGGAGGAGGGTCGACGATGGTGATGGAGCCATAATCTGGATCCGGGGCGTCTTCGACGTAGGCTTTGCGTGAAACGAGGGCGGACGAATCGATGGTCACGGATTTGCGGTTACCGGAATTCTTTGGTTGCGGTGCGCGGTAGAGGGCGCCTTGATATTTCTGGGCTTCGGAGATGCATGACTGTTGTGATTGGAGGAGCGAATCAGCGGTGAACGAACGGGTGGGGTGGAGACCAGACACGTCTTCCTCAACGGCGAACAAGGTGTTGAATGCGCCTTGCCCGTTAGGGGGATGGTGTTGATAGGATTGCTTCGCGCCAACACAGGACTTACCGTATGTGCTTTGTATTCGGTGCCGCGAAAGTGGACCATGCAGTCCAGACAGGTGAATGAGGCGCCTCGACATTGATTCCGGTGCACATCGAGTTTCTTCTTCGTCAAGACATCGCCGCAGCTCTATTGCCTCGTTCGTCAGTACGGCCAAGATTACAGGATGAGGGATGGAAGCACAAGTCGCTCACCTCGCAAGAGAACGAGACCATGTCGCCGAGTTGGAGAGTTGAAAAGGTCAGCGTTGGGGATACCTCGTAAGTCGAGTCGGAGATTTTCCGGCAGTTCGATGGCGACCCGGCAAATGTTTGGTGTTCGAGATGAAGAGGAAGAAGAGGTGGTGTAACAATCTTCCGTCTTTCGTTACTGTAACTCTGGGGCTGAGGCTTTGCCAAGAAGGGAGGGGGGGGAAAGGACGCAAATAAGCAGTAGTTCGCACCACAGTCTGGAGTAAATTGAATATTGCTCGATTCAGTTTAGTCTAAGGGGTTGATACGAGTCTGAAAAGTCCGGGGGAATTTTGGTTTTTGTTTCTCTTTTTCTTTTTTCTATTTCTGCTTCTATTTGTGTCGTGTCGGACCGGTCGTGTCGTGTCGTGTCGTGTTGGTTCGTGTTGCCCTTCCTCCTGAGTGTTTCGTGTGTGTTATGTGTCTGTGTGTGTTTGTGTGCATTGCATATTTACGCATAATCCTTGCACGCGCCTGCATAATATGACATAAACTGGTTATAACCGAAGCTTGGATCAACAGTGACACTAGCCGGCTTGGGCGAATCGAAGGAATCATATCAGGTTTAAGGTGTCTTGGGGGTCACACGCCATAGTCAGGTAAGTACCTTATCTAAAATAGTCCCGGTGACGCGATGGCAGCCCGAGTGGGAGTGGCGTAAGGTACATGGTGGTCCGCGTGTATCTACCGCACAGCTCTTGGAGAATCCTTTGCTGATTCTGTCTTTGCCATCGCGCGGTGGGGTGAGTTGATGTCCAGATCATGGTGGTACTATAGACTTCATCCAGGAAGTTGCCGAAATCAAACAGAGGGGATCACTCCCTGATCCATCCCCGGTTAAGTGTCGAGATACAGAGTTTTGCCTGGCTTGACAATCTAGCTCGATGCTTGCAGAGGTGTGGAGACTATCTTGTTCGGGCTTTCGGAAGATCGTCAAACGAGTCATCTGCTCGGACGACAGGCTGGAGTTGATGGTGGCTTGCAAGGGGTCAGTATTCAGAAAGGCACCGGCTACCAAACGACGCGGTAGACTGTGTGGGCCACCATCGGACGGGTTACCCGATGGTAAGATCTTCATTCAGGTGCCACCCTTGCCGCCTAAAGGATCTCGTCGTGATGTGGTATGTGTGATCTGTAGCAGGCCTCAGTTGGACTGGAGTCGTTCGCTCCGGTCCCTGTGGTCGTTGGTGGAATCCACGATCCCGCTCTTCGATCTTCGAAAGGGCCATATTCGCCTCAACATTCGACAAACGAAGCGACCCGTCTTAATATTACAAAAATAGTCGACTTCTTACCGGAAATGTCCTGAGTATATCAACTCTCGAACAGTCTCCGCCTAGGCCCCCCGCGTCCCCAGAATTGCCAAACGGGCGGTAACAATCCGATGCGGATAGTCTGCATGAGCAACTTTATTTAGATTATCTTCCGGGTCAGCAGGCTCAGCTAAGCCAGGATTCAGTCCAGTTCGTGAGGGTTCTTGCAACGAGCACGATCAGGAGATCAATCCCGGTAGCTTCCATGGTTGCTGTTGATAAGCGGAGAAGAATGCAATCGCCAAGGCCGCTCATTGATGCCGGCAAGGGTTGCTGCGATAGCTGTAAAGATCAAAAGAGTGTACTGATGCCGAGCACGGTAGGGCTCACGCCTTAGGCGCCATGAAGCCGGACCGAGCACTGAAATACAAGGATAGAGAAGGTACAGCTTTCGCAACCGCGTGCATGTGATGCTGTGGGGTGATCCTGGCCATTAGAGACCGCGAACGAGCTGCATGTGCCTTTGATTGCCAGCATCATAGCATAGCGAAAGCCTGAAGCAGTGCGGAAACAGTAGCTCAGCAGAGAAGAGCATAAAAGCCAAGGCAGCACGACATAGAATTGTATCGTGGTCGCACAAACGCTCTGTTGAGGCAGTCGAGAGCTACCATCTGGATGATACTGTAGGATGTTGTCTCAAGATGGGCAGAATGAAGTAATTACGGACTAAGCGCATTGACAACCGAGCTGTGAGTGCAGTTGTACTCGGAGCACAGATCAACTCCAGCAAACCAGCGGAGACCCTTCCTAGGATGACTAACCCAGATGACATGGTGAGGCTGTAAATGAGGGTACGATCACCAATGATTAACAGGATCGTTGAGAGCATTGTGAGAGGAGAGGAGGAAGAAGAAGAAGAAGAAGAAGAAGAAGAAGAAGAAGAAAAAGAAGAAAAAGAACGAATTTGCAAAACAGCAGACGGAAGGTGCAGAATGTAAGTCGATTGCCGGAGCATACCAGCTCACGACGATGATGGTTCCGGGTTCATTGGCGGCTCAACTAGGGAAATTGGTATGAGTATATTCTCGACGCCACTCAACGAAAACAATTGTTGTAACGGCGACTGTTAAGGTTCCTCAATAGGAGGAATCTTTTAGTTCTGTGGGCGGCACTTGGACAAATTTTGCACTTTCAGCGTTGATAGTGCCTGAGATCACAGAACAGTGATAGAGGTCAGTGGATTCATTGTGTGTAGAAGTGGACTTTTTCTTTGCTGGGAGTAGATTGTGTGCCCTGAAAGTAACCGACAAAGGGGCTACCTCACGAGTAAGTTGACTTACCCAATCAGGTAGGATGGCGTAGGATTAACTTACATAAGATACTTTGCGCTTAGGCAAGATGAGATCCCGCGGTCCGTTCCGGTAACGATATTGCAGATCTTCCATGTCTGCTAACCGCTTTGGGGTCATACAGGAAGGTTGACGTCCCAATCCACCACAATTCGCACGTTAAGTTGTCAGTCGTTAGGAGAAAAGAAAGAGATATCAACTAACGTAATGCCCATCACATCTTGCTTCAACTCTATGATTCGCAGATCTGAAGATTGAGCGAGAGGAACAGAGCGACAAACCCTCCTGATTTCCCATCCGCCAAGCAATGAGAGCGGGAAGTGCTCGCTATTGCCTTCAAGTCGTGCCGTCGGCGCCCGAGGATAGTAATCCTTCCTCGCATTGGGGATAACTACACAAAATCTAGCATTGCCACCACTACCGGCGTCCGCTGAGACGAAAATGCTGCAGATGATCGGAGGTTTTCACTTGTGTAACGTAAGACGGTGACCGGTGAGGCTATTTTCAAGGATTGGGGAGACGCACAAGGTTGTCGAACACGAGATGCGGGGAGTAGATTGATGCACCTTGTGCAGCAAAGCTGGAGAAGCAGGCACCGAGCAAAGTCAGCTTGGATGCAGGTACAGCAATTCTGCCTCTACCCATCCCCGTATCTCGTCAAGCTAAAGCAATCTACCTCAGGTACGAGACGAGTCTGGGCAGTTGGAATTCAGCCCTGGGGAGACTTGACTCCACGAAAAAAGTGAGCTGATATTAACAGACCACTTTTGTCAAATAGTGGTCTGACGATAGGGTGAAGCGTAGTTGTGAAGAATATATATTCACATCAACTGTCCACATTCTTTTCCTTTCTGTCGGGACTCTCATCTGGTACGACCAAAACGCAACGAGGCTGATCCGGCTATAGCGACGAAACTTATGACACCCCAGTCGGACTTCCCGCCAATGCTTGTCTTACCCAAACACCTAATCCACAGTCATGTTTATGAAAGCGGGCGGTACAGAGTATGGGTGCAGAGATTCGATGCGGTCCCCGTGCGGACACCGATCCTGACTCGCAGGAAAATCTTCAATGCAAAGAACAGATACTTAAGGCGGAGGATTTCGCATCACCTTCATTACTCTCAGCGCGATACGCAGAACCAAGTCAGTCTTTTACAGCATCCACGGTTGCATCATGCATCTCCAGTCTCTCTTTTCGCTCGCAGCTCTTGCAGCAGCGGTAGTCGCTCTTCCGGAAGCCAAGAACGAGGACCGGGTGTCTGCCAAAATTGCTAAGGCGGCCAAGGATCTTCCTTCCAGCCAGCCGGTCGAGGAGATTCGTCAGATCATCTCCGTGGTAGAGAATCAAGCTTCGGAAATCGATGAGGCCGCCAGAGGAGGTTATGGCTTGAGCAAGGCCGCCGTTGCATGCAGAGTCTTCGATATCGTTTTCCCGAACGGGTCCCTCAATCCAGGTGAAGCGAACTATACCGAGTCGAAGAATTCCTACTGGTAAGCGAAGCAGCGGCGAAGGAACGCCAAAGGGCACGGGATGCGGCTCTGACTCGAGATCTAGGTCCGCCCAGTGCCAGCTTCCAGCGGCTTGTATCGTCCTACCTCGAAACACGGCACAGGTCGCCACGGCAGTGAAGATTATTACCTTGACTGGCACCAAGTTCGCCGTCAGGAGCGGAGGGCATAATCCGAATGCTGGATTCGCCTCCATCGATGGCTCGGGCGTCTTGATCGATCTCTCCCAGATTGACAACATTAGCCTGAGCCCCGATAAGAAAGTCCTCAGTGCTGGGACTGGCAACAGGATCGGGGATGTGCAGCGATTCATCGATCCATATGGCCTGTCAGTCGTCACCGGCGTCAGCAATGGGGTGGGAGCTTCTGGTCCTATTCTCGGAGGCGAGTCATTCTGGATTCGGTGCGAGATGATGTCTTCTAACCGTCCGCAGGTGGCTATCCACCCATCATCGCTTATACTGGCTTTGGCTGCGACAATGTGCAGAACTACGAGGTATGGGGCGTTCAAACTCAACAGTATCGGTCTCAATCTAACGTTCTCCCAGGTCGTGCTTGGCAGCTCCAAGGTGGTGAATGCCAACGCCAAAGAGAACAGCGACCTTTTCCAGGTAATCAAAGGCGGCGGGAACAACTTCGGTAGGTCCACCTCGCCAAGAGGAATCATCACCATAGTCTGAGAAATCCCAGGAATCGTCACCCGCATGGATCTCTACACCAGCACTCTCCACGACATGTGGTTCACCTTCTACGACCTCAACGTCACCACCTACAGGGAACTCCTCCCTGCCATCGTCCAGATCCAGAAGAACATCGAAAGCGACAACAAAGCCAGCTTCATCGCCATCGCCAGCGGCGATGTCTGGCATATGGCACTCATGTACGGCGAATGGAGCGCCGGCACACCCGCCCCCTTCAAACCGCTCGAGAAACTCGCCCCCATCCAAAACGAGTTCTTCATCCCCGGCACCAACGGGACGCTCTTCCAATTCAACGAGTTCATCAGTCCCCCGGACCCAGTCATCTAGTCAGTCCCCCCTCCCTCCACCCCTCCGCACTCACAGTCCTCTCACACGAATCCATCTAACACATCCACCCCTCTCCAGCCGCGAACCTCTCGCAATCGCCACCCGCCCCGACGCAGATATGTACATCAAGTTCTTCGAAGAATGGCTACGCGTCTTCCCCACCCG
>QQTW01000929.1_pt1 | contig 19762 bp, 19 predicted proteins | sample 1904831 | NCBI WGS metagenome assembly QQTW01 (sample SAMN09435610, study PRJNA476489) | Subsurface metagenome, whole genome shotgun sequencing project. | reverse complement strand
TCTTTTTACCTCTTTCAAGGCTGATACATAAGATCATTGGGAGAAACGAACAATTCTTCGACACCTCAACTGAAGCAGGATCACGAGCTCTTGTAGATGCTTTGACTAGGTGCTATGTTGCCTGGAGAATGCCTGATTTCCACTCCTGTTCAATGAGAACATCCCAGGATAAGGATCGTGATATAGGCGTTGCTCAGTAAAGACTGTACTTGTACATTCCCCCTCCCATTTCCATACCATCCCTTTCACAACACGAGCACATCTCCAACAGTCGAACCTAATTCCAAGATTCATTCCGTCCATTAACATGCCGAACCGGAACTCGTACGTCTGTGCATAGATAACACTTGTTGAAGAATGCTATCATTCGTTGATTGTATATCAAGCAGAAAAGAATGAATGAATGAATAAAAGTAGAAAGAAGAAAAGAAGACACGAAAGAGGAAGGGACCAGAGGGCGTCTTGTTAAAAAAAAAGATAAAAAGGTGTGGCGCTAAATAGCCACAGTGGAGGCCGTTGACGAGAGGTCATCATGAGACAGAATCATGTAGCGCCCATCCACGAATCACCCAAGAAGGCTGAGTGCTGGGTGAGCTGGTGATAAAAAGTTCACTTCACCCGCCAAGACCATGCCGAGAAAAAAAGATAGGATACCATCATATGATCTCGTTCTTTAGATGGGTCACACTTCACCTCGACAGTGTCGCTGCCTAAATGCTGTACTTTTGAATGACTTGCCTTTTTCTGGCGCATCTCATCGTCTGGAGTAAACCCTCGATCATTTTCCTACCACAAGTATGATCCTCAATACGATATTCCGTGTTACATAACTTCTAAAAGTGGCCATGCAAAGCTCCCTTCTGAATCGTATCTTTCCACCGCCGAGCCCGCTTCTTCCCCAGCATGAGCTCAATAGTGCCTATTCTCCTTCTCCCAGTGATCTTTCACAATTCAAACCCTCCCGCTCTCCTCCTGGGACAAGCGGCAATGTCTCACGATCAGTTCCGGTTTCTACCGCCCCGACCACCTATTTCGATCCTCTCCTTCCCCTCGAGCGTGCTGCAAAGTCCCTTCAACGTACCATCCAGTCACTCTTAGATGCTCAATCTGAAGGGCTTCTCTCTGGTCTCGGACCCAGCGATGGCCAAGATGACTTCTCCTCTAATGGCTCCCTTACCCCAACACCAACGATGTCCTCTGCTTCGACCGTGCGCAAGCGTGTTACTATACCTGTTCGACAACCACCACGAAAGAAAATCTCTTTACGAGCAGCCCGGCGAGGCCTTGCCCTTTCCATGGACGACTTTGCTGCCCTGAAGCAGGAAGAAAAACGAGTTCTAGAACATCAAGTGCAGGAACGAGAGAATGCACTAAACCAGGTGGGAGCTTTTCAAGCGAAGCGTGAAGGCATTCAGTCCCATATTGTCTCTATCTCGTCAGAAAGTGGCGCCCAATCTGCAGGTCGTCTCCGTGCCCAGGCAAATCAATTAGATACGCAGATCCGAGAATTAGAGGACAGGCTCTTTGAGATGAAAGCTCGCCACAGACATCTTACTGACGAGGCACAGCAAATAGAGAGCTCGGTACAATCGAAATTGAGCTCCTACAGCGCCAGTCTTGAAATGCTGGATAAGGATATCAAGCGGTTTGTGGAGAGTCCGCCCGTCGTCCAACCCAGTTCTAGGACAATACCTACCTCTATCGATGGTAACGCAGAGGCCTTCTATTCACTCAATCCGAAGAGAAGGACATTGCAGATGGCAGACGATCACTGGCGTTACGAACGGGAAGATCTGATACGCAGAAAGGGGGCCATTCAGACGGAAAAGACAGCCCTAGAAGAGGGAAGTCAGGTATGGCGCGAAGTCGTGACCAAGATTCAGACATTCGAGAAAGACCTGAAAGCACATATGCAGAAGCTGTCCGTCAACTCGACCTCACAATGGGAGCGAGCTGACGGAATGGCGTCTATACTACACAGCATGGACGAGATCACGGAGTTCCTGGAACGGCATGTCCAGGAAGCAGAAGAGAAGGACTGGAAATTGTTAATCTGCTGCATCGGCGCGGAGCTGGAAGCTTTTAGGGAGGGCAGACAGATGCTGATTGAAGCCTCCGGACTTCGAGATGGGCAGACTGGTCCAGAAGGCGAGCCGAACGAACTGCTCGACTATACCGAAGATGGAGACGTTCATGCCGAGCCTTCTCTGGACCAGCCTCCAGACCACTCGGAGGACGATGCCAACATCAACTACAGCCATGGCACAGGAAGCGCCATCCTATCAACAGCTGGTCCAGCGCGCGAGCATGAGGAAGAGCGAAGTCCCAAGCTCCTCCTACCCGATCTGGCAACCACCAGACCAGGACTGTCTGCTGAATCGAGATCGTCCGAGAGCGAAGACGACGATCCCGGACCCGACTTTCTGATCTCTCATACCTGAGAGTTAGGAGATAGGAAAGAGTAAAAACAGGCTGCTAATAGTCCAGCATTTCGATCCCAATCCATGGACTTGAGATGATAGTATGATTGCATAGCTCTCAGCTTCTTCGATCTCTCTCTAGACTTTGCTGCTATGTTTCCATCTCCACGTGCGGATGCCACAGCGAGACTCTTCATCAAACCTCCTTTGCACCGGCAATCCTGCCTGCGGCCTCCCTCCCTCCCTCCCTCCTTTTTTCCTGACCCTAACAACTTACAAGCAACGACCCCGTCCCCTCCACATTCCGTAAGTCTTCCCTTTCTTCGCGAAAAGATCTCCCCCTTCTGCCAGATTCGACCCGCGAGGCCTCAGCTGTGACAAGACCTGCCCTCCCATATGCCTACCTGCCTACCCATTCTGATATCGAATCCGGATCCGGAATCAGGATCGTATCCACGTGCACGATCTATTTCACAGCCCACCTCCCTAGTTCTCGTCGCGATGCCACCCCCAATCTGTAATCAGCTTGCGCCGTGGGTGGGATACAGAGAGCAAGAGCGCAAGGAGATGCAGCGGGCCGAATTTTCAGTCTCCCGGCTAATGGGGTGTGGCTGTAGGGTTCAAGTCGTGTGGGTCTTTTCGGAAAGAAAACCAGGCAGGCAACCAGCCAGGCAGGAGTGGTTCGCTCCGCTTGCTTGTCTCCTCCGCTTACGATTCATCCTTCAGGCGCCGGATCAACATGCAGCCAGCTTTGCATCTTTACATCTGCACGCCCCAGAACCCCCTCCCACCACACACGCCCAAGGTGTCGCCCACGGGCGCCCAGCTGAGGTTGCTAACTTCATACTGGCAAGCCCAGGCGGCGCCGGGTCCTCTCTCTCCGCCACCGGGCTGCTGCTGCTGCTGCTGTTGCCCTCCTTGCGTACTAGTGCTCGGTACCGGCACCACGGCGCCGGCCTGGCTCATCAGATCCCAGATCAGCACCGTGCTGTCGTCGCCCCCGCTAGCTAGCATGCCCCTCCGGTTCGGACTCCACTCGATGCAATTCACCGCCGCGCCGTGGCCGCGGAGTTCGAGCAGCGCTTGGCCTGGTTGGCGGACGTCGAGGATGCGGATCAGAGGGGAGTCGGTGGAGACGGTGGCGAGGAGATGGGCGTCGTGCGGGGAGGCGGAGATGCGGAGGAGTGGCGGCGGGTAGGTGAGAGTGGAGTTGTTGGTTGTTGAGGGGCTGGTGGGAGAGTGAGGGGCTGGGGAGTTGAGGGGCGCTGTGGGTTGGGATGTCAGTTTTGGTGTTATCGGGAAGGTGAGTGGGGGTGAGGGACATTTACCATTCTTGTCGTTCTTTTCTGAGGGCTCATAGATGATGGTGCTGTGCTCGAGGCTGCGTAGGTCGAACATCCGCACACTGCCGTCGGCACCGCAGCTTACGAAAACGTCCACGCTTTGGGCGCAGAAGCGCACGTCGAAGACTTCTTTGTCATGAGCGATCAACTGCGTTTTCGCTGTTAGAGAGGGAATATCCCAGATTGTACAGGTTGTGTCGATGCTAGATGTGATGATTAGGCTGGGTGAGACAACATTCCAGTCTAGGGAGGTGATGGGTGCTGTGTGCTCGGGGGATTTGGAATTCGACAACAAGGCGAGTGGTGAGAGTTTCTGGAGAGGCGGGTCTCTTGAGCTGGCTGATCGATTAATCGAGTTTGAGACGTGTTGTTGGTGGTCTGCTGGTAACGACCATAGCCGAAGATGGTCGCCAGAAGTCGCTAAGAGGTCTGTAGTGGACTTGTTCGACGATGGCGGCTCCCATAATATCCTTGTCACGGGATAGGAATGTGTTGCTTCTGCCGTCTTCACGAATTCGTATCCTCTTTCTCCATGAGGATCATCAGGATCTGGCTGAGTTTTTTGAGCATCCAGTATTTGAATCTATACAAAGCATCAGCCTTGGTCGTGAACCAATTTTTGAGATTACCAACGTAATTGTGATTGTCCTCCAGATAACTGCCAAGAGCGATTTTACCAGCTTGCATGCTATTTTGTTTTGGCGGCCACTTGCACCAATCTACTGCATATATTGGCCATGGTGTAAGATAATTGCTGTTGGTCGGATATTGTGGAGCATCAAGATCGGAAAAGACGGGCGGACTCATGGGTCCATCTGAATATCCTGTGTCTGCACGAGGCCTGATATCTGCAAGACCCAATGGAGAATACGAAGACGCTCCTTGTGATATCTGAGAGGCATATGTGGGGGTCTGAGAACCGAACTTGTTGGACTCGGGCGTGTTGGTGAATGTCTTGTACTTCTGCTGGTCCATTCCGGCTGGGCTGGATCTTGAATAGCTGTGGGTGTGGTTCAAGGTAACTGATCTGGGTGTTTGCGAGGACTGCTGCATCTGCGTGGCCAATTGAGGCAGTGTTGGAATCGAGCCGGGTGCAGTATTGCTTGAGAGGGTGGGAGGCCTGTTCAGTGAGCCAGGCTGGAGGGCGCTGGGAATACTGGTTCCAGCTGATGCGTTGTTATACTGAGGAGTGGATGGTTGCAGGTGTATTGACAGCCCTTCCGCAGGGTTGTAATGTGCAGCTGTTTGGTAGTGAGAGCCTTCCATCACACTGCCGGCGTTTGACATGTGTAGCTCTTCTGGTTGCCGAGTAAACGGAGGGGCTCTCTGGGGAGTCTCGTACGGCGCAGCCTGCCGACCTCCAGCTGCGATTGGAGCTGATACGCTTGACGAGCCGTATGAGGGATTCATAGCGTTAGAACCGTTGGCTTCTGTGGTGTCGCCGGAAGAGAAGAGGCTGCCATCACTGGCCGCCGGATTTGATCCTGTGTCTCGCGAATGGCTTGTTGGTGCGCCAACTGAACCAAGCGTCTGAGAGGCCTGGAACAGAGCGTTTGTTGTGGTGAATTGATTCTGCTCCGGGTCCGATTGGCCAGCAGAGGACAGGTGGTGCTGGTGGTGGATGTTGAATGGCATGACAGAATGTGTCGTTGTTCTTGTGTGCCTGTCGAATCAATAATAGGCTTAATAGCCCTCCGATGAAAGGATGTCAGGGTCGTGGCTAAGGGAGCTTGCCGCCAATCCTCACCCCAATCATCCTTGTCAGCTTGTCACGTCCCGGCTCTATTGCGGCTAAATCCAGGTGCCTAGGTGACTACGGTAATTGCTCCAGGCTCCGGGGCATAGTACTTGTTTACGTAGTATTTAACTGCAAATTTCCAAGTCATCGGCTCTCTTTTCTGCAAGCAGTGGAATCATGATCAGATCCAGTTCGGACAGAGCTTCAAGACAACGATCCGCTGCAGTGGGTTGGATAAAAGTCTCATCTTGCCCCTGTACCTTCAACCACGCATCCAGATGTCTGCTCCTACAACAACCAGCCAGCTCCGCGAACCTATCTCAAATTCCAGCTAAGTTGGTCGTACATCGACATGACCCGGAGTGCCGTGATCTACCAGCACGCATCGATATATCTGAATGCAGCAAGACCTGGCATTCGCTCTCTCCTTTAGTCGGCGAGTGACTCGCTGAAAATCACCGACGAAGGTGTTCACCGAATTCAAAATACGGAGCAAGTCTCTTATATGTGTCCAGCCCAATTACAGTCGCTCAATTTAGCAAGCAAAATACTCGCTACAGGCCTGAGTTTGCTCTGTGTACACAGACTTGCGCCTCTACGTATCAGTGGACTTTTCTTTTTTAGAGCTGTTCCACTCAAACTTTTCATCTATTTTGAACCACATTTCGTTTTTGACTCGCATTCCGAGTACACAACTTTGCAGGCCTTCCTTCAAATCATAGACTCACCGATAACACAAACCTCATTACTGATTGCCAGACTACTATGTATCTTGCTCCACCCAACTCCACGTTGTCCTTCTCCGAAGTTCGCAGCGCAAAATTTGGCTTCACAACTGTCTCCGTGGTGATTCGGATATTGGCTACCTGAGATCACACCCACACACGCCCAAATATCACATGGGTTCCGCCGAAAGTCGAACCCAGCCAAAATTATCGGAAATTGATATCCATATACAATATATTGGTGCCTTTAGACAATCGACACTACCGTGCGGCCCATCCGAACCTCTTTTACCCCCGCCACATGTTCTGCAACATCTACGGCAGCGACTTTGGATTCGGAAATCTGTTCACGGTGTGGAGCATGGTTCGCAGATCAACGCGTTTATCAACAGCCACTACTCCTATACCAGGCGGAAGCATCCCTTTCATTATATCCGCATACTCGACTTGATACGGCATACCTAGATCATTATAAGCGTAGCGGTTCTGTCCAGCAGCCTTCTGGAGGCTCCAATACTAGCGCCGAGCTAACATTACTTCTGCCTGATACGTACATTACTGTTATATTCCTCGCTTGCGTCGCCGAGCAGAGTGGGAAGAATATGGGCGAGAAGCACAGCAACAACGAAAGGGGCGAACAGACTATGGTGGGCAAAGCCGACGACGCGTGTGAAGACCTGCCTAAGGGCCGTCTCTGCGTGTACGGAAGTTCTGCCAAAGCTCTACCCGTTTGGCATCGCGCATGGACCTCTTCGCTAAGAAAACTTCCTGATGGTTTATGTGAACAGGGTCAAGGTTCCCTCCAGTATTGCTCTTCTCTAATCACTTGCTAGTCCCAGTCATAACCTCCGACTAGAACATCTCCGATCTGAAGACGGAAAGACTCGAATCGGCTTCCGCTGTAGAGCATCAGTAGAAGGAGGGGTTCCCGCTGAGTCTTGGGCTGAGCGATCTTCCCAATGGCGGATTGCACCCACATGTGATCGAACAGGCAAAGAGTGAAAGCATTCAAAGCACAGCGGATAAGCATACGGACAGCTTGGATCATCGTGCAATTTGTGGCCATCTGAACTTGTCAGGCGACGTTTACTACGTACCATGGCGGTTATTTCACTTCTCAATGTTGGTTTGAATGGAGGCTTGCCGACTCCGTCCAGAATATCATGTACTACAGTATCAGGCTGCAGTATTGTTACCACCGTGCTAAGAACGCCACACTCTCTTTGAAAGGCTTCTTCCTGTGCTTCTGCACGCGAATGTAACTGAATTTTGGCACCCTGTTGCTGTAGCACGCTGCCAGTGGCTGCTCCAGCGGCTACTTACAGCGTACGATTTAGCGGCACAGCCGAGCGCCAGCCGACGCCCTTGCAAAGTCAGTGTTGAATAGTACAACTTTGCATCACTCGAAGCGACTAAACAAATGGGCGGCGAATGTGAAATAAATTTATAAATGAAATGCCGAGCTGCAAATGACTTAGCTGATCAGATCTCAACAGACTGTTAATCCTACCAATCAGCAATTAGCGGAGACGACTCTCTGCTGAGTACAGTTTCATACTAACTAATTTGCGTGGCTGGGTGAGAAGACACACTCGTAATTGAGTATAAAACATCACTGCTCAATCACCTTACCAACATCGATGTATGTGTATATGCTGGATACTTAAGATTTCGTTTCGGCAGCTGTCAACCGTGGCGATCGACGCAGTGCAGTACACAGGGAACTTAGGAAAGCAGAGTATCAGAGTATCAGAGTGGCGTTCATAGCAACTCTCTTTTATCAACGCCGTGCATATCGGTCATGCCAGAAACCATGGACGGGAGCATATCCGCACTCCTGCTATTACCTCCACCTCCTTCTACACTATCTTCCCCTAACGCAAGAGCCGCTTACGGACCCGCTATTGAAGAGGCTCTGAAACACGTCAAGGCTACCAAAATCCCTCGCTTAGATATATCGATATCAGTTCCACCATCCTGGCTTGATGAGCAGGAACCGCCAAGGACAAGTATATTTGAGAGGGCACAGAAGGCACTCGCCCAGACTTACAGCCTGATCTGTGCCATAGCTGCCAGCCAAGAGATGGAGCTTGATTGCTGGGGTGGCATTGATGTTCGTGTCTTTTTCCTTCTTCCAGTACCAGAACCAGCTGAAGAGCCGGCAAGTCGGCAAGGTGTTGGGAAGACATTTTCCGGTCCATTCGTCGATCTTCTAACACTCATCGAGTCTCGGCGTGCCTATCAGACTTTGCTGGGGGTTCAGAGTGAGGAAGGTGAAAGGCTTCTGAAATCATTCCTAGTCATCCACCGGTCGAAGCATGGGCACAGTCCAAACTGTCAAAGAGTACCTGGCGGTCTCTCTATCTCACGATCTTCCAATGATTCTCGAAACACACCAACTTCAGATGTAACACATACATCAGTAGCCGTCGGCGGCACCTTCGATCACCTACACATCGGTCACAAGCTGTTGCTCACCGCAACTGCACTGCTAGCAGAACCAAAAGGCAGCCGGAGAAATCCATCACAAGCAGTGCACCTGGTCATTGGGATTTCGGGTCACAACCTGTTGACCAAAAAACGATTTGCCGCAGAGATGGAGGACTGGGATGAGAGACAGCGGAAAGTAGCCGACTTTCTCGAATCAGTCATTGTCTTTTCCACGCCACGTAAGGAATCCCGAGAATTGGTGCGGATCAACGAGCGCAGTTTCACAGCCAAGTACGTCCGAGTCAAATTCGATGAAAGCCTCACGATCGATTATACTGAACTGCAAGATGCCTTTGGTCCAACAATCTCGGATGAGGGTCTGTCCGCTTTGGTGGTGTCGCAAGAAACAAGGTCTGGTGGGGATGCCATCAACGCAAAGCGGCAAGAGATAGGTTCGACACCATTGGACATCTTCGAAATCGATGTACTGGAGGTCACTCATGATGAACAGGGTGTCACCCAGTCGAGCCCTGCAGCCTTCGAATCAAAGATCAGCAGCACAGAAGTTAGACGCCGCATACATGAGAAGAAAACCTAATCATGAAGTATGCCATAGTACACCTCCGCGGGTGCCACCTCCTGCGCCGCATCGATGGGAGCGGGGGCTTGGAATCTAATTCGCATAGAGATGGGGCACGTAACCTCGTACGAGTTCTCCCTGGTCCACCAACCATCGGTTATCAACAAAGCACATTCGATGTGGCCGTTGGCCATGGTTTCAAGTCTGTCTTCCACGCAACGCAGCTTGCCTCTGGCCCCGTCCAAAGCTATTCTCGAGTCTTGGACAAACCCCCTCGGCATATTTGATTGTGCCTTGCGAAGTGGCAAGTCCATTCACAGGACGAATGTAAGACAGAACAGGCGATTCGGCACATTTAATCTCAAGGCCATTGGTTGGACACTATGCTTGCCATCCGGAATGAATAGTCATACATCCAGATAAAAATCATGGTCAGAATTCAATCTAGACACAGATGCCGTACCGAGAACAAGTCTTGTGATGTGTATTCATCCTACTAAATGGGTGCTAGGGGACGCGCAATGCAAACAAATGGAGGTCTGATGATAAGGCTTTCCTCCCAAAACCCTGGGACCTGGGAAGACGACTGCTTCCGCGGGAGCTGGTTCGGCTCGTCAAATAGCACATGTTGGGAAGATCTAGCGCCAACGTGGAGGAAAAGTTAGTGAGCGAATGGCCAGCTCACTGGGGCGACGGGCCGAGAGCCACGGACAAGGAGGCGCCCTTGCTTGTAACTAGCGGAGATTGCAACCGTCTCCGTCCTCGTCCGCTTCGGCCTACCAGGCGAAGGATCTATCAACCACTCCGCCAAAAGGACAAGCGCTGAGTCCACTTGGCTGATGAATCCTTGCCAACACTACCAACACTCGGGCACGTCATTCTACAACACTGGACCGTTTGTCCAAGTGATCTAAGACAAAGCTGCAGCATCCGCGCAGGAAGCACCGGTCCCGTGATGCCCTAAGACGCTCAGTTTTGGCTAAGACTGGTTTTTGGTCTGTGATCACCACTTCAGTGGCCTGTCTTTGCTCACGAGATCCTGGACTGGCCCTACCACCTTTTTGGGACCCCTCCCAAGATACTTAGAGGTGCCCAGAACCGAGCAGACCTTCTTCCTTTCAGGATTGGTCCGAGCGTTTCATCGCCTCTGAGAGGGTGCGTCGAGGCCTATCTGATCTCATACCCAATCGAAACCCAAACAGAGTTTACCCTTTACAGCGCTGCTATCAAAGCGCAGACAAGCGGGCTGCCGAAGGACCGCAGGCGTTCACGTGGCTGCTCAGCAAAGCACGATGTTGACCGTCCAGCGTCTGGGTGGGGTGTTGTGTCTGCCTCTCCTACTCTTATACTTGAATTCTGTTTCGGCCGCTTTTGAGGTTGATAAGTCGAGTAAGCTGTCCGTCTAGTGCTGTTGTAACATTTGTTCCTTTTACCATCCTATGGCCCACCACCGTCCTCGAGGCGGGATGCCAGCACCGCAGAGACCTGCCCTGGACAGACTGCCGGAACATCTACTACAGATCATAGTTGAAATGATATATGAAGATTCGCAACGATTCGTTCCAATTGATCGTCGAGAATTCCTGTCCATTGAAAGCTTCCCTCCGGTCCAGCCAGACACGTCGACACTCAGCAGTTTTCGCCTTGTTTGCACACATTTCTCTGAGCTTGGTCTTCCCTACCAATTTGCAAGGGTGACGACCAGATTCTCGCGCCAGGGTTTTCAGCGGTTGGATAAGATCTCTTCTTGTTCCCGTGCTGCAAAGTGCACAAGACGCTTCATCTATATGGTTCCATACTTTTTTGTAGAAGGTATGGCTCCAATTGCCCCGTGGTAGGCAGTTGGCTGATGGTAAAAGGCAGGCAACAGCTTACGGAACTCTTTCAACAACATCGATCTCGCAACATCACCCCGAATGAGACGAACACGTTACACGCCAGGAAGGAGCATCAAAGAGCCCTGGTCAGCTCCAGAGACGATGTCAGGAGTCTCACAAGAGCTTTTGAAGCATTTACCGCTCTACAGCATGTCCAGCTAAATCCAGTACTCGACACAGCAATGGTACACCTACTAAATCTCTTGGAGAATCGGCAGATACAAGGAGGAGGCTTGGAACATCTAGTACAGCTGAAATGGACACCAGCGTGCAAGCATGGTCTGTACAGCTTAGGCCAGGCACTCGCCACCTCTCATTCGAAATGTAACAAAATCTCCATACCTGCGATGGATCAAGAAGCTGCACTGGCACTATGTTCAAGTCATGTTCCACGCCTTGCTGCTTTCGCACACAATCTGACCTCTTTGATTCTGCAATTTGCTACTGCTGATGTCGAGAACCTGTCGCAGTTAGCGCCATACTTTGGAAGATTTCTATCGGAGACTATGAACCTGGAGGCGGTTCACATCGGCTTTCCTATGTCTCAACCTCTAGATGTGCGTCTAGAAGACGTATTCCACGGTATTAAGTGGCCGAAGTTGAGAGCTCTAGGCATTCAAGCGTGGCGCCTTGCTCCGCAAGACATCATCGACATAGCCCGGCGTCACAGGAAGAGTCTCCGGGGTCTTCGATTACGAGAGGTGCTCCTTAAGGAGGGTCGATGGTCTGATATTCTGCAGATGCTACGCAATGAAATGGGAGTTCTTGAGTGGGTAAGTCTGCGCCGGATCGATTATGCTAGTCATTTCGACAATGTACAGGCAGGACAAGGATTTGAGATTGGTGACGAAGATGACGAGCCTGACCATCAAGCCTTTGGTATGATGAATATTGATGCCAGCTCCTCAGACGAAGAGGATGGTGGGGAAAGCGACGACCGAGGAGATGACGAGATGTCTACAATTGCTGTTCTTGGTGAAGACAGTGGCAATGACTCGGGTGTATCCAACGAGGGATCTGACCACAACCCAGTCGCAGATGAGCTTGATCTACCTGTGTCCTCTGACACAACGGCGGCACCACATCTGGAACCATCTTCCGCATCAGCCAACGAGCTTGGTGATGATGGCGTTGCCGTCGCCGGCAGACAAACGACGAAGGCGTGGGAGGCGTGGGTCACAGCTCGCAGTGCAAACTGATTTTGACACACGTGACGCCTCGTTTGCAAAGCAATATACAAAAACCCTTCGTCTGTCATCAGAGGCGTGTCATTAGTCATGTTTCACTGAGCATTACCTCCTTCGTCTATAAATATGAGCTGTTCAAGTCTGCTTTTGAGATTCAAATTACGATTGAGCCTCAACCTGGCTAGGACTTTAAACATTCCTGTATTGAAACCGAGTCAGAAGCAGAGCCAACACGTCGTGGCCGTTCTCTACTAGTCCGCAATTGATTCGACGCTGGCCTACCAGAACCGAAGAGACCCCTCATCAGATGCACTTGCGCTGGTACCGGGAGGATCGTGCGGAGGAAGAACATTCCCGTCTCGTGGAAGCGGCACTGGGTCAGAGGCGTGATGAGCAACCTCGACGAGAAGAAGCTGCCACTCGCGGCACAACAGTGTCAGATGGCCTACTTCCAGCTACATCCGAGGGACGACCACCAGCTTACCAGGGTCCAAGGAGGGGCTTCAGGGGTGGCTATGTGTACCCGCTGGAGACCGAGCTTGTCTGGAGAGGAAATCAGAGCCAGCATCAACAACAACCTTCTTCTCAGCAAAGCATCAGTGCAGAGGACCGAGTCCGGGAGAATTTGTATCGAATGATGAATGATCGAGAGGCCGCCTCCTATCCAAACAGCATATACCAACAACTTGGCTTCCGGGCCTATCGCCTGCCGCCTCCACGCCCGGCTCAGTCCAACACCCTCCGCGCACCAGCGTTCCGAGAGGGATGGGATCAACCTCCAACCTGTGACTCCGGTGGCCTTCCTCCATATAGCACCAGCGAGCGAGAGCAGCGTGAGCAGCGTGAGCGATCATGGGGGAGATAGGCATGACGCAGCAGCAGCAGGCAAGCCGTGGCAAAGGCGGTGTGGTGTTTACTACTCCTACCACGGTTTACCTCTTCCATAGATGATGAGCCCCCAGCTTTTCATCCCTGCTCTCTCCTACCCACATGCCGGCTCTTTTCTTTCATGAGGCATCAGCTGGCTAGTTTGTACAGCATAGCAACGACGGACACCTTGCATGGCATTTCCTGTCTATATGTACGATAGATAGCTGCAGCTAACGAATGAGCACATATCACGCATACTTTCCTCTCCAAGTATTTTCATCCTAGATTTATAATGTCCAAGCACATAGGAGACACTACATCCAGCACATCATACACCAGTACCCAACTATCCTAGCACTCCATCTTCTCCCCATTCCTCTGAAAATAAAGTATTTTTTCGATCTCTCGAACAATAACAACGACAACAAAACCCACACCGGATTCCCCCCCTCTAGGACCTCAACTCCGGCCCCTCCCCATCACTTTCTCGCTTTCAGGTTTCCCTCCTCTCCTCAAGTCTTCTCCTCCCGGAAAACCGAACCCCAATTTCCCAACCAAGCGCCAAATGAGCGTGCTAACCTATATACTGACACAGAGAGACAGAGAAGGAAGCGCAGACAATGTATACCGCCGCTGAATCCCCGAGACGGGCATCACGGCATCCAACCGTATGGATCATTATTCCATGTGCCAAATTGAAGCACACATGATCAAGGACAAGATGGAAAGCTGAAAGATGGAAAGGTGGTGGTAAAAGACCGCACCCGCACACCCCGAAAGGGCCCTCAGCGCAGCATGCCCGCATCTCCTCGGCAAGAAAAAGAAAAGAAGAAGAAAGGAAAACAAACAAGCAAGCAAGGCAGCAGATAAGGCAGGAAGGCGTTGGGGAAAAAGAAATCAATCATTCATTCATTCAATCAATCAATAGATAGATATATAAATGGAAGAGATTGCAGAAGATACCGGATTGATTTAGCCAGCCAGCCAGCCAGCTGCGCGATGCAACAAAAATACGAATATGGCCTACGATCCTTCTGACATGATAAGTCCTGATAGGATGGATAGCCAGCAGGAGAAATGAAATTGAGAGAGAGAGAGAGGGGGGGCGAGAAAAATCACTGCCACATCCATCAATCAATCAATCAATCAATCAATTCATCCACCCATCCATCGAAAGAAAGAATGAATAAATGAATAAAAAAGACAACATGGTATCTCGAGAATGCAAAGTATGTGGACCGAATCGCCCTACACATACGACAAGCGGGCAGGTAACCCCTTTTTCCCCTTCTTCTCCGTAGCGCCTTTCAAAAAAACCCCCAGTCACACGCACAGAGGCAATCCAAATGCCTCTGGACCGAAAAATGATGATAACGAACAATCCCCCAGTGAGAAAGAAAGGTGCAATCGCTTCCCCTTTTTTTCTTTTTCCTCCAACGCCGGCTTTTCCATCTCACCTTTGCGTTCGCAGGGTGCCCTTCCGAGCCAAGATGCGAACGTTATCCACAAAGCCCCTCACGAGGTCCTCGTAACGGCTTGGTCTCCCCTCCCTCAGCTTGGTGAGTTCTTGACGGATCGTCTCCGTCGAGATTTCGATCTCGAGCTCGTGTTCGCGTTTGGAGGACTAGAATTGATCAAGAGTCAGCTATGTTCCTTCCCACGCCGTCATCGACGGGGTCGATTGTATACGTACGTTTGGATACGAAACCTGCGTCAGATCAATCTGGTACGCAAGATGGCGATAGGAAACCCGATCTTTCTCTCTGTCCCCAGCTCCCCCGGCACCGGCATCGTTGACCTTGACCAGCACATCATCAGGCCCATCGAAGGGACTTTCAATACTGATACTGATCCGAAAGTCGAAGGCCAGAAGAGGACAAAGGACTTCGAAATCGGCAATGCGGGACTTGATGATTCGTCGTTTTACTACCGGTACGGCTGCTGGCGCTCCTGCAGCTGAGGGTGGTGGTTGGGAGGTGGTGATGCGGACTCGGGGACGGTGTTTTGGGTTGAGATAGGTGCGGATTGACTGGGGAAGGCTGGCTTCACCCGCCGCGGTGAGGGAGTAGAAGGTGTCTGTCTCGCGCGGGTGGTTGTAGAACATGGGCGTTCGGGGTGGCTGTTGGGACTCGGCACAGAGATTGTTGAGGTAGGAGTTGAGAGCTTTGTGCTGTTCCTGAAGGTGATGGCAAGTTTAGTGATGCAGCAGAAGAGGGTGCAACGGACCACCAGAAGCGGCATGCGGGGGTAGGTCTATGGGGAGGCGGGATAAACTCACAACATTCATGCTGGATTCGAAACGAGTTGGAGGCCCGAATCCATTCTTGTCGAAAATCGTCTCGGTTATGACGGGCAGCCTGATTCTTCTACCTTCTTCCATGTTGTGTATCTCTCCCAATTTGGCTTCAATCTCGAAAACAGCGCCGCCGGCAGGAGGCTCTGCATTGCCGATGGTGTTGTAGATCATGTCTGAGAGGTAACGGGTCAATTCTTCGTAAGGCGCTGAGCCCATGATGGATGGCTCCCAATCACTAGGTTCTATTGGCACGGCGGCTGCGACTGACATGGCCCGCATGGGTGCTGGGTGGTTGACACTACCATTAGTAGAGGCGTATCCGTTCACGGCAGGTGGCACATGTGAAGCTGATTTAATGGTGTCCTTCATAATGAATTTGAGAGGTGGTTTGTTCGGCCGAGCAGTACGCGCAAATATTGGAATTTCAGTACGCTTTGATCTTTTTTGAGGAGGCTGAGGAGAGGATGAGGAACCAGAAATAGCGCTTGCATTCCTTTTGAGCACTTGCTGACGATGTGGGGGTGGGCTGAACTTGTCAGGCTGCATTGCGTGGTTTGATGGTGTTGTGGAATTTTGAAATGCAGGTCTGGGACTTCGCTGAGGTGAAGAGCGGTGGTCAAGGTCTCTTGGTGTTGCGGAGGTTGATGAAGAGACGCTGTCGGTTCGAGATTCGGCCGAGGATATCAAGCGCGTGTAGTCTGCTTTTGGTACTACTGACTGCTTGGGTGGCGGTGTCATTCCTGGCTGCAAGTGTTCCATGCTGGCTTGCCGAAGAGGAGATGGTTGGGGTATGGTCTTGGGACTGACGCTGACACTCTTCTCTCTCTCTCTTTCGTATGAGTATTGCCTCACCGAAGACTCTCGACTTACCGTTCGTTGGTGCTGAGACATGTTTCTATCGCCGTAATCATATCCATGTTGTGATCCCAGGGACCCACCAGAGTATGTTCTCATATGATCTAATCCGTATGAGGCTGCTCTTTGCGTCGCTTGGGGGGAAGGTTTTTGAAAGACTGCTGGTGGACCTAGAGGTGTTCCCGGAAGAGATAGCTGTGAAGGATGTGGGGAGAATTGACGTGGTGCGGAATGTGATGGCCCAGTCAAAGAAACTGGGCTTTCTCGCAGTACCGCGAAATGGTTTTGAGAAGCAGCCGCAGGACATCCAGACGGTGGACCTGGAATTGGTTGATAGTGGTCAAATTGACTTAGGTTTGGCGCATGCGAGGAAGGGGAGGGGACAAGGGATGTAGGGTAATGGCTGTTGTACGTAATTCCATCTCTTGCTGTAGTCGACTGGCTCTGCCTAGGACTTGAACCAATACCTGAATGCGGCCCACCACTGTTTATGCTCGACGTAGATGTGAAAGTATGCTGAGATGGTGATTGCGCCGAATTATAAATAGTGCTTGGAGAGAAGGCTTCAGGAGGCTGGAGAGGTGGAGGCTGCGATGGTCGCTCTCGCTGTGACGCCTGATGGGCTAGAGGAGAAGGAGTCGTCCCATGATAGAAAGGATAAGTCTGGTGTCGGGTTGGCTGGTGGAGTGCTTGTGGTGGAGTGGGAGAAGGTCGTGCCACGGTGGACTCATTCAGCATGGATTTGAGATCCATAACTTAGCACTTTAGCTATTGCGGAGGAGGTGAGAAGAATTTGTGCAACTCTATGCCACGGCCATCAGATTATCCGGGGCAGCTGTCCAGTATCTGAAGCCATGGACTTCCGGATTCTCGACCCTCACGCCGACGAACCCTGGATGAAGTGCGATGAGAAGGGAGGATGTACTGTCTTTCGGTCCCGCTGTTCTCCTGCGGCGAGCTCGTCGCATTAAAGAGAAGCTGCTCCAAGCTTGGTCAAGCCTGGTCAAGCCTGGTCAAGCTCTTTCCAAGCGTCTAGGGTTCACCGACTGCCGCTCTGACACGCCTGATGCCTGTCAACCGCCTGCAGAAGCAACATCGTCCCCTGCTGTCTGACCTCTGACCCCATCATTACTACCTAGAAGAACCTCTATGCATCACCGAGCGGATCATACACACAAAGCCACCGCTTCAAAGAAGTAATCCGTGACGCGTGCTCTGTGCAGTCTCTGTTGCTATGGAAAACCCTTGTCTATACAAGAATACACAGAGCATGTACACAGCATGGTCTGACAAATATCTCAGGCCCGTTAGTTGCAAAGCCGTATCTCAATCACAGAGTTACGCTCTTCTCATGGCTCTGACCCCATCCCACACAGGCTGCCTCGTGTGTCGTTAGTCAATACCAACTCAACTCCCAGAAGCAGCTGTACCGAGACTTGCACCTCAGCCTCGTCGCAAGTCATCAATCTGTACATTGTATGATTGTATCTATGATAGGGTGCTATCAGATACAAGCATTCCTTTATGTCCACTGACCCCTCTTTTGAGGATCAACGCCACTCGTCAATATCACCCCAGTCTGGTCAGTTGATCAAACCACAATTATTACTCGTTATCCTTGTCGTGGTTGTTGCTCTTACAGGCTCTTCACTACTGCACTGCACTTCCTCCTTCAGTTATTTGCTACTGATCGTTGATGGCTTTATTCTTTGCTTTACCGATTTTGTTCCAGATAAAACGGTGTAATTGTTGGCGTGCGAAGGTTGCTTTTTGTACTCAGCTCGTACATAAATTCATGTTGTTGAAAGTCGGGTTGCACGCTGGCAACCTAGGTCGATGTCATTGGACAGAAACAATCATCGTTCGTTGGTATCATCGAAACCCGACGACAGCTTCCTTTCGATCCATCTGGCCAGCTCTACACATGGTGTGTCAACTGCTCGCCAAAAAAGGTCTGCCACCCAGATGGCGATGGGGAAAATGACAAGCAACGCAAGTGCAAGACCAGAAGCAAATCCGACGTTCGTTTCCTTTCCAGTTAGTGACCAGCATCTGAGAACCAAACCGTAGCCAAATCCATGCAGTATTGGCCCATGGACGATGTAAAAAGCATAGGAGATCTGTCCTAGGTACTGAGCAATGGCCGTTGTGAAGATCCTTTGTAACTTTGGCAAATGCATAAAAGACCATACCACAAGACAGCCGCCGATGGCTTGTAAAGGTCGACCAGGCTGCCAATTGTAAGCCTCAGGGATGAAGCTCGCCAGATACATGTACCCTGGAGCATTGTATGGCTGTGCCGAGGGACAAGAATTGAGAAAGAGGCCGAGGAGCATGATAGCTGCCCAAACCCAGCAAAACGAGCGCTGACTCCTGCTCATGTCTTTCTCCTCGTCGAGAAGTGGAGGCTCAGTAAAAATGCCACTGATTAGGTCTAGCTCGGCAAATATCATGCCGGCCAGAAAGAGGAACACCTCCCAACGGGCCCAACAAGCCAGACAGAGGCTCACCAGCCCAAACAATAACATCAGTCGGGGTATAGGGCGTAGACGAGAGAATCCAAGGATAGTGACGAAGAGGACGATCGAGCTTCGAAACTCCAAAGGAATCGTCCAGAGATGTGGGTCGTAGTTGTTGAAGTAAAGGTCCCAGCACCATACATTGCCGACCAAGGACCTCACTGAATGCATCCAGTCCGAGCCCTGCTCATAAAAAGTCGAGTAGAATACTGGGTGTTCTTCGTTGTTACCCTTGTAAGTGACTGGGTCGGTGCGTTCACCTTTCCCGGCCTCGAAATAGCCGGCGTTCGTGAACAGCATGGTGATGAAGGTGGCAATTATGGTAGGCGCAAAGAGCCTGATACCTCTTCTAAAGACCGACGACGAGAGAACACGCTGCAATTCTTCGAATTTCCCAGTCCGCATTAGTTTCATTGGCTTGTGAGACAGGACATAGCCTGAAATGACAAAGAAAACGATCACCATAGCATGGCCCGCGTATAGCAGTCTGATGAAGGGCAGTTGAAGCGGCGACTTTTGCTCATTTCCCTGGTACTTAATCACCTCCTTCTCCTCAAGCCCTTCCGTGTCAATCACTGTCCCCCAAGAGACATCCGCGCTATGAGTCCACACGAATATAAAGTGGTAATTGAAGACTATCACACAAGCCACTCCCCTGAGACCATTCAAAGCGGCAAGAGCCTGTTTGCCTCCAGAGAGCGGCATATGCCCGCTTTCGACATTTTTCCAATCTCGTACGAAGCTTGGTAGGAGCACGGCACTGGATCGAATGCAAACTCGTGCAAGAGGAGCGATGTAAGGAAGAACGTGTTGAAGCATTTCAGAGACGGTTTGACGTTTTGATGCAGTCCCGTGGTGTGTCGACTGGGGATGGGGCGGAGAAGGACACACACCTACACACACACACACAGACACACCCCCC
>QQTW01000928.1_pt1 | contig 19762 bp, 20 predicted proteins | sample 1904831 | NCBI WGS metagenome assembly QQTW01 (sample SAMN09435610, study PRJNA476489) | Subsurface metagenome, whole genome shotgun sequencing project. | reverse complement strand
TTATTAGGTGTATTTTTTATGTCGTGTTTAATGAATCGGCTGTCTATTTTTGTAGACGGCAACAATATGTTTTATGCTCAACAAAAAAATGGGTGGTTCTTCGATCCAAGGCGAGTATTAGAATATTTAAGAAAAGAAAAACTTAATACAGAATTAATTAATGCTTTTTGGTATACAGGATTAAAAGACGCTCAAGATCAACGAGGTTTTCGAGATGCTTTAATTAGCTTGGGATACACCGTAAGAACAAAAATTCTTAAAGAATATTACGACGACACATCGGGGAGATACTCGCAAAAAGCAAACTTAGATATAGAAATAGTTATAGATATGTTTAATACCGTAGAACAATACGACCGAGTAGTATTATTTAGCGGAGACGGTGATTTTGAAAGAGCAATTGAACTATTAAGATCGAAAAGTACGCATATTACAGTTGTATCAACCGAAGGCATGATCGCTAGAGAGTTACGCAATGTTACGGATAGATATATAGATTTAAACGATATTCGAGAATATATTGAAAAGCTAGACTTATAAATAAAAACTAAAATATAAACTAAGGAGAGTACAAACAAATGACCCAAGAACAGCAAGACAAAATAATTATTTTTGATACGACCTTGCGTGATGGCGAACAATGTCCCGGCGCAACGCTAAATGTAGATGAGAAGCTACTAATTGCCAAGCAACTAGCAAGGTTAGGAGTAGATGTAATTGAAGCGGGGTTTGCTTACGCAAGTCCGGGAGACTTTGAGGCTGTAAAAAAAGTTGCTGAAGCTGTAGGAACAGAAAATGGCCCAGTAATTTGTTCGCTAGCAAGAGCAATCAAAAACGACATCAAAGCCGCCGCCGAATCATTAAAGCCAGCCGCAAAAGGTAGAATACATACATTTATTTCTACATCCGATATTCATTTAGAGTATCAGTTGAAAAAAACTAAAGCCGAGGTGTTAGAGATTACTGGGGAAATGGTAGCTTATGCCAAATCCTTTATGGATGACGTGGAGTTTTCGACCATGGACGCTACGCGCACTGATCCAGAATATTTGTATCAAGTTTTAGAAAGAGCGATCGCGGCGGGGGCAACAACAGTTAATATTCCAGATACGGTAGGCTATACAACTCCTAGCGAATTTGGCGAACTAATTAAGGGAATTAAAGAAAATGTTCCAAATATCGATCAAGCAATTATTTCCGTTCACGGACATAATGACATTGGCTTAGGGGTTGCTAATTTCCTAGAAGCTGTGAAAAATGGTGCAAGACAACTAGAATGCGCGATTAATGGCATTGGCGAACGTGCCGGAAATACAGCATTAGAAGAAGTTGTGATGGCATTGCACGTCAGGCGGCAGTACTTTAACCCTTTTGTGGGTAGAAGCGCCGAATCAGAAGCGCCACTTACAAATATTGATACTCGCCAAATTTATAAGACTTCCCGCTTAGTTTCGACTTTGACAGGAATGCTAGTACAGCCAAATAAAGCAATTGTGGGTGCAAATGCTTTTGCTCACGAATCAGGAATTCATCAAGATGGGATTCTCAAAAATAAGCTCACCTATGAGATTATGGATGCGGAATCAATTGGACTTACCAATAATCAAATTGTTTTAGGCAAACATTCCGGGCGCAATGCTTTCCGTACTAGACTAAAAGAATTAGGCTTTGACTTGCCAGAAGATGAGCTAAATAAAGCCTTTTTGAAGTTTAAGGACTTAGCAGACAAGAAAAAAGATATTTCTGATTGGGACTTAGAAGCGATCGCTAACGACGAAATCCAATCAAGTCCCGAAATGTTCCGAGTAGAACTTGTACAAGTTTCTTGTGGCGATCGCTCTACGCCCACGGCTACAGTAACATTGCGTACTCCTGAAGGCAAAGAATTAACTGATGCAGCAATCGGTACCGGGCCAGTAGATGCGGTATACAAAGCAATTAATCGGGTAATAAATGTACCCAATGAATTAATTGAGTTTTCAGTGCAATCAGTGACGGCGGGAATTGATGCGATCGGCGAAGTTACAATTAGATTGCGCTATGAAGATCGGGTATTTTCTGGTCATGCAGCCAATACTGACATTATTGTTGCTTCTGCTCAGGCTTATGTAAATGCTTTGAATAGATTGTATGGCTCGTTGAAACAAGAAAAGCGTAGTCAAATGGCGCAAGAAGTTTAAGATTCCCCCTAACCCTCCTTAAAAAGGGGGGGAAATATTTTAATTAATTTCAGTGCGTATACATTGCTCAATTTATCAAACGAATATAAAAATATGGGTGATGATGTATTTGCAAAAGAAAGGCAATTTCACGACCAATGGGCAGCGACCATTGATGTAGACGGAATTAATGTTAAAGATTACTTTGAAGCTTGTACAGCCCCCGAAAATCGCTTTATATTACGCCATCTGGGAGATGTTCGCGGCAAGAAATTATTAGATTTAGGTTGCGGTGCGGGAGAAAATAGCGTCTATTTTGCCAAAAAAGGAGCGTTGTGTGTTGCTTCTGACTATTCGCCGGGGATGGTAGAAGTTGCTATGCAATTAGCGGCGGCTAACGAGGTCACAATTGAGGGTAGAACTATGAATGCGATCGCTCTTGATTGTCCTGATAATACCTTTGATATCGTCTATGCTGCCAATTTGCTACATCATTTGCCCGATCCTCACCCAGCGATTAAAGAAATGCACCGCGTCCTTAAGCCAGGTGGAAAAGCTTGTTTTTGGGAGCCTTTAAAGCACAATCCAATTATCAATATCTATCGTCGCATTGCAACTTCTGTGAGAACTGACGATGAGACACCGTTAGATATTAATATAGTTAAGTTTGTAGAATCAAGGTTTGCTCAGACTACTTACGATACCTTTTGGTTAGCAAGTTTGTGGATTTTCCTGCAATTCTATCTAATTGAGAAAGTAGATCCAAATAAAGAGCGCTACTGGAAGAAAATTATTATCGAACAAGCCAGATTGCGATCGCAATATCAACAACTAGAAAAGTTAGATGTAATTTTAAAAAAGCTACCTTTAATGAAACGTTTTGCTTGGAACTTAGCGGTAGTTGCGACGAAATAAAAAAATTATCCCTACATTACTCCTCTGAGGGATTCGCAAACAAAGCTTTTAGATCCCGTTTACCATTAACTACTCGTACAATTTCAATACCATCATCTATAGTCTGATACAAAATAATATGCCCATTTAAAGTAAGTCCTCGCAAGCCAGGACGCAAATTATTGTACTCTCGTCCAATATTGGGGAAATTAACAAGTTGCTGACACTTTTGATTAAATATTTTCAAAAGACGTTCGCCAGCTTCAATATTTTCCACAACAAAGTAATCAACAATTACGCTCAAGTCACGAGCAGCAGACTGAGCAATAATAAACTGACTCATTTGCGAGCTTCTTTAGCCAGCTTTAACTTCGATAGAAGCTGGTTAACAAATATTTCGCCATCAATTCCTTCTCCACGTTCAAGGGATGCTATTCCTTCATCCACTTTTGCACGAGTTTCAATCACCCATTCTTCATAGGCTTTATCTTGTTCGTCTAATAAATCCAAAGCTGCTTGAATTACATCATCTACTGTTTGATACTGACCGCTTTGCAATTTGGCGTGAATCAACGCTTCCTGTTCAGGTTTGAGGGTAATATTCATCTGCTATTTTTTTAGCTGCTTTTATAATAGGAGTATTTTCTATAAATGGCTATTAGAGGTAGAAAGAATCATCAGGCGTTCAGGTAATGGTATTTTAAACCCAAATTGACGATAAAGTTCATGAGCATCTGCTGTCGATAATAACCAACTTCTTAAATTTTGAAGTTCTGAATATTCTAAAATTGATTTTATTAACCACTTTCCTAAACCTTTTCCTCTATAGGTTTCTAAAATAAAAACATCGAATAAATAAGCGAAGGTTGCGTAGTCAGAAATTACTCTAGCAAAACCAATTTGCTTATCCAACTCGTACACACCAAAACATAGAGAATTGCTTATCGATTTTTCTACAACTGATATTGGTACATCTTTAGCCCAATAAGAAGTTTTGAGAAAATTGTGGATTGTTGTTATATCTAATTTAGATTTATCGGTGCTAAGTAAAATTTCGTTTTGGCGCTCGTGATGTAGTTCGTAAATCTTCATTTACTTGTACGATTAATACAAAATTTTTTTAATTATAGCAAGCCTAGTTAAGATAACAATAATTTTAAACTTAAAATCATGATTAATAGCCCATCAATAAGTTCCATCAAATTTGCATTAAAAGAGATTTGGGGTTATGAAGATTTTAGACCGCCGCAAGGGGAAATAATTAGTAGTTTAATATCTCAACAAGATGCTTTGGTAATAATGCCTACAGGTGGAGGTAAATCAATTTGCTTTCAACTTCCGGCTTTAATGCAAACAGGATTAACTTTAGTAGTTTCGCCGTTAGTTGCATTGATGGAAAATCAAGTAAAAGAATTACGCGATCGCAATTTACCAGCAGCTTTATTACATAGCGAATTACCAAGCCAACAAAAATGGCAAACTTTACAACTATTAGATAGGCAACAGCTAAGATTACTTTACTTATCCCCCGAAACATTACTCAGTCCGAAAGTATGGGAGAAATTATGCCATCCACAATTACAAATTAACGGCATAATTCTTGATGAGGCACATTGTTTAGTGCAGTGGGGAGATACTTTTAGACCAGCTTACAGGCGTTTGGGGACAGTACGACCAGCATTATTAAAGTGTAAGCCTCAAGGAACAAAAATTGCGATCGCAGCTTTTACAGCCACCGCTGATATTGAAGCCCAAAAAACCATTACTCAAGTGTTGCAACTCCAAAAACCAGCAACATTTAAACAAAACCCTTATAGGCAAAACTTGCACCTAAAAGTACAAATAGCTTGGACTCCCAAAGGACGCAAACAACAGCTATTAGATGTTATTAAGGTTAAACCAGAACAAACAGGCTTAATCTATGTGCGAACCCGTCGAGATAGCGAAAAATTAGCCGAATGGTTGAGTAATTTAGGTTATAAAACCGCCGCTTATCACGCTGGTTTAAGTCCCGAAGAACGTAGAGAGATTGAAAGTAACTGGTTAAATAGCAAAATACCTTTCGTTGTTTGTACTTCAGCTTTTGGGATGGGGATAAATAAACCAAATGTACGTTGGGTGGTTCATTTTCACGCACCCTTGTTGCTATCGGAGTACGTGCAGGAAATTGGACGCGCGGGACGAGACGGCGAGGATAGTATTGCTTTAATGCTTGTTAGCGAACCTACAGGATGGCTAGATCCAGAGGATAAGCAAAGACAGGGTTTTTTTACCGAAAAAATGCGATCGCACTATTCCAGCGCCCAAAAACTCGCCCAAAAGCTACCAATTCAAGGAGAAGTAAATTCAGAAAGTGCGATCGCGCTATCTCTACTTTCTAGTGCTAATCAATTAGACTTTTTAGATCCATTTCATTACCAAATCCATCCACCCGTAAAAATTCAGCCTCCCGCACAATTTCCCGCCATTCAACAAATGGTTAAATATCTGAAAACTAAACAATGTCGTTGGCAATATCTGTTAAACGCCTTTGGTTTTACCACTGAAGCAGCAAATACCCGTTGTGGACATTGCGATAATTGCCGTTAAAATTGCTGCAAAAAGCGCAAATCACTGGCATAAAAGCGGCGAATATCATCAATTTGGTGCAATACCATCGTCAAGCGTTCGACACCCATACCCGCCGCAAACCCGGTATAAACTTCAGGATCGTAACCCACAGCTTTTAGGACGTTTGGATCGACCATTCCGCAACCCATAACCTCTAGCCATCGCCCGTTCCACTCCATATCAACCTCCGCCGAAGGTTCGGTAAACGGGAAATAACTTGCCCGAAACCGAATTGGGACATCGCCAAACATTTGTTGCAAAAATTCTTTAACTGTCCCTTTTAAATCGGTAAAAGTTAGCCCTTCATCGATTGCCAAAATTTCAATTTGATGAAATACCGCCGCGTGACTCGCATCTACGGTATCGCGCCTGTAGCATTTCCCTGGTACAGCAATTCTAATCGGCGGATCGTTATCTTCCATGTAGCGAACTTGAACATTTGAAGTGTGAGTCCGCAATAAATTACCATCGGGCAAATACAAAGTATCTTGCATATCCCGCGCTGGGTGATCGGGTAAGAAATTTAACGCCTCAAAGTTGTAGTAGTCCGTCTCCATTTCTGGCCCATCGGCTACTGTATAACCCATGCCTACAAATATATCAAGTACGCGGTCAATTGTACTGTTTAGGGGATGAACGCGCCCTAGAGGGCTGTAAACGGCAGGCATAGTAACATCTAGAGTTTCGGCGGCTAACTGTGCTGCAATTAAATCTGCTTGTAACTCGTTTCGGCGCTGATCTAAGTCCGTTTGGACAGCTTCTTTAACAGTATTTGCGATCGCACCTACTACGGGGCGTTCTTCAGCGCTTAACTTACCCATTTCCCGCAATACTAACGATAGTTCCCCTTTCTTCCCAAGGTAAACTAATCTAAGTTCTTCGATTCGTTCTAAAGTATCGGCAGTAGAAATCGCACTTTTGGCTGTTTGTCGTAGTGTTTCTAACTGTGCTTCTAAATTGCTCATAGTCTTATAATTTTTACTCTAAATGAAACTGTTAATTAGTAACGATGACGGTATTTTTGCCCCAGGAATTCGTAGTTTAGCCAATACTCTAGCTGCTGCCAATCATGATGTTACTGTAGTTTGTCCCGACCGAGAGCGATCGGCGACAGGACACGGCTTAACTTTGCATCAACCCATCCGTGCGGACATTGTAACGGGAGTTTTTCACCCCAATATCAAAGCTTGGGCTTGTTCTGGCACTCCTTCAGACTGCGTTAAATTAGCATTATGGGCATTACTCGATAGTCCCCCAAATTTTGTCGTTTCTGGCATCAATCAAGGTAGCAATTTAGGTACAGATGTTCTCTATTCTGGTACGGTATCGGCAGCAATGGAAGGTACAATCGAGGGAATTCCTAGCATTGCAATTAGTCTTACTAGCTTCAGTAGCCAACAGTTTCAGCCTGCGGCGGATTTTGCCGTTAGTTTGCTAAAACAACTAGAAACTTCCCCTTTAGGTTCAATGCTACTTAATGTCAATGTTCCCGCTATACCTGCATCGGAAATTACTGGAGTTTTAATTACTCGTCAGGGGATTCGCCGCTATATTGATGTATTTGAAAAGCGTGTCGATCCTCGTGGTAAAACTTACTATTGGTTAGCTGGCGAACTTTTAGAAGAAGTGGTCGAACCGGGGTTAAATTTACCCGCCGATGTACCTACCGATGTTGAGGCAATTCGCAATAATTATATTACTATTACCCCCTTGCAATATAACCTTACTTATGCTTCAGGGTTGAAAGAATTAGCAAGCAAGAAATTTAATTTTCCTTATAAATAATTGTCGTTACATTTCTTTATTTATGGCAAGATGTAAAGGTGTGGGTTACTTCTTCTCTAATTAAAGCTTTAAAACCTACTGCTGTTGCCCTGGGGAATTTTGACGGCGTACATCGCGGGCATCAGCAGGTAATTCAACCTGTCTTAAAACAAGGGGAGATAGTCTCAACAGTTGTAACTTTTAATCCCCATCCTCAAGAATTTTTTACGGGAAAACGTCGCAGTCTGTTAACTCCTCAAAGGGAGAAGGTGCAAGAGTTAGAAAGATTAGGAGTAGAACAATTAGTATTGTTGCCTTTTGACCTCGAACTTGCGTGTTTAAGTCCGCAAGAGTTTGTTGAAAAGATTTTAGTACAACAATTGCGATCACACTCTATCAGCGTCGGACAAGATTTTTGCTTTGGTAAAGGACGTACTGGTACTGTTACAGATTTAAAAGCGATCGCCTCAAACTATAACATTCCGACAACGATTGTACCTTTACATAACTGCGAAGGCGAAAGAATTAGTAGTTCCGCCATTCGTCAAGCTTTAGAACAAGGAAACTTAAATCGCGCCAAACTCCTCTTAGGACGGGCTTATAGTCTAGTTGGTACAGTAGTTAAAGGCAAACAGTTAGGTAGAACTATCGGTTTCCCAACGGCAAATATTGACCTACCAATGGAGAAGTTTTTACCCTGCAATGGAGTTTATGCGGTCAAAGTTTACATTGCTGAGGATAAATTACCGATTGCAGGGGTAATGAATATTGGCAATCGTCCGACAGTAAACGGGACAAATCAATCAGTAGAGGTATATTTGATAGATTGGTCTGGGGATTTGTATGGAAAAATCCTGACGGTAGAACTAGAACAGTTTTTACGCCCAGAACAAAAATTTGAGTCTTTGGACGCTTTGAAAAACCAGATTAAAATAGATTGCGATCGCGCAAAAGCTACATTGGAGACTTCACCTTTACTGTGAGACAGCTTCTCGATAACTTAACTCAAAATCTCGGTCGTACAATTGTCGGCAAATCTGAGGCTATACGCCTAGTTTTAGTAGCATTGCTTAGTGGTGGTCATGCTTTGCTAGAAGATGTCCCTGGGGTAGGAAAAACCCTACTTGCAAAGTCTCTAGCGCGTTCTATAGATGGCAAGTTTCAACGCCTGCAATGTACCCCCGATTTACTTCCTACGGATATAACGGGAACAAATATTTGGAATCCCAAAAACGGCGAATTTGAATATCTCCCTGGGCCCGTATTTGCAAATATCCTCTTAGTAGATGAAATAAACCGCGCTACACCCCGCACTCAATCGGCTTTGTTAGAAGTGATGGAAGAACAGCAAGTAACCGTTGACGGTGTTTCTCGCCGAGTTCCCACGCCATTTTTTGTCATTGCGACGCAAAACCCCATTGAATACCAAGGTACATTTCCGCTTCCAGAGGCGCAGATGGATCGGTTTATTTTATCGTTAACTTTGGGTTATCCCAGCCAAAACGAAGAACTGCAAATGTTGCAGCGTTTACAAGCGGGTGTAAAGGTAGAAGATTTGCAACCTTGTATTAGTTTGGATGAGGTGCAAGAATTACGCAAACTATGTAGCCAGGTTAAAGTTGAAACTTCTTTACAACAATATATTCTTGATTTAGTTCGGGCGACGCGGGAAGATGAAGAAATTGCCCTTGGTGTTAGTCCTCGCGGGACGATCGCATTACAAAGAGCAACTCAGGCTTTAGCTTTTTTGAGCGATCGCACTTATGCTATTCCCGATGATATTAAATTACTCGCACCTCATGTCCTTAGTCATCGTCTGATTCCATCTGGGGGACGCAAAGCTAAAACTGTAGTTGAGAAGTTGTTGCGCCAAGTCTCTATTCCTTAGCTTGAAAGTGTCTTTAACTCCAAAGATGTTTGACATCTCTTACAGTTTTGCTAAGATATTCACATCTCTTACAAAGAGGTTGGAGTATGACAGTTAAAGAGCGCAAAGATCGAATTAGAGCAAAACCTTCTGTAGATGAAGGAAAAGTTGATCGGCGACTTGCAGCAATGGAGGCTCTTGTAAGGCTAATTAAAGGTATAGCCAGAGAGCTTGATGATTTAGAAATTGAAACTATGGCTAAAGCGATAAACATGGTTTTGGATACCTCAGATGTCTCTGAGGAGGAATCAACGCTGGCGCTCAAACTTACGGGGCGACAGTATAGCAATCAAGAAGCCGTAGTTTTAGAGATAACTTCTTTAATGAGATCCTTCGATAAAAGAAAGGAGTTACTGAAAGATGCTTTAACAGCTACTAAGGTCGCAGAGTTATTACGTACAACTCGCCAAACTCCTCACGATCGCATCAATAATAAATCACTCCTAGCCGTCAAAGATAATGGTGTATGGAGGTTTCCTTTATGGCAATTCGACTCGTCCGGCGCGGATGGAGTAATTGACGGCTTACCAGAGGTTTTAAAAGCTCTTGGAGGCTCAGAATTTACTAAGCTTAATTGGCTGACTTCACCGAATCCTTACTTAAATAGTCTCACTCCTGTAGAGGCTCTAAAGCAAGGTCAAAAGGCAAAGGTTCTTAAAGAAGCGATCGCTTTGGGGGCTTGGTAGTTGGTAGAGATTGCGCCACCGCCTCCTAAAATACTACCTATTGAGCCTGCTTTATCTTCCATCGACAAAGGTGAGTGTCTTGCGAGGATATTCGATCCTACAAAACACAATACTGATGCTTTATCGTTTCGCTATTATGGCCCGCTAGAAAGGTTTGACCATCAATAATATTCTAGGGATGCGCCCTCAACTGATGAAAAACGAGGGATTTACTACGCAGGTTTTACATTATCTTGCTGTTTAGTAGAAGTTTTTGGAGACAAAAGAACTATAGAAGTTGGTAACTACTGCGTTGCATCAGTGCAGCTTAAGCGCCCTTTAAGTTTGCTCGATTTGTGTGGAACTCCAGCAATGGCAAATGGAACAGTTTATGCGCTTTCAGGCGTTTCAGAAAGAGATTTAAGCCAAGATTGGTCGCGCTACTTCTACGACAATTACAATATCTACACCAAAGTTGACGGGATTATTTATCACAATGCCCACAATGGAGACCTATCTCTGGCTTTGTATGAAAGAGCTAAAGATGCCTTAAGTTGTTCCCCTAGTGACGTGATGCCTTTAAACCATAAGACTTTGAGGACGGAGATTAGAAAAGTTGCTCAAGAACATGGGTTGATTGTAGTTCCCTATTAATTGCCCAGTCGTCGGTAAAGTCTGGTACGAAAGATTTTATAAACTAAAACCTACGAATCTACTGCAAAATATCCATCCTCAACACAACTAGGCAAAAACTCATAAGGATTGTTAGACAGCTTTTCGAGAAAAACTACTAGCACCCACTTATCAGGGCGATCTAAAAACACTACAGAAGGTACAAATATCGCCTCTACCTGGGTTGTGTGACGAATAAATCCAGCTATAGCTCTTGCGGTATCTTTATTAAGGAAGCAATTAGGAGCATCTTGCAGCGATAAAGCTTGCCAAACATGGCGATCGCATAAATCTATTGTAGAAGTTAGCTTGACTTCAAATCGATAAACTTTTCTTCTTTTTACTTTCTTAACTAATCCAATAGAGCGCTCAACTTGCAAGTGACGCGACCATTCTCCTAAAGCTACATCTTTTTCACTAGCTAAGTACAGCGTACTTTCTCCCTGTATATTCCAGCGATTGTCTGTAGCCAAACCTGCACGACTAAAATCATAAATATCGTAATCTCCATCAGGAATATGGCGGACTCCATAACCTGACCACGATTTAATAAAAGGCTGAAGCACTAATAACCAAGCCCTTCATAATCGGCGGCTAATTGGGCAATTACTCGCTCGTGCTGACTAAGGCGAATTAAATCTAAAGCTGTATAACCGCCGAAAACTGCCATTGGAGTTGACAGAAACTCGTAAACCCCAGAAGGGGTATAAACCCTATGAGCTAAATCCGCTATCTCTTTGAGTTTTGCTAAGTATTGCTTGGCTTCTGCGTTGGGTAGCGTCTCGCTTTTTTCCCAACGTCCTAAAGTTTTTGTACTAATGTGCAATAGATAGCTCATGCGTTCTTGCGATAATCCCAAGCTTTGCCGAATCTCTAAGGGATTTAATCTGTTGATATAAGCAGTTTTAGTTGTCATAACTGTTTTTTGCACTTACACAACTAAGTATACTTAAAATTAGTCTAGACACTTGTCTAGATATTAAGTGATTTCAGGTAATGGTAGTCTACAAATGCTAGTAGTCAGCAACACCTATAAGTATGAGAAATAAAATTAAACTAAAACGCCACTCAAATCGCCAAACGCGATCGCCTTTTTTCTTACTATTACTAATTTTGCTATGGAGTTTAGCAATGGGTTGGGGACTTGCAACTATAACTAGCGCCCAAACTATCCCCACTGAGGAGATTGGCACAGTAGACATAATTCCCGATCGCTATCAACTAGGACAAGAACTATATTTAGAAAACTGTGCTAGTTGTCATATTGGTATACCCCCGGCGGTACTACCTACACAAACCTGGCAAAGAGTAATTCAAGATTCCCAACACTACGGCGTAACTATAAAACCTTTAATTGATCCTGCGAGGTTAATAGTTTGGCAATACTTACAAGTTTTTTCGCGATCGCAACTAAAAGACGAAGAAGAAATACCTTATAGAATTAGTGAATCTCGTTACTTTAAAGCATTGCATCCCCAAGTAAAACTACCCCGTCCTTTAGAATTAAGTAGCTGTGCTGGCTGTCATGTGGGCGCAAACGAGTATAATTTCCGCAAATTAAGTGCCGAGTGGCAGTAATTACTACCAAAAGACTTCGCATCCCTCTACAGTCCTAGCTAGGGTCGAAATGATACGATTAATATAGTTTCATAATTTGGCACAAGTGAGCTTCTACAGGGAGGAATAAAGTTCCAGCCAACGCCGCCTTAATAAGCTTTACGACTTGCGAGTTTTGATAACTCCACACAAATAAACATATATTCTAAATATTTACCTACCATGCTAAAAACCTTGCTGGGCGATCCTAACGCTCGTAAGCTCAAAAAATTCCAACCAGCAGTTAAAGAAGTTAACCTTTTAGACGAGGAGATTTCAATCCTCTCTGATGAACAGCTAACTGGTAAAACTGCTGAATTTAAACAACGCCTTGCTAAAGGTGAAAGTTTAGACGATTTACTTCCCGAAGCTTTTGCTGTAGTTAGAGAAGCGGGAAAGCGCGTACTAGGATTGCGACATTTTGAAGTGCAAATATTAGGCGGAACAATCCTGCATAAAGGACAAATTGCGGAGATGAAAACCGGAGAAGGAAAAACATTAGTTTCTACCCTTCCCGCCTACCTTAACGCGCTTACAGGTAAAGGAGTTCACGTTGTCACTGTCAACGACTACCTAGCCCGCCGCGATGCCGAATGGATGGGACAAGTACACCGCTTTTTGGGACTGAGTGTCGGTTTAATTCAGCAAGGAATGGGCCCAGCCGAACGTAAAAAAAATTATGACTGCGATATCACCTATGTAACTAATAGCGAAGTAGGCTTTGACTACTTACGCGACAACATGGCGACATCAATAGTCGATGTCGTACAGCGTCCTTTGCACTATTGCGTAATTGACGAAGTAGACTCTATTCTCGTAGACGAAGCCCGGACACCTTTAATTATCTCTGGTCAAGTAGAACGTCCTACCGAAAAATACGTCCAGGCTGCCCAAATAGCCGCAGTTTTGAGGACAGGAGAAGACGAACATTATGAGGTAGATGAAAAAGCTCGTAACGTGCTACTAACTGACGAAGGTTTCGCCGAAGCTGAAAGATTGCTAGAAGTTACCGACTTATTTAATCCTGAAGATCCTTGGGCGCACTACATTTTTAACGCTTTAAAAGCTAAAGAATTATTTATCGCCGATGTCAACTACATTGTCCGCAATGATGAAGTAGTAATTGTTGATGAATTCACTGGGCGAGTATTACCGGGAAGGCGTTGGAGTGATGGACTCCACCAGGCAATTGAAGCTAAAGAAGGGGTAGAAATTCAACCTGAAACTCAAACTTTAGCGACAATTACTTATCAAAATCTGTTTTTGCTTTACGATAAATTAGCCGGAATGACTGGGACGGCGAAGACAGAGGAATCAGAATTTGAAAAAATTTACAAACTAGAAGTAACCATTGTTCCCACCAATAGACCCCGCAGCCGTCAAGACTTGTCGGATGTAGTATTTAAAAGTGAGGAGGGAAAATGGAAGGCGATCGCCCAAGAGTGCGCCCAAATGCACGAAATGGGTCGTCCGGTACTTGTGGGGACAACTAGCGTCGAAAAATCTGAGTATCTCAGCACATTATTAAATCAGTTAGAAATTCCCTACAACTTACTCAACGCCCGACCCGAAAACGTCGAACGAGAATCAGAAATTATCGCCCAAGCCGGACGCAAAGGCGCGTTAACGATCGCAACCAACATGGCAGGTAGAGGTACAGACATTATTCTGGGTGGAAACTCTGAATACATGGCACGGCTGAAGTTGCGAGAATACTTTATGCCCCGTATCGTTGTACCGGAAGATGAAGATATTTTTGGTATAACTCAAGCTTCAGGATTGCCTGCAAGCAGTAGTGGTGGCGGTCAAGGTTTTGTTCCAGGCAAAAAAGTCAAAACTTGGAAAGCATCGCCGCAAATTTTTCCCACTCAACTATCTCAAGAAACTGAGCAACTACTTAAGCAAGCTGTAGAATTTGCCGTACAGCACTACGGAGAGCGGAGTATGCCCGAATTAGAGGCAGAAGACTTAGTTGCAGTAGCGGCAGAGAAAGCACCCACCCAAGACCCCGTAATTGAGCGCTTACGAGCAGCTTACAACCAAATTAAGCAAGAGTACGAACAGTTTACCGATACCGAACATCAAGAGGTGATTCAATTAGGCGGTTTGCACGTAATTGGTACAGAACGTCATGAATCGCGGCGGATTGACAACCAGTTGCGCGGACGGGCGGGAAGACAAGGCGACCCCGGTTCTACACGCTTTTTTCTGAGCTTACAAGATAGCTTATTGCGGATCTTTGGAGGCGATCGCGTTGGTAAGCTAATGGATATGTTCAGAGTTGAAGAAGATATGCCTATTGAGTCGGGAATGCTTACCCGCAGTTTAGAAGGCGCTCAGAAAAAGGTAGAAACTTACTACTACGACATCCGTAAGCAGGTGTTTGAGTACGATGAAGTCATGAACAACCAGCGTCGCGCTATTTACGCCGAACGTCGCCGAGTTTTGGAAGGTCAAGACTTGAAAGAGCAAGTAATCAAGTATGCCGAAAAAACGATGGATGACATTGTTGATTACTACATCAACCCCGATTTACCTTCAGAAGATTGGGACTTAGCTAACCTTGTTGGCAAAATTCAAGAATTTGTCTACTTGCTGGCAGATTTGGAACCAAATCAGCTAGAGGATTTATCGGTAAGCGAAATCAAAACTTTTTTACACGAGCAAGTTAGAATTGCCTACGATCTTAAAGAGTCTCAAGTTGACCAAATTCAGCCGGGATTAATGCGCCAAGCCGAGCGATTCTTTATTTTGCAGCAAATTGATACTCTTTGGCGCGAACACTTGCAACAAATGGATGCGTTGCGCGAATCTGTCGGTTTGCGCGGCTATGGTCAAAAAGACCCCTTAGTTGAATACAAGAGCGAAGGTTACGAACTGTTCTTAGATATGATGACGAATATTTACCGCAATGTCGTCTACTCGTTGTTCCAATTCCAGCCTCAAATGCAGCCAAGTGTAGAAACTTCTTCGGAGTTAGTATAGAGACGATCCCCCCTAACCCACGTCAACAAAGCGGGAAGCGTAGCTACACCGCTTTTTGACTCCCCTTCTTAAGGGGGAAAATATAGAAAGAGATCGCATAATTTAAATTATGCGATCTCTTTTAGTAACCTACCTTGGGGTTAAATGCCGTCTAGGTGATATACCTGGATTAATCACCGATGCCATTTCTTCATGAGACAAATTAGAAATCGCCGCGTCTAAGTCCGCCAGCGTAAATTGATAACCACGCCCTTTGGCAATCTGCAAAAATGTCTCTGGATCGTCAATTGCTTTAAGTTTTGCCTTTAATCCTTGGTCTTGTTGTACAGACTTAAAAAATCGAGCAGCGTTTTCTTGTGTCATGGCAGTACAACTCCTGATTTATTTGCGATTTTTAATTCACTAACTTTAAATCCCTAGCAACTCTCACACTCTCATATCAAGCCAGCTACTTGCGATCCTAACTACTCAAGCTACTAACTTCATCAAATCTTGACATAAATTAAAGTATTTGTATTCTATTAGACTTGTATAGAAATTCATTATGTGTACTGAGTGGGGTCAATCTATCTATATCACTATCTAAAGCGTCCGAAGAATTTTATAGTAGTAGTTGCTGCAAGCGGGAAACATTGTGAAAGCGATTACTTTATTAGGTTCTACGGGTTCTATCGGCACTCAAACATTAGATATTGTGGCTCAAAACCCTGATTTATTCAAGATTGTGGGTTTGGCGGCGGGACGAAATGTAGAAATGTTGGCGGCGCAAATTAAGCAATTTCGCCCAAAAATAGTTGCTATTTGCGATGAAACAAAGTTACCAGAATTGAAAAGTGCGATCGCATCTTTCGACTATAAACCCATCCTTCTAGCGGGAGAAGCAGGAGTTATTGAAGTTGCCCGTTATGGCGAAGCCCAAACTGTAGTTACAGGTATAGTTGGCTGTGCAGGTTTGTTACCGACTATTGCGGCCATTGAAGCCGGAAAAGATATTGCTTTAGCCAATAAAGAAACATTAATTGCTGGTGCGCCCGTAGTTTTACCTCTAGTAAAAAAACATGGTGTGAAACTATTGCCCGCAGATTCCGAGCATTCAGCTATATTTCAATGCCTCCAAGCCGTAAGAGAAGGTGGATTGCGGCGAATTATCCTGACGGCATCTGGGGGCGCTTTTCGAGATTTGCCTGTAGAGAAACTAGCGACAGTAAAGGTTGCTGACGCGCTCAAACATCCTAATTGGTCAATGGGACGGAAAATTACTATCGACTCTGCGACATTAATGAATAAAGGGTTAGAAGTAATTGAAGCTCATTTTCTGTTTGGTTTAGACTACGATCGCATTGAAATCGTTATTCATCCCCAAAGCATTATCCACTCCCTAATTGAGGTGCAAGACACTTCAGTATTAGCTCAGTTGGGTTGGGCAGATATGCGTTTACCGTTGCTTTACGCTTTATCTTACCCCGATCGCATTTACACCGACTGGGAACCGTTAGATTTAGTTAAAGCTGGTAATTTGACCTTTAAAGCCCCCGATCATCACAAATACCCATGTATGCAGTTAGCTTACGCCGCCGGGAGAGCGGGGGGTTCAATGCCTGCGGTGTTAAATGCCGCCAATGAGCAAGCTGTAGCTTTATTTTTAGATGAAAAAATTGAATTTTTAGATATTCCTAGATGTATCGAGCGAGTATGCGAAGTCTTTGATGTTGATAATCGCCCCCATCCTTCTCTAGACGACATTATCGCCGCCGACACCTGGGCAAGACAAGAAGTATTAGCAGCAAGTAAATTAATTAAAGGTGCGATCGCTTAGTTTCAATTTTTTAGGCAAAAGAACCTAAGTAAATAGCAATGCAAAGAAAAAGTTAGGCTGCTGTCTAACAAGGCAAAATTGACTTAATGAATCTCTCTTAAGATATTGAACTTTGTTAATTTTCCTTTTATTGTGGGAAGTAATATCAACACAATTTTTAATAAATAAATAATTATTTGCAGAAATTGAGATTGATTTCTTAAAAAAACCTAAAATAAGTTAACAAGCCTTTATATTTACTTATGCCTACTCGGTTTACTGCCTCTTTGTGCGTGGAAATTGTGGTTCCAGAACAGCCTGTAGCAATTCATCATTATTTGCGCCAACCTCAACGCTTAGTTTCTACTCTTGTCGAGCCTAGTCGGATAGAAGGATTAGGAGCAGACCATTATCGGCTCAAAATGCGTCCTTTAAGTTTTATGATGCTGAGTATTCAGCCAACGGTAGACCTCAAAGTTTGGGCGACAGCTAACGGAACTATTCATCTACAGTCTGTAGGTTGCGAGATTAGAGGAGTTGAGTATATCAACCAGCGTTTTAATTTGGACTTACAAGGATACCTATCGCCGGAGCAAATCAACGGAGAAACTCGGCTCAGAGGTAAGGCGGATTTGAAGGTAGAGGTTGAATTGCCTATGCCTTTATCAATGATGCCTGAATCGTTAGTAGAAGCAACAGGTAACGGTTTACTTAAAAGTGTTTTATTAACAATTAAGCAGCGATTACTACATCAACTTTTAGCTGACTACCGAAATTGGGTAAACGCCCAAGTCGAGCAAGCTGACACACATCAAGCACCGCTTTTGCCCCCCAATGCCGCCCCTTCTACCTGACACGGACGAAAAGACCTCCGATGCAAGGGTGAGGCTCCGTACTCTTTAAGGGCTTGGAGATGGCGTGCTGTACCGTAACCTTTATTTGCGGCTAGATCGTACATAGGATATTTTTTAGCCAATTGAGTTATCAAGTCATCTCGCCAAACTTTGGCAACAATACTAGCTGAGGCAATTACTGTAGACTTTTCATCTCCTTTAACTAAGGTTTGTTGAGGAATTGATAAGTCTTTGATAGCATGATTACCGTCAACTAAGCACAATTGCGGCTTTACCTTTAGCTTGAGTACCGCCCGTTTCATCGCTAATAGGGAGGCTTGTAAGATATTGATTTGGTCAATTTCGACACTAGAAGCTGAATCAACACCCCAAGCTAAAGCACAGTTACAAATTTTCTTAGCTAATTCCTCTCGACGGTAAGCAGATAACTGTTTGCTATCTCTAATTTTCGCCTCCACAAGTTCTGATAAAGCAGAGTTAGGCAAAATGACGGCGGCGGCTACCACTGGGCCAAATAAAGCCCCTCTACCTACTTCGTCTACACCAGAAACAACTAAACTTTCTCCATCTAAGCTAAGGGCGATCGCAGTATCAAACTCTAACCCTATAAATGCTCGTTTCATAATTTTAATGAAATAGCTGTTAGCACTTGGGTAACAGCTATTGGCTTCTAACTATTCTGAAGCCGAAGAACGGCGACGTCGGCGACGGGGGGGTTCTTCAACTAGGGGTTCGCTGACAGTCTCCTCTACCGGATTATTTGCGTCAACTAGGGGTTCCTCGGTGATAGCTTCCCCTACCGCGTTGTTTGCTTCCCTAATAAAGGAATCTTCCACTTCTTCTGTAGTGGTAACTTGGGCAATTTCTGGGGCAATGATCGCAGGTTCTAAGCTGGGTGTAATTGGTAGAACTAACTGCTCTATGCGATCGCTATCTGATTCAATCGCCACTTCTGGTTCTAAGATATCCGTTGCGTCCTGGGTTTCAACTACCGTAGATTTTACCGTTTGTCCTGGCAAAATAACATTAATGATCGCACTTTTGGAGTTTTTGACTTGGCGATTTAATAGCACTAAGGGCGACACTCCCATTAATGCATACACATCTTGCTGTTCTGGAGTCATTTCTACAGTCACAATTTCCGGCGGTGTGACGATAGGTTTAATTGGCTCTGGTTTTATGGGCTTAGTGCGCTCGGCTCTTTCAATCCAACTAACTTTACTGGTAATAGACGTTGTTTCCGGGTCGTTTTGAGCTTCTTGCTCCTCCATGTCTATTTCTGGTTCAATATCGTTAACCAAATTTAAACTATTTTCTTGGGCTTCCTCTGCTTCAATCCGACTATTGCGACGGCGGTGAGTACGGCGATCGCTTTCATCATCTTCTTGGAAACTAGGACGATCGCTAATATTAACTACAGAAGGGCGATCGCTATTAGTAAAGGCTTCGGCGGTATCTAGATAAGTTTCTCTCGGTTCTGGTAGCTTAGGAGTGGGGGTACGAAACTCCCGATTTGTTGCCGGGATGACTACAGGAAGTCGCTCTGGAATTTCAGCTAAAGATATTCTTTCTCTAATCGGAGTTGTAACTACTTCCTTTTCTCGATTGTCGGCTTCGCCTGGTAAGTGTTCTATATGCCCTAAGCCGCCACAAGTTGGACAGGTGCTACCGAACAATTCGTAGATGTTTTGTCCTTGGCGCTTGCGGGTAAGTTCGACTAAACCTAATTCTGATAACTGGGCTATTTGGGGTCTTGCTTTATCAGCTTTGAGGGCTTTATTAAAGTGTTCTAATACTTGGAGTTGGTCTTTTTGGGAGTCCATGTCGATAAAATCAACAAT
>QQTW01000927.1_pt1 | contig 19775 bp, 18 predicted proteins | sample 1904831 | NCBI WGS metagenome assembly QQTW01 (sample SAMN09435610, study PRJNA476489) | Subsurface metagenome, whole genome shotgun sequencing project. | reverse complement strand
TGCGTATTGTCGGTCTTCTCTTCGTGGCTGTGTCTGTCTTCGAAAAATGTTGGGGTTGGTTCCAAGCCCATGGCAAGCACGAGCACACTACCTCATGCGAACTCCAGATTTCCGAGACCATCGAAGAGATCATCACCAGCACGACCACAACGACGAGGGCGACGACCACCGCTACGATCACAGAGACCGTAATCAAAGAGGTCTTTGAGTCAATGCTCTCCCGCTCCACACTAGTATCTGAGACCATCATAATCTGCAAGAGCCCCATTTCCTATTATATGAAGCTTGAAGAGTGGGTTGAAGCTATTGAGGTCACGAAGAGGTCTTTACGTCAGGTGTGGAGGTTGATCATCTCTGGTGGAGGTGTCATCGCCCTGCCAAAAGACTTTGGCGTCGGAGCAATTGATATCGCGCTCAGCTTGGCTTTGTGCCATCATCGTTCGCACCACTTTCATGAAGCTGAGGAGATGTACGTCCGTGTAAATTGCGCCTGCCGTAATTCTTGCCATGTTCACGACGAGTGCTTGATCAAGTGTTCTGGTGTCCTGACCCGTTTCTACGAGGAGCACCGTCACTGGCGCAAGGTGATTGAGATCTACCAAGAGCTTCTTGCTGAGTATCGCGAACATTTGGGGGCTGATCATACTTTGACTGTCCACACACTCTATGTCCTTGGTTCTCTGTGCGCTGATCACGGACATGGTGAGGCTTACAACTACTATGAGGAGATCATCGCCACCCTCAATCGGGACTGTCACCCCAATTCCCTCGCCGCAATGTTCCACATATGCCATTATCACTATGAGGTGGGGCATTGGTGCAAGCTCACGGGCGTCTGCAGAATACTGTGGGAGACTTGGAAGGGTGATCATCACGAGCACGCAAAATTCACGGTTGATTTCGTTGAGGTACTGCAGTTCCGCTATCGCTACGTGCTAGAAATCCATGATCAGTGCGACTACTCCGTGCTCCCAGAACTAGCCATCGAGTATCGCAATCTCTGCATTCAGACTTTTGGCGCTGCTGTTGCGGTTGCTATCAAAGCCTCGATCGAGCTAGCTGCGTTTGGTGGTCGAAGGTGACGACAGCGACAACAGGACGTTGGATACGATGAAGTCAGAAGCAGCTAGGCAACACATCGATTCACTGAAGGAAAGCTTCTTGCGCCTAATGGCCTGGGACAAATCCACAAACGTCTACCGCGAGCTCATCGACGAGCTCACCCATATGCCGGAATACAAGAATGACCCTGAGTGGAAAATGGTGTCTCGTGTCGACCAATGGAACATCAAGGAACCTCCTTCAGAGACCCTCGGCAAATATGCGCCGCCACGAAGCTGGGGATTCACTAGCAAGCAAAGTCCTTCCGCGAACGGGAAGGTCAGGGGTGCTCCCAGGGGCTCTGGCAGTGCGACGAGCAACTGGGACATACATAGGCCTTCCTCACTCATCGGTTCTTGAACGCGGGAGCATGACCGTGAGCAGGAGGTGAACGGGACGACAAACGGGAAAGGTAACGGCGTGGTTTGACCTATCGCGTCCAGGTTCCTCCAGCGGAGACGTGAAAAGTCAACAACGCCGCCGCTGGGTGGTGAAGACGGGGTGAAGAATGAGGCCGAGCACGCAGGGAGAGCTTGATGAAATTACGTGTGCAACAGCGTAGATTTACAGCGTATTCCTGCTCGTGTATGTACGAGACTAAACGAGAGTCGGATGGGGTCTTGATATGTAATATGTAATGTATGACAATACGGAATGGGATGATGGATTGATACTGGTATCTATCTAGTTGACCATGTTTGGAGCTTGCTTACCACACACTGTAGGACTTATCATGGTATGGGTAGATAATCAACCTCAATCAATTCTGCTACCTATCTATACATCTATCTATCTGTCCATTTCTTATAACTCATGACTCATGACTCATAACTCACACGGATATGCGACGTGCGATGTTGCCTACCTATCCATGTGGTATATTCTCCTACTCACTTAACCACTCACCCACTCACACCTTCTGCTGATTCGGATCGCATCGGATTGGATCACGCTTTATCTTCCGGCCGAATCCAGAAAATACATAATTCGTTTCCTCACTACTACTACAATTGATATCTTCAGCTGTTACCATTACCATTACCATGACCACAGTTCTAGTGCCCTCCCCCCCACCTCCCCTGGCCGCACCATTCAGTGCGAGGAAAGAAAGAAAGAAGGGGTTGGTTTTCTCATCATCGTCATCATCATCTCCTTTCCCCCCTTCTTTTTCACGAGAAATACAAACTGGTCATTGGAGCTGGAGCTGGCAGAAATTCTCTATATCTTTCCAGAAAGCCCACGGGCCTAAGCATCGTGAGGGAGCCAGTACTCCGTATGGGATCCGCTTGACATGCGAAAATCGGGTAAAGGAGATATTTCTGTTCTAATGCCCGACAGGCTTGGGATAGATAGGTAGAGCGGGGTTTGATTCCCGATCGATCTGCTTAGAAGCCTAGTGAACTGCTTCGAACAGGTTGCTTTTTTTGTTTGGTAAAGTAGTAGCTGTCCGTCTTTGCGGGATGTAATAGCCTTGAGGGGGGGGGGTTATTTGCGGTGAAGACGTTGCTGCCGCTGGCTGTAGTTATGGGAGGAGGAGGGGGAGAGGAGCACATTTTGAATTGAGAAGTCGAAGACGAGACGCTCCGGAAACGGAACGTACACGAGCTACCCTTTGGATAAGTGGGCGGTGTCTTTAGAAGAGTGATGCGAGTCCCGCAAGAGTAGATACGACGGCCTCTGAGTTTGATGTTGTACCGATAGCTGTAGATGTGGTTTCTACCCAGTCAGCCAGTCATGACCTTCTGCTCCCGCTGCCTTCCGCTGCCGTCGTCTTTAGCGAGGCCAAGAGGACCCTTCTCATCTCCATTGGCGGTGTCAGCTGGCTTCCAATACCCGGTTCCGTTTCCATATGGACTGTCTCCTTCGACGACCAGCCTTGTTCTTACCGTCTCGATATCTTCGGTGGTAAATTCACAGTGCTCCCGCATGTATTTCTCCACTCCTCCCCATTCTTTGTCTACCACGTCATTCAAAAAGATAAGCATGTTCTTCCCTCTCGAACTTACTGCTCTTTGCGCCTCTTCTCTCGTCATGGCGGGTGTCCCGCTCCCCTCCTCACCACCCTTCATCATATGTGCTATGATCGTTTCTCTCCACGACCCAAGTCCTTGCTCCGTAAGGCTGTACTCCCACGCAATCACCTCATCAGGTACACCACACAATCTCAGTAACAGAGCGCCAAGAACTCCCGTCCGGTCTTTGCCAGCTGCGCAATGAAACAACAGCGGCTCTGGCTGCGAGCTCTCTGAATCATCCTGTATATCGCGATCACGTATATGTTCAAATATCGTCTTGTAAGCTGGCCCCGCATTCACAAAGATATCCCTGTACGCCCGTACAAACCCAGCACTATACCCATGGTTCTTATCCTCATCCGGGTCAGTGTAGTTCTTATATTTCCTTGCTAACCCCTCAGGACTGTAATCCTGATTTCGAAAGACAGGGACCAAGACGCGTTCAACACCATCAATTTCTGCGGATTTGGTGTTTTTGGGTTGATTGTTCACCTCTCTTTCCGAGCGGAGGTCATAAAGTCTGCGCACTTTCAGATCCTGGGAAAGGGTTTTGTTGCCATTGGGTGTTAGGCCAGTCAATTGGGCGGAGCGGAAGAGCGTGAGTGGGCGCGTGATGTAGGATTTGTTGGGTTGGAAGTGAGATGAAGGTGGTCGGCAAGGGTAGCCGCCTAGATCGCGGCAGTTGGGGACGCCTTCGATGTGGATGAATGGTGGGGAGGGTTTTGAGGTTGTGAAGTGGAATGGAGATGTGTCTGAGCTTTCTGTGTTTTTAGTGGAGTCTGATGACTTCTGTAGAGCTGAAGCTATCATTTTCGGAGATGCAAGAAGGTAGCCGTTACGAAGGGCGAGGATGGAAGATGGAGGGACCAGTCGCCAATCTTTTCAAGGGGAGAAACAAGGAATCGTATCTGATCATGCAGGACAATAGGCAGCAATCAAGGGAGTAATCTCCAACCTTATTACACGACTGCTGGGAAGATGGTTCGACACACTACCTTGAACGGTTTTCTACTTCACTGATATGTATTGGGATCGATTCCGCCTGTAGTTCTTCTTCTACGTCACTTTGCCAAGAATGATGCCAAGCTATAGTATGCCAAGCTGTTTGCCAAGCTGTTTGCCAAGCACTTCGCCAAGCATGGGCAGCCCTCCGGCCCCAAAACTTCAAGTTACGGATGCACAGGGCTGAAGTATTTGCTACACCATCCTACATGCGTAGTAGTACTCTACCTCCGTCTCTGAAACTGCTTGTGGTGCTCTAATTTCCATAATATACGGTACTTGAGATGATCAACTCAGAGGCGGTCAAGCCTCAGCGCGTGTCATGGTGGGCTGATGATGGCCATTGGAATCGGGAGGGGCCCTCGATCATGGGACCTTTCAAGTAGTTCTTCAGAGCAAGGGAACATGCGACGACGTCGGTCCTGGTTTGGTCGGCGAGGCCTTCACCAGTGGCATAGCTATGCTCCTCGAATATTGAGCAGCATCGCCATACCATCATCGATCCCCAGCCAAACTACTCCTCCCACCCCTCGGACTGTGACTCTGGCTCTGACTCTCACCCGAATCCTTCACCTTCTTCAGCAGCCCCTCAAAATAACTCTTCATGGCCTCGTTATCCACCTTGCCACCATCTGGCGTCGCAATCCCACTTCCTCCTGCCGACTCCTTCCTCGTCGGCGTCCTCGTACTTTCTCTATCCCGGTCCGCCTCCCTCTCCCTGATCCTCCTCGTCACCTCCTCTGCATCCACCTGAATCCCGCCCACGTTGATCTTGTATGGCTGCTGATGACGGGCCACCTCCTCTAGTAACGCGTGTGCAGTCGCGGACTTGCGCTCCATTCTTTGCTCTAGCAGTTCCGATTCTGAAGGCCCTCGCTTTTGACGTTCTCGTTCGGTGTGCTCGTCTATTTGGCGGTACCTTTCGAGGACCTGGGCCTGGGCGGCTAGGAAGGTTTGTGTGTCTGGAACGGTTACTCTGTCGGAGGTACTGGTGGAGGGGACAAAGGGTTTTGAGTTTGCCAGGGGATTGGGCAGGGAAGAGGTGAAGAGGGAGATGCTCGTTGCTTGTGCTTCGTCGGAGGTGGAGGGGCGTGTGCCGGATCCTGTTTGCTGTAACGTTATATCGCCGTTTGCTGTTGGTCTTTTGGTCGCCGACGGGTCGAATTCGGTTTCCGGTGGCGACTGAATTTCTACCGACCAGGCTTTGGCGACGGTTTCCATCTCGAAGCCTTCACGCAGTATGCGGATTTTGCCCCAGGAATCCCAATTGGGAGGGATGAGGATCTTGTCACGGTCTATGACGTTGTGCTTGACGATTTCTCGTTTTAGGAGGGATTGGATGCCGAGACTGGAGTGGATAAGGGTGCGGACGTTGTTAGAGTCGAAGGATGTGGTATAGATTAGTGATGCACCGTCTGCATTCACAAACATGTCAGCATATCCTTTGTTCGGGAAACAACGAGACTCACGCTTCAACAGCACACATCTCATCCACTGCAGCGCGAAATCGAAATCCCCTTCTTGCCATCCGTACTCCTTCTCCATCCTCTCTTGTTTCTCGGCATTCAAGCACACCACACTCAACGGCACCCCTAACTCATCCTCCCACTCCCCAGGCCCCAATGGCGCATCCACTGTCTTGGCCTCTCCACCCATAATCCCACCCCCAATTCTCCCCTCCTTCCATCCCTTCATCGTCTCCTCCATCATCTCTTTGATCTCCTGGTCCAACCCCTCAATCACCTTTCTCAATATCCTAACCCACTGCCTCAACTGCCTGGGCCACTTGAACGGATCATCCCAATCCAATAACACCGTCACCAGCGTGCTAGGGATTGTCTTTACCGTGAATAGTGGTTTTAGTAGTGGTGCGAAGGCGGCAGACGGGTTCGAGAGCATATGGATAGAGAGGCGAGCGAGGATATCTTCGCCATCAGTGTCGAGGACGTCATGGTAGGTGTAGCCAAGGGTGAAGCGGTTGGAGATTGGGATCGATTTCTGGGTCGTGCGGTTTTGGTTGTGATTGATGCGGCGGTGTCGGGTGGTGTTATCTAAGGCTTCTGATGGGGGATGAAGGGTGTGCAAGAATGCGCGCTGTTGGTCTGGTGTCCCTCCTACTCGTCCAATGCTTGGGTTAGAAGGGGTGGATGGTACGGGGAGAGTTGGGTAGAGTATGTACCAAGGATGATCAACTGTTTCTCTGCCAAATCTTTGCCACGCGAGACTTCGTCCAGCATGGAAAGCCATATTCCCTTCGGGTTGGTGTCTTTGCTGCCAGGCTTTCTGCTGGTGGTAGTACTGCCTCCTTTGTAGGACTGACCTAGAGGGAAGGGGGATGCTTGCATGGTCGTGTTCATTGTGCTTGTCGCATAGCCATTTTATGAACAACTTCTGGAGTGTCTTGAGAGAAGATTAGTTCAAGTCTTCGCCAGAAAGGATTTCAAAGCCCGTTGTCGTTCGTCGTCCAGTACGTGTTGCAGAGAGTCCAATACATACACAAGTACGCCGAACATATTTGGCAGCGGAGGTCATCTCACAACTCCGCATTTCCTCCCCGCAACTGTCGACTACGAACAGTATTTTTCTGACAAGAAAAAAGTATTCACATAAATCTTGCGGATCCAACTGACCTTCTTGATGCCATTCACTTTCTTCCTGCCGCAATGAACTCCATCCGCCAAACCCAAGCCCTCAACAAACGCGAACTCGAAGCCGCCGTCCCCCCCTCGGCCTCATGGCACGCCGACTACCGCGACACCGCCTACATCTACATCGGTGGCTTCCCCTTCGATCTCTCCGAGGGGGACCTCCTCACCATCTTCAGCCAGTATGGCAACCCTACACACCTCAACCTGGTCCGTGATCGGGAAACGGGCAAGAGCAAGGGCTTCGCGTTTCTGAAGTATGAAGACCAACGGAGTTGCGATCTGGCGGTGGATAACCTGGGGGGTGCGGAGGTGCTGGGCAGGTTGTTGAAGGTGGATCATACGAGGTACAAGAAGAAGGAGGGCGAGGATGAGGAGACGTGGAGGGTGGAAAGATTGGAGGGAGACGGAAACAGGGAGGCGGTGAATGAGAACGGGAAGAGGAGTAGTGGTGGAGAGGAGACGGAGGATGATGATGATGATGGAGGAACGAGGAAGAAGCGTAGGAAGAGAGGCCTGATTAAGGAGGAGCAGGAGCTAGAAAAAATGCTACGGATCAAAGAGGACGAGGACGAGGATCCCATGAGACAGTATCTAATTGAAGAGAAAAAACGAGAAGTCAAAGAAGCTTTGGCTAGGGTTGAGAAGAAAGAGCGGCATCACCATAGGCATCATCGTGGTGAGAATCGGGCGCATAAATCTCACAGGCACGGAGACGAGGTGGACGAGAGACGCTCTCATCGACACCATCATCGTCGTAAAGATGAAGACCGAACTCACCGAGGAAGGGAAAAGGACGCAGACGAGAAAGATAGACACCCCCGCCGTCAACAGCGGAGACATGTTTCTGACAGAGAACCCTCGACGTCAACAAGTACAAGTAGGAGACGCGGAAGTCGAGAAAGGTCGGATTCAAGGTCGAGACGGGGCAAGACAACAGGGCGGCGCCGCTCACGGAGCAGGAGAAGAACTCCCGAGTATGATCCACCGTCACGTTCGCGTTCACCATCCCTCTCAAAAGAGCGAAGGCGAGATCGTAGATGAGACAAAGGGTATGAAGAAGCCGCTTTCTCAGAACAGAGGATGTATATATCGAGAGATTTGATGGAGTACGCTTTACCGAATCAATCTCCCTTAAGCAGCTCCATACCCAACTCTTTCAGTTTGAACTTCTGGATCTTGCCACTTGCCGTTTTGGGATATCCTTCCACATAGAAGACGTGGGTTGGGGCTTCAAGATGATTGAGTCAGTCAGTCAGCCAACATGTGCGGCACATCAGAAGAAGTATTACCTACCAAGATGATGGCTCAACCGTTCTCTGACCCAGTTCCTGATCTCTTCGCGGCTGGTCTTCTCAGCGCCCTCCCTGGGTACAATGAACGCCGCAACGACCTCACCATATTTCTCATCGGGTAAGCCAACAACGCTCACTTCCTTGACTCCGGAATGCGCGAACAAGCAATTCTCCACTTCGAGAGGGTGGATGTTCTCTCCTCCACGGATGATCAGATCTTTGATCCTCCCAGTGATACTCACAAAGCCTTCTTCATCCATCGCGGCTTCATCACCGGTGTGCATCCACAGCTTACCTTCCTTGTCCCTCCTCATCACCTCGGCAGATTTCTCTGGCTGACCCCAATACCCCTTCATGACCAAGTATCCGCTCACTGCCAACTCGCCCCTTTCGCCTGTACCTAGAATTCTCTCACCATCAACTGGGTCCACAATCTTGGCCTCGACATGAGGCATCAATCTGCCGACCGAGTTGATGCGCTTGTCCATAGGGTCATCCGTGGTCGTCATACAAGAAACTGGACTTGTCTCGGTCATGCCGTAACAGATGGTCAGCTCCGTCAAATTTAGCGTTTTGTGCAGCTTCCGCATAATCTCTGCCGGTATGGAACTGCCAGCTGCTATGCCAGTCCTCAAATGCTCAAAACCCTCGTATTTGACCGTCCCTTTTGCGAGTAACTCCAGCTCGGCCAAGAACATGGTCGGCACGCCGTACAGCGCAGTGGCCTTTTCTTCTTGGACGGCAAGAAGCGAAGCTTTTGGATCAAATGCTTCGGAGGGGAAGACGATGGCAGAGCCGTGGGTGGCTGTTGCCATGTACCCTAGGATGCATCCGAAGCAATGAAACAGCGGAGGAGGGCAACATACAATATCTCTCGGTGTGAGACGCATTCGAGAACCAATTTGGTGGCCATTGTTGAGAATCGAGCGATGGGACAGACAGGCTGCTTTGGGAGCGGAGGTCGTACCGGATGTGAATTGAATGTTGACAACGTCATCATTAGAGAGCTCTTGGGGCCGAAGTGCACTGGAAGAAGGGCTGTTGACGAGGTCAGGAAAGGAGGTAGCACATCTGAAGGGGCTGGGATCAATGCGGCCCGTGGAATTGTCGACCAGAATCAAATGCTTGAGACTGGGGACGGTGGGAGACTCGAGATTTTGGCTGGCCAGATCCGGGATCAACTGCTCAAACAGCGGAATATTCGAACGAGGTGGTCTGAATGGTAAACTCGTCTCGGTACTAATGATCAGGTGCGAGGCTTCGAGATGACTGAGGGCCGAAATGACTTGAGGAGCATTAAATGCTGGATTGAGTGGCACCTATCGAATTGAGTATCTTGTCAGAAGCATGGCGATATCGACTGACTAGTACAGCGCCGAGTTTGAACAGCGCATATGTTGCCTGGCATAATTCAGCAAATCTCTATGATCTGGTTTCTGTGAGCATACAATGCTGTACTCAATATTGTTTCCAAGAAAGACAGCAACTCTGCCACCTTTCGTGACGCCTGTTTCCTGCAGGCCTCTCGCAAGACTGTTGCTCTTCAAATCAAGCTCATGATATGTCAATCTCTGTCTTTGGTGTCTGGATATGACTCTGCACGGTACATGAGTTTATGTCCTACGCTGTACGGAGAGGTGATGATGAGGTACGAACGCATTGCGGTCACCGTGCTGGGACACGATCTTTCCAAAGTGGCCTCCGATTGTATCTTCCAGCAAAGGCGGCTTCACAGATTCAGCCAGTCTCCGGATAGTGTTGCATCAGAATGCGCGCACCTCTGATGGGCCTTTGGCCCTTGCTTGTGTCAGTAGGCCTCGCCGACTGGTGAGTCCATCGAGAAGATGCCATGTTCGGAAACGAGAGAAGAGTCTCATGGCACAACTTCATCGCTGATTTCAACCAACATTGCCTACGTCGCTCACCGGGGACCTTGCAGTGTAAGACGTTCCACTGAAGACAAGAGTAAGTAAGGATACTCCGCATCAGACCCCACATCGTCGACTTCGGGGATGCCGCGGCCTGTGCCCGAGCCAGGCTGGTAGGCCGGAAGTTTGGTGCGGAGTGGAATGATCTACAACAAGGGCCCGGGTGCCCGTGGCTGGTGCTATCTAGATACATATCTAGTTTACCCTGGGCTGTACCAGAAGAACTTCCTCGTCCCTTGATAGCAGAACAGAGTAGGGCAGGGAGTATCAAAGCACTTTTATTGGGTAAGGAACTATGAACAGGTAGACTAGACCTGAGATGATTATGACATCTATCCTACCATCTGAAGATACCGCTTGTCTCAAAGTACGGGAGAGGTTTATCGTAGGAAGAAAAAGATTACAAGTAGAATAACCGCTGCGATGCCAGATGTGCCGAGCAGCACATGATCTTATGAGCTCGCTCCCTGGCATCGTTGTTCAATGGAAAGGCATACCAAGAGATAACACATCTTGCGCCGACGCTCTACACCGTGATCACGCACAGACAGTTGTTGGCTTATGCGCCCACCACGGATCTTTCTAAGCTGCAACCTCTCCATTGACGTCTTCACCGTGGCTCTGCTCCCGTTGCATCCGAGCCTCAATTTCACGCAGCTGACTTTCACGCGCAAGAAGTTCTTGTCTCTTTTCGTTGATCTCACGCTGAACCTTGACTTCGATCTCCCGCAATTTTTCTTCTTCACGTCGAAGCTGCTCCTCCTTAAGGCGGACTGATTGGGAGGCCAGGTCTTCAGGGTTCATTGACGAGTCTTGGTTACTGTTGCATATCTGTTAGTAGGCTTTTGACTTGGAGGAGAAAACTGGAGGACATACTGAGCTGTACCACCATCCACGCTCTTGCTGAGTTTCTCAGTACGATAATTCTCGTACAGGAAGTCATGAGTAATCTCTTTCAGATCAGCTAAGTGAGAATGGAGAAGAGCGCTTCGAATGGCAAGGAAATCGGAATGACGAGGGTTGTCGACTTCCACAACACCCCATGGATATTGTCGAGCTCTGACTCTGCGACCCCCGATCTCGAGAACATCTTCAGACCCGACAATGGCGAACGGCATCAATCCCCGCAGCTCGGCATTTTCCTCCACCGTATCCTCATCATCCTCTTCAATGTCGTAGGGGAAATTGTAGACAGGAATGCGGTAATGTTCGATGTCCTCCATAACAAGCTTCTTCGACTCTGCTAGTTCTGCTGGGGTCAAGGAGTCGGCTTTTCCAATGACAGGGATCACGTTGACTCTTGGTGATAGTCTCCTCATCAGCTCAATGTCAAGTTCTCGCAGACCATGGCCAGTTGGAGTGATAAAGTAGAGGAGCGCATGCACTCGGTTGTCCCTGAAGCGAGGATTTCGCTTGATTCGCGATTCTTCTGCAAGAATATCATCATATTGGCGCTCGAGGTATCCAACGATCTCGCCAAACGAAGCCTCGTTATCGATCTGATCTCCAAACCCGGGTGTGTCGACGATAGTTAGTGATACTCTTGTGCCTTCTTCGTCCAGCTCGAGCTCTACAGATGAACGTTAGCCAGAAAACATAGCTGGCTGGAAGAGCATTGTCACACACCAACTGTGATTGGCTTGATGCGCACACCCTCTTCAAGGTGAGCGTTGACTGCATCGTCTGCGTCTTTGGCTTGCAAAACCCGCTTTCCACACAAGGTATTCACAAACGTGGTCCGACCTGTGAAGCATGGTGGTCAATGGTTTTTCATCAATATTGAGCCTGACATTGTCCCACCTGTTCCACTTGCGCCGCAAACCATCAGACAGAATTGAATCCCTTTCTTGACATTCTTCTTTCGCCGGGTTTTGATCTAAGGAAACCCAAAAGTGGTCAGTAAAACGTAATCTAGCAGCTGCCGAAGGACTTCACGAGGAAACATTGATGGATTGGATTGAGCTGCGCCTTTGAGGACTTCTTACCGCACTCACCTGAGAAGACATCCTGGATGAAACTGACAGATGCAAAGGTGCAAAACCTGTAGGTAGTCGAAAGACCCGCGACAGCTGGATTGACAAGGTGTAACAAGGATATCTGTGTGTAAGACAGCAGTCGGACGCAGAAAGACGACGTGTCTTGGACCTTGGAAATGGGATTTAGGGGTCAAAAACGAAATTGAGCGGGTGGAGGTCGGGTTTGTCCTTCCCCTATTTGCCTGCCACCAATCACCGCTAGAGAAGCCAGAGAAGCAGCGACCACAAAGCATAAAATAATTGATCCCAGTATCTTCTACTTTTCTTCAATAGCTTGCTTTATAGAACAATGGTCTCAGATGCTTTCTGTCGTGTATTTATTGCTGACACGGCAATCAAAATTGCACACATCTTCTTTGCCTCAGTCCCTCAGACGGGCTTAGCGGGCTTCGCCACACACGCCATGCTCGAAAGGGCTAGTCGGATGACTACGCGACCATTGTCTCACACGTCTGAGGACAAGAACCCGTTTTTCGGGGGCAATGTCAACTCTTTTAGTGCAAATGCCGCCAAAACTATGTCAATTTCGTTTCCGCTCACAATTTATCAACGTTTTCATCTATCACAATGACAACGTTATCAATTTTTATTAACTAAAATATTCCGTCGTGACTCCTATTGAGCCTGCATCAACTCAATAGAACAGATTCCCATAATTCCAATGCGTTTGTGTCCAACTTTGCACCCTAGATTTCGAAAATCCAATTCCGCAAAAATCCCACCATGTCGCCAGCTTGAACTAATCGACAAAAACGTCTGAAAACTTCGTCGGTGGTTGCCATAAGATATCTGAACTGCCGGATAACTATTTAGTAACTTTTCTATCTTTGTAAGATGTTTGCTTTCGTTTGTGTATTTTTTGTAGGCGTTGTGAGTCTTGGCATTTCTTGGCATTATTGGCATTCTGTGTAGGATAGAGTGTAGAATTCTGCGCAGAATAAGGCGCAGGATAGGGCGCAGGATAGGGCGTAGAATAGCTGTGGATTCTGCGCAGAATAAGACGCAGGATAGAGCGCAGGATAGAGCGCAGGATAGAGCGCAGGATAGAGCGTAGGATAGCTGTAGTTTCTGCGCAGGATAGGGCGTAGGATAGCTTTGGATTCTGCGCAGGATAGAGCGTAGGATAGAGCGTGGGATCCTGCGTAGAATAGCTGTGGATTCTGCGCAGGATAGGGCGTAGGATAGAGCGTAGGATAGCTGTGGATTCTGCGCAGGATAGAGCGTAGGATAGCTGTGAATTCTGCGCAGGATAAAGCGTAGGATCCTGCGTAGGATAGCTGTGGATTCTGCGCAGGATAGGGCGCAGGATAGAGCGTAGGATAGAGCGTAGGATAGCTATGGATTCTGCGCAGGATAACTGGGTAGGAATCTGTGTGGATTCTGTTATTTTTACGCTAAATTACAAATTACAAGTTAATACGCGTATTTTTGGCCCAAAAGGGTATAGCTAGCGTAAAATGTGGGGCGAATTGACATTGGGTACGTATTTTTCGTTCTTGACCTCAGACGTGCTGGCGCACTATCAATTAAGTAAGCAACTGCGCCACACGTCTGAGGTACTGAGGCAACATCTTCTGCCTAACCCGCATCTACCCCCAAAAGGGACTAGTGCTTGGCGTGGGGTGCGCACCCTTGTTCAGCTCCCAGCATGATGCAGCCTGTCAAATAACAATGTTAATGTCAGTAAACAAACCACATCCGATATCTACCCTGATGTGCTCCTTTCATCTCGAGAGGTTCTGCCACATCTTTCTCAGCATGAACCGGAGCGTACCCCAGTTCCAAAATGAATACAAGGCCCGTTATCGATGACTCTGCTGGTCCCATCTCTTTATCAGCAGCCTTTAACCATGATGCCAGCTGCTTCTCCGTTGGCCTCGACACAGGCTTCTGCGTCTTCAACGCTGGGATTGGGGTGACAGAAATGCTGGGAAGATACAACTTCCTAGCACTAGTTGGTGGCGGGAGAAAGCCAAAGTACTCGCAGAACAAGGTTGTCATTTGGGACGACGCAAAGCAAAAGGCGGTCATCACACTCGACTTCAGCACGGCCGTACTCCGCATCCGGCTTTCCAAGTCGCGCATCATTGTCGTTCTCCAGAATAGCGTCCACGTCTACGCCTTCTCGTCGCCGCCCTCCAAGGTCTCTGTGTTCGAAACGGCAGATAATCCTCTCGGCCTATGCTGTCTCGGCACTCGGCTCCTCGCCTTTCCAGGCAGATCGCACGGACAAGTACAACTAGTGGAGATCGACTCTGGAAATGTCACCATCATACCCGCACACAGCACACCGTTGCGCGCCATGGATTTAAGCCCAGATGGACAGCTTCTTGCTACAGCCAGCATACAAGGGACCCTGGTCCGAGTCTTCTCTACCAGTAATTGCCTACGTATCGCCGAGCTCCGTCGAGGCGTCGACCCTGCCTTCATATTCAGCATCTCCATCTCCCCCTCCTCTACCATGTTAGCCGTAACATCCGATAAATCCACCCTCCACATCTTCGATCTCCCTCCGAAACCCTCCAGCACAGCACGTCAGAACCCCTGGTCACCGACCAGTCGGAGCGCCTCACCCGCCGCAACCCCAGCAGACGACGCCTCAGTCACGAACCAGAAATGGGGCTTCCTTTCCAAAGTACCCCTCCTTCCCCGCGTCTTCTCTGATATATACTCCTTCGCCTCGGCACACTTCGAGATCGGGGACGACTACCAAGGGGGAAATGGCAGTCTAGGGTATCTACCTGCGCTTGGCTCAATGGGAGTAAGGCCGCACAAGGGGTTGATCGGCTGGGTGGACGAGCAGACCATCTTGGTGATCGGCGCGGGAAGAGATGGGAGGTGGGAGCGATTCAAGATCGCAGAGGATCAGCAGGGGAAACGAGGTGTGAGGAGGGATGGGTGGAAGAGATATCTAGGTGGGTGACGGAGAGAGGGTTATTCTAGCTCTCAAGGAACGCTGCAATAGCAGAATATTGGAAATTTCCGTCTCTGCCGGGTAGCAAGCTCAACACGAAGACTGTGGCAGAGCAGCTTTGTCAGAGAGATCATCATATCCAGGCGCAGCCCTGACATGAGATCGCAATCTCAGTAGCCTGATCGGGAGACAAAAGCAGATGTCCCACGATCGAGATCGTGCTAAGAGGGCACATAGCACCATAGCACCACAGCACCACATAACCGGAACTACGAGCACGCATCACAAGAATCAGCATGCAAAGATATAGCCGCAGACGAATTACGCCCCCAAAGAGGCTGCACCTAAGAAAGCATCCATGATGGCAGCAAGGCAGTAGACAGGGCATAGCCCTTTGTAACCAGTCTGGAACAGCAAAACCAACTAGCTAGTTAGCACACACAACGAAGTAGGAATGCCAAATGAATCAAACAGATTATTCCCTTCCTTCCTTGCTTGCTCCCTCCAATCTAGGCTTGAGAAATAGAACAGAAGCAACCCATCACATAACAGAACAGAACAGAACAGAGAAAAGCGACCCGCCCCTCCCCCCTTAGTATCTACTCCAGCAAGTCAAAAGGAGAGACCCGAGAAGACGGCAGCGCAAGCAAGGGTGGAGCGGAGGCGGACGGGTGCCCGGCACACATCAAGCCATCATCTGAATGGTACTACTCATGGGGACAGTATGGTGGCAAGATCACGGCTTGGTGAGTGGGGGTGAGATCAGGTCAGGTGGACAATGCACTCCAGTGCTTATCCGCACATAAAAATGTGTTCATGCAATGAAGATGTAGATGGGAGTGGAAGTGGATGTGGATGTGCAAGGTCAGGAGGCTTGATGTACTGTACTCTCAACCCTGATCGCCTTGGATACAGCAGGGTATTTTCTGCGTCGTCTAGAAGGGACATTTCATATGTATGTAACATGGCTCTCTCTCACCTTTCAGTCCGTGGCCGTGGCCGTGGCCGTGGCCGTGGCCGTGGCCATACCAGAGCGAGTCGATGCGTCCTGACTGACCTGACCCCTCTCCTCTGCTCCGCTCCGCTAGATGCCAGCTACCCACGTCATCTTCCATCGTGTTCCTGGGAACCCATCCGGGGCATGCCACCAACACCACCACGCTGCTGCTGCAGTCACCGTGCATCCCGTTCTTCATCGGACATGCTCCCTCGGCTCGACCGGTCGATCGTGCGGCAAGAAGCGGGTCTTGTTATTGCTGGGCCTGTTTACTCCAAAAGTCCAGGCTGGCAATGACGTCCTCGCCTGCCTCGTCTTCGTATGCGTACAGAATCTGCAATTTGCATAGGGTAAGCAACTGTCCACTGTGACCACCGGGCCCCAAGGCCTGGGATCTTGGGGGTTCCAAAATGAAATGTGGGGGTGCGGAGGGGATCACCTCTCGTGTGCTCGAATGCAACATCCTGATATTTTTTCCAGTCATGACATGGATAAGCTCGCTCGTCTCGATATGTCGGATTTCTATGAAGCTCGGCTCGAACGCCAGAATGTAGGGGTAGCTAAGGGCGAAGGCTTGCGGAGTACCTTCCCATTGTATCTTCCAGTCAGATCGTGCCCGCCAGCCATTGCGATTCACGAAAAAGCTGAAGTCGGAATAGTTCAGGAGGAACTCTCCGTTGAGACGCTCAATATGGATGGGACGAACGTTTTCTTTGCGAGCGACGAAATCGAGCGATGTGTCGGCTTGGTCTAGAAGGGATTGACGCTCGGTGGTCTCGAGGGAGACTACCTCAAAACCCTTAGCACAACCTACGCAGAGGGTAGAACGCAGATAGTGCACAGAGGACGATTCGGCTGGGATGTAGAATTCCTAGCAGGGATAAGATATCAGTGGTTCGGATACAGAGTACAGTGAACACATACCTTGAAAGGCTTCAGAGCATCCTGCCCACTTTGGAACATTTTGCTGATGGCTGGCTTCTTCTTGCCTTTTGACAGATGGTCCATTGGCTCATAGACTTTGATGGTGGTCGATAGTGCTGAAGTCTTCACCGAGCAGACCAGATGCCTGCCAAGACCAATGCCTGCTTTGAAAAAATTCGCGTGGCCCTGAATCTTCCTTGGCCGCTTGGCCAGAGGGTTTTGCTCATTCAAGTCGAGAGCTTCGAGCGGATACGAAGTAAGGGTCTTGTTTGACAGTACCAACAGCAGTTGATATTCTTCCAATGTGTCGATCTGTGTCACCTGATTTGCGTCTAGGATTCGCTTAGGTCTTGCCGACTTTTCTTTTGGCCATCTATCTGAGAGGTAGATACCGCTATCTGTTCCATAGACCAGTTTTCGGCCACCATCCGCCGGCACCAAACAATTCACTCTGTTCGTCGCATTAAAGAAGCCCTCGCACAGTATTGTCTTCGTGTAGAAATTGCTATTTCGTTCCCGAAGTTTGCTCTGCTGCTCCTCGACCTTCTCGATGAACTTCTTGCGTTGCGTCATAGAGGATGCATAAAGTGGGAGTTCGTACCCACCTTTACCAAGATGCTTGAAAGTAATGGGGAAGGCTTGTTTATCACCTGGTTGGGCAGACGCCGACGACTTCGTGCCCGGTATCAGGCTCGAAGAAGGTCTTTTAAGGTTGCCAATTTTGGGTATGATTTGGTCCATCTCTGCAATCATCAACAGCTCAAGTGGTATGGGCTTCCGATAGACGCGATACTCTTCACGCTTGCTGACAGTCTTGATTCTCAGCAGAAGCACGGCATGGTCGAAAAGATAGGCTGTAACTTCTGCCGTATCGTTGGGGCCTTTCTTGAAGCTCATCTTAGTCAGGATTTGACGATTTTCTTCCGTAAGCTTCAAGTCGACATAATCACCCGGATTGAATTTAAGCTGGCCGTTCAAAGTGAGTAGATTGAAATGATTCTCGGCCTTGCCACTCTCGGCATTCACTCGGGTAAGAAAGTCTTTGATAAGAGCGATGGCGACGGGAATGTCTTGCTTATCAGGGTTGTCGTCTTTGGTGTATTTCAGGACATTGTCGAGTAACAATGGATATCGAGCGAGTCGCGTGGTTGGTTTCGTCAAGTAGCCGTTCAGCTCAAGTTTGCGAGACTCTTTCATTCGTTCTGTTTCATCAACAAATCTCGAAAAAGCTTGATTCTGCGACTTCTCTTTCTCGAACTCGAATTTTCCATACATCTGATTGGCACCGTATTTGATGAAGGGGTCAAACCGCGGCACCCATTGTAGAAAAATATCACCAATATTTCTAACGACCGGATTCTCCCGCTGGCGAGTACTGAGTGCCTCTGCAAACTTGGAGTTGACTGCAAGTATCTCCAGACAATTAGAGAAGACCGTCCTAATAAATTTCTCCCTGCGATGCTCTGGAATTGGGGAAGATTGGTTGGGATTTGCTGCTCGTAACGGTCTCATCCAAAAGTCACGCAAATACTCCAAATCTTTGACAAAATCACGCTCGGTGTACATGATCTCTGAAATGACTTCCTGACGCTTCTTCTCCCGATCATCCGTGCTTGCAGCTACCTCTTTCGGGACACTATTGATCCAGAGCTTTTGCTCATCATCGTCCTCCCCATGCAAACTGCCTTTGGAAGACTGATGCCGAAGGCCGGGCTCAGGTTTGAGATTGAGCCGTGCCTGCTGCTCTAAGCGTCGAGGGCATGCTATTGAGTAGCAAAGATGGTCCCGCGTACACGTCGGGGAATAACATTCAGTAAGGAGGGTAAAGACTCCATTCACTTCTTTGGAAGTCGCCTCCTCGCCCATCGTCTCCCGAAACTGATAGACCTCTCCGCTTGCATCGCGCAAACGATGATCGTACGTCACGTCATGAAAGAATTTTTGCGCATCAAGAGCTCGGCCTAAGAGCAAGGCCAGATTTCTGTCCGTGGTCCTGATGATATACGCAATGAGATCAACAGCCTCAGCTCCATTAAACGCGTTTTTATAGGACAGGTCGTTTTTCGTCTTCTCTCCGACACCAATGTTGGCTTGAAAGACGTCAGCAACCCTTGACAGAAGAGCTGGGTATACCATGGGCGTCCTGCGGGAAGAAGTCGCTGTCATAGATGTTGCAGCACTAGGCGTGTGTTGTAACTGAGACCCACTCTGCATACTATCCGCCCGATCGTTGACGAGTGTGGTTGCACTAGATGCGGTGGAGAAATTTCTTCCAGGTAACGAGGCATCGCTAGGCCTCCTTGGCTTGTGCGACGGGCTGAAGGGTATTGGGCTCGAGTTGGATGTGTTAAAAGAGACGGGTGAAGCGCTGGTAGTACTAAGGTCCAAAGAGCTCGGCTCCGAGGATGACTCTCGCCTTCGACCAGGTACGACGCGGCCTGTCGTCAGTTGCGACTGGTCGCTACGATCACCTATATAGGAGCTCATAGTCATTGCTCTCTCGTCTAGCCTTTCCGGTATCTGACGTCCTTGGGACGTTATACGCGGCCCTGCGGCATTATATGGTTGCTGACGGAACGAACTTGCAGATCCTTGTTGGAAACTACCGGGAGGAGGACCATATAGCGCAGGTCCTCCTAGTCTTGCCATAGAGCGTGATCGATACGCGTCTGAGTTGAGCGCAGCTGCTGGTACTCGGTTTGGAATAGGTTTGCTGGAGTATGGAGGCATTGTTGCACCAGGTCTCGAGTCAATTCTTTGGGGCTGTGGATAGGGCCGACTGTCAGGGAATGATGGCAACGGTGGTCCCTGTTGCCCTGGTCCTGTTGTAGGGCCCTGATATGGCGGGTATCCATTCCTGTGCGGCTCGACCGGCCCTACATTGCCGGGTAGTCCCCTATCATATCCATTTTGTATGT
>QQTW01000926.1_pt1 | contig 19777 bp, 23 predicted proteins | sample 1904831 | NCBI WGS metagenome assembly QQTW01 (sample SAMN09435610, study PRJNA476489) | Subsurface metagenome, whole genome shotgun sequencing project. | reverse complement strand
CCATTTACCAGATTTTGGATGAAGGACTGGTGTGCCACGTGGGGTTTGCTGTAGATAATCAGCCCTTTGTGATTCCGACTGCTTACGGTCGGGTGGGCGACCAACTTTACATTCATGGCTCGCCTGCTAGCCGGATGTTGCGATCGCTGCAAGGCGGAATTGATGTCTGTGTTACGATCACCCTACTCGATGGGCTGGTACTGGCGCGGTCTGTCTTCCACCACTCAATGAATTACCGCTCAGTTGTGATCTTCGGTACAGCAACAATGGTAGAGAGCGCTGAGCAAAAGCTAGAAGCACTCCGAGCTTTTACCGAGCATGTAGTGCCGGGGCGGTGGGCAGAGGCACGTCCACCTAGTCGCCAGGAACTTCAGGGCACTCTAGTTCTCTCTTTACCGCTCACTGAAGCATCAGCCAAGATCCGGACGGGTCCCCCAGTTGATGATGAAGCAGACTATAGCTTACCCGTATGGGCGGGAGTTGTGCCGCTACACCTCGCTGCTGCCCCACCCATTGATGACCCTCGCTTATCTTCAGGAATTGTAGCTCCTACTTATGCCTTGCACTATTGCAGAGGAGAAAAGCCCCACCCACTAATGGATGAGGCTTGAGCTAAGACTTTGGTTTGTATGTTGAGGCAACGTGCAATTCTTTCAGTTGCTTATCATCCACACTAGAAGGAGCATTAGTCAGTAAACAGGCAGCTTGTTGCGTCTTCGGAAAGGCAATCACGTCCCGAATCGATTCTTCTCCAGCCAGTAACATCACCAATCGGTCTAAGCCATAGGCAATGCCACCGTGAGGTGGTGTCCCATACTCAAACGCCTCTAGCAGAAAGCCAAATTTGTTCTGAGCTTGCTCCGGAGACAGCCCAATTGTTTCAAACACCTGCTCTTGGATTTCGCGCTGGTAGATTCGCCGACTACCGCCGCCAATTTCAAAGCCGTTGAATACTAAATCATAAGCTACTGCCCGTGCTGTTTTGAGGTCGTTTAAGTCATCCGGGTTGGGAGCTGTAAACGGGTGGTGCAGTGCCTCTAGCCGTTTTTCATTAGCATTCCATTCAAACATGGGAAAATCTGTTATCCAAAGCAGATTAATCTTGTCTGAGTCAATCAGCCCTAGTTCCCGACCAACGACTTGCCGTAGCCTGTCAAGAGTTTTATTAACCAGATCAGTTGAACCGGCTCCAAACAGCAGCAAATGACCAGCCTTTGCTCCAGTGCGCCTTAGTAGTTCTTGTTTCTGAGCTTCGGTGAGGTTGTCTTTAATCGCGCCGATGGTGTCAATTTCGCCATCGTCCCTTACCCGGATATAAGCAAGACCTTTGGCACCAGCTTCACTCGCTTCTTTGAATAGATCCCCGCCCGGTTTGATCCGGACGTTGGAAATGGCTTCATTACCTCCTGGAATCGGCAGCACTTTGACAATGCCTCCAGATGCAACAGCTCCCGAAAAGACTTTGAAACCCGAGTCTTTCACTAAATCAGAAACGTTAACGAGTTCCAGTCCAAAGCGCGTATCGGGTTTATCGCTGCCGTATCGCTCCATCGCCTCTGCATAGGTAAGACGCGGGAAGGGGTGGGGCAAGTCAATGCCTTTGACTGTTTTGAATATATGACAAACTAAATCCTCGTTCATCTGCAGAATTTCTTCTTGGGACATGAAGCTCATTTCCATGTCCAGCTGAGTGAACTCTGGCTGTCGATCGGCTCGCAAGTCTTCATCCCGGAAGCAACGGGCTATTTGATAATAGCGGTCAAAAACCTGACACCATCAACAGCTGCTTAAACAATTGGGGTGATTGTGGTAGGGCAAACCACTCACTGGGATGGACGCGACTAGGAACTAGATAATCTCGTGCACCTTCAGGAGTAGAGCGAGTCAGTATCGGTGTTTCGACTTCGATGAAACCTTGCTCGTCTTCCAGGTAGCGACGGATAGCTTTGACGACTTGGTGACGCAGTTGGAGGTTGCGGCTCATGCGATCGCGCCGCAAATCTAAATAGCGATATTTCAGCCGCAAATCTTCTCGCACCGGCTCCGTGTCCGCTGTTGCCACCTGAAAGGGCAGCTGTTTGCGAACGGCATTGAGCAGTTCGATTTGGTCAGCGTAGATTTCCACCTCACCGGTAGGTAGGCGGGGATTGAGAGATTCTTCTGGACGGCGCGTCACCCGACCGCTGATTTTGACGACGTATTCATTACGTAGGGCTTCTGCCTGCTCATAAGAGCCAGGGGTACGCTGGGGATCACTGACAATTTGCAGAATCCCCGTGCGATCGCGTAAATCCAAAAAAATCACACCCCCGTGATCGCGGCGACGGTCTATCCATCCATACAGAGTCACTGTTTCTCCAATGTGTTTTGTACGGAGTTCGCCGCAATAGTAAGTTCGCATGGCTGTTGCTTTATAAGTCTGGCGCTTGGGAAAGGTAAGTGAGTAACTCTCAAAGTCTCCCCATTATCCAGTATCTTTCGTACTTCTGCTCAGACAAAAGGCCAAACAATCTTATATTGATAGATTAAGCCGCCAAGGTTACAAGTTCTCCTGTCTCGACTTGGCACAAAGAAGCGGCTATATAAGTACAATATCTAGCTTCCAGAACCAGGGCGAGGGGCAATAAGGACTTCCCAGGCAGCTTTAGCAGCATCGGCTAAGCGCTCCCCAACTTCCGCTACTTCTTTGAGAACCGAGTTCCAATTTTTCTCGGCTTCCTTCTGGATCAGCTCGAACGCGTTTTCAATGCGATCGCGCTCAATAAGCTGGTTTTGTTCAAGCGTTTCCCGCGCCCGACGTACGGCGTTGAGGTAAGCTTCACGGGTGAGCGTACCGGCAGATTGAGCTTCTGACTGAGCGCGTTTTTTCAGCGCATCAATCAAGGCTTTGGTTTCACTCTTTAGGTCATCGCTTTCGCCAGCCATTTCACTTTCCACCAAGTCACTGGTTTGGGAGCTGACTTGACTAGTCTGGGGAATGATTTCAATTCTGACTGAGGATTCTACATCATTTGGTTCAGAAGTCATGACTATATCTCCTAGATTTCAAGCTTGTATAGTGAGGGCTGCTAATAGAAGAGTGAAAACTACTGTAACGATGTACTAACCTGGCTGAGCAACCGTTTTTGACATTCTTGCTCTCTTGAGAATGCTGCTTAAACAAGAGCAGTCGTTAAGTCGCACCTTGATTGTATCGATCTAAACTTAAATTCACCGGGTAGAAAACCTAACCACTAAGTACGGTTTTGCCCACTCAGGTTTGAGCCAGCAGAGGCAATCCTGTTTGACTTGCCATTACGCTGCGCCTAAACCAGTTATCGAGTGACTCACCTGGGGACCTATGCTATACCTAAAGTTCTGATGGCGTATCAGGTGCGACCACCTCGCCAGTACCCATTTGGAGTATCATCTCCTGGTCGGTAATCAGTTCGTTAAGTTCCTTGACTTGTAAATTCATTTGCTCACAAGCTTGCTTCAGTTTTTGGGCAAAGGTGTTGAGATCTTGACCATAGCCACACTGGTTGGCAGCGATTTCAATTCCCTGCTTTGCATTCGCTCTGGCACAATCAACTAAATCGGTGCCTTGCAGTGGTGTGGGTGATGACATAGCTTGATTATTAGTTCTTAAGTAATGGTTTTTAGATTATCAATCGTTTAGCCCCAGCTGCATCCTTCTTATGGGATAAGGATTTGAAGTGAACACTACAAGGTTATTAAGTAGGACAAAGTGCTGAAGAAGCGGGGCTTGGGGACGCCCCTCGCCACGTTCTTTATAGGACCTTATGGGAGCTGCCATTCTGTTGCCAATACTTATAAGCGCTATACGCTAGGGTGACGACACCAGTAACAATGGCAGATTCATCCACTTCAAATTGAGGATGGTGTAGTGGGTAGTTGATGGCTCTGTCTTTGTATCCCACTCCCAGTCGAAACATAGCACCGGGGGCATGTTCCAAATATAGAGAGAAATCTTCAGAACCTAAAGAAGGTTCGGTTAAGACTTGGACGCGATCGCATCCCCAGGCTTCCTCAGCAGCTGTCTGCAGCAACTGAGAGAGAGCTGAGTTGTTTTGCACTCCTGGGACACCAGCATGGTAGTTAACTTCATAACGCGCGCCATAACCCTGGCATACACTGGCGACGATTTTTGAAATCCACTCAGGCAGATTGGCACGGGTTTCAGGATGGAGTGAGCGTACCGTTCCCAGCAATTTTACATGGTCTGCAATCACATTCGGCGCTCTGCCACCAGTAATCTGCCCAATGCTTAATACTACCGGGCGTAGGGGATTTTGTGTTCGGCTAATTGCTTGCTGGAGTGACGTAATGACTTGAGATGCAATCCAGATTGCATCAATTGCTTCATGGGGTCTAGCACCATGGCCTGATTCCCCAGTAATAATAATTTCTAAATCATCCGCCGCCGCTGTCAGAGCGCCATACCGGACACCTACGGAGCCAGCTGGGATAGAGGGAAAAACATGAATACCGAGAATGTCTGTCACCTTTTCCATAGCTCCGTCTTGCACCATCCAACTAGCTCCTTGAGCAGTTTCCTCGGCTGGCTGGAACAAAAAGCGGACATTACCTGGCAATTCATCAGCCAACTGAGCTAGTATCATAGCCGTTCCCAGTCCTACCGTAGTATGGACATCGTGTCCACAGGCGTGCATAATGCCCGACTTACGTGAGGCATACTCCAGGGCAGTGCGTTCCTGCATCGGTAGGGCATCCATGTCAGTGCGAATTGCCAGCAATCGGTTATCACTGCCAATCCCTTTCACTTCCCCGATCACACCGGTTTTACCCACTGCCTCTTGCACTTGAATGCCATTGGAAGACAAAACACCAGCGACGAAGGCAGCCGTTTGATACTCTTGACCGCTTAATTCTGGGTGAGCGTGGATATGGCGGCGGATTTCCAGCAGCCGAGGTGCTAGGTTTGCCGCTAAGTCTTTAATACGGGTAAACATGGATGAATTGTTAATCAGATTTCCCCTATGATAAAGAATTGTTAAACAAACACAATACTATAGAGGAGGTGTGGCTACTGATTATTCAATTCAGGGCAGTAATATTTGGGAGCCAAAGTGTTGATGATGTTTGCATTGACGAGTTCTGTTTTCTCCAGCATTTCCACAGATTGATTGTCTTTTATTTCCTCAAGAGAAAGCCCTGCTCTCAGTTCATCACAGACGCCTTTTGCTTGAGTGATGCTAGGTTCGGGTGATTGCTGGGCACTTGCTAGCAAATTATCGCGCACATCTGGATATTGCATTGCATATCGCTTGTAGTCTGCAATGAACTTTTTGTCGCTGGTGGCTAAACCTGCCGGTGCAGATTTTTCGTTTAACCCGCAGATTGACTCTGATAAGTCCATAACATGACCCGTTTGGGTAGTCATAAAGCAAGCGTAATCAGCTTCTTGAGCGTTCGTAGTCTGGGAGCCCGGACCCAAGCATATTACAGCAATAGCCAAGGCAGAATTTAGACGTAATAAGTTCATCGCGTTACCAAGGTGTGTTCATCATTTAGTAATGCCAACCGTGGGTTGTGCAATAGAGAAGCGCGGTACATTTGGAAATTACGCAGAGCAGAAGCTCTGTTAGGAATTGCTAACTTCACAAAACTGAACCATAGAATAAATTTAACCTCTGCTGCTCTCTATCTCCCAGCGAAATATTACTGATTTATGTCTGTCGGTAGATTTAAAAAACAAACTATTTAAATAAGATTACACTTAACTTTGCTATGTTGTCAAAAAAAAAATTAATAATAATTCTGCTAGACCTGGAAATAACCCCGTACATTTACTGATCTTGGTTTGGAGGTATGTCATAAAAATTACTATAACTTCACCAATGGTCAGCCGAAGAAGTTCAATAGACGAACGAAAGTATAGTCAATTACATCCAGCCGAAAGCCAAACACAACGCCTAATATATTAAAAAATGCGCTGCCAGCTGATGACTTGGGCCACCTGTAGGTAGTATCGGACACCAAATACCTCAGAACAGCAGTTGGGTAGAGGCTGTGGAAAAGCGCTCTAGGAGATCCATCTGTGTTTCTGGTCTGCAAAATCTACCTTCCTGGGGAGGCTTAAAACTGACTCATTATCGAAAATTAATATATTACAAGCGCTCTAGCAACTTTTGACTAATTTGGGCGAAAAATTATGATTTCAACCTTTTTTACCATACTGGCTACTGCTCTTAGCCTACTTGTTGTTGACTTAGTTATTCCAGGAGTTGACATTGCTACTTTTCCAGCTGCCCTGATCGCTGCTATTTCTATTGGATTTGTCAACTCGTCTGTCAAGCCGGTTCTATCGCGATTGTCGCTACCGATTAACTACTTAACATTGGGATTGTTTTCCCTAGTTGTTAATGGTTTGTGTTTCTGGTTGGCTGCGGTTTTGGTACCTGGGTTCAGTGTACAAGGTCTTATAGCTACTCTATTAGGCCCAGTTGCTTTATCATTTGTTAATACCTTTTTAAGTAATTACTTGGCTGAGAAGAATCCTGACTTGAAGCTGGCTGGTAAAGACTCTGAGCTAAAGTTGTCTTCTGGACAGAATTCTGAGTTAAAGCTGCCTGAGAAAAACCCTACAGTCAAGACTGAAGTGCAACCTTAGTAGACCGAAAGATAGTAATTCGCAGGACAGATGTAGCAAATCAGTTCTTTCCAGACAATGTATTTATCGACTCAATTAAATGCAAGAGGAATAATATGAACCTGCTCAGGATTATCACTGGTTTTATCCTTCCCCCGTTAGGCGTTTTTCTAACAGTTGGTGTTGGACCAACGCTTTTTATCAACATTTTGCTTACGCTCTTGGGTTGGCTTCCCGGTAGTATTCATGCAGTCTGGGTAATTGTAAAGAAAGAAGAAAAAGCCAATCAAGAAATATACTGAGCAAAACATGCTTGTTCAAATATAAATGAGCTTCTGATACCAGTGTTGAGTGGTAAGCAGAAGCTCTTTTTACTATTTCCAGTTTTTATGGGACTTATTTACCTAAAGTTTCCTTTTCCCGCAAGTGTTCAGCAGCCGTTTGCAGCAAGTCACTCAATATTTTTCGTATTTGTCGTTCTCTCTTAGCTAGAGAAGTACCTGCTTCACCTATTCTTTCTTCTAGCTGCGCCCGCTTCTGATCGGCTTGCTCAACTACTGTCTCAGCTTGAGGACGAGTTCGGTCATACCAACTCTTGGCTTCATCTAGGTGATCCTTAACCTCCTCGTATCTTCCGCCGTAGCGTGCAGTCAAATTAGCTCTGATAATTGCTATTTGAGCTTGTAGTTGGGCATAGCGCTGTTGCATTAAGGCCACCTCTTCACTGTTTTTGATTGAGTCAATCGCTGATTCAATAGAGGCTTTGATACTAGGAGCAGTATTTTCACCGGTTTCTTTAAGGTCAGTTAAAAGTCGGTCAACTTCTTGCTGTAGCTCATTTTCCTCATGGTCTATTTGAGACTGTAACTGCTTAACTTCTGCCTGGGTTTTGGCAATAGCTTGGCGTCGTACACTACTAATTCCTTCAATGGCTCCTTCAATAGAAGCTGTAACTTCTTCTTTAATTTCACCACCCTTTTCTTGCAAATTTTCAACAACTGCTGAGACAGCATCCTTGACAATTGAGCGAAGCTCATTGGAGCCTTCCTTAAATTCTGAACCCACTTGGGACACTGCCGATTCTACAATCTCTCGAATTCGACTAGTTCGTAGCTGTCCTGCTTCTTTAGCTTGGTTAAGGTCGTTTTTAATTTGCTCTTTAATCCGGTTTGGCATTGCCAACTCCTGGTTTTTGATAGTTGCTCCTGACTGGTTGTATTCCACTTATAAAGTAGATAATATGCAGTCAAGACGTTTTTATTAGGCTCTTGGTCTGCTACATATTTTCTCTTACAATTACTGTAAAAAGGCACTTCCTTTAGGAAGAAGAATGGGCTTTTAAAGCGTTCCTGTCAAAGTGTTACCCTTGGAATAGACCCTACACCCCTTTTATTGTCCGTTCCAGATAATTGGCAAAGTGGACTGTGCGGGCCAGCTTGCATGATTAATATTTGATTTGGTTTCCTCATCCAACACTTTAACAACCTTGTTGTAAATTTCCTCGGCCTGTTGACGAGAATCGCCAATACTTGTCAATCCCAATTTGCCAAACTCAGAAAGACAGCCCATCAGATGAAAAACTGTGCCAGTTTCAGTTCCTGTGTCAAAGTGCAACCGGTGGTGGGCAATAATGTCCATCAGATCATTTGGTAACAAACCTCGATAGCGGTCTTTTTGCAGGTTGTCCGTGGCAATGTAATATTTTGGTCGCCCCTGCTGGCTGTAAAATAGACCGGTGGAAAGGTCATAGCGCCCGTTGGTTAATAATTTGAGTGTCATAAATGGATGGGTAGTACCACCCTTGCGCAGATTGACTTCGATTGCCTGGATTTCCCACTGCTCGCCATCAGCATCTGACTTTTGAACGGCAACGAAATCGACTCCAAAACGTTCTAACGCCCCTTTTTCTGCTAGTTTTTTGCCAACTTTTAGCCCCAAGTCCTGCAACTGCAACCGGTAAACTTCATCGGCGGGAAACTGACAACCCAGATAAATCTGACCATCTGGTCCTCCCAGAATTTGGTCGTGGGTGGAGAGGATCTCTACCTCACCTTTGGGAGTGATTCGTCCTTGAACACTGGGCGATCGCTTCACCTCTCCTTCAATAAATGCCTCTACAATTCCCCCTAACTCTGGCAGGCGGCTAGAAAAATTTGCCCAAGTTTCCGTATGTGATTGAAATCTCATATTTTGGAAGCTCTCTTCCATCGCTGCTACCCGTTCTGCATGAGAGGCGTTCCCCGGTGCTACACTTTGAATCGGCCTTAGATCCAGCAGGGCATTGGCCTCGCCCGAGATTCCCTCGTTGAGTTTTACTACCATCCTTTTCAAAGCAGGCTCACGCTCCCACAACTGAGCCGTCGCTACTGCTAAATCTTCAGCGTTCCACATGCTACCGCTACCATCCGGATAAGTCACTCCGCTCTCAGCGAAGATTTGACGACTTCCACTCTTGGTTCCCCAAATCTGTAGTTCTGGAGCGGCAGCATACAGGGGTACATCTAGACGGACAGATAGCTCTCCCTCCCAGGATGAGGAGTTGTAGCATATCATATAAGATCTTTCCAGGCGCAAGGCTTGACGAATCCGCTCGATTAAGCGAGGTCGCTCTAAGATTTTCTGAGTCAAAGACTTGAGAGATGAATCGTAAGCCGAAAGGAGCAGCAAGCGCGCACGAGCATGAGAAAACGGAATGCCTGGTAACAGTTGCAAATAATAATCAACCACGCTGGGATGGAGCGGCTGTGAGGTGACGTAAATCAGGCGCGTCAGGGGGTTTTGCAGACGAATCAAAGAAAACAGAAGCCGCTCTTCATAGTGATGAGAACCCTCAATCTTCAACAGTTCTCGCTGGTCTATACTGATGGAGGGAATGACCAAAATATCTGCCTCACCATGGTCAAACAGCTCTATGCTCTGCCAGCGTTTGGGCAGCTGAAGTTGAAGGTGCCGAAACTTCTCCACTTGTTCAGAATGATCTAAAGTTTGCATCGCCCCAGTCCCTTGATCCCAATTACCGCCATCTTACTCTGGCTAGCAGAGTCAGTAGAATACCTCACAATGAACAATCAACTGCTTAGGATTGACAGAAAAACTCTCATTCCTAGTAATTGTATATGTCGGTATCCCAGATAACGTTGAATATTAATTCACTTTACACCCTAAGACCGATCAAAGATAGAGGCGCTTTCCACCTGTAGATTGATAAACTCAACCGAGCCGACTGTTTAAATAAAGGCGGTAAAACCTTTACCCGATGGGAGTTGTGTCGCTGATCCCCATCATCGTCTATCCGATGCACAGCGGCGTCAGAAAGGAGATAATTTATGCCAGAAGAACAGTCACTACAACCACCACAGCAGCAGGAGCAACAACCAGGCCGTGAATCGGAAATGACGCCAAAACCTAAGGCAGACGATTCTGCATATCGGGGGAGCGGCAAGTTGCAAGGCAAAGTAGCACTGATCACAGGTGGTGATAGTGGGATTGGTCGTGCAGTTGCAATCGCCTTTGCTAAAGAAGGAGCGGATGTGGCTTTCGTTTATTTGAATGAACATGACGACGCCAAAGAAACGAAACACCTGGTAGAACAACAAGGTCGGCGCGCCACAGCGATCGCAGGTGACCTTGGCGACGAAAACTTTTGCCAGCAAGTCGTACAACAAACAGTTGATGAGTTTGGCAAACTTGATATTCTCGTCAACAATGCTGCTGAGCAGCATCCTCAACAGAGCATTGAGGATATCAGCGCTCAACAGTTAGAACGCACTTTCCGCACCAATATTTTCTCGATGTTTTTCATGACGAAGGCAGCAATGAAGCACCTTCAAGAAGGTAGTGCAATCATCAACACTACTTCAGTAACCGCTTATAAGGGCAGTCCTCAACTGCTTGATTATTCCTCTACTAAGGGAGCGATCGTTGCCTTTACTCGCTCTTTGTCTCAGAGTCTGGTTGAGAAGGGAATTCGGGTGAATGCTGTAGCACCTGGTCCTATTTGGACACCTCTGATACCTTCAACTTTCCCAGAAGAAAAAGTTGCAAGCTTCGGCAAACAAGTGCCGATGCAACGAGCTGGTCAGCCAGAAGAGGTCGCACCCAGCTACGTATTTTTAGCATCAGATGACTCCTCTTATTTTTCCGGTCAGGTTTTACACCCCAACGGTGGTGAGGTTGTCAACGGCTAGAATTATACATCGAAATTCTTGAATTGAAAACCCCATCTAAGCCTAACTTAGATGGGGTAAACTTTTACATTTTAGTACTGAATTTTAAATGTTGGCGCTATTTGAACTCAGTCTACTATCTAACTAACTTGCAACTGACATTTCACTTTGCACCTGACTTTTAACTACTTCAAATTCACTACCAAGTTTTGTTCGTTCCTCCTCACTCATGCAATCACGTACTTGGGAGAATACTTCTTTTTCTTCCGACTGCACATGATGCTGAATCACTTGCTTTAGCTCCCCAATTTTTTGTTGGAATTCCGCTGAAGTGGGACTAAGAGATGCCAACTCTTCTAGCATCTGCTTGGCTTCGTCATGCTCCTCCTGAGCTGTGTCAACCAATTCCTTAGTACCTTGGTGCTGACGGATTGCCGGGTAGAAAGTTTGCTCCTCGACTTCTGCGTGTACGTTTAGCGCGTTGTAAAGTTGGTTGAAGCACTCGTATAGTTTGTGAGTGTCATCAGTACCCTCGATTTCTGAGAAGAGAGCTTCAACCCGGCGATGATCCGCTTTTATTAACTCCAACACGTCCATTTTGACTTTACCTCATTCTAGACACATCTTTCTTATCTTGACTGACTTATGGAATTAATTCGCCAAGGGTAGAAGAACTTTTGGGTAAGATTCGTGAAGAAAAAACTCCTACCACTTGGAGTGGTGGGAGTCTTAAATGATACCTCTATTTTTCTAGAGGTTTGTTTCAGCTAGAGATAGTTAGGGATTCAGTTTAGCTAGCTTTAGACATTTCGTCCTGGATCTGGCTCTTGGCTTCTTTGAACTTTGTAGCCAGTTGCTCGCTTTGCGCGCTACTCATGTTGTCGCGGATTGCGGCAAACATGGTGCTCTCTTCTTGACGAATATGATCGCCAACAACATCCATCAGTTGTTTGACTTTGTCTTTGAATTCAGGTGAGGAGGGGCTGGTAGCCTTGATTTGATCTAGCATCACCTTCATTTCGGCTTGCTCGTCATACAGTTCTTTGGTGTCGTCGCCGCCGTAGAAGGGGCGTACTGCTGGGTAGACAACTTGTTCCTCTGCCAAGGCGTGTGCATTCAGATCCTTATACATTTGACCAAAGTACTCTTGGAGCTTCTGAGGATCGTCAGTAGTCCCCATTTCTGTGTAAATAGTGTTGACTTTGGCGTGATCCATCCGGATGATATCTTGGATATTCATATCCTGTTTATCACTGGTTTGAGTCACTACACTACCGACTACACCAGAAACTGCTGCTGCCGCGTCTTGAATGCGCGCAAAGAATCCTTGATCTGCATCTTTTCCAGTCAGTTCACGGGTACCCAGCTTTTCAAGGATACCTTTTAGTTGCTCTTGATGAGCCCGGTTCTCAAAATTAACAGTGTTTAAAGGAGTGATTGCAGCTTCGATGTCAGCACCAACCACTTGAGCAGCCTTATGAACAACAATTCCTGCCATCGTTTGTCCATGCTTAAGCAATTCAAACTGAGCAGTTTTCTCATAAGTAGTAAGATCAGAACCCTGCATCAATTCCTTAGTTTTCTCGACTAACTGCTGCGTTGTTTGCTTGGGTTCTCCCTTGACACCATATTGCACAACCACTGTGTCTAAAATCCCGATATTTTTCTGGTCAGACTCAAGCATCTTGCGGATGTCGTTGACAATTTCTTGATCGTTGACTTCAGTTAACAGTTGTTGTTCAGTGGCAATAAGCAGCTCTTGCATTGCTTTCATTTCAGCAAGTTTGGTAGCAATTGCTAAGCGCTTTGTGTCATCTAGTGTCGATACCATTTTTGTTTTCCTCTTAAAAATATTTCAGCATTACTTCCAGATTAGTTAGAGAATTTAGTGATTTCATCTTTCTTTTGACTGATCAATAACTAAGCCCTGTTAAAACAATAAACACGTAGATTCAGCCACAGTAGATAGATAGCTGGGACATTCCCTCCACCATGAGACAGATACACCGCTTCCTGCAAATCACCTAGATTGACATAGAGCGAGAGGAAAAAAGGGTATGACACAAGAAAACCAAGGCTTGGGAGAGCAGGCGCTTAACAAAGCAGCAGAAATTGGGTTATCAAGCCAGCTGGATCAAGTAGAGGAATTGGATGTAGATATTAAAACTGACCCCTTCAAGTTGGTTCAGGGTCAAGTGGATGAGGTCACGATTCATGCTGAAGGTATGGTGATGCAAGGCGACTTGCGTACGGAAAAAATGGATATGCACATGAGTAGCGTCGCCATCAATCCCCTCAGCGCTGCCTTTGGCAAAATTGAACTGACTAAGCCCACTCAGGCTAGTACCCAAGTGGTTTTAACTGAATCTGATATCAATCGTGCGTTCAACTCAGAATATGTCCGCAATCAACTGCAAAACCAGCAGATAAATGTGAATGGGCAACCGATGACAATCAACGCCCAACAGGTAGATTTCCGTCTACCGGGTGATGGCAAGGTGGCACTGAATGCCGAAGTGCTGTTGCGCGAAACAGGTGAAACTAAACAGGTGGCCTTCACGGCTGTCCCCCGTGTCAGTCCAAACGGAAATACCGTTTTTCTGGAAAATGTTCAGTACGGCGAGGGAGAGGAGTTATCGCCGGAATTGACAAAGGCGCTGGTAGATCAGACCAGCGAACTTTTAAACTTGAGTAACTTCGACTTGGAAGGGATGACATTAAAAATTAATGCTCTAGAGGTGGAAGCAGGTAAGCTAACGCTGCAAGCTGAAGCACATGTGGAGCAGATCCCTTCCGGCTGAAATTACAATGTGTGTTCAACCCTTAAACCGCTTTAACTGGTAGAAATCATGGAAACGAGAGAGACTACAACACCTTATCCCAACATTCCACCAATTCTGGAAAGCGATGATCGAGAGTATCGCGACCCTGGTGTGCCTAGTACCGTTGCGATCGCCGGTCATCCTTTACACCCGCTTAGTGTGATCTTTCCGATTGCGTTTTTAGCTGCTGCGTTGGGAACTGATGTTGGCTACTGGTTGACTCGCGATCCCTTCTGGGCTCGAGCATCGCTTTGGCTGGTGGGGGCGGGATTAGCTGGCGGTGTGGTGGCAGCTTTGATCGGTATGAGCGACTTCTTGAGGATTGAACGAGTCCGTAAGCGTACTGCTGGTTGGGCACATATGATTCTTAATGTTACTCTCTTGGTCTTGACGGTTGTCAACTTGCTCCTGCGTCTGCAAAATCCTGTGGGAGCGATATTGCCTTGGGGGCTCGTAATCTCAACAATTGTTGGCACTCTAACTAGTCTTTCCGGTTGGTATGGTGCTGAATTGTCTTATCGTCACAAAATTGGTGTGGTAGGTCCCGGTAGCCGAACTCAACCTTGATACCGCATACCGCCAAGGTGCCAAGAGCGCCAAGTTAGAGGAAAGATTTTGTGCTAAGGAGGGTTAAGGTTAAGCCTGGTTCTAGGTGTCAAAGTGTTGAGGAGCTGGCTGATGGAAGCTTTAGTGTACGCTTGAGGTCGCTGCCGGTGGATAATAAGGCGAATGAGGAGTTAGTTGAACTTCTGGCTGAAAGGTTTGATGTGTCTAAGTCGAAAGTTAGAATTAAGTCTGGCTTGTCGTCTCGACAAAAGTTGGTTGAAATTGACGCAGATTGATCAAAGTTTCTTGTTATGTGTGGACGATTTACCCTGAGCCAGCCACCTGAGACGATTGCAGACGTTTTTCGTCTGGCTGATGCTCCACATATGGAGGCGCGGTACAATATTGCACCTACGCAGCTGGTGCCTGGTGTAGTGTGTGTGCCGCAGTCTTTTTCTCCATCTTCAGAACAGTGTGTTCGCCAGTTGCAATTGTTGCGTTGGGGACTTGTTCCCTCTTGGGCAAAAGACTTGGCGATGGGGGCGCGGTTGATTAATGCTAGGGCGGAAACTGTTGCCGAAAAACCATCTTTCCGGTCAGCTTTTCGGCATCGGCGTTGTTTAGTGGTAGCTGATGGCTTTTATGAGTGGCAGCGGCAAGAGCGCAAAAAACAACCGTTTTATTTCCGACTGCTGGATGGGCAACTCTTTGCTTTTGCGGGGCTGTGGGAGTGTTGGAAAAATCCTGAGGGGGAGACGGTTGTGTCTTGCACGATTCTCACAACTGAGGCAAATGAGCTGATGCGCCCTATCCATGACCGAATGCCGGTGATTCTTGACCCGAAAGATTATGATTTGTGGCTTGATCCAGCGGTGCATAAGGCTGAGCGGTTACAGCAGATGCTGTGTCCTTTTCGCTCTGAGGCAATGACTGCTTATCCCGTTAGTACTCAGGTGAATAAGCCTACTAATAACAGTCCGGAGTGTATTAATAGTCTTTAGTAATACAACTATGAAATAACTACAGATCTCAATACTGTGGTGATTCATGCAAAAAGAGACTTCCATTCCTCGCTACCAGCCCGCTGATTCTTTGAAATCTACACCGTGTTTGAGTGCAGATTATTCGCCTCCATTGGGAGTGCCTGCCTCTTGCATATAACTCAATAGCCAGTTAGCAGCGGTGGCTCGACGAGTCTGCCGAGGCCCGAATTCTCCTATTTTGTAGCCTTTGAAGCCTAGCTGTTCTTTCAAAAGTTGTTTGTTATTTGGAGGGATGGAACGGGTCAGCCTCACTGTTGCTGGGCGGCTTTCTAGAAAATCTGGTGGTTCTGGATACTCTTCTTGCCACTCTGGGGCAACGCTTGTAGTGTCCCACAAGCCAGTTGGTTCGTTGTAGCGATAGCCCAGACAGTGCCAAACTAGCTGGTTAACTGTGGCATCATCAATTTTGTCATTCAGAATGTTCCAGATCGTTTCGGTATTAAGTGGTGGTAGGTTAAACAAACGCAAGCAAGCCTCACTGTGGGCGACCTTAACTATACCTGCTGGAAGAGATATTGGTCAAAACCACTATGGCAGACTACTAGAGTAAGTGTCTTACCAACGAAACATTCTTCATCCAGTTTCAAGGAGAACGCATGGGAATAGACGATCTGTTTAAAGGTTTACCTGGCTTGCGGCGTGGACGAGGTGATGAAGAGCGGGAGGATCGCGATCACGATGAAGAGCGTCGGTCTAGATATCGCGGTGACGACCGTGACAATGATGAGCGTGATGATGACCGTGAGTATAAATATCGCGATCACGACGATGATGATGAAGAGCGTCGGTCTAGATATCGCGATGACGATGACGATGACGACGACGACCGCAAGCACAAACATCGCGAGCGTGATCGTGATGATGACGATGATGATTAAAAAGCAGTTAAATGGCGTTAGCTGAATAGCCGACGCCATTCTGCTTAAGATAGGCGTAATACGGCAATATTGCTAACCTGGCAGCTGTCTTACACATAAAAAGGTGATGTAGGAGCCGTTATTAATGCAGGAAAAAACCTGTGTTCACGTTTTCGTTTTGGGCATTGTTCAGGGGGTTAGCTATCGACTTACTACTTTAAAGCAGGCAAGCCAACTGGGCATAAGTGGCTAGGTACGTAATCTACCTGATGACCGGGTGGAAGCGGTGTTTGATGCCATAAATCTACTCTCCTTGATAACCACTGCGGAAGCGAAGTATCTCTAGCGGCAGTGGTATGGAACAAACCGATTTCCAAAAATAGTGGGGAATTTATTCACTCTCAGCGCCGGGCGCTCACGTCGTCAAATTGGATGCATTTTGAGTATTTTATCTGTCGCCGTTGAACGTTTCGTCATAGCTGATCGCAAAAACTCAACTACCTATGCGCATTCATCATCTCAATTGCGGCTGCATGTGCCCGCTTGGTGGACCACTCTTCGATGGCTTTAGCCGTGGTCCAAAGGCTCGCCTTGTCTGTCACTGCCTGCTCATCGAAACAGACCAGGGGCTCGTTCTCATTGATACCGGCTTCGGTCTGCGCGATGTTAAGGCACCTTACTCGCGGCTCAGCCCGTTTTTCATTCATTTCAATGGCGTCCAGTTTGAGCAAAAATACACAGCACTTGCTCAAGTCGAGCGGCTCGGCTTCTCAGCGCGCGATGTACGCCATATTGTGCTTACCCACCTTGATTTCGACCATGCTGGCGGTCTAGAGGATTTTCCTGAGGCAACCGTGCATGTGATGCAGACCGAGATTGAGGCCGCACAGGACCGGCGCGGCTTTATCGCTAGCCAGCGCTATCGTCCAGGCCAGTGGGACGAGGTCAAACGCTGGAAGTACTATTCAGCCGGGGGGGAACATTGGTTTGGCTTCGAGGCAGTACGTGACCTCGACGGACTACCTAAGGAGATCCTCCTCATCCCGCTCGCCGGTCACACACGGGGCCATGCTGGAGTTGCTATCGATACGCCGGAGGGCTGGCTCCTTAACGCAGGTGACGCCTACTTCTACCGGCACGAGATGGGATCACCTAAGCAACGCTGTACGCCGGGCTTGCGTGCTTACCAGTGGATGATGGAGGTGGACCGCAAGGCCCGAATCCATAATCAAGAGCGGTTACACGCGCTATCGCTTGATCGCAGCAAAGGGGTGCGCCTCTTCTGTAGTCACGACGCTATTGAGTTTGACGAGTTTGCTCCTCCTGCCAAACGTATGACCTGATGAGATTAGAAAGCCTTTAAACTCTAAAAAGTTGTGCTTTACTCATACCGTGTTGCTTCACCATCAGTCGTTACCATAGAGGTATCGCTAACGCCCAAACGTGGTATACTTGTATTATGGCGAACCTGAATTATAAATACCGAGTGTCCTGGCTCTTGCGGTTAGCGCCAAGAAGATCTCAAAGATTTGATTAGCTAGCTAGTTAGCAACTGAACGATGAGATTATGAATAAACGGAAACTTTTACAGGCTGGTGTAGCAATAGTGGGTATAGCAGGTTTATCACGGTATTTACCTTGGAGGTCAAAAGTCATGGCAACCCCAAACGATGGGTTTGAAATTACCAAAACCGAGGAAGAGTGGCAAAAAGTTTTGACGCCGGAACAGTTTTACGTACTACGTAAGCATGGCACCGAACGTCCTCGTACTAGTCCACTTGATAAGCAATATACTGAGGGCACTTATGTATGTGCTGCGTGTGACCTACCACTTTTTTCATCTGAAACCAAATTTGACAGTCACACTGGCTGGCCTAGCTTTTTCGACTCAATCAAAAGCGGGGTAGACACATCTGTAGACAAGTCTCTGCTCATGACCAGAGTTGAAGTACATTGCCATCGCTGTGGTGGGCATCTAGGTCATGTGTTTGATGACGGTCCCGCACCCACTGGTAAACGGTACTGCATGAACGGTGTTGCTCTTAAGTTTATTGCCAGTTGATATTTCACTCTGTTGAGATAAAAGTATCAGGACTGGGTACTAATGTTGGAGATAGGAACCGATTCATATACTGGTTCCTGATCTCAACTCCGTATTTAGCTAACAAAATTGATTGCTTCTCATATTCTAGATAATCATTAACTTCTCCTGAAAAAGTAGTATTGTAAGCTCCTCCTTTTAAAATAGCTTGAATTAATATAGTCAGAGAACAATTGCTCAGCGTATTCTTCTGTTCTAGAATCATCAAGTATTTGATTTAGACTGTAGCCATCGTAGAAAAGTTGAGTTTTACAAAACCAGGAACAGGAAGACTCGAAATAATCACAAGGCAGCAATTTATAAGCTACAGGTTTTATTGGGTCAGGGTCTTTTTTTGGAGTTACCACCATAACATGAGAGTAACAACCAATTGATCCTACATAAGCTTCAATCGTAACTTGACCTGAATTTTGACCAGCCATAAAAGTGCCATTTTGATCAATTGAGCCATCCGTTGTATACCAATCAACTTTGCCGGTATTAATTACGTCGCCTCGCTGATCAAATCCTCTGGCAACAAAGTCAAGGATTTTGTCAGGTTTAATTTTGGCGTTTGCTGGAAAAATTTCTAATCGTCTCAACACAGCAAGCACAGTGATATCAGCAGAACTACTAATATTATTTTCAGTAGCATTGACTGTCACTTTGAAATTACCCTTGGCATTGTGACCAGCAATGAAAGTGCTGCCATTTGAGTAAATATTGTCGCCTGTGGTATTCCAATTGACTGCCCCAATCTTTATCTCATCACCATGCTGGTCAAATCCTGTAATGGTAAAAGTTTGGCTTTCTTCAGGCTTGAGTTGTGCTTTTTGTGGAGAAATTTCTAATCGTCTTAAGACGGAAAGCACGGCGACTTTAGCAAAGCCATTGATGTGTCCTACAGTAGCGGTGACTGTAAAGTTACCTTTGGCATCACGATCAGCAATGAAATTACCACTTTGGTCAATCTCTCCGCCTGTCGCCTTCCATGCTACTCGTGGGTGAAGCGCGAAGGGAATCGCAATTTCACGATTATGCTGATCTAAACCCTGAACAGTAAAGCGCTGAAGGTGATTGGGCTTCATTTGCACTTGCTGTGGGGAAACTACCAGTTTTGTTAGTTTCGGAAGTTCAACTATAATGACAGAAGTACAGCCTGTAATTTCTCCTACAGCAGCGGTGACAGTGATGTTGCCCTCTTCGTAATTTTCTCGGAATGACCCGTCACTCTCAATCGTTCCACCAGTTGCACTCCAAGTTACTTGTCCAATATTTATTTCATCACCGTACTGATCTAGACCTCGAACACTAAAACGATGACTTTGCCCAAGTTGAAGTTGTAATTGAGAGGGAGAAATTACCAGTGATGTGACTCTGGGAGGCTCAACTAAGATGACAGATGCATAGCCACTAATCTCTCCTAGTACGGCTATGATCTCAAAGCTACCTGAATTTTGTCCAGCTTGAAAAATACCGCTCGTACTGATTTCGTTACCCGTTGTGTACCACGATACTTGTACAATATTTATTTCATCACCGCGCTGATCTCAACCTCGGACGCTAAAAGTTTGCCTCTGACCAAACTCAAGGCGTACTTGTTGAGGTGTAATTACTAACTGCGTGAGTCTTGGCGGTTCGACTACGGTG
>QQTW01000925.1_pt1 | contig 19782 bp, 12 predicted proteins | sample 1904831 | NCBI WGS metagenome assembly QQTW01 (sample SAMN09435610, study PRJNA476489) | Subsurface metagenome, whole genome shotgun sequencing project. | reverse complement strand
GGCCACCTACGGCAATTTATCGAGGCCGAGATAGTGGCTGAATATGTCCAGGGATGGCAAATGCACCAGAAGCGGCGATAGGGATTTGAAGGTTTTGGCGATAGAATGGAGTCCATCATATCGAGCGAGTCCTCAAGCGCTATATTGAATTCCGTTATTGGCATGCTCTGAACCATTGCGCGAGTTCGGTACGCATAGCACCGTGGATCGCCGTGTTTCGGATCCAGCTGGAAACGCACGAATTTGGTATAATATCGACTATGATGGTAAGCACGTGCCACCCTTGTCGCTAACCTACGCGCTTCTTTATGATGCCACTGCCAGTAAGCTTTCTTTGCGGTATGGCGAAGCGCGAGTGCCTCAACATCCTCCAGGATTCCATCGTAGAACTGGAGGATCGTATCGATTCTGAGGCGTGCTAGCAGCTCTGAAGAACCTTCGTATTGTGTTAATTCAGCCTTCATGTCCTCCTTCAAATCCAAGACCGGATTGGCGACGGTCTTGCGCCATCTGTTCTCCAATCTCTCATGGAGTCGCTCCAGCTCTACGAGGAGAGCAATAACGCGATTGCCGGCTGCCCTCAAGGATTTAATCATATCTTTCCATTCTCCGTAGGAAAGAATGTTTTCGATCCGCCTCTTGCGAGCGTCTTGTTCCACGGCTTGCAGCCGAGCTCGCTCCATTTTTTGCATCTGGAGGTAACGCTGGAAGATCACGGCATCCTTACTCTGCAGGACGTCTATGTCGGAAGGAGCCGTGGCAGTTGCTTCTTGCTCAGGTCCATCTTTGAGATCCACGGCAGCAGGCACTGCCGGTTTTTGAGCGGCTTTCCGTGCCTTGCCTACGACCGTGACGGAAGATTCCATTTTCGTCACAGATAATGCTTTATCCTTGGAGTTTTCACTACCATCAACCATCGGTGCGTTCTCTTCGTCACTTGCAGCTGAGGCTTTGACTGTGGACGAGGCTTTTCGGGAAGCTATCGCATGTTCAGCTTCAACAAAGAAGAATGGAGCAAGAACGCGCTCGTACCTCTTCTGCTCTTGCGAGTGTCTGGTGGGAGCGTTTGACTCCGAGCATCCACCGTACTTGAACTCGAGCGCTCTGGAACAACAGCCCTCCCAAGCGGGTGCAGTTGCGCGTTTTCTAGGTCAACCACCTGGTCTAGGTTTGATACCTCCGCCACGCTCAGAGCTTGGTCATCCTTGTTCCTCTGAAGTTCTTCTTCTGCGGCCTGCTTTTGCTCCCGCTCCTGTATCCGCTGTTTCAGCATAGCAACTCGCGCTACTGTATCTTCTGGATCCCATTGTGCCGGAGCTGCCTGCGAACGGCCAAGACTTGGACGCGAAGTTGGGCTCTTGTAAGCTAATGGCGGGGGCGGTGCAGGCTTTCGATACCTCGAAGGTATGCTTTGCGTTGCGTAGGCGCACTTCTGCTTTGGGCTTGCCGCAAATGTGATGCTACACGACGGTGTCCAGGTGTAGTTTCGAGGTATGGCTCTTTCGCGAGCAAAGATGACTCCGTTCGATGGGTTCCATGTGTTATCCGAAGGAGAAATGCGAGGTCCGGGTCGAGTCCTGGGACTCTGGTTAAAACGCGCAAATGCCACAAGCCTAATGCAGCGACTTACTCGAGCCCTTTGTGAGGCCATTCTGAACGGACAAGTTCGCCTGCTCCCTCAGATTGCGGCATAAATCTTCTCGCGGACGCGTTGGCCTGCGCTGTTGCAAAATGTGAGCTTAGCCGGCTCGAGTCTGTGACAATCCGGCAGTATAACCGCATTACACTCCATCTCAATAATATCGGGCGGCAAAAACAGGCACCAGGTTGTCCGGTTCCTCGGTCGCGATGCGTCTTTCTGCAGCCTCGCCGCTTACCGGAGTCGGCGTATCAATACAACGTGACTATAAAATACAGCTGTGCGCCGGTGCCCAGGAGCGCAGGTCGTCAGGACATCGACACTGTTGCTCTGTAACTGCACGTATCATTTCACATTTGCATATCATACTTCCTCTAGGAATATTGCCTCTCGAGGTCGATTATTGGCTGAGCGCCACCTTCCAAGGTCGACTTCAACGCCAACTATAGTCGACACGCTCCAGTAGTCTTGCCCTCAGCAGTGACTCTCGATATCCCTCATTCATCCCTCCCCCCAACAACCGTCTCAATGGCATCACAACTGCTGCCACTAGGTATGGTTCGAGCGCAGCTTCCTAGGCGCACTCACACTAAGTCCTTCAGAACTGATCGACAAATGTGTCGGCTCGAGAATATGGGTTATAATGAAGGGTGACAAGGGTAAGACAGAAGCAGCCTACCTTGGATCACCGCGTCCTGAATTTTCACCAGAATTTAGTGGCACGTTGCTCGGTTTCGATGACTATGTCAGTAAGTGCTGGGCTTGATCACTGTTGCGATAAGGCAGAACTCATCCGTCATCGTCAGATATGGTACTTGAAGATGTGACGGAGTTGTGAGTATCTAGTTTGCGTTGATATTCGCAACCCGCTTATGTCGCAGTAATTATACTGGCTCGCAGACAAAGCTCTCCAAGATACTTTTGAACGGCAACAACATCTGCATGGTAAGGGCTCTTGAATAATCTACTCAGCCCACACTAACTCTCTGTAGCTCGTTCCTGGGGGCGAGGGGCCTGCTGCTCAAGTATAGTCGACGAGCATTGTTGCTTCGACGTATGCCGTTGCTCGGCTTGCGAAGACTGGGATCTGACCTAAACAATCAGGATGAATGGCTCCAAAGTGACCCATAAAGCTCATATTTGAGGACGAGTTCCTGGTATCCAAAAAAGGTCATCGCGTCCGAGTTGATTCCGAAGGGCAGCGAGCCATGAGATTGGCAAAGTGTACAGAAAGTACAACGTTTACTTCATTGGCATGAGTTCAATCGACCATGTAGAAAAAGGAAAAGCCGATCGAGTCGAAATAAAGAAGGGCACGAGTGCTACTTAGGTACTCGTCTGGGCATTGTATGAGATCCAGAATATCACCACTGACGCCAGGTGATTCGATGCTCGAGCGGGTGTGGCTCATATGTATGATGGTCATGTTGTTCCCGCGTGCTGCTTTCTTGGCAATTGGCAGTCTCATCCGTGTACACGACTTTTTAGTCGATAAATCCACCTTCTGGTAATCAGTTACCCAAATCCTTTAGGCTCGAGGCTACGACAGGTAAAACAGCTGTCGGAGCTGTTCGCCGGCTTCAACCACTCACCATGGTGGGGTAAGTTATTGGATATCTACATGGATCCAAACGCTAATTTGGGTGCAGCTTGACCGACCTTGCGAAGAAGTTGTTAGCTTCTTCGGAGGTAAAGGTTGAGCATACGTCTCGCCGCATTCGAGCCCTGTTCGATAACGACTACGTGATCAATACCACCAACGCCCGATACGTCTGGGAAATCCCGAATTATCCTCAGTACGTTTTTCTCATTGTCTAACGACGTGATACTTTAGCATGGTAATCCGTAAAAACTGGTAGATTTTATGTCCCAACTAGTGGCATTACCAAGCATGCAACACTTGAAAGAATCCAGCCTGTCGGTGGAACCAACCAGCAGGCCTTCCTGGGGAAGCTCAGCACGAAAAGAAAGTCAACTGATCGAGTGCTTATATTCGGGGAAAATGCGGGTCCGCTTGCGGGATTGGTGAAGGTGGATTTTCATGCTCTCGGTACAAACCTCGTTCCCAAAGGCAGCCTCAGGTAGGAAGCTTACTGCACCAGATCAATGGTTCGAAGAACTATATCCGATGATCATCCATCCCCGAAATCCGTATGTTCGTGTTGACACCCTACCTTCGGATCGGAATATCCGTGTGGATATCGATGGCGTCACGGTTGCCGAATGTAACAGCGGAGTTGTGAGTCTTTGGGAAACCGATCTACGTGTGCGATGGTATTTGCCTAAGACTTCGGTAAGACGCCCGAGAGGTTCCGAGAAGAATTGGACGCTTACCAGTCGATCAGCTGAAATGGCAATACGTAAGCCAGTCTCAAACGCATACGGGATGTCCTTATAAGGGCTGGGCCAGGTACCACTCATTGTCATACCCCTTCAGTATGGACAACTGACTCCAGATGCGGGCAGTTACTATGATGTGACAGTGAACGGTGTGCGGTACAAGGATGTTGCCTGGTGGTATCCTGCTCCGTTGATCGAGTCCGCTGCCATAAACAACATGGTGAGTGTAGTCCCTAGCACTAGGAAGCAGCTGATAATGGACCTGACTTTCATCAGATATGCTTCTATAATGAGAGAGTAGAACTTTATATTGATGGGGTCAAAGAGGTCCTATAAAGATCTTCTATATGTTGATCGTCACGAGATCTGGGCAACGGCCGTGTCAGTACTGTGATAGTTGCGTCCGACCGGCCCAGTAGAGTTGCTCTCGCTTTGAGAAAATGGAGGTTTCAATTGGAGCTTGCAGTCTCTCACCGTGTCTCAGGAGTCACGTCGTGCCCAGCGTGCCCAGTTCTCATTATCGCCAAGCACATTAGCACGGGCCGACTTGGTGCCGACCGACTGATTTCCATCCTTGCATCCCAGAGTCCTTACATGGCGTGAAAACATCCAAGATTCTGGAGAGTAGCTTCGCACGAAAGTCTGCAGTACGTGTACTATGCCGAATGACTTCTTGACAGCTGTGCTGCGGTAGAGGCTGGCCAGCCCTGGGCAGAGCTCGCTCCAGTTACAGAGGCGGAGAAGCAATGCCGGCCCCTTGAAGCTTGCCCGTAGACTATCTCACTCTGGCCCATAAATACGAAGTTCCGTGCTTTCAAGCGCTGTAGTCACTCCATAGACTCCCAAATGAACGTGGACTGTTCACTTCGGCCGCGATGTTCGAGTCCAACTTACGTCCTCTGGCAGCGCATATTGCTAACACTCGGTCAGGTTCGAGAAGTCATTGTATGACCTCATACGGGGCCTACGAAATCACAAAGGCAATGAACGGGAGTATATCCAGGAGAGTATCAGAGAATGCCGCAAGGAAATACGGAGTCAAGACATGGGTCAGTCAACCGCAGGCTTCACGAAGGAAATCCAAGCTAAAAGCAACCAGACCTCAAAGCTACGGCGCTCCTGAAGTTGACATATCTCGAGATGTTCGGGCACGACATGTCCTGGGCATCTTTCAATGTGCTCGAGGTCATGTCGTCTCCGAAGTACGTCCAAAAGAGAGTGGGCTACCTTGGTGCCGTGCAGAGCTTCCGGCCAGACACCGAAGTTTTAATGCTGGCCGAGAACTTATTGAAGAAGGTGATCAGGTTGCAGCTTCGAGTGGGAAGCTTCCTCTTACTCATAACAGGACCTCACCTCTTCAACCTCGGCCACCATCTCTCTGCCGCTGATAGCTATACCCCACGTTGTAAATCCGTCGATGGCGAATTCTCTTCTACTGGATTTAATTCCGCGTCTCACTCATTCGAGCCCTACCATACGGAAGAAAACTGTCGTGACGCTCTACAGATTAGCATTGGTATTTCCAGAGACTCTGCGCCCCGCGTGGCCCAAAATCAAAGAAAGGCTCCTGGACGAAGGGGAGGACCCCAGCGTGACAGCCGCCATTGTGAACGTGGTTTGCGAACTGGGCTGGCGGCGTCCTCAGGACTTTCTCCCCCTCGCGCCGAGGCTGTTTGATCTGTTGGTGCAAGCTGGGAATAACTGGATGGCGATCAAGATCATAAAGCTCGTGAGTAACTGATTTATACACGTCAAGTCAGGCTTGCTGATGCTGCTCTAGTTTGCCACTCTTACACCTCTGGAACCGCGACTGATCAGGAAACTTCTTCCTCCACTCACTTCCATAATCAAGACGACGCCAGCAATGTCCCTTTTGTATGAATGCATAAATGGCATCATTCAAGGGGGCATACTTCAAGATGCAGAGGGTGCTGCCGGAGAGGACATTGCACGGTTGTGTGTTGGAAAGCTTCGCGGCATGCTCGTCGTGGAGGGAGATCCTAATCGTGAGCAACTCGTCCGAAATCGGCGGGGGAAAGGGTGCTGACGAGATGCCAGTCAAGTACGTTGCTCTTCTGTCATTCAACAAAATCGTGAGCCTGCATCCACATCTGGTTTCTCTTCACCAGGACGTGATCCTTGAGTGCGTCGATGACCCGGACATATCTATTCGAACAAGGGCACTCGATTTGGTCGTCTCTATGATCAACAGCGATAATCTACCAAGGGTTGTGGGTCGTCTCATGAGTCAGCTTCGCCTCGCACCCATTGCGTCCACAGTTGATGACCCGAAAAACGACAGGGGAATGCATGATGGTGTGACACCAGCCGCCGAGTCCGATGAGGAGGAAGTGGAAGAATCTCTACGCGCATCTGAACACAAATCACAAGAACCACCTCCGCTGCCCGAAGATTATCGGATCAACGTCATCAGACAGATAGTTCAAATGTGCTCCCGGGACACGTACGCTAACATCGCCGACTTTGATTGGTACATTGATATATTAGCCCAACTGGTGAGGGTCTGCCCGGCGTCCAGATCCGGCAGAATCCGACAACAAACAGTTACTTCGGAAGACACGGTTCTTCGAGCACATGCCGATGTGTCGTACGAGATAGGGTCTGAGCTGCAGAATGTTGCAGTACGAGTCAGAACCGTGAGGCTAGATGCCATCAAAGCCGCACAATCTCTTGTTCTGATAGAACAAAGACATCAGATGTATCCAGCGTCTGGAGAGGGCGGTCGCGGCGTTCTCGAATCGGCGGTCTGGCTGGTTGGCGAGTACGCGAATCTGCTGACGAATGCTGAGGGGGTGTTGGCATCATTACTTCACCCCTCTGCTCTACAACTCCCCGAACGGATCTTGACTGTCCAATTACAAGCAATCCCCAAAGTGTTCGCGACGATTGCCGGGAGTGACCAGGTCTCGTGGACTCGTGAACGTAAAACGAAAGTGTCCCTCCTTCTGGCGAGGATCACGCATTTCTTGGAACCGCTGGCTGCACATCCGAGCTTGGAGATACAGGAGCGCGCTGTGGAGTACCTTGAACTGATGCGGTTGGCCTCAGAGGCTACCGCGAGCCAGCCTACGGACGACGGCAACGGAGTGCAATCAGAGCCCCCTCTACTCTTGACTCAGGCTATTCCCACTTTGTTCACTGGGTTCGAGCTGAATCCGGTTGCGCCAGGGGCGCAGAGAAAAGTCCCTATCCCAGATGATTTGGATCTGGATGCTCCGATCAATGAACGACTCCAAAGCCTGCTAGCACAAGCAGACCAACAAGTTCAACCTGAAACGGATGAAGACGACTTCTATCGGGTTTACCACGAGCGGCCAAGTCAGCGTGCGGCACCCGAGGCTGCAGCGGACCGGCTAGAGCCTCCAAAGACGGACTTCGTCTCCTACCAGCAGAGCGTAGACGGTAATGACCTTGACGCTAACGCACATATGAGAAAGAAAGCCGAACGCAAAGAAAGGTACAAGGATGATCCATTTTACATTGGCAGTGACAACCTCTCTGGAGTCTCGACGCCACTGCATAATATAATCAGGAATAGCAACGGTGACGAGGTGGACATAGACGCCATCCCAATCATGGATCTCAGCTTGGACAGCCGAGAACCGGGCACGGAACACAGAATCAGGAATGAAGCTAGCGGAGCGAGCATCAGACCAAAGCCACGGAAGCAGTTCGAGATTATGACTGATGAGACCCTTGGGCAAGACGAGCACTCAGGCTTAAAATTACCTCGACCAGATACAGGACGCACAAGCCAATCCAAGGGGAAGAGATCGCTGTTAGAGGTCGACTCAAGCGGTCTTAGTTCACTACCGCTTGAGGAAGATGGCAGCGGCAGCAAACTCGGATTCGAGAGGCAAGAAGAGGAGGAGCTCGAAATGGCAAAAGCTTTGCAGGAGGTAGAAAGGCTTCGGTTGGAGATGCAGCGCGCATCTGAGCGGATAGATCCGAGGGACGCACCACCGGAAGGGACGCTGGTCAGGAAGAAGAAGAAGAAAACAAAGCCGCAAGAAACCGGTGAAACAACAACCCTTGAGGAGGGAGTTGTGGTGAAGAAGAAGAAGAAGAGGAAGTCAAAAGGGGTTGAAGGTGACTCTGTGGAGGGCGAGCCGGTCATCATGAAGCCGAAGAAGAAGAGACAGCGGCAAGTGGCGCTCGAACATGTTGAAGCTGACTCAGAATTACGACAAAGCTGATTGGGATGGCGGTAGTGTATAGACGGGCTTTGAATATATCAAGCACCCAACATGTGGATTTGTCATGGCCAAAACCAAGCATCCTTTTCAACCTCACGGGCATATCGTAAAGGAGCTACTATAGCCAGCATACTTTCAGTATTCCACCTTCTCGTAGCTCCTTCTAGCCTCTTCAAAGGCGGTCCTTTCCGTGGTGAGTTGAAGGAGGGTTTATTGCCCATCTCCAGGGGCTGATGCCTCTGTCAATAAGTCAAATGACTTCATGAGGCCTGATTCAGCAACCTTTTGGCATTCGAATAGCGATGACGTAGTATTCTCGCTGGAAGTCTCAACTTCTAGCCTGAACCACCGTAGAAAGGTGATGTAGCGCTTTTTGTGTGATTTTGGCTCAGGACAAGCCTCTCTTATCAATGAGCGCTAGCATCAGAGTACGGCTGCACAAGAGTAAGCCAGATATACGGAGTAGTGGTCTGCCAATCCCCAAGACTGAATGTAAAGATACCTTCAGATCCATTATTATTCGTGACAGTACAGGACTTCTTCAAGCCTCGGGGCAAACGCGACGTTTCATCATGCAGACGCTGTTCCTCTGACTCGAACCGATGATGCGTTTCATCAATCAGGATACGCCTATGCCATGATTGGATTGAGCAGCTATTACTACTAACGCATAAACATGCAAGGCGAGAACGTTCCGCGGCTCAGTAATAATGCACGAAACATGCAATGCAGTATCATAGACATCTTGCAGTCGGACTTACTTCCCTTTCTGAAAAGCTTTCCGCTTCAAGGTTGTCCCCGTAGTGTGCGGACTGCTCCAAGATCTTGACTGTCCGTGCAGTATCGAGGGGCTGTGTGAAGCTTAGCGGCGGTGATGAAATTGGCGCCTGCTCGAGCCTTCAGTCGGCCTCGTTGCGGTCGTATCAAAGTATGCCATCAAAGAGCTCAATCCTCACATGGAGGTGTCCCAACAACTATGTACAGTGCCATTAGAGACTCTTTATTCTTCGTGTTCGTCCAAGCATTGCCGTTTCCGCAAAGGGCAGGTGCACTGCTGCAATTCATCTATCTCGATTCGGTCGTCTGCAGATGTCTGTCGAGCCAAGGATTTGGTTGGCTTCATATGTCCAGGGGGGCGAAATCGTCTGCATCAAAAGTCAGGGATGCGAAAACTAGTTACTCTGCCCTCGAGGTAAAGCAGCTCATGGCTAGCGGTCCTCCCAGCTACTATCTCTGAGAAGACCGTTCATTGCTCTTGAATATCTTCGATTGGGCTTGTAACAGAAGCGCAACGCAAGCAGGGGCTTCGCATGGAGCGTCATCTGACCCGGCGTCCTTGCTGGTTGTTTCATGCACTTAGTTCCCATCGTCCATGCGGGTTTACTGCTGGATCTTCGAGCTGCTTCCGCACGTCGCGCGTCTTCACATTGTAGCTCTGCCGATCTCGTGCCGTCGGTGCAGCCATCGGAAATCTGTAAAACACAGTCGTTTAAACGTTACGGGTACATATTGTACGCGGGGTGGAACCGTCAGTAGTATGCGAATCAGTGGGTTGGAACCGTTCAGTGGAGCCGGCGCAGTCAGAATCATCCGTCTGTCGAGTGCGTTCTTTTGATTAGAGTTTCCGCCAAGAGGCGACCTGAAAGGTTCTCCCGAGCTTCCAATGGAGGATATGATCGGCGATTGTGCTTTCAGCATCCTCTCTCATACTTGCTCTGCCAATCTTGTGGGGCTTGCTGGCCGTCTTTGGCTGGCAAACTGTAGCCCTCTCTCCCACTCCAGTGCATCCTCGCCCCTGCCTAGAACCCCATGGGGAGGCTTTCTCATACTCCATAGCTGCCTGTAAGATGCCAAACTCGCGGAACTGGTGTCACCACTCTCTTGCGATGGTGTTTCCCTAGATTCTTGAAGTCCATATCCTGTAGGAAGCCACTGAACACCGAGATCATGATTCTGATATAAAGAGATACTTTCGTCTTCGTCACTTATCCGCATCGCTCTAAGCATCAGTAGGTATGCCCAAATCGGAGATGATCGGTACAATCAAGCTCACGCCAACAATTCTTTTTCTTCTACATCGTTAACGACACCAAGCCCAGGATCCCAGCTGCATTAGCTCGAAATAGCCCAACCCACTCAGCTCTAGGGTGTTGGAACTGGGAGTAGAACCATCATCTCTGACTTTAATGTAAAGAAGTAGTCATGGCCCTGGGTCGCGATCTCAAGTGCTTCTCTGACATGACGAGGAAGGAGCTGGAAGCGCTCATAGAGGCATTTAGCTTGAAGAACCGGGTTGTGCAATAAGAGCAACTAACTTTTTTTCGACGTGGCGCGCGATGGGGAGGAACTGGTGCTCTGGTGATGGAAATATTTTCGTATGTTTGTGGTGAACGGCTGAGCGTCTGCGGGCGGGAGAATAGAACTACTAACCTAGGCGATGCTTCGAATCGCCGACAATGTTATTATCAACACAAATGGTATGTAGTAGCCGCCTTCATTATAAGACCAGGCCTAGGCCCGTAACCAGCTGACATCTGGACATCTGGAGAGATGTTTGTTCTAGAAATGGGTTAGTGCTCCTAGTGACATCGTCAACTTCACCAAGCCATTCGACGATATTCCGTACAACCTTGAAACTTCCTCTTCACTGTACTCCGTACTGGACTATTGGGACCCTTCATTGAGCATTGGCTTTATTCTTGGCTATCACTTTCCACCTCCCTTACTTTATGTCAATCTAACATATAAGTATATCTCGATGGATTGGAAATAACTCCACAGGACCTTGAGGCTAATTTGGGGATAACTCGAGACAGGAAGATTGGCAGCGTACTTTTGAAGATCATTGCGTCAATTACGGTGTCGTTATCACCTATACATCGACAGTCTGGAGCTTGCTCAATATCACAGCATTGCTATGGATTCATCTCATCCTTCATCTTCAGATAGAGATGAGTATTGCCGGTCGTCACCATCCTAACACCGACGAGCCTCGTCTTCTTCTTTATTGAAGTAGTACGGAGTACTGGCAAGTACTTCGCCGCACTATGATCGGACTGGCCGATTGGATAAGAGAACTACTAGCTCATACCGGGCACCTAAGGTCTCATCCTTTTGAGATTCGAGGTACGTGTACTGAGTATCTCACTGATTCGGAAAGGACCAAGCGCAGCCAAGCGATGGTTGAAAGCTGACAAGGACAGTCTGACCAGCTACGACGTCGGCTCTCACCGGCCCCGGGGGCTGCGAGGTGCAATGTGTGACCTCTTGCTCTTTTCGAAGCCGTTACGGATGCCAAGTTGGCAAGATGCGACTAGACGCGGAGGTGGACATGTGGGAGGATTGCGGGTACTACCCCAGATTTTCGGACGCACTAAGTCTAGCGGCTCAACATCGCGCTCGAGCACGTTCAGCGTTGCAGGCCTTCAACCATGGGGGCCCACCGATAAGACGCGCCTTACCGTATTGGCTTTGCCGCACCCCACGCGCCAGTTGACCGTTCCTCTTCGCCATACTACTGTCGACGGCTCAAGTACCGATGATCAAGGCAAATTGCTCGGCTTCGGTCGGTCTCTATCAAAGAGAACGACGATGTTCCTGGAGCAGCTGCGTTCCGGGGGGCGACAGACGTCGTATCCGGTGTTAACGGGTGAGAGAAAAATGCACATAATGCTCCGTGCTCCGTTCTGCTGGCGCACACTGGGCGGCTTACTCCGATGCACATAAGTAAGATGCTCTTGCCGAGGGCCAATTGCCGATTCCCGACTTTCTTTCGGTTGCCACGATCCGGCTGATTTGACACCCGGACATGCCCTTTGACGCCAGCTTCCGTAACAAAAGCAAGTGGATCAGGCCTTCGGTGGAGCATAAATTCATGCTGTCTGACTTGAATTGGAAGGAGGCAGCGAGGAAACCTGTCAAGGACGGATATTGCGCAGTCTCCTTACGTGAGACGAGCACACCCGAAGCCCGGAAGGAGCTGCAGTGGAAAGAAATTCGAAGCTCATGCTCTTGCAACGACAAATTGTTGCATCAGGATCAATGACACCGGACACATTGCATTCGCAGAGGCGAGTACGGAGTACAATAAGCGTGGCCGGAAGCTTGCGGCCTTCCGTCATCGGTTGCCATCCAATATAGCGAGATCGAGATTGGAATCACGAGGCTGCCTCGGCCTTTGGAGAGTGCGTCTTCCAGTGTCGTAGCGAGAACAGCCTTTGGCCCCGAAACGGCTGCAGGTCATCTGCTCTGGAGGGAAAAAAACGGTCTCGCTCAAATGCACCAGAACGAGGAGCAGAGACGGGAAGAAGGAGCTCCTGAGGGTCGCGGCTGTCCTAAGCCAGGATTGGGTGGGCCATACCCGCCATGTCGCGCTAGTGTCTTTAGTAACGAAACTCAGCAAGCCTCGAGGATACCATGGTACTACCGCATCTCAACTAGCTCGAGATTTGTGCAGCAACGGCGACATGTTCGCCATCGGACAATTAAACTCGGCCATGATCATGCCCCGTCTGCCACCGCACTGTACGCAGGGGACGGAGGACGGACGCGGCTTCGTTCGATGGCTGGCTGGCGATGCAGCAGTCCGTCCGAGTTTGACGTCTGCAGATATGTACACATCTACCCTGTCTTTTGGCGCACGAAATGAGTACTCCGTACAGTGTGCGTCAAAGTCGCCCGTCGATGCGGCAGTCTGGCCGCAACAAGGCAAGGACGAGGCAGGAAGACGATCCGGCCTCTCAATGACCGCCATCATCGTTGTTGTTACGGCGTCGACGCCATCCTTCCAAGGTTCCCAGGATTTCCTCTAGCCGAGCAGCCACAGCAAGCCGGGGCGCCTTTAAGCGCTTCCTGAAATCCACAACCGGCGACGGATGTGTTTCGTAGCGACGAGCTCGAGGGCACTCTGTACGTACGGAGTATGGACTCTGCATACGGGCTCATCGCTTCAAGAGGCAAAAGAGATGACGGTTACAGAGTACATACGGAGAACGGTACACATGCATCAAGGGACGGAGTATTTCTGTACGGTACGGAGTACCCACGACTTTGCATGCAGAGCAGAACGACAAGCAGAGCTCGTGCCAGGACTTGCAAGCGCGAAAGGCGATGGACGGAGAGTTTGTTATCAGTCCCGTCAAAGCATGATTCCAGCAGCTGTCGATGAAGCATCAGGTCAATAATAATAGAAGATGATCAACCGCTTGTCCACTCGACTCGTTCAGTCACTCGTCAGTCAATCAGACAACAATCAAATCACTCAATGCGTACAAAACGACTCGGGTTCCCGCGTGTTGGTGCTGATGTCTCATGCGGTACTTGCTGCGTGCCGACGTACAGTATAACAATTGCGTAGAGTAACGGTACCTGGAGGAGGGAGGGGCGGCCAAGCAGCAGCAGCTTCTTTCCCTCTGCCTCGGGGCCCGGCGCCGCGCTGCCAATCTCCTTTGCCGTTTTTGCGCCTCGTGAACCCTGTCAACGCCTGCATCGTGCTGGTGTGTCTGCTCTCTGCGCCAAAAGGCGCGCAGCTTTCGTCGTCGCTGCTGCTTATTGTTATTAATACCAAGTCTTTGTGTGTGGCCAATTACATCCGTCCAGGCTGGAGCTCCGCGTCCCATCATACCATACATCCACACATACCGACATCCATCTCATCTGTTCCCTCAGCTTTTATGCGACGGTGCTCGAACCGCTTTCTGGGCTGTACCTGTCACCGGCCTCGAGAGACCACGGCCGAAGCTCCACCAGGATCCGTTCCCTCTCGCCGGGCCTCGTACAACCGGACTGATCACGTCGGTAGCCAACACTTGCCTAGCTTGAGACACCAGTTCGTGCCATACCGCCGGTGCACACGCTTGCCCGTCTTCAGTTGGGATCCAGAGGCGAATGTGACTTGACATTCTGTTCGCATCGTCCGGATTGCCTTCCACCTTCCACTACCGTTCGACAGCGTCCGAAACCCTACATACTTCGGTCTGCGACTGTTCTTGACCTTGCGGAAGCCGTCATCGTCTCATCGCTTGCACGTCCCGTCTCAGCTGCATTGGCTGCACGGAGCCGCGTCCGTTCACCACAGATTGCCCTGTCTGTACGAAGTTCAGTCCGCTCGTGTCTCAATCGATACCGAAACCCTCAGGACCTGCACTGGTGCGTGGCCGAGACTGCGCTCGCCTGAGTCGCGACTGGGAATGAGCTTTCTTTCTTGGTTTCTACTTGACTAACCCTTTGTCGTTATCGTAGGGCTTCTCTCTCCGCATCGCGTCACGGACATCCGGAGCACACCTGGGTTCTTACCCAATATACATCCACCTGCACAAAGAGCCGTGATTCGCTATCATCGTTTGGCGCATGCGATCCAACCGGAGTCGGGTGGAGGGAAGACGTTCTGCTCTCTTCGGAACGTCGTTCGAGACGAGACAGGTTTCGCCGGACGGACGAAGAGCGACTGCCACCCAGATGTGGATAGATTAGTATGGTCGCGGAGAGTGGACTAAATAATGTTCAGGCCATGGCGCGTCAGACAAGCGGTGACGAGGTAGCTGGTCCGACAAAGAAAGAGAACGGTGAGCTTGACATTGCACTCCCTCCCCTTCCCGTGTTCCATCACTAAAGCATTCTCGTGTAGGTTCGGCACCATCGTCCAAGACTGATCCAACGGCGAACTTGGCTACCACATTTCCTCCTCCGAAGACTGACAAGCCACGTCCACATGTCTGTGGAACCTGTGGTAGGTCTTTCGCACGTTTGGAGCATCTGAAGCGCCACGAGAGGTCGCACACGAAGGAAAAGCCTTTTGAATGCCCCCAATGTACGCGATGTTTCGCCCGGCGAGACCTGCTCCTGCGGCATCAACAGAAGCTTCATCAGGCCGGAGCTCCGTCGTCACGCCCGAGAGGTGCACGACGGGAGAGCATGAGCGGCGCTCATGCCAACGGGGCCGGACGCGTCAGAAAGAATTCGATGGCTGGCGCATCTGCAAATGGAGCCGAACCGAGTTCGGGTGTCATGCGGCCTAGAGCCAACACGATAAGCCATATCGATACGACGTCATTGAGCTACTTGGATGCTACGACCCATTCTGGAGAGAAGAGTGATGGCAAAGAAGCTGGGTATGGCCACCAAAGCTTGGGAACCCTTCCTGGCCCTGGTGGATTCGATTACCGGGGGATGTCCAACGCTTATGGTCATCACGGGACTCCTCAGATGCTCTCGAAGCTGGACACGTCCGGATTGCACGAGAGCGTTAGCGGCGGGCTGCGAACGGCTCCGCCGTTTCAGAGCTTCGGCAGTAGCATGGACATGAATCATCTGTTTGCGTCTAGCTCCACGATCGATCCCGCTCAGCTGCACTTCAGTGGCTCTCTAGGCACGCCAGTTTCCTCTTTTCAGAACTTCTCGACCTATGCCGGCGTCTCCGGCTTAGACGAGGATGAAGGCTGCGATTGGACCTCTGGCTTCGAGAGCCAACTGACATTCCACGGCCTTCCGGAGCAGGCAATCGACGGGTCTTCCTCGTCTGCCATCAGCACTGCGAGTCCCACTGGGTTTAGTGAAGTGATGACGGACGGTCCTCACAGTGCAGCACACATTCCTGCATCCACATGGCCGCATTCGATGCCGAGTCAAACTCTGACTGGATCCACACCTTATGCCATTGATACCATGGGTCCAGTCTTTCCGAACATCGTTTCTCCAGTCAATACCGTCTCACCCAAAGATCTCCACGAACGCGCGGCCCGGAGCGAAGTCTATCTACCTACGCACACACCAATCTCAGCACTCAGTCAGACGTCAAACTTCTCTGCTGCTCCCAGCCGGTACGTCGGTGCACACTTGGTCTTTCATTCGGACAGCCCGAGCATGGCATCATCGACAATCGGCGGCAGCGCCGGCCATAGTTCGGCCACGTCCATAACGTCACACGCCATCACCGACTATACCCGCCAGGCTTTACTCATGAGCCTCTCCCAACCGTCCGCTTTCAGTCATAGAAAAAACTCTCAACACTCCCTTAGTTCCCCCTTATCCCCAGGTTTCGGTTCCACACCACCAGGCGATATCGCTCCGTTTCCTAGTACCCTTGACCTTCAACGCTACGTCAGCTCGTACATAAACTATTTCCATCCACATCTACCCTTTTTGCATATCCCAACCCTGTCTTTTGACTCCCCCGAGTATACCAGTAACGTCCGGATGCCGAGCATTCATGAAGACTATGTACACGTGGGCGGCATCGTGGGTGGCGGGGGCTGCTTGATTCTATCCATGGCCGCGATCGGAGCGCTGTACGAATACGAGAGTGGACCGGCTCGGGAGCTTTTCGAAGGCGCCAAGAAGATGATGCATCTATATCTGGAGGAACGTCGCAAGGCTGACATGTCATCTACCGTCAACGGATCCACCCGCGGGAAGCAGCAGCATGAGACTCCCCTCTGGCTCGTACAGGCGATGCTGCTAAACGTCATCTACGGACATGAGTGTGGCGACAAGGTCGCCGCGGATATTGCGAGCAATCACTGCGCTGCTCTCGTCAGTCTCGCTCGAAGCGCTGAACTAACGCAACCCGAATCGGAACCGCTGTCTTTGGATAGAAGCAGCAGCGGACGGAGCGACGACATAGAGATGCGAGAAGCCGATCTGTCGGGCGATCAGAACATGAGCGCCAGCCAAGACGGCCTAAATCTGACCGAGGAATGGCTGCGATGGAGGAGGAAGGAAGAGCGAAAGAGAACGCTTTTTGCCGTCTTTATACTCTCCAGCCTGCTCGTGACAGCGTACAACCATACTCCCGCGATCCTAAACTCGGAGATCCGCTTAGACTTGCCGTGCGAGGAAAGCTTGTGGGGCGCGGATAACGCTCATGCGTGGGCTGCGTTGATGGGGACGACGGCTGCGGAACAACAGACACTGTCGTTTGCAGAGGCTCTGACGTACCTCCTTGGCGCCAGCCAAAGAGAGCAGAGTTTCGGTCGCACAGGGTCCTTGTATCCCGGCATGCCGCAGGATTACGCTGCCGAGTCGGAAATCAGGCCTAGCACGTTCGGCTGTTTCGTGCTTATCAACGCGCTGCACAATTACATCTGGGAGACGAGGCAGAGGCATCAGGGTAGAATGTGGACCCCACAGGAGACGGAATCTCTCTACGCCCACGTCGAGCCTGCGTTGAAAGCGTGGCAGGTAGCCTGGCAGGCCAATCCGCACCATAGCCTGGAGCGGCCCAATCCCTTCGGACCGTTGCCGGCTGATAGCATTCCCTTGCTAGACCTGGCTTACGTCCGATTGTACGTCAACCTCGGCCGCTCGAAAGAAGCCTTCTGGCAGAGGGACTACGAGACCATGGCCGAGGAACTGGCGCGCGGCACCTGCATCCTTCAGCACGCCGACTCCGCAGTATCGACTCCGGAACGCACCGACTCAGCGGGCGGGACGAATAGGTCGAGTGGTTCCCCTGACGCTATCGGATCTCCCGCCGACATCAGCAGCGGCATGTCATCGTCAGCAGATAGCCTTTTGGCAAGCTCATTCATACCACGGCAACCGTCGAGGCGAGAACGACAGCTTCGCAAGGCTGCTTTCTTCGCGGCGGACTCGTTGTTGATGTCCGACAAGCTCGGCATGAGCTTTACGGACTTTACCGCCCGAGAATTGCCGATTCAATCGGCCATGTGCATCTTCGACTGCGCCCAGGTTCTTGCGGAGTGGGTTTCAACGGTGCAAGAGCGGGTCGGGCGATACCTTGGGGTCCTGGGAAGGGACGATATCAACCTGACTCAGGTACCGGCGATCATCCTGCTAGAGGACGAGGATTGCAAGCTTCTGGGAAAGATATCCGCGATCCTGGCGAGCGCAGACATGAAGATGGCCATGGAGATGAACGGCATGGCTTCGCCTTCGGCAGTCTCGACGTTGGCTGCTTTGCCGAGCGCCGGATACGGGAGTAAGCTGCTCATGGTCACGGGTTACCAGCTCGAGAAAGCTGCTGTTTGGCCAGGTAAGCATCATAACAGTCGCGTTGACATTTCGATCAGCTAATGAGACAACAGTGGTACACAACATGACGTGCGCACTAGAGACACACGCTGCTCACATGAACAGAAGAACGGAAGCGTCCTTGTCACTCTCCTAGTGTACGGCCTCTGTCTCATCCAGATGTGCCGTGTGATGCCATTGCGGCGCGGAGCATTACCTCAGTGGCAAGGTCGAGCAAGATGGGAACGAACAAAACAACCTGCTCGCCGCGGTGTCACCGAAAAAATTCTCTTGGCCAGTGTTTCAACAGCGCCAGGTTTCCGAGGTTCCAATCTGCCACCGCGATTCGTCACCGCGGTATCCAGATCGGAAGACTTCGCTTGTATATTTTCCCTCACGCATTTTGCATGCGTCCTCCGCGCCAACTGGAGGTTGTAAATACGTTTCGACTAAAAGTCCCGCTCGACGAGATCAGCTGCTGGAGTACCTAGACGTACATGACCACTCGTTTGGGAGTCCATCATCGATTGGGAGTTGGCCTTATGATTTCACTTTTCCCGGCGTTCTGAAAGGCGTCGCTCGCTCCTTTCCTGCAGAGGCTCGCCAACCCCCGATTTTTTCTGAAGTTTCTTTCATATGGTCGCCATGGGCCTTTCCAAGTCAGGCGCTGGATGGTGAAAAGTTAACGCCGGTGATGTTCGAGGTTGCAGCTTCGAGGGCGTGCATGTCTGCCAGCTGATGTCTGCATGTTGTTATCTGTGGCTCTGTTGTTGTCATCTGCAGACGTTTTAGGTATATGTCCACCATCTGGTGTCGCAGCAGGTACACTTTCACGAGGGAGGTTCTCGAGGCATTCAGGGGCTGCTGAAACTTTCAATTACATCTAAATGGTTGTATAGTCGGAACTTCCAAGGGGGAATCATGGGTCTAAAATTCAAGATTTCAAGAACGTTCCTTGAGACTTTGGATTATTGTCGCTTGCGTGACATGCATAAAGAGCGGTTGATGTCCAATGGCCTCAGACGACTCCAAACCCCATGCTACAGTACACCATTGAGATGTGAAATCGGCGTATGCCTGAATAGTTCCTTGGCTCACAATCATCGCCTGGAAAAGGCACCTGGGCATGGACCGTGGAAACTACGCTTCAGGGCCATGATCCTGCGTACTGGGCCCATTGATCCTCGGATGTGCTCGTGGACTCTTTGCGGAAACTCGAGACCGTGTAGCGTATCCCTGGCTGTATATGGGCTATGATTGGCGTGTACCAGATGAATCCTCAATTCTGAGGGTTCCTATTTTTCTACGCTGCAAATCTGCTTACGGGATTGCTGTCATGTACAAAAGCTTCGTCAGAGGTCGATTTACTGAAGTAACGTTTGTCAGATGCCCGCTCAAGAGGCATTGCACAACACAGTATGGATAGGGGCCAATGGTTGTGAACTGTGAAGGCTCGACATGGCTACAGTACATGCCGGGTACACGGCATGGCGTCATCGGACAGACGGCGATAAGAGATGATAGCGACATCTTTCTGCGGGCTTTGGTGTGGCCTGACGCCGCTGCGATTGCGAAGTTGCAAGTCAGACCCGGTCAGGACGGATGGGGATCGTGGGT
>QQTW01000924.1_pt1 | contig 19794 bp, 20 predicted proteins | sample 1904831 | NCBI WGS metagenome assembly QQTW01 (sample SAMN09435610, study PRJNA476489) | Subsurface metagenome, whole genome shotgun sequencing project. | reverse complement strand
CCCAGCACCGACTGAAATGGATATTCGTTGTTGCCCGCCCGGCTCACGGCGGCCTCGTAGTCCATCATTGACGTGCGGCGAATATCGGCCGCATTCGCGCGTGGGTCTCGTCGCGCGTACGCCGATGGATGCATGCTCCGTCGACGTTCCATCTCTTGCTGGTTCTGCATGACGATGTCGTCCAGGCTGTCGCCCGTCATCTCTCCGGCGCGCATGGCATTCGAGATGGAGTCGACGGCGGACATGGACATGACGTCCCCATTGACGGTCCGGCCATCGATGCGTGCCAGATCGGCCTCGGCCAGCGGCCGACCAAAATATCCATTGACGCTCGCCGTCCCAGGGACCTCCATTTCGATCATCAGACGTGTGTCGATGTTTTCTGTGGTCGTGCGACGTGATCCACCTGGTTCCTCCTGGATTTGAACCTGACGACTTGCGCGCGCCGCTGCTTCATCTGCCTCCTCCCTCTATTGATCGCAGCGAATCTCTACGATGACCACCGGGTCCACGGGTTTCAGGATGCAGCAATTTATGATCCCTTTCTTGCCCGTCTGCTTCGTTTTCAGTTTATCACCTCCCACTTTGCTCTCCTTGTCTCATTCGCTCGCGGGCGTCGTCGGACTGAAAGCCTCGGTCTCCCGTTTTCGCACAACGGATGTGAGCAAGCTGCCGCTGCGACCACAAGAGAGAGAGAGAGAGAGCGCCCTGCGTGCGTCTCGACCAGGCCGCAGGGTCGAGACGTTGGTCGATCCTAATCCGGGTCGGGATGTGATATGTGGTGTGTCGTGGGGGGGCGAAAGTGGATTGATGTGTCGACGAAAGCGAGCGACTTGGATGGCTGGCTGGCGCTGGCTTTTGCTTGCCTGGCTCGGGAAAACGAGAAGGCCTGGTGATGGTCCCCCGCTTCCTTGTGGAGGTGAGCCCGGGTGTGCGTTGTGTGAGTGTGTGTCTGTGTGGTGACAGGGAGCGAACGAGAGGAGCGCTCAAGGAGACAAGACCGTCTGTCGATCAAGAATACTTTGGTCTGAGGCTCTTTCCCATACTGATCTGCCTTGCTATTAGATCGTCGTGACTGTATTACTGCGACCCCGTTTTCCCTTGTTCGACTTCTTCTTTCCCACTCTCCTCGGACCTCAGCCAAGAGCCCCCCGAACAGCTGCAAACCCGTTCCAGTCTAGCTTCCCTTCCCCGTAGTGGGAAACTTAGTTTTATGGGAAGCTGGCACTTGGCGCTGATGATGGGGCTGGGAGCGGAGAACAACGGACGGGCACAACGTGGGAGGCTTTGACGTTCCCGTGCTTTCCAGCTTCACCGGTAACTTTAGCTTCGTCGGTGTATCCCCCTCGTCCGTGGGATGAGGAATGGCCCGACTTGTCGTCGTACAGTCGACCAAGTGAACTCAGGCAGGGCCTTGCGACTGGTTGCTCGTGTTGCGCCAAACCGTTACGGTACACGTCGTGGCTGAAGTATACCGTCGACCAGTCGATCCTGACTATGTATGGCCGTTTTTCACGGTCATAGGGTGACCGCCACAAATTGCCGCCACGGCTGCTGCCTTCTTTCTTTGGCTCTTCCTCATCGACGATGGCCTTGGTGGAACCCTAAGCCGCGGAACGGAGGGGCGAACGAACGAGAAGCCTGCTCGAGCTTCAACCACGGTGCCCTCGTACAAGGATCAGACCCGCATCAGCACTCGACGGGCTGATACGTACTCATACCAGTACAGTGATCCCACGCTGCTCAAGGCGCTTGCTGTAACGGCCACGAACAATGAATGGAAGTCGGCGGGCGGGGAATAGGATATGGTGTGGTTTTGAGACTGAAGATCCTCTTCCGTCTTGGGAGCTTGGATCCACCCAGGATATCCTCTCGTTAGGCTCTACCTGTCACGCTTGAGCTTCTAGAAGCAGCCGTGCCCAGGGTTCAGTCGTCCAGAAGAGGTGGAGATGTGCGTGTCGCTGTGCTGGGTCCAGCTTGTAGAGCGGGGTTTGTGACTATGGGGACATATATAGAAGAATAATGAGCAAGGAGTAACCTGTGACTAAATGTGGGTTGAAAGGTACCTATAAAGTCATATGTCAGTTACTAATACCCACACAAAATATGATATGTGTAGAAGGATGAGAGAAAAACCTCAGGAGCATCCGAAGAGCGGCTCCTTGTTTTCTGTGTAGCTTCTTCCAGAGTCTCTTTCTCGTCTTCAAGTCTTCAATCCTCCCCGTGGAAGCGGCTGCTCTGCCTGTTCCTGAGGTTTCCTGGTTCATGTGCGCTGTCCAAGTTCGGGCCGGGGCACGAGGGCACCCAAAATTGACCAAATTAAGTTAGGGCTTAGGGTACCGTAGTCGCCCCAAATTAGCCTCAATGACGCTAGTGTATGAATGGGAATTCTGGGGATAGTTTATTCGTTTAGGAAGCATTTCGATATATCACAGTTTATCAGTTTGATGCCAACTGATATATGTGACCAATGAAAATGATTGTAATCATACGGAGAGATAGTGCTTTGCAGATGCCTCCACAAGTAGAAAGCGGATCCGGCGTGGAGTGGAGAGGCGGCGACAGACCACATGCTCGAGCCGCCATCGGAGTGCCGTGGAATCCCAAAAGGGTTCTGTTCAGTCGGCCCGGGTGGGCTGGATACTGAACAATGGGGAACTCCACCAAATACCCATGCAATGACCATGCATCCAGTCATGCAGGCTCCATCCCGGTTATGTGATGCGCGTGCCTACCGAAGGTGCAGCAGGTCCGACCGGGGGGTGGAGGAATGAGGTGGCGTGAAACGTATAGGGAGCATGCTGCAGAAACAGAACGACCGCCGAAAGAAAGGGCCGCCAGGCGGCAGCCGCGGCCGCTTCCAACCCCAGCTGCCAACGACCTCGACCGACGGGTGAAGTCCTTGCCCCGTTCAACCTTGGCCTCGGGCTCGGCCTGACGGAAGGACGGGCATGCATGGATGGTTGAGGGAAGAGAGGAGACGGGCCGTTTTGCCTTCGGACGGACGTTGCAGGGTTCACAGCAACAGCACAACATGCTTCGGCTGTGGCTGGTCGGTCCACCACCACCACCCCTCCCTCACGCTCTCCTCCAGGGTAGTCATCCATGGCTCCGGGCCAAACGTGGGTAACACGGCCTAGAAGCATCCGTGGCGTTGCTGAAGCGAACCCGGACCTACCCGAGCATACATATGTAGACATGAGCATGTGGTGAAAACTCATCCTGCGAGAATCCAAGACGTCAGTGCAGGGTGCGGGGGCGCATTCGCTTGAAGAAAGTGTTCTGGGATGAAGGGATGACAGCTTCTTACGGTTGAGAAGAGGGATTGGGGCCTTACCTTGTTGATGCAGCACGTCTCCCAAGCTGTCCAGTGGAACCTTAGCTATGCCGGAATGACCATATTCCAGCCAGTGCCTTCGTTACAAAATAGTGTTTCATTATAAAAGATTGATGTCGGGATGGGTCAGATACACATCCGGTGACCATAATCGCTTCGATATACAGTAAAGGGAGATTTCGTTGTACCCGAATTCGTTATAGCGAAGGTCGACTGTAGACGAAAATGGACGGACGCTGAATATGGAATTGGAAGTTGACTGGGAAGAACCAGGTTCTTCGATATGAGCTTCGTTGTCTTTCCTTCCCTCAATCCTCAGCCCCGTCCACGTCTTCGTCCTGATCCGCATCCCCTTTCTCTTCCTTGGCCATTGTAACTATTTCGAAGCGGTCTCGATAAGGGAATGGGGTTTCGGGACACACCAAAACCTTGGAGATCTTATTCCCGTAACTTGGGTATCCTGTCGTTGAGCGCAGAAATTGCTGTTCTCTCGATATTGGAACCCTTCAACAAATTGCGGGAATTGGGAGATGCGTCTAAAATCTCTTTTAATGAACGCTTCTCCTACCGGGACGGCACTTGTATGGAGCGTTCAAAGCGGTGCGGGAAGAGCATCATGCTGTGTCCTGAACACGTCTGGCGACTTCCTTGAGTAGAGCGGTATGTTTCTTTCTTGCTGGAGCCATTCGCGTCGTCGTTTTCCAGTTTTGCTTGACCATTGATGGTGGAGCCGCTGACTGACGGCCTCCGGTCTTTCCCATCGCGATCCAATCCAGTCGTCGAGCCTTGTACAGACCCATCTTCCAGTTTCGCCACACGCTTCGGCCATGGTACGACGCCAGCAGTGTGGCCTCCGCCGGTAGAAGCTCCTGCGCGATGCGTTCTCGGAGGTGTGGGAGACCTTGCGTGCCGGGCCACATGGCATCGACGAGATGCGAGCCAACGGGATCGGAGGCCAACGAGGCCACCTGCCCAAAGAAGGGAGCGAGCAGACGGCGACGATGAACGACGGTGGCATTTTCTTCGGTCAAGGCGGCTTGCAGAAGACGTGATGCGGCCGAGTCTTTGGCTATGCAGAGCAGGACCGGCGCTGGTGTATCGAGCAGGCCTTCATGAATGAAGTCGGCCAACGGGCCAGGGTGCTTGAGCATCGTCTGTGCCAGCATCGAGCCATGCACTCGCCCATAGTTCTTGGTCTTGTGGTGTTTTACGTCGTCGTCGTCCTCTCCAACTTGTTCCTGATCGTCCATGCTCGATTCATCATCCCATTTAATGATCTTTTGCAATCGGCCCGAGGGCGACTCCTCTCCGAGCTCTTTTTCAATGGTCTTGACAATCGAGCCCACGTCCAGGCCACGCGCTACGTAGCGTTCCATAATCGTCTTGATCACGTCGAATTTAGATCTCTGGATGAGACTTGTCAGGCGAGTAAGCACCTGGTCTGTGGCCTCCTGCAACTCGTCCTTGCCAAGTCGTTCGAGGACTGCCTTGATCACGAAGCTCGCCACATCGTGTTCGACAGCATTGCCGATTTGCTCTTTGAGATACTGTCGATAGATCGTCTTGAACATCTTCCCTGGCGCAAATCGGACCATCTTCTCCAACAAAAACGATCCCACCGGATCGTACAATAACTGATGGATGAAGGACTTCGAGGAACTATAGCTGAGGGACTCATTGGCCAGAAGTTTTTGTAGGATCGACCGTTCAGGCGTGATATAACCTTCCCAAGGGTCCATGGATTCGAGCTCCACCAGTAACTGCAAGACTGGATTGCCGATCGGATGCGTTGCAAGAGTGCCCAGCTCCAACGGCTGCAACCCGGACGCAATCTCCGCCATCATCTTGTCGAGGCTCTCGGCGAAGGAGCTGGGAAGGGTATTTGCTCGCGAGGCCGTTTCGCCCGAGAATAGGCTCGGCAGCCCTTTGATGCCCACCTCCTCTTTATTCTTCTGTTTCAGCAGAGACGTGGTGGCAACTCGGGCAAGAGGCAAACCCGATAGGATCACCATCAGAACTCGTAACGTATGGGAAGCGTACTGATTGACGACCAAAGATCCGTAGTGCCCTTCCAGCTCATGTAGCATATAAAGAAACATGTTTTCCATTGACACCAAAACCTGGTCGTCTGACGGTCCAGATTGATCTTCAAGAGGCGCGGTGAGCTCAGCAGACACCACTGGAGCCGCTTGCAAGAATAGTGTTTCACAGCAGTGTGACGCAAAACGATGCTGCACCAAATCCAGGAAGCTGGGTGGGTTAGTAGTAACTTGATAGACGATGCACACTGTAGAACTTACTGCCCGTTAAAGGCTTTGAACAGATCCTTTAGCTGCGAAGGTAAAGACAGTAAAATCATCCGCTCCATAAGTCGCGAACAGGCTGGATTGACGGCAATCTTCAACTCTTTTCCCCGTGCTTCTTCAAAGACATTAGCTAGAAAGAGTGTTCGGTCTGCAATAAATGTCAGCATTTACATTTAAAATGTTGATTTTATGTATTATACCTTCGGGACTGCCAAACTGATTGAATTCTAACATCTCATCGGCACGCGTGAAATATTCTTGTTCCTGTGGATTGAGCATGCCGTAGAATGGCCTGACCTCATCGGCGTTTGAGGCGGTGAGTGGCACATTTTGCTCTTCCATTTGCACATCATCTTCGACAGTTTCTTCTTGATATTCCTGTTCAGCCACTTTTGTCTTTTGCTGTCGGGCTCTCAATTTCTCTTGTCGAGGTCCACGTTTCTTCTTGGGCTTCGGCATTGTTGCGCTTGTCGTGGATCTGTCTTGTGAATTTGGTGGGTGGTGACAATGTCGTACCGTATTTGCAAGTTCTTGGCCAATGGGAACTCCCAGAAAACGCTTACGTCACATAGACTACAACTACAACAGTCATGAACCGCCTTTCAAAACCTGTCAACAGGGCATTCCATCTGAGTCTAGCAACCACCTCACAATATATGTGAAGACATGAGAGGTGAAGAAGAACTGCTGCAGCCTTAAATCTAGATCCCACAGCTAGAACCAAGTTCATACGGTACAGATTCACATGTGGGTATAGTAAAGCTAAGCAGAGAGTGAATGATTTTGGTATTGAACTCTTCTAGTCCTGACATTGAGTAATCACCTTTACATCTGGACTCGGCTTTTCATATGCTCTAGAAGTGTATAGCAGTTCCAGCTAATAGCTACATATATGCTGGTCGCCACTCACACCACTTTCCTTTAACGTGTTGCACCTACATCCGAGCCACACCCCCATCCGAGACATTCCCATACAAATGAGCGATCAGTTTGTATGGGAAAATCCATCTTTCACCACTCCAACACAACCACCAATCGAAACTACAGAAGCTCTCACTCAAATGTAGATCTTACCTAGGCTGAACTCCGTTTTCAATCTTAAGCCATTTGGACTTGTGGTGGCCGAGTACTAAGTGTCGATGGGCTTGAGAACTCGAAAATTTCCCATGTCGTAACCGCTGTCTCGGATGGGGGTGTGTCTCAGATGTAGGTGCAGCACGTTAGCCGGCGCTTTGGGACACGATTTAGTGATCTTGGTGGGGCAAATCCACGTCTCAAAGGCCCTTCGAATGGGATAGGACCGGGTCGCTGCCGGTAAGGGTGCCGTGAAGGCGTCGCCAATGTCAAAGCATGTCGTTGCACAATAGCAAGATCGTGCCGTTGGTGCCATGCTTACGGGTTAACGGCTTGAATTATAATGTGCTTGGGGCAAACTAGTAGGAGAGCAAACAGCCAGAGACACCCAGCAATGCAACGGACGGTCGAATGCTATTCATAAGGTAGTAATAATCAGCCCCTCAGAGAAACACCTCCAGTTCTGGTCTGCTCTTTTATTTTCTGCTTCGCCTGGATCCCCGAGCGGTCCGTGGCCGGCGTGGCGTTCATAATCTTATCAAACTCATCGTCATCTTCACCGTCCTCGGAGGCAGACTCGTCGACTGTCCTTGATATATCAGGAGCAGGCGGAGCGATCTTCTCCAATCTGGCCTTAGCTGGCATATCCGATTCTGGTTCCGCTGTTCCAGAAAACGGTTTCGAGTTTAAGACTTTTCGTCGAAGTTCGGCCATCTCCTCTTCATCGTCTGTGTTATCCGATAGCTCATACGGATCCTTTTCGTCCTCGTCTTCGGGAGAACCATCTTTGTCCGCTCCAGAGGCGTTCTCATCTCCCTTCTCGTCCTCATCATTCTCATCATCTGTGTCTATGACAGCTCGACGATTGACGTTTCCTCCTTTCCAATCGTCTTTGATGGGATCCCCAGCATCATCCGCTCGGCTTTGGGCATGCTCTCGCTCCAGTTTCTCCAACCATACCTCTTCTGCTTTCTTAATACTTTCCTCATCCTCGCACGCTGCATAACGCTTGAGTAAACTTGAATTGATTTGGAGAAACGCTTCTCCATACGCGAAGGGACTGAGAACTTCCTCAGCCCATTCAGCATGACCTGAGCCTTGTTAATTCATATTTTATGAAGCTCTGAGAGATGAAGTACCGCAGATATAGAAGCACGCAGCGAGTGCCTCTACGCAATTCAAGCGCCACGGTCGGCCATAATTAACTGTGTTAGCTGCTACCAGATATGGCACTTGTAACCAGTCAGTTTAGTTCTAGAACAGTAATTTTTTAGGTGGTTGACATACACAGCCTCTCACAGCGTCCGCCTATTCTCGCGAACGGTACCTCTTTCAGTCTTGCCCAGGAGCATTCCACAACAGCTGCTCCATGCTGCTCCAGCAGGTCTTTATCGGCTGGTGAGAGGACAGCCTTTGCATTCGGACTGACTTATTTTAGTCTCTGATCGTAAGTTAATAAATAGAATGTTTTACCTACGAGATAATCACCCCTGGATACTTCTGTCCGACATGTAGTTCCCGCATAAGTCCCAGTCTGATGAGACGCTTGCCTGAGCAGCGCTTGGGATCGCAATGATTAAAGTCCCAGCCTGCCGCTTTGAAAGCTGGAGTAGTTCGAGACGTTTCATCGCCTGCATCGTTCGTATCTCGTCGACGAGGTGCGTTGGCATACTTTCTCCCGCGGCCGAAGTTGTCTTTCTTATGGCGCACCATTGCGTGGTTGTGATGATGTAAATGTTGTTGACCAGGCAGAAGTACGAGTAAAGATGATTAGTTCGACGAATTGACCCCGCGAACATCTACCCATCGCAACTATCGACTTCACCTTTCACCCCTACCATTCCTATCATACTCACGATACATAGAATCCTCTTTAAACACTTCCAAATCGAATCAATAACTACAGTCAAGCTGGAGGCAGCATCAGCCAGGATGGCCGCCAGGGACCGCTTTGGATCCCTTGGCGCGCCAGCCCAGTCAACTCTTCAACGCTTCATTCGTAGGGGCTCTCCCTACGCTCCCTAGCATCGATGTACTAACCAAATATATTACAGAGAGCGCCTGTGATCCTGCCAACTACGAACCAAACCTGGCACTCGATCTCGAAATCGCCGATCTGATCAATAACAAAAAGGGCAATGCGTACGTGATGTTACATCCAAGCACCCATTCATCCTGAGTAGCTGCTAAGCGTGTCCATTCAGCCCTCGAGAAGCCGCGGTGGCCATCGTCAACTATATCAATCATCGCAATCCCAATGTCGCTCTGCTGGCACTTACGGTGCGTTGAACTCACCTCCCTGTCCCTCCCTCTGAAGCACCAACCAGCTCATCAATGGGATATATACAGCTCCTCGACATCTGTGTCAAAAACTGCGGCTATCCATTCCATCTCCAAATTAGCACCAAAGAATTCCTCAATGAACTTGTCCGACGTTTCCCGGAGCGACCTCCCATGCGACCGAGTCGAGTCCAACTCCGAATCCTCGAGGCGATTGAAGAATGGCGTCAAACGATCTGCAAGACGTCGCGATATAAAGATGATCTGGGCTTCATACGGGATATGCACCGATTGCTGAGTTATAAGGGGTATATGTTTCCTGAAATTAAGAGGGAAGATGCAGCTGTGTTGAACCCGAGTGATGTATGACTCTCCTAGCACTCCCCATCTCCCCTTCTTCAGCTGGTCGTGATTAATTTCATGTGATATACATAGAATCTCAAATCCGCCGAAGAAATGGAAGAAGAAGAACGAGCGGCGCAATCTGCCAAACTCCAAGAACTTATCCGACGAGGTCGACCGGAGGATCTCCAAGAAGCGAACAAGCTTATGAAAGTCATGGCCGGGTACGACACGCGTCATCGAACGGATTATCGAGCTAAAGCCGCGGAGGAGGTATCGAAGGTGCAACAGAAGGCGAAGATTCTCGAGGAGATGCTTCAAGGGTTGAAGAGGGAAGATAAGATTGCCGAGGGGGATGTTTTTGAAGTACACAGTCCCCCTAACCAACAAACACACAAGCACAATCAGAGGGGTCTCGCTAATGATGAACTGCTACGGTAGGAACTCGCCAACGCACTCCAAAGCGCGCAACCCAAGATCCAAAAAATGTGCGAAGAAGAATCCGAAGACACCGAAGCCGTCGCCAAACTGTTCGAAATCAACGATAGCATTCACCGAACGTTGGAACGATACAAGCTCATGAAGAAAGGGGACTTTGATGCCGCGTCCAAGATTCCCAAGGGGACGTTGGGGACGAGTACGGGAGTTAGCAACAAATCGAATGACAACAATGAGTTGTCGTTGATTGATCTGGATGTCAATCCGGAACCGAGTGCTGTTAATGGAGCTGCTGCCACTGCCACAAGGACAGAGGGAGGTGATACTACTAGCAGAAAGGCGAATGATAAGAGGATGGAATCGTCCGAGGATGATCTTATGGGGCTGTCGTTCCAGAGTACGACCTACGGACAGGGAGGGGGGATTGCTCTTGGTTTGGCCAGTAATCCAAGTAAGTCACATAATACAATGGATAAGCAGTTCTATTAGCGCGAGTCGAACGCGGGACTGACGATTTCCTACCTACGGTTACGACAGATCTCCCTGCACACCCGTCGCCATCGCCATCACCGTTAATGTTCCAATCGGGCCAGGGCCAATCTTCCGCGCCACCACCAATGGGTTTTGGAGGTAGGGTTGGAAGTGCAGGCCCCTCGGCTATGTCCCAGCCCTCGACGTCGACGTCGACCTTCAATATGTCTTCAACGATGTCTCCTCTACAGATGCAGCAGATGCAACAAATGCAGGCACAGCAGCGGCAGATGCAGATCCAGCAGGCCGCACAGCTACAGGCTCAGCAACAGGCACAACAGGTGCAGCAGCAGGTTCAACAGCAAGTGCAACAAACGCAGCAACAGTCCCAGCAGCAGCAAAGACAACAACAAGATCAATCACAGCAGAAGAATAATCAGTCTGGGGCAGTTGGGAATCTTATTGATCTGTAACGTTTTGTTCTGTTCTGTTCCACGACTTCTGTAGTACAGTAGCTTCCTTCAATTCTAGTCGGTTCGGTTCGGTTCGACCTCCTCTACCTAAGTCAAACGGAGTTCTAAAGATGTCAAATGAATTGCAAGAGAGCAGTTTAGCTATAAAAATTCCATGAGATGATGCCAAACTTCTTCCTTACTCTTCATTTTCAAGCAGACGTACTTTGTTCCCAGCTTTGCGTCCAACGAAGGTAGCTTGGTTCTATGCATCGTCGTGTCTTTTGGACAACAGTAATCTACTTTGTAAGAGCAGAGAGGACTATCATATTGTCTACCTCTCAACTCCAAAAACTTCCCCGACCGAAGAATGCTCTGAGTGGTGTCTTCAACAACTTCCTCTCTCATCCCTCACACTCAAGTCGAAAGAATATATATACACCCCAAGCACCCTCCTCTTCTTTCCACCCATCATAGTAAGCTATACAAGAACTCCTCCTATCTTATTTTAGAAATATCTCTTCTCCCTCTTCTCCTCAAAACACTGGACCAAATCCCCCTCCTTGAAGTCCATCCAATCTTCAGCGAATGCCATCCCGCATTCTGTCCCCTTTCTCATCTCCATGACGTCTTTCTTAACATTCTTCAAACTCGTCAGGCCGCCCTCATAGATCGTTTCTCCTCCTCTCATGACCCTCACTTTAGCGTTTCTTTGTATGATACCATTCCGGATTTTACACCCCGCGATTTTCTGCGTCTGGTTCCTCTTCAATTTGATTTCGAAGATCTCAGCTACTTCTGCTTCGCCTGTGACTCGTTGGGTGATGAGCGGAGGAAGCTTCTCGGACAACTTCGAGAGGACGTCATCCGTTAGGTGGTAGATGATGGTATGTTCGAGGATGGTCACGTTCTTGGTTTCGGCGAGGCGGAAGATACTCGGCTCGATTTTCGTGTTGAATGCGAGGATTATTCCACTTGCTGCGTCGGCGAGTTCGATATCGGATTCGGTCACGGATCCAGCTGCCGCGCGTAGGATCTTGGGGCGCACGATGTCGTTGCCTAGCCCCGAGATGCTCCCCTGAACGGCTTCGACGGAGCCGTCTACGTCGGCTTTGATGATGAAGGGGACGTAGTGCGTGGTGTTAGCTTCCTCAGTGGGATTGGTGGTGGTGGCGGTGGTGGATTTGTTGTCATTCTTATCGTTGCCAGCTTCTTCATCCTGCTTTCGACGCAACTCTTCTTCGTCTCGTCGTTGCTGCTCCGCTCGACGCAGGTCGTTAACAGCCTCTACGTCGGATACCATTTTCAGCCGTTCGGCGTGCGCTAATCGAAAGGCGACCACGCTCTTGGCTTTGGCTTCGTCAGGACACTGTAGTGCTTCCGTCCCTGCGCTGGGGAGCTCCTTCCAGCCGTCAACCTCCACGGGCGTACCGGGTCCGGCGGAGACAACTTCTACCCCACTGAAATCTTTGAGCGTGCGCACACGAGTCCAGGTCGGTCCGGCCACAAGAATATCTCCGGGAGACAGGGTGCCACGTCGAACTAGCACCGTCGCAACACGACCAGCCCGTTTCGTCGCCGCTTCCAGTACCCAGCCTTCGCAGCGTCCTTCAGGGTCCGCTCGTAGATCGAGCACCTCCGAGAGTGTCACCGTAGCATCTTCTAGCTCGGTCATGCCCGCGCCAGTTTTGCCACTCACGCAGATAGCCTGCGTGTCCCCTCCGATATCCTCCACCTCGACCCCGTGTCGCGCTAGATCCTGCTTCACCCGCTCTGCATCCGCCTCGGGCTTGTCGATCTTGTTGATGGCCACGATCATCGGCACCTGCGCCGACTTGGCGTGCTTAATGGCTTCAATTGTCTGCGGCTTGACGCTGTCGTCCGCCGCGACTGCCAGAATGACAATGTCCGTCACATTGGCGCCCCGTCGACGCATGCTCAGAAACGCCTCGTGGCCGGGCGTATCGAGGAAGGTAATGATCTTGCCCGATGGCATTGTAACAGAGAATGCCCCAATGTGCTGCGTGATGCCGCCATGTTCGCTCGCGGCCACGGACGACTTGCGGAGATAGTCCAGAATGGTGGTCTTGCCATGGTCCACATGTCCCATGATAGTCACGACGGGAGGTCGTGAAGGTAGTGCAGACCGATCTTCAACCTCCGGCAATGCATGCAGGTCCTCTTCGTCGGCCACCTTCTCGAACACGGGTTCATATCGATACTCGGCCGCAATCAATCCCGCATTCTCGGCATTCAGAATGTAGTCGTAGTTGAGATTCTTATAGCCCAGCTCCGACAGCTTGTTCATAAATTCTTCCAGACGAACTTTCAGGCGTGATGCGAGAGCGCCGACGCTGATGTATTCTGGAATCGTGACTGGCGTTAGGGTTGCTGCCGCTCTCCGCTGTTTCTTCTCTTCCTTTCGTCGTCTTCGTCGCTCCGCCAACGTCTCGCCGTCACCATCCTCTTCATCCTCCTCTTGCCGGTCATATTTCTGCCGTCGACGAGGCTTCTTGGGCGCCCCTCGATCAATCATATACGGCTGCTTTTCCACAAATGACTCCTGAACTCGTTCTTGAAATCGTGATGAGACCGGAACCTCGGAGGGTTCCGCCTCAGCGTTGGAGGTCTGCAAACGCTCCCAGGCCCCTCCCGGACGAGCTGGCATGGCCGACTCGTGCTGCCTATCGTCGAAATATCGAGATGTGCTCGAATGCCCAGAATATCCTCCTCGTCCATGTTCCCACGGACGACCATCGTGTCTCGTGTCAAATTGCTGAAACCCAGTCTGTTGATTATAGTTTTGCGGACCATAGTTTTGCTGGCGCTCAGTCTGCCAGAACCCTGGCCCATTCCACGGGGCATTTCGTCGGGCGTCGAATCGCCGAAAGTCCTCCTGCTGATGGTAGTCTTGCTGGCTATAGTCCTGCTGACGCTTATTCCGCCCAAATCCTGGACCATTCCGTCGGGCATAAAATCGCTGGCGGTCCTCCTGCTGAATCTGGCCTGAGTAACGATCCATACCCCTGGAGTCTACCGACCCCCAGCGCATCCGAAATCGGGGTATTTGATCCCGCGGCTCTGCTGTATCCCCTCGAGAGTCTTGAAACCTTGAAAACCCAGAATCTCGGGGGTCGTGTCGCTGGTCTGGGGCCTGTGGAGCCCAATCACCGAATCGACTGGATCGCCTCGACAAGCCCTGTGGACGATCCATCGACAACAGTTGCTCTCGGAGAGCTCGTTCCTTCTCGCGCTTCCATTGTAGCTGTTGGGTGTTCAATCTGCCTCGAAGACCTTGTTCTCGTTGGCTGTCCGGTGGTTGCATTTCAGCTGGGGGAGCTTGCGCCGTGTATCTTGGGACCGATGCCACGCTTGGGGACGGTTGGAAACGGGGCGCTGCATCGTTTCGCATCCGGCCTAGTGGTCGGATGCCTGGCGGAGGCCGTCCAGATAGCATCCCATCATGGCCCTGGTTAGATGCAAATCTCGGTGGAGGTCTAGGTGGAGTCGGATCTTGGACGCGAGGTCCAGGAGTGGCGGTGGACCACCTTGGTCGATAGGCTGGGACCTGCTGAACTGGTGAGGGCCGTTCAGCTTCAGTACTGGTTGCCACTGCCGTAGCTTCTGCCGGCCCCGCTACCGATTTGGCGGCATGTAGATATCGTCGCTGTGACTGCACCACCGGCCTGGCGACGATGACCCCCTTGGCCACATCTCGATGGGCGCAAAAAACGCAGACGGAACGGCAAGACATGATAAACCCAGGGACGTGCAATCAATCCTAGTAGATGTTAGGGACATGAAAGACTAAATACTGTATTCTAGACTTTGTCTTACATTGTTCATAAGATGACTGCACGGGTAGTCCATCTTTGGTTGGCAAGGAGGGCTTGGGCAGGAGTTGAGTTGCGAACTTTTTTTCTCGGGCCGACGTCGCCGGTTTAAGGCCGAGCGGGAGATGCCGGACGTCATGAATCCGCCCTTAAACCATCACCAGGGTTAACACACAATGTCAACAACCACGACAGCCCTACGAAGTCCAAGTACTGTTGTTCTTACGCTGGTAGCGTTGTAATCGACAGTAGTAAAGCCTTTGAACAGACAATACCATATATATCATCCATGGAGTGCACGAGCTGCACCTCCAGATTCCATTGGAAGCCGATTCCTTCAAAACGAGCTTTGATTAGGGTCATCCTATCACTCAAGTCTGAAGCACTTGAATTTGTCGCTACAATTCGACAGCAGCACAGTCATTATTTCATCCGTATCCCCCTACAACATGTAGCGAATGATTATTATTTAGTCCCGAGTTTACAAAGCCGGCGACGAGTTGATACCCAGCAGATCGTAGCAACGAGACTACTCTGCCACGTACATGATTCGGTCGGACAAGTCAGTTGTCTGCAGAGATTGTGCCTGTCTTTCAACTTCCAATATAGTATTCTGATAACGGGAGTCTTTTTGGATTCATTATATTGAGAAGATATATTGGAGAAGCAGTGGTTCGGAAGATAGCTTTTGGACGTGTCTGACAGTCCATTGGGGAGGGATATGAATCGCATGTCTCAAGTCCTGTTAGGATAAGGATGTACAAGAACCTTGCCTGGAGTTATTGTTACTACTACCTGGCATCACCACGCATCCGAGCTGTTGGTTGTATTGACTACGGCCGTCAACTGAGATTCAGCAGGGAAAGCCACTGTAGTTGAAGAGTATGGGCCCGGGGATGAGGAACGTGTTCTAGCAGAGCCATTCCTGGTTGGTTAACCAATATAGACTTGGCCGGGAAGCTCATTCCTCGTCTCCGTCTGAAGGACGGAAGAGAGCATGGAAAGCTCGCCACCTGAGAGAATGGCGAGCTTGTAGTAGCCAACCAAGATGCCGGTCGCTTTCAACATTCAGGGTATGACGGTACACAGTAGACCACGTTCACGGGAACCAAACGCATGCATATCTTGATTTTCATTGTCCAAGATGCTACTTTCTAGTAGCTGCACGGGTATGAGGATGACCTGAACCGGAAACGACATGTTCGACATATGCATCAGACTATTTCCTCTTCTCTCGCCGTCCCTTCATGCTTTCTTCTTACCAGCTCCCTTTTTCGAGGGTCCCATGGCCGCCTCGCGTCGTTTGCGCTCCCTCTCTTCAATCTCCCGTCGTCGTTCCTTCTCCTGCGCCTCCTTCTCTTCCTTTTCGACCTTCTTGCGCGCCGCCTCGGCCTCACGCTTCTCCTTGATCAGCGACAGTCGGGCTAGATCCGCGCGAGCCTCGTCCGTCTTGCCCTCAGCGTGTAGCTTCTGATATCGTTCACGCGCCTGCTGCGCTTGAATCGCCTCACGCTCACGACGCGAAAGCTGGCCCACAGGGGTCGACGCGGATGCCTTGGCACCATTGGGTTCACCTGGCTTGGCCGATGCCTGCGAGCGAGCGGATGCAGTATGATTGGGATTGGCGGGGGCCTCGTCGTCATCACTTTCCTCTTCCTCCTCGGAGGCCGGAGGTAGGTCACCTGGAGCAGCCGCTTTTCCCGATTTCTTGGCAATTGCGGCCTCCTTGCGAGCTTTGGCGGCTGCTCGACGTTCCTCGCGCGTCATCTCGGGCTTGGGACCATCTTCGGACGAGTCTTCCTCGGAGCTTTCTTCATCCTCGTCGTCATCCTCTTCCTCGGATGACTCTTCATCTTTGGCATCACGTTGGTCCTGAGAAAGAGTGCATCAGCAGCCGTTGCTGATGTAGAGGAGAGTAAATAGAGCGAGACATACACCCCACAGGCCTTGTGGATTGCCATCGGCATCAAGGGGACGAAGATCTCGACTGAACTTCTTGCCTCCTGGTATTGTTGGTAGTACGTCAGCACATGTGCTGCCATCGTTCCACGAGGTGTATTGCACTCACCTCCTCGAGTAGGCTTGCTGAACTTGCCCCCACGTCCTCTGCCACCACCCGGAGGCATGCTGAATCGCACGAACGGTGGATGACGTGCAAGGCTGAACAGTCCCCTATCAGTGGCGCACGAGCGACGAGACAAGCACCAGGGGGACGAGGCGCAAGACCTGACGGAGCGTGCGGAATTAGAGGACCGGTCAAGTGTGGGTACGACGCCAGTTGGGATGGGGGGAGGTGAGGTTGGGCTGGAATGTGGGGGAGGGGTTGCCCGAAGCGGCTCGGTTGTCAAAAGTCATGAACAGGACGGGCAGGGCCGCATGTCCCACGTGATATCAGGATCCACATATAACCTCTTCCAGACCGTTACTCATTTCGAAACGTACACCATCCTCTAAATTCACTCCGACGTCCATCTCTCCTTGAGAGAACTGCTTCCGTGGATGCTTCTAGGAGGGGAAACTAGGGGAGAGATGGAAGAAGGTCTCTTAACCTTCTTCGCGTTAATATCTTACCCCTTAACTGCCTCGATCATGTAATGGATCCATGAGGAGCTTCGAGGACAATAACTCAGCGCGACATTTCTCAACCTCGTCATTATCCGTGAGATTAGCTATATGGTATTTCATTCAATGCAATCGCTCATTGGACATCTTTTCGGATTGCTTCCAGGAGCTTATTGATGCGGTCAATGGTCACGGTGCGTCCAAAGTTATCGTCCATGAGCTTGTCATGCCATCCCTGCCAGGCACGCATCGACATAGACAGTGTTGCTATCCTCGTTACCGCACTTGCATATAGACAAACACCTTGACAATGAACCGCAGAACAATCGACAAGATTTGTGGGGCTGGTACACACCGACAACCACGGCACTCACGCCGACGCTGACCAAACGATCGAGCGGAAGAGCAGGTCGGAACCTTTGGTCCCAGTACACCTGTCCTTGGTGGCATTTAGGCAAGATCAGTCGGGCTATGTTGCCGTTGGAATCAAGTATGTAGGCTTCGGATCAACTAGCAGGGTGGGCCAGCTATGATGATGGTAGTGCCTCTATTGGTACTGGGGAGCAAAACTTCCACGTCATTCTCTATCTTACCGCCACCTCGTAGGAGCCTACTCGCCTAAAAGAATGCGGACAATATCTCTCTTGATATTATCCGACCCGTTGGTCGCCATTGGCCGTCGTTCATGTCAGCCTCTATGTTGTCTAAGGCCCTCAGACGCCTACTAGACCGATGCCATCATGCAGTCCCATCCTCGACCGGCTCAAAACGAACGATGGCCTGCCCATAGTAATGACGGCCCGACTGTTGCGAGCGCCGCAGCAGCCAATGCACTCGAAGGTTGGTGCGTCAACTACCCGCATGCTTTGCACACTGTCATTGGGATGAACAGCCTGATCTAGACTGGGAGGACTTCAAGGACACTCTCTACAAGGAAACTCGCGATCAGCCGTTGAAAAGCGGACAAAGGACTGCGGAAGCCGTTCAAGAAGTTCCGCCTGAACGGCCTGACTTCTCCTTTGGTCATTCATACATCGCATTGCTTGATGGAAAGGGAACCGCTGAGCTTTCCGCGTCTTAATAATCAGGTACAAACTCGTACACACGTCGTTGCATCCCCCGGTAGTGTATCTGCAGGCGTCAGAGCAGGGCCCGATTGAACTAGCAACGGGTTTATGCCTCACCTGACACTCATTAACCTTTACATCTAGTTATGATTATGCCCAGTTGGTGTTCCGAGCGAAAACAACGCTATCATCATCCTTCCGCCCTGCCCTCCCAACGAGCCAAAAAGTTGGTGCACACCTCGTGTCTGCCACGTCCGATGGATTAAATGATTGATGAAATATGTATCTTCGACTCTTATCCTGTATGTGAAAGCGTACGGTGTGAAGTCGACATGTGCTGAAATGTCAAATAAGAAAAACAAGCTTTGGACGCCGCCACGGTATTCGTAGAGTTATATCCTGAATTGAACGAGTCGAGCAGGGTATGCATTCATGCCGTCGTAAGAAGCAGCCATACTCGTCAGCATAGGCTCTGCTGATGTATAGTGCGATACAGCGGCTGAGACTGTTTAGAGGAGGCCAGATCACGCATGCTGGATCCGACGGCGAGGCTGAGCTTGAAGAGATCTGGCGGTTCAAATCTTTCAGATCCTCTTTGTGGACGCCACAGCCTTTCTGAATGACCCAGCAGCGCAGAGAAATATCATCGGTGCATTCTTTGCCGTTGCAAACTAGGTTGCCCGTCCGGTTTAAAGCGACCTTGGTGAGATCCTGGGGCTGTAAGTTCAGATGACCGCCACCGGGCAAACTAACTCGATAGTAGAATTGCAAGGCATTCGCAATCGAACGTTCACTGACAATAGCCGACAGACCTTTCTCGAAAGCCGCTGGGTCCTGTCGAAGGAGGTCGGGGTTGAATGCTTCAAGTACGGCATCTTTTGGTAAGGCCTCGATTCTAGCGTCGCTATCGGAGCGACTCTGAATACCATCCCATACCGAGTTGTATTCTTGATCCCGCCACTCTATTCGACCTGGCCGGACGTGAACGATCCGTGCGTCTTCCACTCGACTGCTAGGGCAGCAAAGCGAGTTCAGGAAGATGCATATTCCGCAGCGCGAAAAGGCGGAGGAACCCAAAGGAACTGCTGAAGGTCCTTGGGTTGCGTTCACAAGAACGCTGTCGGAATTCGGCCCGACGAACGTCTGTGCCAGTAGCTCAATCATATCGTTCTGAGAGTCACCGTTGAACTTGAGATGATGCCGGTACACGTCCTCGTCCAGGAAGCTCTCAGAATGTCTGATTGCCGGCGCTTCATAAAATTCCAGTAAGCCGAGGTCGGTGGGGCACAGAAGAGGATCGCAGTTTGCCGTTCCTAGGGTCGAAGCGATAATTCGAATGGTCCACGCGATGCCCACCATACACAAACGGTCTTGGGACTTTGCTGAATCTTTTGCGGCGCAAAGATGGCACCCGCAAAGGGATTGAAGACTCCAGATCGCATTCCAAACGTCTTCCATCACGTCCTCAAGCGAACTAGAGCCCGCAACCTCATACATCTTATCTTGCAACGTTGGTATCCTAGCTAGCTCTGGAAAGAGCAGGAGTAATGACCGAATCAGCCCGCGACCATACTCCGTATAATGACGGCGTTCAAAGGTACTTCCACCAGTGGGCGGGTACATGGCGTCCCC
>QQTW01000923.1_pt1 | contig 19808 bp, 22 predicted proteins | sample 1904831 | NCBI WGS metagenome assembly QQTW01 (sample SAMN09435610, study PRJNA476489) | Subsurface metagenome, whole genome shotgun sequencing project. | reverse complement strand
ATGGCAACTGCGCTCCGGGCTACATCATTGCTGATGCGTTCCTGGGGCTTGCGTACGACGCCACGTGGCGCTGGGTGGCAGTACACACATAGCTTCCTCTTTCATTCTTACACCAATAGTTAGGTAGCTAACTTCTGCATAGCTAAAAGGTATCTGGTTGTGAAGCAACTTGTTTGCGTGCTACATGGTATAAACTCGCTACATGTGTATCTTCTCAGCCCTTCTTCGACCACGTTCTTTCCAGCTTGGTATGGGTATCTTTTCCAGAAGCTAGTCACAAGGGAACAAACATATGCAACGCCAAATATATTACATAGGATAGCGGTTATATGCCAAAAGGTCTGGTATCACTCGAAAACCCACCCTGTAACAGGCCGCTCAAACCCAGATGCTTTCCGCTCTCCTCGACCCAACGCCATTGCCAATCCTGGATCAAGCTCCGTTCATGGCCTCGTCATGCGCTTGATGTTCGTTATCGGCCGTGTCACCATCCAGTACTTCCTTGTTAAGAAAACCTTGGGCGATCGACTGTTGGAAATCTTCCTTGAGCCTGTCCACCTCACCTTTGCTGATGTCCTTCATCCAGGGGCTGTTAATTTCGAACTTTTCCCGCATCTTCTGCTTCCGCTCATTCGTCCCTTCTGTCATGGCTTTCAGGCCCCTCTTCTGCACTTGCGGTCGGTGGAGCCATCGGTCTGCAGTCCAGGCATCATTGAACGAAATGCGGTAGGTCTCGGGGTTGATGCGCGCAATAAGCCCTTCGTCAATCCAGGCGGGTACATAAGACTTATTGAGTTCTTCCTCGCTGAGCTGATTGGATGGGAGGTTACGTCGAAGATAGGGCCATTGCATCTTCTCCGCTGGTACCCCTTCGGTGGCCTCGCGCATGCCGAAAGACGAGATGTAATAAGCCCATTGTTTACTTGCTTCCATAGCGTCGATGGAGAATGTCGGATCATCCTTTTTGAAAACGGCGATGGTTGCTTTTCGACTCTTCGGCGCCTAAGACACGAGTCTCAGTCTCTAATTAACAGAACGGGTCAAGGAAACTTACGAAGGTGATTCGAAAGATGTCAGCGTCTTTAGTAAGTTTGTCAACCTGCTTGCGGTAGATGATCTCTGCGTCGTGGGTCGTGACGTCTCGAGCACGATCATGGTAGAAAAGGTTGATGATCTCGAGGCTCTTGTCTTTGTTATCGCTCACCAAGATCTGCATTGCAAAGCGTGTGATAGCAGCGAGCATTTTATCGAAGCTGTACAACTGCCACCCTTTTTTCATATAGAACCTCCGGAGTGTTTCCTCGAGGTGTGTCATGTCGACCTTCTGTTTCATGACGTCTTCGCACATCGCGACGATTTGCTGATAGTAGTTGGCCGAGGCACTGGTATCTTCAAAGTAGTCTCCTGGCCTCTTGGGAATTAGATTAAGGTCGTAAGCCGCTTTTGGTGCGCTCGATCGAGCGACATCCTCGTGGACTCGCTGCTCATATTCTTTGATATTCAAGAGTCTTTCGTACAGCATCTGGAACATACGGAAGAAACAGTAGATGTTGAGACTAGCGTAGAGATTGTATGTGCTACGGGTATAGGGTGCCTTGGGATCGGTCTCGCCAACGCTTGGATGCTCCATCCAACGATGGTCCATTATATCGAATTGGGCCGGCTGTTCCTGTGGTGCTTCCAACGACAATGTGCCGTCTTCGTCCATTGACGAGATGTCGGGTGTGGATTCCTTACTTCCTCGGCCGTTGGTATCTTTGCTTGCTTTACTACGCTCCAGGACTCCCCGTAGAAGATTGCTTTTCTTCCCGTTCGCTGCACGACGAGGTCTGCCGTTGTTTGATTCTTCATTCACAGATTCATCTTCAACTTCTTCGTTAGGAGGGGAGGTGTCGTGAACGTCGGTCATATGCGCCTGGAAGGTTGCTTGATCAAGACCGAAGAACGTCGGGATAAAGGTTGTAAAGAGGTTCTCGAGCCGTTTCTTATCCTCATCATTGCCCTTGTCGGAGTTGTGTAAATGGGTCAGCATCAGATGGCATGCGTCTTGGATTACGTCCAAATCCTCAAATTCATAAGCGAGCTGGTACCTCGGCGGCGCCTTCCAGGAAACGGCTCTTTGTCGTCTTTGCTCCTCATATTTGATCTGGATCTCTGTAAGGAGAACTTTGGGTTGGAATTGCCGTTTGTCTGCGGTTTTGATATTGATACCCTGGTGATCCAAGCTCTTCCAAAACATCTTGTGGGTCTGTTCGCGCCAGACCTTGTCCCATTCACGCTACGGCTCATGTCAGCTGCCAGGTGCACCCAGAGAAGCAATTCAAACTCACCATGCTGGCTTTCCATTCTTCAGCCTTCTGTTTCAGCCTTCCCAGGACAATCGGCAAGACTACTATTGGGTTGCGAAATAGATCATTGATGACCTGTTCGCCCTGTTCCCGGTTGTATATTTTCTTAATCACTCGTCGATAGATCGTATCGCTTTGTCCACCAAGACCCGGAGGCAGCATGTAGATAGCGCGTTCTTCATCGGACATCAGCTTAAGCTGTTGTACGATGGGCTCGATCAACTGTATTGTTCGGAGGCAAGCTTCTATATTGAAGTCGTAATCATGCCGTTCCTCTTCAATGCGGTGGATGGACTCTTCGAAGATGTTCTTGCGATGGGCAATGAAGCCAGAATCCTCGGATGCCCATGTTGGATGCGAGACCCATTCGTCGTTCAGAACCTGCTGACACATCTCATCACGTCCGCTGCAAACCCTTAGACGTTCCCTTTTCGGCAGAAGACGATAGCTAGGGCCGAGGCCGCGACAACTGCTGAGGACAACCTTGTCTCCTCCAAGTCTTGGCTTGTTCTCCACAATCTCGTCCACGCCGTTGTATTCAACAAAATTCTTGAACCAGTTCATGAGGTCAGTGTTGGCACCGATGTAATTGAAGGCTTTATGTATAAGCTGGTTCTTGTCTAACAGTTCCTGTGTAAAAAGGTTGCAGAGCTTCAGAAATTCATTGTAGACTTGCTTGTTGTTGATGAACTTCCTGACTCGGTCAAAGAACGCGGCCTCCTCTGCAACGGTAGTTGGTTGGGCTGTTGGCAGCATAGGCTGTGGAAGGCTTGGTACAAGGGTTGGCGAAATTGGAGCTACTTCAGGCGCAACAGGTTTTTGCTGCTCAAGCTTGGCTCGCTGTTATAGAGAGTCAGCAGACATTTCTAGCTGAGTGATCGGTTGCTTGCTTATAAATGTTCAATGGCCTTCAACATCGATGACAGGGTGGTCTAAGGCTGTTGTGGATACAAAACTTCGTTTGTGTTGAAACTCTGAGTATCAAGGATTGGGGTGGGTGGTGCAAGATCAAGGTAAGTTACTCACCTTATTGGACGGACCACCCCGTATATTGCTAGTCTTGGAATGGTTGACTGTGACTGACGAGTCCCCGGCTGCTGCACCGCCAGTTATCTGCGAGCCTGCACCGCCCCGACGCTTCTTGTTGTCTTTCCCTACACTAGGGGGTGGTGCAAAGTTCCCTACGGGTGGCATCCTCATCTCTGGCTTAGGTGTTTGAGATTGAGCGGCTGCCGTACCATTCATATACGAAGGCTCTCCGCGTACATGGCTTAGCATCGTCGCATCTTCCGTGGCCTGCCGAGCTGCAGCTGCCTGGGCTTTGGCTTGCGCTGCGGACTCTGGCAGGAACTGTTTAAAGTCCTCCAGAAGGTCCGGATCAGAGCTGAAGAGCTGCGTGACTTGTGCATACACGTCCTGGATTGGCTTCAGGTCACGCTGATAAGTTTGCAATATTTCAAGGAATTGTTTGTAGACATCTGGCTGCCCAGAATATCGATTCTGTTGAGATGGAGCGTGAGCGGCATACATCATGGGAATCTAAGGGAACATATTTACCTTGATTTTGTTGACATAGCCAATGGCGTGATTGAACTCAACAGGCCCCCTTTTTTCAGGACCAGGAGTAAGCGACGGGCCAGCGCCAGCAATAACGCTACTTGCTTGGTTTTGTGATTCTGCTAATTCGCCTGTGGGTGACACTCGAGCCAGCATGTGCCGAGACGCAGCACCATTCGTGGCGGCAGCAGAAACGGCATGTGACAAGTGTGATACTCCACGTTGTTCCTGCTGATGCGCAAGAGCCGCTGCTTCTGCTTCGTCTCGATCATAGCCAGTACTGCCCTGTCCGGGAAGCTGTTGGGGTGTGAAGAAAGGAGGGACGCCAAGCCGCCCATTGGCTGCAAAGGCGTTCTCTGGCGGACCATCTAGTCGGTCTTGCCGAGTGGCTTGTGTCTCTCCATCCGCTTGATATTCATCGTACGCAGGATGACGAGGAGCGGTCCCAAGGCTTTCAGCTGCTGCCAAGCCGAGCAAGCCTTCGTTGTGGCGATTGATGATGGATGGCATTTGAGATACAGTGGTCCCCATGGGAGTAGTGACTCTGATGGTATTCGGATCGTCTCTGGTTCCACATTCTATGCGGTATCCAGGGGGTAGAAAAGTATTGAAACCTTGGATCAATTCTGGGTGGCCAGCAAAGAGAGAAGACACCCGCTCAATGACACCAGGAGTATCGATCCTGTGAGCATCTCATGAGTCAGAATTAATATGTCAAGTCAGAGAAGGAGTCGGATGTCGCAAATGGACTCACGTTTGGCTTTTGAAATCCTTCATGATATCCAAGAATCGATTATAGACGTCCGGATGTTCGACGAACCGGACCTTCACCTGGTCTAGATAGCTCAACGCATCCTAAAGGAGGGTTAGCAAGATGTTGCTTGAGATGGGTCCAGCAACACATGACTGGTACGACATATATTCGAGTTTGTGTTGGGTACCCACATTGAGTATTGGCTGCTGGCCTTGCGTAAGGGCCGCCATCCCATTCGGAAGCTGTTGTGGGTTCACAGCATGGCTGAAGCCACCTAGTAGCTGCTGGTGAGGCAAACTTTGCACAGGATGTTGGATGAAAGATCTGGGCGAACTTTCACTTGCAGGAGGAGGATTCGCGGGGAAGACATTGACAGGCCCATCGATGGCGTTGGGTAGAGGGTTTGAGCCGCTTCCGCCGTTAAGATGAGCTAGAATCCCATGTGGCCCATGGAGAGTACCTTGCCCCCTTGAAGGTACAGGTTGCTGAAGGGGAATGGAACCCGTATGATTTCCACGGGGCGATGAACCTTGCTCCCGCTGAGACTGCTGGTGCAAGTCCAGTTCGCGCTCGTATTCTCGCTGTGCGACTTCACGTTGGCGCTGGCGCTGGCGTTCCATCTCCATCTCAACTTCACGATCTCTGTCCTGCTCCCTCTCGCGCTCGCGGTCCATGGCAATGACTGCCTGTGGGGAATGTTGTTGCTGGAGCGTCGGACCCAATGCGGGCAACGAATAAGTCGTGCCATGTAGAGGTTGATGCTGTACGCCCGGAGGGGATTGCTGATGCTGTTGCTGCGGCTGTTGTGACGGAGGTTGGGGCATTCTCGGATGCTGTGAGGGCGATGTCGGGCCCATCGATATAGACATGGTGTGGCCACTGACAGCGTTGGGGAAAAACGGAGCTGGAGAGCCAGGTGTCAATACATCTTTCAAGTCTCAGTTAGTGAGGGTCGTCATCGCATACCTGACTGTGGAAGAAGAGTCTGGGTCCCCAGCTGGGAAGGTCCGCCCTGGCCTATTGCATGGCTCGAACTATACATCTCTAGAGTCAGTCTCGCGCCTTGATCTTCGAGCTTCTTGCGCTAGATTTTATCCAACTTTTGACAGTGGGGACTTAGGAGGCAACCGTGGTGCTCCAGAAAGTAAGTGAGCAGAAGTGGCACATACGAAAAGCTCCCGGGGTGCCTTGGTTGCCCCGGAACGTGGTGCTCCTTGTTTGCTGAAGGTGGTACTTGCGCCGAAGCCGGTGGCCAGCCGCTGCCGGTTTGTGGATTCATATTTCGGTACTGGCAGAAGCTGCCGGGCCGGAACAGGCCAAAGGAAATTTCGGTCTAGGGATAAGAGAATTAGTACATGGATCTGTCGTTTGCAAACCAACTAATTGTTTGAGGTGGAGCTGCCAGCATACCGCAGTCCCGTTGGATTCAGTGTGTTAGGTAGGGTTTTCGTCTGGTCCTGCGCGCTCCTGCATGCGCGGAGTGAGTAGCTGAAAGCCGCTCTAAAAGCCCGCTTCCAAAACGGGTATTGCTGGAGAGGAGATGGAAGAGATAAAGTATAAGCTGAGATGGCTTCGGAACATCTATGCAAGCTTGGCGATGGGAGTCTTTTTGTAAAAAGGGTTTTGAGCATATGAAAGGGACAGTGGTGCAGCAGCTTCCCGAGCCAGCGTCATCCAGCCCTGTCACAAGCCGCTAGTCTTCACCGCCCTTGGCAGAAAAAGTAGGCGTAGCTGTTCACAATCCGCGACTGATCATCACGGGGCGAGACACATACCTCCGTACGGAGGAGGATAGATCCACCTACCAATGGACGTAATACATACTGGACAGTTGGGTACTATTGGTCGGTATGCTCCATTTGCTCAGTGAGTCCCAAGTACATCATCCATTCACAACTAGCTATGTCTCGGCAATCATCACGAGACCGTGGGATTCTTAACTAAGCATGTTGAATCCCATGCTGAACTTTCATCCTACAATGATGATACCTGAGAAATCAAAGGAGCCATGTTCTGGGTATCGCCACGATACAATACTTGCGTCGACCGAGCATTGAACTTGACAACTCATGTCAATATCTATTTTATGTATAATTCATAACTCCCTTGAGGATCCAAACTTCCCCATTCGATACCTTGTTTGCAATGCTCGAGACCTCAATATTGCCGGGCTGGACCTTTCGCGGCGTCAGTATATCTGTAATTATGTACTAATTGCAAGAGCATACAATTCTAGTCCCGTCTTTCTTTTCCCACCATACTTCTTCCCCTCCCACCGACTCGACCTTCTCGCCTTCCTTCCATGGGCTAGCAGGTATGATATGTGCTTCCACAAACCTCTGGAGGTTCTTGTGGGCGCGATCCTGGCCGGCCGAACCCTCATACGCACCGTGTCCAAGACTGTTGTAATCCTCTGGGTCTTCCCAAGGCTTCCTTGGCAGCTTCTGTATTGCTGAATTCAGAGGTGCCAGCACAGTGGTATTCTGTGTCTGGTCGTTTAGGCGTTTTGAGATTGCGTTAATGTCTCGCGTGAAACCGGCGAAGATGTTGATAACCCGATCCTTGCCAATGACATCGGATATAATAACATCACTAGCATCTGCTGAAGACTCCTTGCCGCCGCCGAAGCCAGGTATGGGAATATTCATTATTGGTCCTTGCTGGTGGATTTGAGCATCTCCCCACTGGACGAGTCTGTTGGAGTCAGGTAGGGCTTGAGCGCAAGCTCCTAGAAGCACGCTTATGCCTATACAGGTCGAAGATCGTGTGATTCTCATCTTCTTTGGAGATTATTTGGCAGCATGTCGGTTGGTTGATGCGAGGCTCAAAGCTTGCTTCTTCTCAGTCACCGCAATATGAGGTAAACGTCAGTCGGTCTTGGCGTCAACTCTGAGGTTAGGCCAATGTCGTGATAAGACCACCTGCTAGTCCGCTTTCTATACCCCACGTGGTCAAAGCATGAATAACGTACTCCATTTGAAAAGCTAGAGGCTGCGGACAAGAGGTTAGGCCTATGAAAGTGGAGATACAGACTATTTGACATCAACTACCTAGGTATTGACTCTTAATTTAATGGGCTAGTGTCTGTCTAGCCTTCTTGTCCTGCATACTCTGGCCCTTGGGTTGCGAATGATTATACTATCTTTATTTATCTTTGATTCGTCAGTTAAGATCGATAGCAAACGCTTAATAGATCGTGATATTCGTCACCGACCATGCTGTCTCTTATTAAAAGGATCGTTCTTTATATGGCTTGAATCAAGCGAACATCCTGCAGGTCGGTATTTGAATATGATTTGGCGCTAATGTGTCGACCAATGGCTCGACCGAACCTTATCTAACAAGCTTATCGTGCAATGTTTGAGGACCAGTCAGGAGGTCCCATCGGTCCTAAATCTGAAATCGAGCACAAGAGCAACTCCCACGTTGTCGACACAGGCCTGAGAGCACAAGTCTAGTGCGAATACGGAGTACCTGTGAAATGCATGCTGTGCACAGTGAATAATGGGTCCAGATCTTTGATTGCTGAAGATGATCATATCAAGCAACCCTTGCCCAACCTCACACGACTTCAAACACACCAACGGCCATCACTTGTCAACCTCCACCACCGAACAATCACCCTCTTGCACCCTTGTCCTTCCTCACCGTTGCAACCGCGGTCTGGCGCACCTAGACTACGTCAACCACTGCGAGCGCCCTTGCCCATCGCCATCCTTCACAACTAGCCGCATCTTGAGGTGCTCGACCGCAGCGGGTCTGTGTCACCAGGGATCCCCGACCCCATGGCATGCACCCGGTTCTGACTTTGTCTTCGCTTCATAATTTCACAACTGACATGGGTGTTAGAATTCAAACCTCGCCGGAATCTCGAATGATAGGAACCTAAACAGCAGCCGATTGGACTAGGCTTGAGCACTTGATCTGCCGGCCTGGGGAATAGTCGAACACCTGCCGACAACCTTTACGTTGGCAATAGAGCGCAACAACGATTTGGTGGAACATTGCAGCTATCTCCGTCCCGAAACCGAGCTATATAATCCACAATGGCCGCTGCAGTGGCCGCGCAACCTTCGCTCGCCCCAACAACTACCTCGGCTCCTAAAGCTTCTACACCTTCGAGCCAACGATCTGGTCAGAGTTCCTCCTCCAAACCGAAGCGTGCTGCCGCGACTAAAGATGGGAAGATTCCTCGAGGCGAGAGGCCACGTCCGTGTGATGCATGCCGAAAGAGGAAAAGTAAATGTGTTAGGGAAGAGAACGAGATACCTTGTCAATCTTGCGCAGTTCATAACCAGCCCTGTCGGTTCGATGAAGAGCCACAACCAAGGAAAAGACGGTTAGACAATGATGGGAAGGAGGTCGATTCGGCCAAACGAAGGTGATGAGTCTAAACATCCATCGTGTCGCGCATCGGCTGATACGTAGCTGCCTCCAGGTCTACGCTCGAATCCCACAATATTAACGCCGCTGAGATCAAAGCATCCATAAAAGCGGAGCCTGAAGTCTCGCGGACGTGGATAGATCTCGAGGGTAATGTAAGACCTCGTTCGGAGTTGTTGCTAGGGAACCCCCAGCATTACGGAACGCATATCGGATACACTACTGAACTGGAGCCGATTTTGTTCGACATATATAAATCTTCAGGGAAATCCTCACAAGAGACTGGCTACCAAAAGCCGGACCCACGCAATGCATTCCTTGTCAAGAAGTCGGAAGACGATATGCAGGAAGATGCAGAGTCCGAGGCATTGACTCTGATAGAGTCATTGATTGGCGCTCATGGCGCTTTCATGATCCAGAGCTTTCGTGACAACGCAAACCGCAGTTTTCCTATCGTTGAGCAGCCATTTTTCAACGCTTACAACGAGCGCCAAAGAAACAACATCGAGCCAGGTCTGTTGGCAGCCATGTATATCGTTGCTGCTTCAACTCCCATTCCCAATTTCCCAAGTGCACCCCAACTAGGGATCGACCTGGGACAGCTGGAAGAAATAGCGTTTCGATGGTTTGAGAACTCACTTTCAAAGCCGACTTTGTCAACAATCCAGACGGGTATACTCTTGATGCAGAGACCAACGGTGGATCCAAAGACTCTAAATTCGCAGCTTGTTAGCGCGGCTTATGAACTCGGGTTAAACCTTGATTGTACACCCTGGGCATTGACTGATATAGAGCGTAGTATGAGAAAAAGACTGGCTTGGGCTCTTTACATGCAAGACAAATGGTGTGCTCTGGTTCACGGACGTCCATCACTCATTCCCCGAAGTCATTGGGCTGTCAAGGATCTTGTGGATAACGACTTCCTGGTCGATTATGAGGGAATCCAAGACGAAGCCAAAGAAGAGATGAAGCGAGGGCGCGAGCTGTTCGCTGAAATGGTCAGTCTCACGGAAATCCTGTCGACTATACTGGAAACTTTCTACACACTACAAGCAATGCAAGAGGTTGAGGATAAAGGCGAAGACGGTACTCGGATGATACTTGATCGAGCGAAACCGGTTCAAATTCGTCTGAAGGACTGGTTCGCCAAATTGCCTAAGATGCTAAAGATGGACAGTAGCCAGACTGGCAAATCTTCCTCCATTGGTGAGTGGCCGTACCATATCCTCTGTAGAGTTGGGACTGAAAGATGTTAGGCCACCTCCACCTAGCCTACTTTGCCACCGAAATCACCCTCCACCGATGCATCATCCGCTCACTGAGTGAGCATAACAAGGACGCTTACTTGTCCCACGTCTGCCGTTCAGCGGCTAAAACTCGACTCATCTCCGCAATGGACTTCACTAATCGTCTTCGCCCCGATCACCTAACTTCTTTCTGGTACTTTCCTTCCAAGACCAACTTTGCACTCATCGGCACATTCGGTAGTCTTCTACTGGCAACCGCCCCTGGCCAAGAGGAATCCGACTTCTATCGCACCCGGCTTGCTGAATTCAGATGGACGCTATGTGTTAGCAGCAAGAATGCCAATTTTCTTAATTTCGCCGTGGAATCCTTAGACTCTTGCATGCATCTCCTACAAGCCTTGCCTCCGAAACCTTCCACCAGAGACCTCAGCAAACAAATGCCCGCTCCAGCTACTAATGTTAAAGCCCCTTCGGCAGCTTCCTCGAAACCGCTCCCTAAGATACCACCAAAACCCCTTCAACGACCTTCCCCTCCTCAAGACGACTCCAATGCAAACATCCAACCGCAATCGTTGGAAAATCTCCAGCGTACTCCCTCCTTCACCGGCCGTAGCAGCAACATGATCCGGCCGCAGCGCTCCAGTACCTCTTTAGCATCCCACTCGGGCCTCGTTTCCCCCTCGGCCTCCCGAACGTCCAGCGACCAAGACATCAACCAAGGCTCGCACGAAAGTCTACGCACGGGCTACTCCCAGCACAGCGGCTCGGCCTCCCATTCGGCCCAACATTCCGGTTCCGGCGCCTCCGACTTCCAGCTCCCCCGCAGTACCTCGCGCATGGCCGATCCAGAGAAAATGCTTTCCAAGATATCCGAAGCGAGGTCGAGCATGATCCGCGAGCAAGAAGCCCAGAGTATCCGCAACTCGCAGCGTAGTTCGGCTGCACAGCAGCAACGGCCTGGTGATGCCCTGCAGAGACAGGATAGTTGGCCCGTTCCGCCCCAGTACGATCAACCGACGATGAGAAACGTATCTTCACAATTACAGTACGCCCGCGGCGGTGGAGAAATCCCTTTTACTTTCCCGGGCAGCACTGGAGGAGCAGGAGCCAGTGGCGGCGGGCCTCACTACGGAGGCGGCGGCGACTCTCAGTACGGAGGCTCGATGAATGGCATCGATTCCTATTATGGCGGCAGCCAAATCGGTGGTTATGCGGAAAGTGTCATGGGAGGATACGGGCCTGGGGAGGTTTTGGCCGCGCAACAGCAGTTGGCCCAGCAGCAAGCCATACAACAGCAACAGCAGCAGGGTGGGAGGATGTGGTTTATTGAGGGTTTACATGACGATCACTTGAGAATGTGAAGTGCATTGGGCGACAGGGACGTACATGATGAAAGAGAAGGAACACAGCATCGGCGTATGTTTTGACGGTTGGACTTGAGGTAGACGGACACTCGAACTTCTCTGGCGATTTTTTGATGACGACGTTTTGCGATGACGGCTCTATACCCCCTTTGTGTATACTGTGTAGATCTGGATGTGTTTACGAGCGCCGGAGCGATTAGCGGTCATTCGCTCCTTTGCTGGCCAGGCGTTGGAAAAAGGGAAGGAAAGTCTAAGGAAAGGCATGTGGATTAGGCCTGGAAAGGGATGTTTAGAAGCGGATGAGCAATGGTCTTCGCTACGTGTGGGAAGGAGAAAGCATGGCTACGCATTAGCTGAAATACGTAGAATAGAACCGAAACCAGCATTAATGTTTCTAGTGGACGTGTGCATATTAAATGGTATGATCGATCGTGGTCGACATTATGCCGGTTGCAGTAGATTCGTTACAGCTTAATCGACCAGATTTATGCTGGAAAGTGTGATAACATCGCCTATGGCGATAGAAGACAACAGCCAGATTCTGCCACAGTATAGTTGGGGGGAGGTAAGGTAGCCTTGATGCAGGAGTCCTCTCCCAAATAGTGTATGGCGGCAAGGAATAAATACAATACAAGTATATGCAGGTATTAAGGATACTAAACGCAAAGGAGTAGAATTGAGATACCACGGTCTTACTAGAATGCGATAGGACATCTTCCTACCAATATCCCCATGACCACCACGCATGTAAACATACTAATACCGGTGTTTCATACCGCCAGATTTATGAAGGTTATGCAGCTTGAAGATCGGCAAATCATGACCATTGTAATATAAGAAGGACTTCGATGAGAAAGAAAGTGAGGGTAGGACTAGGAAATAAGGCATAAATGAGAGACTGTAAGTAACAGTCGACTCTCTAAACAAATTAAGGTATGGTGCCACTGCCCAGAATAAGAACGTGGCATTATGCGTAGCGACGTTTGAAGAGCATAGTGTGGTGAATGTAGAATAAAGCCTTTGCGTGTTACGTCCTCGTGTATAGACATTATTCTCATGGGCTTGTTTCCACCCATACCATAAGTCAACTTTTCCACTTTCAAGGCGACTACTTGGATGGATTATAAGGCTGTACCTGAAGTCCTCGACGTTCGACTTCTTCAAGGAGTTTTGCTACAGCTATCAACCGGTTTTAGCGTTGCTCTTTGGGGATAGTCTGTATCAAGCGGTAGACGCGTCGCAAAAGATGACGTAATTCATCGCAACTCGCCCACTCCACTCCTTCCAACGAGAGTACATGGCCAGATGAATGATCTACTTGTCAGCAGTTTCCCGACGCTTCTGTCGTTCGCTCCTTTTAAGGAGGAGCCACGACCTACAGCTCCTACGTGCACCGGGTTTCCATAGCATCAGCACAATGAAGCGCAAAGCCGTCGATATTAAAGAGTCACCGCAAGTAAAGCGCCAGAAGGAGCCAATCCCTGATTACTGTCATGTCCAGCCGCGGAAGGATGACAATGGCAATCAACTCTGGCCGGCACCCTCAGAGGCCGTTGAAAGGGCAAGAGAATTCATCAGAGAATGGTATGCCTTACAGAGTACCTCGATTGATTGCCCTAAGCTCACCACGCTGACAGATTGCTAAGCGCCACGTCCAACGAGAAGATACTCATCGTGCCAGATAAGGACGCAGATGGCCTTGACGCAGGAGTTATCATACACCGAACCCTTACAGCTCTTGGAGCCAAAGCTTCCCAAATAGACGTCCATCTTATGGGGAAGGGGAGAAGCATACATGACGAAGAAGAGAGGGAAGCAATGGGTGCCAAGAATCCCAAGTATATCATCGTGGTGGATCAAGGGAGTCGTTCTGCGCCCCCAGTCGTAAACGACCCAGACGTCAAGTCCTTAATCATCGATCATCATTTGAGCGACGAGTTCCCTAAAGATGCTAAGGTCAGCCATGGCTTTCACCTGGAGAAGTAAAGCCTAACACGTTGCAGGTCGTCTCGGCTTGCCATTACCCACCAGTAGCAACTTCCTCACTTCTGACCTATGAGATCTGCAAAACCCTGCATCCGGAGATCATTTCTTCGTGCGGCTACCTCTGCGTAATGGGCACACACGGAGATCTCGGCAACACATTGAAATGGGATCCGCCCTTCCCAGACATGAAAGATGTCTTCAAAACACATACCAAAAAAGCCATCAACGACGCCGTCTCCCTCCTCAACGCCCGTAAATCCCACTTCTCCCTATGAGCCTCCAAAATCTAACATAACCAACACAGCACGACGAACCTCCAAATTCGACGTCCTAACCGCTTGGTCCGCCCTCCTCTCCACCACCTCCCCCAAAGAAATCCTCACCAACCCGCGCCTCCTCTCCGCCCGCGCCGAAATCAACGCCGAAGTCGAACGCCAAACCCACACCGCCCCCAAATTCAGCAAAGACGGTAAAATCGCCGTCTTCCGCATCCACAGCGCCGCGCAGGTCCATCCCGTCATCGCCACCCGGTGGGCGGGGCATCTGAAATCCTCGAAACTGGAGATCGTCCTGGTGGCGAATTCTGGATATATACCGGGTATGGTGAATTTCTCGTGCCGGGTTGCGAGATGTGCGAGGAATAGGGAGACGCCGGTTGATATCATTTCGTCGCTCAAGGCCGTGGCGGAGATGGATACGACGGACCTTGTGCAGAGGATGGGGGAGAGTTTTGCGCGAGGTCATAAGGAGGCTTCCGGGGGGATTATCCCTGAGAAGGAATTTGAGGAGTTGATGGTGTTGATGAAGGTTGGTGAGAAGCCGGATGATACAGGCAAGGTGGTGAAGTCGACGACGAAGACGAAGACGGTGGAGAAGAGTCCGCAGAAAAATACGCTATGTAATTATTTTGGCAAGCATTGATTGATAAGGGGTTAGGGCGCAGTGCACAACAGCCTCGATGAGATATCCTCATCTCTTAATCTCTTCACCATGAGAAAACGGTAATCGAAAGTCTTAAAACTGTAAATAAAATTAAGAATAAATCTCGAGCTCCTCATCCTCTATCAGAGTTCTTTTTTCGTTGCTAGTCAGATCATAAAATATCAACGATATGCTTCGTGCTAAATTTCTAAACTCCCCCAACCTTCATCCAGAAATTGATTTTTTACGCTCGTCACTACAAATTCTCAGTCGACGTGCTGCAAACCCGACTTTCCAATTTCTAAAAATCTCCCCCGTCCATACTGCATACTCCGTACTCCAAATGCAAAATGCAAAATGCAGATGCAACTTTCGTTCAATCATTCGAGCCACCGCCGCCCAAAACCCAAAGAACCAAAAACGCCAAAAGGTATCATCAAAGACAGGCTGACCCCACGCGATACTGTTATTCTCGTTCCTGTCGTTAGTATTCATGTCGCAGAAAGAAGGATCCATAACTCATCCACCCCCCTCTTTCCCCAAAAGAAACCAAGAAACAAAAAGAGAAGTCACTCTTCTTTCGTCCTTCCCACGTTACCCTGCGTCACGGTGACTTGACTCCTATCACTATCATTCCTCCTCAGCTCTCTCCGTGCCCATCCCCTGATACCTCCACTTCCATCTCCGTTACCCAAATTCCATTTTCTTAAACTGCCAACCGTACTCACCGTTTCGCTGTCGCTGTCCTGGCCTACCGCTAGGCTCGAATGATCTCCGCTATCTTTACCCCGGTGGTGCCCGCCTCCATCGGGCGCCAACCTGGTGGGTATATGCAACGAGGGTGAAAACAAAGCCGCGTTGGTATTGCCCGCTTGGTCATGGGCCCGGTCGAGTTGGGAAACGTTTGCCTCCGTCAACGCCGCAGCAGGCGGGGTCCGCGAAGCAGAGGTCTGGGCTTGATGGAGGGTAGCATTAGGCAGGTCGTTGGCATGCGCCCCACCGGACGCGGCCAGCAGTTTGTCGTCGCGGAGTGAACGGGCTTTGTCTTCGGCTTCGGCGCGCTTGAGACCGCGTTCGCCTTCGCTCCCGATCCGCGAGAGAGTGCTGGACGATTCAAGGTTATGGGCGGTGGTGTTGATGTCGTGCTCGGACGATGGTGTACTTGCTGCATCCGGGCTACTGTAGGAGAGATCAGAAATGTCACCACTGCAATTCTCGTCGCCTTCATGCATATGCTGATCAGTGGAAGGGTAGACTTGGTTGAGACGAGCCATCCGCCTGCTTTCTACAGCCCACTTGAGAAGCATGTTCTCGAGGGTTCTCCCTTTGACAGGTTTGGCAAGGTAGTCGTCCATACCAGCTTCCTTGCACTTCTCCCTATCTCCTTGGATAGCAGACGCCGTCATTGCGACAATGGGAGTACTGCGAAGCCCCGGTATCATGTTGTACCGACTGTGATGACGGATCATATGAGTCGCACGGTAACCATCTAGGATGGGCATCTGAACGTCCATCAAGATTATATCCGGCTTAGGATGTGCAGGCGAAGGTTCTTGCTCAAGGTAATCCAAGGCTTCTTGACCATTCCAAACCGCGTTGACCGAAAAGCCAAACTTCTTGATCGTTTTCAACGCGATCTGCTGATTGATCATACTAGGTGGAGTGTTAGTACAAGATCGAGAGGAGCGGAAGCCATCCAACGTACTTGTCTTCAACCACCAGGACATGCGTGTTCTTCCGATCGATCTTCTGTACTTGTTCTGTCTCCGGTTCGGCTGCTTGTGACGGAGTCTCAGAACCGTGTGAGCCGGATAAACGGGGGCCATTGGTCTGACCGAGACTGTTTCCTTCCAGGGGGCTGTGCGGCGCACTCTTGATTGAGCGGTCATCTGATGCACAGCCGGACACGGACACAGACATGTCGGATTGCAGGTGTACGGGCAATGCTCCTATATCAACCAAGGGAGCACCGCTGGGGAACTGCGATTTATTGAAAGGAATGGAAAAGGTTGCTTTGGTTCCACTATCGAGTGTCGACTCAAGAGAGATCTCGCCATGCATCAGCTCGACCAACTATGCATCGACCGTTAGCGGAACAAACCACACAGGGAAGGAGACCTCACGTTTTTGCATATCGTTAGGCCCAGTCCTGTTCCACCAAATCTACGAGCAGTGCTCGAATCTGCTTGACTGAACGGTTTGAAAAGGCGTTTGCGGACCGCCTCTTCTATCCCGATGCCCGTATCTTCGACTGTGAAAAGGACTTCGATTGTCTCGGCTGTCTCTTTCTGAACCGTCACAGCCAGCTTTACATAGCCTTCTGAGGTGAATTTTATGCTATTGGTGAGGAGGTTGGTGAGGATCTGCCGTACTCGACCAGGGTCGCCCATAACGACCTGACCGATGTCGATACTAACATCGCTTTCGAACCTCAAGTTCTTGCGTTCGGCCGCAAAAGATAGCATTTTGCTGACGTCGCTCACGACAACAGACAAGCTGAATTGAACCTCCTCAATATCGAGACGTCCAGATTCAACCTTCGACAGGTCGAGAATGTCATTGATGACGGTCAACAGACCATTGCCGGACCTCTGTATGTTTTCGACGCAGTCTCTTTGCTCGGGGTCGAGGCCGGTATCGAGGAGCAACTCCGACATGCCAATAACCCCTGCAATAGGCGTTCTGATCTCGTGAGACATGTTGGCAAGGAACTCGCTTTTCAGTCTGCTGGCTTCTTTCGCAGCTGAGTTTTCTTTTTCCTGCTCCCGCATCTTTGCCTCATGATCCTTGATTTCCGTCACATCCATACTGATACCGATGAGTCCATCCACATACTTCTCGTCGACAGTTTCGGACGTCTTGTCAGTACCAAGTTCGTCGTTTCCATTTGTGCGTAGGATCGGAATGAAGCGCGTACGGAACCAGCGTCCATTTCCATCGATGTGCTGCTCTGAAACCTTTTCCGATGATCTGCCGTCGAGGATATCTTCTATGGGCTGCTTCCAAAGTGGTAAGTCTACCTTACCTTGATGCTTGCCAAAGACATCATATACGTTTTGGCCCACGGAGTCTTCATTAACATCTCCTTCGTCCTCGTCCCACATCAAAGTGCCTTGCAGAAATGTAAGCTTTCGATTACGGTCAACGGCCCACACTGTGGTTTTGGCGTGCTTGATGACATTGAGCAGTTGCTGCCGCGTTCTCTTGGCTTCTTGTCTCGCTTGAACTTGGTCATGGATGTCTGTACATGTTCCGAACCACTTAACTATAGCGTTTGTCGTATGGTCCCTCAGGGGCAGGGCGCGGCCAAGCATCCAGCGCCATTCACCATCATGTCTTCTACACCGATATTCTGTAGTATACTGTTCTCCCGTAGCCAAGGAATGCTTGAAGCGCCGCTCTGCCTCAGGAATGTCTTCAGGGTGGAAGGCTTGTGTCCAGCCATCACCAGAGGACTCTTCCACGCTCATCCCTGTGTATTCGTACCATCGGCGCGAATACCAGTCGTGATGACCTTTTGGGTCCGTCGTCCAGAGCAATTGAGGCATTGTGTCACAAATAAGCTCGAATTGCTCATCATTCTCTCGACTTTGCGTCTTAATGATGTCGGTATACTCGGTCACATCCTGGAGCACTATAATGCCAGCCAGAAATTCTCCGGTCTTCTCATCATGGATACCCTCCCCACTGACATCGAAGTTGAGATGCCTTCCATTACCATCCACAACACCAACCTTCCATTTACTGAATGGCTTCTGAGTCCTGCAGAGCTGAACAATAGGGTATTCGTCTGGCGTAAGCTCTCGTTTGAAGTCCTCGGTATAGATATGAAACCGAGAGAGAACATCGTAGGCATCGTCAGTCGTAGGATCCGCGTCCTGGTGCATGAGCTGTTTGGCTGCGTTGTTCGGGAAAGCCAAGCTTTCGTCTTTCCATAGCGTGAATACTGGAATATCGAGGACGTTCATGATAGCATCTTTCATACGCGATATCTTTTTGAGCACAGCGGGTGAGTTGGCAAGATCAGATTGTTCGGGCGCACTTGGGGGCGGAAAGGGAGCGATTGAGAGAATGGCCCCCGTTGGCGAAGCAAGAGCGGATGATGGCGTAGAGCCACAATTGAAACACGTGCCCGGGGTGCTTGGAGAAGGAGGGGAAGATTGTGCAGATGGTGTGAGCCTCCCATGTGTCGAAGCTTTAGAAAGTGTTCGCGAATGAGATCGGACGGAGGGCGTAGGAGAGTTTGCCGCGTGTGTAAAAGTCAGAGTAAAGTACCTTTGACTATCAAGCGTCCAGATGGAGATTATCATCTTTGCTCGAATTTGACCTTCGCTGTTTGGCGACCTTTGCGATTTCGATGTCCTGACGTTACCATCCGCGATATACTGGGATGATAAAACGACATTGACAACCGCATCGTGCACCAACGCTCGACTCCTGACCTTGCTAGAAGGTTGGCTTTTAAGGACACCTGTGGATGGCTTGCCAGGACCGGTATCTCCTTCTCTTTGATCTTTTGTCCGGCCATCAGCTTCGGTCTCTTGTGCCTGATTGCCTTCAACGGGCTCATCAAGATCCATTTCATCGGCCAAGGTATCCAGAAATTTCTGTCCTTTAGTCAACAGTGAATTATGGGCGCGGGAAGGAATGGAGACATACGTCCCAGCTGACCCATATCCTTTGACCATCCTGAAGCATATCTATCCCAATTTGAGACAACGACTGGCCTCGTAGAATGTCGCTGATCGGTACTTGCTCTTCCTCATCGGCGCCTGTTAAGTGTTCATTCCATTACAGGACGGACCAGAATTGAATTCCTCACAATTGGTCCTCGTTGCCTACTCATGTCCCACGATCGAATAGAGACCAATCATCCTCAATACTTACCTGCAAGATATGACGGGCTCTTTACACACAACCAGCAATGGACGAAAGAAGCGGCCAACACAAGAGTACCCGACTCTGAAGAAGTCACTGTCCGCGCCGTTTCGCCACGGTCCGCAGGCACCCATAAAGGATGAACTCTCACCTACGACGGTGCAAGAGGGGCGTCGGACACCAGCCCCCAACGCGGGGAGTCCGCCTCTCTTGGTGAACATACCCAGAAATCCGGGAGCAGCCGAGGCGGCTCTGGCAGCCCTCCAGTATCTGCCGACGCCCTTGCTAGTCTTGTCGACATGGAAAACCGTTGTGCTAGCCAACGAGGCCATGGGAAGGTTGCTGGGCCTAGATGTGAAACAGCAAGAAC